>JGI24521J20086_1000527_pt1 | contig 9850 bp, 6 predicted proteins | sample LinPmetageLP46_FD_20086 | JGI IMG/M metagenome (IMG submission 20086) | reverse complement strand
TGCCGAAAGCCGCGCCGGATATTCGCGTTCCTGGTGCAGGCGGATGGTGCCGAAGCTGCCATTGTCGATCACCAGCACCAGCAGGTTCGCGTCATATTGAATCGCGGTGGCCAGTTCCTGGCCGTTCATCATGAAATCGCCGTCGCCCGCGATCACCACGGAAACGCGGTCGGGGAAGCGCAGGGCGGCGGCGACCGCAGCCGGGACGCCGTAGCCCATGGCGCCGCTGGTCGGGGCGAGCTGGCTCGGATAGGCGCCATATTTCCAATAGCGGTGCCACCAGCCGGAGAAATTGCCAGCCCCGTTGCAGATGATCGCGTCGGCGGGGAGCTGTTCCTGCATCGCTGCGACGCAGGGGCCCAGGTCCAGTTTCGCTGCGGTCGGTTGCGGGGTGGACCATGCGCGATAATCGTCATGCGCCGCCTTGCCTGCGTCAAAACTCAGCAGATCATCCTGCCAGAGCGCCACCTGTTCGGCGAATTCGTCCATCTCTGCGCAGATCGGCAGGTCGGTGCGATAGACATGGTTGAGTTCGTCGGGATCGGGATGAACGTGTACCAGTATCTGATCCGGATGATCGGGGGTGATCAGCGTATAGCCGTCGGTCGTCGCCTCGCCGAGCCGGGCGCCGACAGCAAGAATCAGATCGGCGTCTTTGATTCTTTGGGTTAGCTTCGGATTGGGACCATAGCCGAGATTGCCGGCATAGACCGGGCTCTCGTTGGGGAAATTGTCCTGTCGGCGAAAGGCGACCGCCACCGGAAGGCCAATGCGCTCGGCATATTCAGCGAAATAATGCTTGGCTTTTTCGCTCCAGCCAGCGCCGCCGATGATCGCGATCGGATCGGTCGCATCGCGCAGCATGTCGGTGAGCGTGGTCATCGCGTCGGGACAGAGTGGCTGGGCGGGGGCGACTACTTTGGGGCGATCGAGTGCCTCGACCTCGTCGCGCAGCATATCCTCGGGCAGCGCGAGCACCACCGGGCCGGGCCGACCCGAACTGGCGGTATCAAAGGCGCGGGCGATATATTCGGGAATTCGCGCGGCATTGTCGATCCGGGCTGCCCACTTCGCGAGCGGCGTAAACATCGCGGTGAAATCGACTTCCTGAAAGCCCTCGCGGTCGCGGTCATCGCGCGCGACATCGCCAATGAACAGGATCATCGGTGTGCTGTCCTGCATCGCGGTGTGGACCCCGATACTCGCATTGGTCGCGCCGGGACCTCGGGTAACAAAGGCAATGCCGGGCGCGCCGGTCATCTTGCCATCGGCTTCGGCCATGAACGCCGCGCTGCCGTCCTGCCGCGTAGAGACGGTCTGGATCGTGCCGCAATCGTGGAGCGCGTCGAGGACCGAGAGAAAGCTTTCGCCGGGAACGGTGAAAATCCGGTTCGTGCCCTGGATGACCAGTTGATCGACCAAAACCTGCGCGCCGGTGCGTTTCTTCATGTTTCTCTCTCCTTGCTCACCCGCAGCTTTAGCTGCGCTATCGGTTTATAGGACTCACGCGAAGACGCAAAGCCGCGAAGAAGATTTGGGAACGTCTTCTCTTTGCGGCTTTGCGTCTTCGCGTGAGTCCATAATAATGCTGTCGCGGTCTCCAAAATTCAGGCTGGAGCTTGGCGATCGATGTGCAGCAGATGGCATAAAGTCCGCTGCCTAGGCCTGATGGATAGCTTTGGTCACCATATAGGCTTTTAGTCCGTCGGGTCCGTCCTCCGACCCGTGACCACTTTCCTTGACCCCGCCAAAGGGTGCGTCACCGGGACTGACGGTCAGATTGTTGATGGCAACCATACCGGCCTCGATCTTGTCGCCCACCATATTGGCGGTGTGCAGATTATTGGTGAAAGCATAAGCAGCCAGACCGAGCGGCAGACGATTGGCCTGTTCGATGGCTTCGTCGAGCGTGTCGAAGGGCCGCATCACCGCGACCGGGCCGAACGGCTCGTCGTTCATGATATTGGCGTCGAGCGGGACGTGCGACAGCACCGTCGGATCAAAGAAATATCCTTTGTCGCCGCGCCGTTCACCACCGAGCCGGACGTCGGCACCCTTGGTCCGCGCATCCTCGATCATCTCGCCCATGGCGCTTGGTCGGCGTGGATTCGCCAGAGGGCCCATGTCGACAGGATCAAATCCGTCGCCGACACTGATTTTTTGCGCGCGCTCGGTGAAGGCCTTTTCGAAGCGGCCATAAATACCCGACTGGACATAGAAGCGGGTAGGTGAAACGCAGACCTGCCCGGCGTTGCGGAATTTGCCGGTCACCACCAGATCGAGCGTCTTTTCCAGGTCACAGTCGTCAAAGACCAGCACCGGCGCGTGACCACCCAGTTCCATCGTGGTGCGCTTCATCCCGTCTGCGGCCAGCTTCATCAGATGTTTGCCGACCGGAACCGATCCGGTGAAGCTGATTTTGCGGATCACCGGCGAAGCGATGAGATGGCTGGAAACTTGGGCCGGATCGCCAAAGACGACCTGCGCCACGCCGGAGGGCAGTCCCGCATCTACCAGACAGCGGATCATCTCGATCGGGCTGGCCGGAGTCTCTTCCGCCGGTTTGAGGATGATCGAGCAGCCGGCGGCAATGGCTGGGGCCAGTTTGCGTACCGGCGTGAACACCGGAAAGTTCCAGGGGCTGAACGCCGCTACCGGCCCGACCGGCTGATATTTGACGAAACTATTCTGGCCTGCCGGGCGCACCAGCACGCGACCGTAACAGCGCTTGGCTTCTTCGGCCATGATATCGAAATGGTTGGCAGAAGCGGTGACTTCACCAATCGCCTGAGCCAGCGGTTTGCCCTGTTCGTAAGTCATCAGACGACCGATTTCCGGTGCCCGTTCGCGCATCAGGTCGGCGGCTTTGTGCAATATTACCGCGCGCTCGGCTACCGAGGTATCACGCCAGATCGGAAAGGCACGGTCGGCTGCGCTCAGTGCGCGGTCGAGATCGGCTTTGCTTGCCTTGGGCAGGTCGGAAATGGCTTCACCGGTCGCCGGATTGACGACCTGATGGATGTCGCGATCCTCGCCATCGATCCATTCGCCATCAATGTGGAGTTGCAATTTTTTGGGATATGCGTTGGACATAGTTGCTCCTGAAACCGTTTGTCTAAGCACTAGACTTGTCGCCGGATTCCCGCAATGACTGTGACAAATATTGAGAGGGAATAGTCATGGAGATAGTCACCGAGGGTCTGCGCTTTCCAGAAGGGCCAATCGCGATGCCGGACGGCAGCGTCATTTTGGTCGAGATCGAGGCGCAGCAGCTCACTCGCGTCTTGCCGGACGGCACCAAGCAGCTGGTCGCGAAAACCGGTGGCGGCCCCAATGGCGCGGCCATGGGACCGGATGGCAAAATCTATGTCTGCAACAATGGCGGCTTTGAATATAAGGACGAAAATGGATTCCTCACCCCCGCCGGTATCGCAAAAGACTATGTTGGCGGCAGCATCCAGCGCGTTGATCCTGACACGGGGGAAGTCGAGACACTCTATAATGATGGCGATTTCGGCTGTATCCTGCGCGGTCCGAACGATATCCAGTTCGACGCCCATGGCGGCTTCTGGTTCACGGACCATGGCAAGACCGATTACGGGAAACGCTGCCATGACATTGTCGGTATTTTCTACGCCAAGGCTGACGGGAGTCATCTGGAAGAGGTGATCTTTCCGTCCAACAACCCCAATGGCATCGGTATCTCGCCGGACGGCAATACGCTCTATGCTGCCGAAACTTTCACTTGCCGGCTGATGAAATTCAACATCACCTCACCCGGCAAGGTTGCAGCTGATGCCGGACCCGGCGGTCCCGGTATTCCGCTCTATCGTCCGTCAGGCTATAAGTTTTTTGACAGCCTCGCGATGGAGGAATGCGGCAATATCTGTGTTGCGACGATTGGCGAGTGTGGGATCAGCGTGATTTCACCAGAAGGCGAGCTGGTCGAATTTGTCGAGACGCCGGATATTTTCACAACCAATATCTGTTTTGGCGGCGAGGATATGATGGATGCGTGGATTTGCCTGTCGGCCACTGGCAAGCTGGTCAAGACGCGCTGGAAACGGCCGGGTCTGAAGCTGGAACATCTGAACAAATAGGAACGGCGATTGTCAAGAATTCACAAGGAACCACACCGGCTTGACCGGGTCGGCTGGCTGCGTGCTGCCGTTCTCGGGGCCAATGACGGGATTGTCTCGACCGCCAGTCTAGTGGTCGGGGTGGCGGCTGCCGCTACCTCCCAGCAGACAATATTGCTCACTGCTTTTGCCGGGCTGGTGGCGGGCGCGATGTCGATGGCGGCGGGTGAATATGTATCGGTCAGTTCGCAAGCCGACAGCGAAAAAGCGGAGCGGGCCAAGGAGGCGTGGGAGCTGGAAAACCAGCCGAAAGCCGAACGGATCGAGCTGATAACGATCTACAAGAATCGCGGCCTGACGCCTGACCTTGCCGAAAAGGTCGCCGATCAGCTGACCGCGCATGATGCGCTGGGCACCCATTTGCGCGACGAGCTTGGCCTGACCGAAAATTTTGTCGCCAGACCATTGCAGGCCGCAGCCGCGTCTGCGGTATCTTTCGCGGCGGGCGCATTGCTGCCTGTCATCCTTGCCGCCGTTCTGTCCGGCGAGGCGCTGATCTGGATCGTGTCTGCGGCGGCGCTATTCTTGCTCGCGTCGCTGGGAGCGATCGGTGCCTTACTCGGCGGCGCGCCAATCCTGCGTCCCGTTGTTCGCGTGACTTTCTGGGGTGCTGCTGCCATGGCTGCCACCGCCACCATCGGATCGATTTTTGGAGCTGCTGTTGCATGAAATATGAGACTGTAATTTTTGACTTTGGCGGGGTCATTACCTCGTCGCCATTTGAAGCATTCAACCGGCTGGAGGCCGAAAAAGGCGTGCCGAAAGACAGCGTCCGCCGGATCAACAGCGCCAATCCCGACGACAACGCCTGGGCGAAGTTCGAGCGGGCGGAGCTGGATGGTGCGGGCTTTGATCAGGCCTTTGCCGAAGAGGCGAAGGCGCTTGGCTTCGAACTGCGCGGCGCCGATGTGCTGGCTGTTCTGGCCGGCGATGTGCGGCCCAATATGGTCGCCACGCTGGACCGTTTGAAAGCCGAGGGATTTGCCATTTCTTGCATCACCAACAATGTGCCCGCCGGCAAAGGCACGGGCATGGCCATGAATGATGAAAAGGCGGCGGCGGTCGCTGCGATCATGGAGCGTTTTGACCATATTATCGAAAGCAGCAAGGCCGGTGTCCGCAAACCCGATCCGCGCATCTACCAGATGATGTGCGAGGCTTTGAACGTCGATCCGGCCCATTGCATTTATCTCGATGATCTCGGGATCAACTGCAAACCCGCAGCAGCCTTGGGCATGGCGGCAATCAAAGTGTCCGCAGAGCGGCAGGCACTCGATGAACTGGGTGCGCTGCTGAATATGCAATTGCCCTGATGCTTTGCACGAACCGGGTTGAAGCTGTAATATATTCGTCACCAATGAGTCGTCGAACGGTCGTGAAACCGCTATAGCGCGACGGGGGTTCAAAGGTTGCGGGGATTCGTGGGTAATAGCTTGTCGGACAGATTTGACACGGTGACCCGCTGGTATAGCCAGAGGGGACCATATCCGCTTCTCTTCCTGATATTGGCAGTTTTGCTGTTGATCCAGGCGGTCCGGCTGATCTGGCTGGTGTTGACCCCCTTGGGTCCTGTCGGCGATTATCGTGCAAATGACGTCGAGGTCCTGTCGCCGCAGTCGCGGCTGACCCTGTTTAGCAGCTTCGACCCGTTTTTCCGCAGCGATGCGGTGCAAAGTGCCAATGTCGTGACCTCGCTGCAGCTGACACTTTTCGGTATTCGCATGAACGAGGCTTCTGGACTGGGTTCGGCGATCCTGTCCGGCCCGGACGGCGTGCAGACAAATTACGGCGTCGGCGAAGAGATTCTGTCCGGTGTCACGCTGGACAGTGTTGAATTTGATCATGTGATCATCAATCGTGGTGGCGTGCTCGAGAGCCTCTATCTCGACCAGTCGATCCCCGCGCAAACCGTCGGCACCGACGATCCTGTCGCCCCTGCTTCTCTCTCTTTGGGCGGCAATGAAATACCCGGTGTCGCATCGCTGGCACCGCGCAATGATCAGGGCCGGGTTACCGGTATCGTTATTTCTCCTTTGGGAGATGGTGCGCTGTTCAAGAGCGCCGGTTTCCGCAATGGTGATATCATCGTGTCGATCAACGGCAATCCGGTCGGTTCAACCAGCGATATCGAAACGCTGAAAAGCCAAATCCGGCCTGGCGCTCGCCTGTCCGTCGAAGTCGAGCGTGGAGCCGATACGGTTCCGGTCGCCCTCAATCTGGGAGCCCAGTAATGCGTAGTTTTTTCACCCGGTTGATGGCCGCCCTCACGCTTTGCGCCAGCCTGTCGGCTGCACCGGCGACGGCCCAGCATACACTCAACGTCCGCGATGCCGATATTCGGGCGTTTGTGCAGGATGCAGCCAAGGTGACCGGTCGCACCTTCATTCTGGATAGCCGGGTGCAGGGCAAGGTTTCGGTGGTCACCGACCGTCCGCTCAGCCGCTCGGAATATTTCGAGATTTTTCTTTCGACGCTGCGCGCCAATAATCTGGTTGCAATACCCACGACCCGTGGAGCTTATCGCATCCAGCCCGCCGATGGCGCTGCTTCGCAGCCGAGCCGGATCGGGTCGCGTGGCGCCGAGGGCAACCAACTGGTGACCGAGGTAGTACGGCTTAAATCGATTGTCGCGACCGAAGCGCTGGAAACCCTGCGTCCGCTGGTCAGCAAACAGGGATCGATCACCTCGAACCGCAACGCGAACAGTCTGGTGATCGTCGATTATGCGGACAATATCCGCCGCATCCGCAGCCTGGTCGGAGAGATCGACCGCGACAGCGCCGCCAGCACCATCATCACGTTGAAAAATGCTGGCGCCCGTGAAATCGCAACCTCGCTGCAGGCGCTGGCCGCTCAGGGCGGTGGCGAGGGCCTGCGTGCGCCGGTGACCGTGGTGCCGATCGACAGCAGCAACAGCATTGCCTTGCGCGGTGACCCAGGTGCGGTCTCGCGCTTTGCGCAAATGGCACGCGAACTGGACAAGGGCGCGGAATCGGGCACCGAGATACGCGTTCACCGGCTCGACTATGCCAATGCCGAGCATCTCTTGCCTGTGATCGAGAATTTGTTGGGCAGCACAGGCACAGGCGGTAGTTCGGCAACGGTTGCGCCGGCCAGTGGCGGCGAAGGCGCGGCGGCACCCGCTGTTAGCGGCGGCGGCAATGGCATTGCCAGCCGCGGTCCCTCGATCGTGACCCGTCTGGAAGGGACCAATGCGATTATCGTTGCAGCCAATCCCGATGTGCAGCGGATGATTGGCGAACTGATCCGGCAGCTCGATACGCGGCAGGAACAGGTGGTCGTCGAAGCGATTATCGTCGAGATTTCGGAAACCCTGGCCCGCGAGTTGGGCGTGCAATGGCTGGTTGGCGGGAAAGACGTACCCTTTGCGGTGACCAATTTCTCCAACGCCTCTCCCAATATTGTAGATGTCGCCGGCGGTTTGCTGGCCGACCAGTTTGACACGACAACGACCACCACTACCGATACCGCGACCACGGTGACAACCAACAGCTCGGTTGGCGATGCTTTGCGGCAGAATGCGGCGGATTCCGTGCTGGCTGCGCGCGGCGGCTTTGGCGGCTTTGCGACCAGCCTGGGGGGCAGCGCGGTGCTCGGGGCGATCATCAATGCGGTGCAATCGGATAGCAACAGCAACGTCCTGTCGACGCCATCGCTAACCGTGAACAACAATCTCAAGGGCAGCATCCTGTTCGGTCAGGAAATACCGGTGTCGACCGGCGAGGCCCTGTCGGGCAATTTCGACAATGCCTTCCGCACGATCCAGCGGCAGAATGTCGGGATCGAGCTGGAAGTCACGCCGCAGATCAATGCCGGCGATGAAGTACGGATGGAATTGCGCCAGCAGGTCAGTTCGATTGCCGGACCGGTTTCCGATGATTTCAACGAGCTGATCATCAACAAGCGGGAAATCAATACCACCGTGACCGTCGGCGATGGCGAGATTATCGCATTGGGCGGCTTGCTCGACGACAACGAACGGCGCACGATCCAGAAAGTACCATTTCTAGGCGATATCCCGCTGCTCGGAGAATTGTTCCGGTCGCGCGGCAAGTCACGGGTCAAGACCAATCTCATGGTTTTCATTCGTCCGACGATCCTGAAAGATCCCAATGACGCACGGCGCTTCTCGAGCGCGCGCTATGGCTATATCCGCGACCGGCAGCTCAGCCGGAATCCTGACCGGGAGCCTTCGATTGACGCCCTGGTGCGCGATTATCTTGGCACCGTGCCGCCATCGGCCGAGGCGCGGCCGGATGACCAGATCATCTATGCGCCGGGCGATATGCCGGCGGTCAGGGATAGTGGCATTATCGAGCAGGCTCCCTTGCCGGCGAGCGAGAACAGCGGGCAGCCATGATGGAGATCGCCCGGGGAACAGAAGCACTTGTCTCCGAAGCGGATGGCGGACTGGTGATGGCAATGATCGATAAGGATCTGCCTTATTCTTATGCTCGTGATCATGGTCTGCTGATACAGGATCGCAGCGGGGAACGGCTGTCGATCGCCATGCGCGAAGGGGCCGATCCGTCGACTTTGTTGGAGGTGCGGCGTTTCCTGGCGCTGCCATTCGACGTGGAACCGGTTGACGGTCCGGCGTTCGAGAAGCTGCTCAGCGCCCATTATGCGATGGACGGCTCGGCTGCGGCCATGGCCGGCGATATGGCGCTGGCGGGTGAGGGACTGGACGATATTGCGGGCGATATTCCGAGCGCCGAGGACCTGCTCGACAGCGCTGATGATGCACCCACCATCCGGCTGATCAACGGTATCATCGCCGAAGCGGCAAGGCAGGGCGCTTCGGACATTCATATCGAACCTTATGAGACCGGGCTGGTAGTCCGGATGCGGGTAGATGGCGTTTTGACGGAGAAGCTGCGGATGCCGCCGCATGTCGCCGGTGTGATCGTCAACCGGATCAAGGTAATGGCGCGGCTCGATATTGCCGAGCGCCGTATCCCGCAAGACGGTCGGATCAGCCTGACGCTGGGCGGGAAATTGCTTGACGTCCGCGTATCGACCTTGCCCAACCGGGCGAGCGAACGGGTAGTGATGCGAATTCTTGACAAGGAAAGCGCTGGAATATCCCTCGATTTGCTCGGCATGTCGCCAAGCACCCATGCGATCCTGACCGATGCGCTCAGTGAACCCAATGGCATCATATTGGTTACCGGGCCGACCGGTTCGGGCAAGACCACCACGCTTTACGCCGGCCTCAAACAGCTCAACGATGGCAGCCGCAATCTCCTGACCGTTGAAGATCCGGTCGAATATGCGATCGAGGGGATCGGTCAGACGCAGGTGAACGCCAAAGTCGGTCTGACCTTTGCAGCGGGGCTTAGAGCGATCCTTCGGCAAGATCCCGACGTGGTCATGATCGGTGAGATACGCGACCGGGAGACGGCAGAAATTGCGGTGCAAGCCAGTCTCACCGGCCATCTGGTGCTCTCGACCGTCCACACCAATGACGCGGTTGGCGCGATCACCAGAATGCGCGACATGAAAGTGGAGCCGTTCCTGCTCGCATCGACTTTGCGCGCGGTCATCGCCCAAAGACTGGTGCGCAAACTCTGCGAACATTGCCGCACTCCGATAGAGGTCGATGGCAGTCTGGCTTCTCTGCTCGGCTTTGACAATGGCACGGTCGTTTACCGCGAGACTGGGTGCGAACATTGCAACCAGACCGGCTT
>JGI24521J20086_1000516_pt1 | contig 9984 bp, 9 predicted proteins | sample LinPmetageLP46_FD_20086 | JGI IMG/M metagenome (IMG submission 20086) | reverse complement strand
ATGTTGTCGCCAGCCTGACCGGAGTCGAGCAGCTTGCGGAACATTTCAACGCCGGTAACGGTGGTCTTCGTGGTATCCTTGATACCGACGATTTCACATTCGTCACCAACATTCACGATGCCGGTTTCAACACGGCCGGTAACAACCGTACCACGACCGGAAATCGAGAACACGTCTTCGATCGGCATCAGGAATGCCTGGTCGACTGGACGTTCTGGCTGAGGAATAGCTTCGTCGACAGCTTTCATCAGTTCAAGGATTTTTTCCTTGCCGATGTTATCGTCACGGCCTTCCAGCGCTGCCAGAGCAGAACCGGAAACGATTGGAATATTGTCGCCGTCAAAGTCGTAAGACGAAAGCAATTCACGGATTTCCATTTCAACCAGTTCGAGCAACTCTTCGTCGTCGACCTGATCAACCTTGTTCATGAACACAACAAGCGCCGGAACACCAACCTGACGAGCAAGCAGGATGTGCTCACGGGTCTGCGGCATAGGACCGTCGGCAGCGTTAACCACGAGAATGGCGCCATCCATCTGAGCCGCACCGGTGATCATGTTTTTAACATAGTCAGCATGGCCCGGGCAATCGACGTGCGCATAGTGGCGAGCTTCGGTTTCATATTCGACGTGTGCAGTCGAAATGGTGATGCCGCGCTCACGCTCTTCAGGCGCTTTGTCGATATTTGCGAAGTCCACTGCTGCACCGCCGGTGGTTTCAGCAAGAACCTTGGTGATCGCCGCGGTCAACGTCGTTTTGCCATGGTCAACATGACCGATGGTTCCGATGTTGCAGTGCGGCTTGTTGCGCTCAAACTTCTCTTTAGCCATTTTATTTTACCTCTGATTTTCTATCATCTTGATAGTCTGCGCCGCGCTTTGGCGAGACTCTCTAATTCTGTCAACACCCTTTTGCCGGTCCGGGACATTTCCCGTCGGACCCGCACAAAAGGAAAGCGCGTTACCTCGAAAAGGAGTGGCGGTTAAGCCATTTTCTCCTTGATCTCTTCTGCCACGTTGTTCGGAACTTCCTCGTAGTGAGAAAATTGCATCGAATATTGTGCACGTCCCTGACTGAAGGAACGCAATTCGTTCACATAACCGAACATGTTGGCGAGCGGCACCATGGCGTCCACAGCCTGCGCGATACCGCGTGTGTCAGTACCCTGGATCTGACCACGGCGAGAGTTAAGATCGCCGATCACGTCACCAAGATAGTCTTCCGGAGTGATCACTTCAACTTTCATGATCGGTTCAAGCAATTTGATGCCGGACTTCTGGGCCGCTTCGCGCATTGCTGCNCGACCGGCGATTTCAAATGCCAGCGCCGAACTATCAACATCATGATAGGCACCGTCATANACACGGATGTCAAAGTCGATGATCGGGAAGCCGATCAAAGAACCGGTTTCAGCGGTTTCGCGCATGCCCTTTTCAACCGACGGGATATATTCTTTCGGAATATTACCGCCCTTGACTTCATCGCTGAAGGTAATGCCCGATCCGCGCTCGCCCGGAGTGACTTCGAACTTGATACGCGCGAACTGACCGGAACCGCCGGACTGCTTTTTATGCGTATAGTCAATGTCGACAGCCTTGCCGATGGATTCGCGATAGGCCACCTGCGGCGCGCCGACATTGGCTTCCACCTTGAATTCGCGCTTCATGCGGTCAACCAGAATGTCGAGGTGAAGCTCGCCCATGCCCTTGATGATCGTCTGACCCGATTCGTGGTCAGTGGTCACCCGGAAGCTAGGATCTTCGGCAGCCAGGCGATTCAGGGCAACGCCCATCTTCTCCTGGTCAGCCTTGGTCTTTGGCTCAACGCTAAGCTCGATAACCGGCTCGGGAAATTCCATGCGCTCCAGAATGATCGGCTTTTCAGAATTACAAAGCGTATCACCGGTCGTTGTGGTTTTCATACCCGCCAAGGCAACGATGTCGCCTGCAAATGCTTCTTCAATGTCCTTGCGGTCATTGGAGTGCATTTCGAGAATACGGCCGACTTTTTCTTTCTTGTCCTTGACCGAGTTCAAAACCGTGCCTTTTTCCAGCTTGCCGGAATAGATACGGCAGAAGGTCAGCGTACCAACGAACGGATCGTTCATAACCTTGAAGGCAAGCGCGGCGAATGGCGCGTCATCGGATGATTCGCGAGTATCTTCGGTTTCGCCGTCGAGCAAAACACCCTTAATGGCAGGAACGTCGAGCGGGCTCGGCATGTAATCGACAATGGCGTCGAGCAAAGGCTGGACGCCCTTGTTCTTGAACGCAGAACCGCAAAGCACAGGCACGAAGCTCTGGTTCAGCGTACCCTTGCGGATCAGCTTTTTCAGCGTCGCGGCATCAGGCAGATTGCCTTCGAGATACTGCTCCATGATGTCATCATCCTGGTCGACAGCAAGCTCGATCAGCTTCTCGCGATATTCAGCCGCTTCGTCGGCCATGTCCGCAGGAATTTCACCATAAGTATATTCGGCACCGAGATCTTCGTTCTTCCAGGTGATCGAACGCTCGTTGACCAAGTCGACCAGACCAACCAGATCGGCTTCGATACCGATAGGAAGATACAGAACAGCAGGCGTTGCGCCCAGACGCTCGATGATCGACTCGACGCAGAATTTGAAATTGGCGCCGGTGCGGTCGAGCTTGTTGATGAAGCACATCCGCGGCACCTTATATTTGTCAGCCTGACGCCATACGGTTTCGGACTGTGGCTCAACGCCGGCAACGCCGTCGAAACAGGCTACCGCACCATCGAGCACGCGCAGCGAACGCTCAACTTCAATAGTGAAGTCAACGTGGCCTGGCGTATCGATGATGTTGATCCGGTGCTCGGGACCCTGACGGTCTTCAGCGTTCCAGAAACAGGTGGTCGCAGCAGAGGTAATGGTGATCCCACGCTCTTGCTCTTGCTCCATCCAGTCCATCGTCGCCGCGCCATCATGCACTTCGCCGATCTTGTAGGACTTGCCCGTATAATAAAGAATACGTTCGGTCGTCGTTGTTTTACCAGCGTCAATATGGGCCATAATGCCGATATTGCGATATCGTTCGAGCGGATGGCTGCGTGCCATAGTCTGTACTCCAGTATGTGGGGAACCAATTTCTGGCCGCCCTATAGTGAAATGGGCTGAACAATGCCAGCCCCGATTAATTCGAAATCTTGATATAAAGTCCGTCCGTACCGGGCTTGCCGAAGCGCCTCGATCGAGAATATATTCTCGGGCGAGACATGCCCTTCAACAGGCCCGGGACGAACGATCTATATTTCTTACTACCAGCGGTAGTGGGCAAATGCGCGGTTGGCTTCCGCCATCTTGTGCGCATCTTCCCGCTTCTTCACCGCGTTGCCACGATTGTTCGACGCGTCGAGGATTTCACCCGACAGGCGTGCGGCCATTGTGGTTTCGCTGCGACCGCGAGCGGCAGAAATCATCCAGCGAATGGCCAGAGCCTGCGCACGTTCGGGACGCACTTCGACGGGAACCTGATAGGTCGCACCACCAACACGGCGGCTGCGCACTTCGATGCCCGGCTTGATATTGTTCAGAGCATCATGAAACAGCTGCAAAGGATCTTTCTTCGCTTTGGCTTCAACGCTGTCAAAGGCACCATATACGATGCGCTCTGCGGTGGATTTCTTACCATCCATCATCAGGTTGTTCATGAATTTCGAAAGGATAAGATCCTTGAATTTCGGATCGGGCAAGATGACCCGTTTCTCGGGACGACGACGACGTGACATAGATTAAACTCCGAAACTGGATTATTTAGGACGCTTGGCGCCATATTTCGAACGGCTCTGCTTGCGGTCCTTGACACCCTGGGTATCGAGAACGCCGCGCAGGACGTGATAACGCACACCGGGAAGATCGCGGACACGACCACCACGGATCAGGACAACACTATGTTCCTGAAGGTTGTGGCCTTCACCGGGAATATAGCTGATGACCTCGCGCTGGTTGGTCAGGCGAACCTTGGCAACCTTACGCAGAGCGGAGTTTGGTTTCTTTGGAGTCGTTGTGTAGACACGGGTGCAAACGCCACGTTTCTGTGGGTTGGCTTCCATGGCCGGCACCTTGGACTTCGTCTTCTGGGCCACCCGCCCCTTACGGACGAGCTGGTTAATCGTTGGCATAAAGTCTTCACCTTATTTTTCTAGATAATCTAGGGGTTACTCTAACAATGCCCGGCAAGCCGGAGTCACATCGAAAGTGTTTTGCCTATGTAAGTTTTCTGCGGCGTCGAGCGAAGCCCGAAGAAGCGGAAGCGCGGCCCTTAGACGGGATTCGGGCGGGGGTCAAGGGTGTGGGAAACAGACTATCGGTCAGAACCCATTTGACCTCTAACCGATCTCAAATGCTTGCACAAATGATCGGACAACATATTGAGCAACTCGGTGAGACTCATAAACATCCTTGAAAGTAGCTGGCGTGTTGCGTTCATGGGCATATGAATTTCGCCAATCAAATAAGTTTTCATAGCTAGTAATCAAGTCGACCCTAAAACGGCGCTCAACGATCACTCGTTTCTCATTTAGAATACGATGGAAAGTCGTAGAATTTTTTTTGACCCCGCGGCCGGTCCATTCACTTAATCCAAATCGATTAGAGTATCCGCGCAAATCTCCTATAGAAATTCTTGCGTTCATATTTTTAAAATCTTTCTCAATATGATCACGGTATTTTGAATGAAACATAGACGCGTAAGAAATTAACGTCTCCTTGATTATCCCTTCGTAAGTTGCTGCAACAGTAACGGCAAACATACCGGCTAGTTCATTGCGTAGCCGCTGCTCGGAAGACGAAGATCCATCAAACCGAGCATCGATGTCTCTGGCGAGATTGCGGATGTGCCGGAAATTTTCGTCAACCACATCTTTCATTGGCCAAATAGATACCTATCAGCAATTTTTTTTCTAAATTTGACGTTTTCAATATTCGAAGTGTTTGAAGTGATCATTTCCAGAAAGTCCTCATCCTCCAAAAGCTTGTTGTAGCTTTCCTTGGTGAGTTCAGCAGCCGCTCCCTGCTCCATTATTGATACCATCACTGCGTCCATCGTTGCAGCATTTAGCAATCCTCTGGGCCTAAATGGCTTCTCAATCGTGTCGACAACAACCTGACAAGCACTTGTAAAAACTTCAGCAAATCTTCTCACTCTATCTGATTCAAAGCTTCTACTATTGGCCATCTCTTTAGACAAAAAGTCCTTCATAGGAGGGACATATGACGGCGTGTTTTCGTAGAGAGCAAGAAGCCTGAGTATTAGCTCAATGTCACGCTGCTTGGGGTCTGCATCAGGTTTTCCGTAAATAGTACGCCAGTTTTCGTCGGAATTTAAACGCTCCAAATTCGCAATTATGGGACCTCGATAAACTGCATTTCTGATTTCCTGCGCATTTAGAGGCTGCCCCCCTGTATTGAGACGCTCAAAGATATGATATACACTTTCTGGCTGCTCTTCTTTTGGAGTGAGTTGTTTAACCGTTACCCCTCGCAAGCTAGCATTTTTTATTTTCCGTTTTGTTCGATCATCAAGTTCCTCAAAAGACTTACCTTCTAAGTCCTTTCGCTGCTCCAAGCCCTTTAACTTGAAAACTTTGCGGTTCCCGTTAGCGTCTTCTTGACCGAAATAGCCTTCGAAAAAATAGGAGATCGACGTAATTCGCTGTTGACCATCTATGACTTCAAGTTCTCCATCGGCATTTTCGTAAAAAAACACCTGCGGTACCGGTAACCCGATCGCAAAAGATTCAATAAGTGTGGACGCTCTGCGAATGTCCCATACGAACTTTCTTTGGTAGTCCGGAATTACTATATCACCGCCCTGAAACTTATTTGCTAACAATTCCAGTGTCCAGTCGCTAGCCGTCACGACGATATTAAATTCTACGGTAGAAGTTTCTGTCTCGTCGTCGGTGATATCTTCAATTTGAACATCTAAGTTATCATCGGTGTCCATATTTTTCATTTCGCTTCAGTTAAACCATCAATATTTATAACTCTATCTACAAGACTTTTGATAAACAACAACGAACAAATTGATCACAAAATGACTATCAATTTCATCCACTGACCGACAACAGGTGCAACAATCCCCAATTTGTCCGAACTCACCCACTAACCGACAACCGCACCCCCATCGCGCGCAGCACGCCCAGCAAGGTCTCCAGCGTCATATTGCCGTTCGGACCCAGCGCCTTGTAGAGCGCCTGCCGCGTGATCTTGCTCTCTGCTGCCACCGAAGCCATGCCCTTGGCGCGGGCGACATCGTTCAGCGCCGTACGGATCAGCGCCGCGTCATTTTCCTCAAACGCGGCCCGCAAATAAGTCGCGATCATATCCGGGCTGTCGAGATATTCGGCGGCGTCAAATTCTGTTGTGGTGGTCGCCATCTTGCTATCAAATCTCGTTTCTCAATTTTTTCGCCACTTCGATATCGCTCTGCTGTGTTTTCTTCGATCCGCCGCACAGCAATATGATCAACTCGCCCCCACGCTCGACAAAATAGAGACGATAGCCCGGGCCATAGTCTATACGCGCCTCGCGAACCCCCTCACCCACCGATTTCACATCGCCCAGATTGCCATGTTTAAAGCGGTTGATACGCAAAATGATCCGCGCCCGTGCCTCATGATCCTTCAGCTTCCTGAGCCATTTTGCGAAGGCGTCGGTCTGCCGAATGTTCACCGGCGTAAACCATAGATGACAATAGCCCATTTGTCAACTTTAGATGACAGAGGTTGTGCGGATAGCATGAGCCTCGATAAAGGCGCTCTGGATCCCGGGCCAAGTCCGGAATGACGGAACGGCCGAAACTGTCACTTCAATTCGACACACGGTGCCAGAATTACGGTGCCAGAATTACGGTGACAGTGCACATTATTGTGGTCTCACACCCACTAAGCGACAACCGCACGCCAATCGGCCGGCGCATCAAAAATTGTCTGTTTCCGGCATATATTCGCGCTTTCGGGCATAAACACGTCACGATTTACGACGTTTTCCACCGCAATTTGGCACAATTTTCCCGGCCTTCCTGCCAGCAACACCCACGCCAAAGACAATCACCCGCTCACCTCGCCGATGCGTCTGCCCATCAACCAGAAATGAGCTTCCAAGTCTTCCAATCTGGATCTCATACAGGTTTGAAATTATATTGGATTGCCGCAGTGGCGCGGAAGGCGGATCAGGTCTGGGATAGTGGGTTGGCAGAGGTCGCCAGGATATCTTCGTCATCCTGAATTTATTTCAGGATCCCGTGCGTTGGCGCGCAATCTCTAGGGGTCCTGAAACAAGTTCAGGATGACGAGTATTTCTGCAATGACGAGCACTTGTGCAATTACCAAAACAATTCAGCAATCACGGCACCTCCCCCTAACCAACAGCCGCTACCTGCCCCTCGCCCACCTCGATCCGCTCGATCGACCATTTCAGCCGCTCGACCGCATCGGTACGCATCTTATGCTCGAACAGGGTGAGGTGGCGCAGCAAGCTGCTGCGCACCGCGCCGCCGCCCTGCTCGATCGAGGCGCCCATCTCGCGATAATGATCGAGGCCGTAGCGCAGGATGATGGTGGCGTTGATCGCCAGATCGGCCAGCCGGTCCTCCTGCCAGTCGAGCAGTCCGGCCGCGACAAAGGCCTTGAGATAGATATGGAACTGGTCCTGCGTGCGCTCCATCCAGCCGCGGGCGCCCCTCTGGACGATCTCGTCATGCCCGCCATAGTCACCCTGGTCGCGGTAGAGGAAACGATATTCCTGAAACTCCCAGATCAAAGCCTGCAGCAGATCGCCATATTCGTCGACAATATCCGCGCCCGCCGCCGGCAGCCGCGACAGCCGCTTTTCAATATCGATCGCGAAGCCCTCGCTGATCGCCGAGAGGATCGCCCGTCGGGTCTTGAAATGATACCAGAGATTGCCCTCGGCCATGCCGAGATGCTCGGCCAGCGCGGCGCTCGACACATTGCCATAGCCGCGCTGATTATAGAGCCGTCGCGCCTCGAGCACGATCCGGTCGCGGGTTTTCAAATCAGTAGCGCTCCAGCTTGACCATCATCTTCTTGTAGCCGTGAACAAAACAGGCGGGCACCCGCTCCGGTTCCTCGAGCACATTGACCCGCAGGCGTCTTTTGGCCATTTCCTCGAGCAGCACATGCAGTTGCAGTTCGGCCACTCGCGCCCCGACGCAACGGTGGATGCCATAGCCGAAGGACAGATGCCGCCGGGCGTTGTCGCGATCGACGCGGATGCTGTCGGGATCCTCGAAAATCGTCTCGTCGCGATTGGCGGAGAGATACCAGAGCACGACCTTGTCGCCCTTTTTCATCGCCACGCCGTCCAGTTCGGTATCTTCCATCACCGTCCTTCGCATATGCGCCAGCGGTGTCTGCCAGCGGAGCAGCTCGGCCACCGCATTGGGGATCAGCGACGGATCAGCCTCCAGCTTGGCCCGCTCTTCGGGAAACTGGCTGAGGCCATAAGCATAAGCGCTCATCGAATTGCGGGTGGTGTCATTGCCGCCGACGATCAGCAGGATCAGATTGCCGATAAATTCCTCGGGGCTCATCTCGCTCATCGATTCCGACTGCATCATCACCGAGATCAGGTCCTTGCCCGGCGCCTCGCCCGCCTTGCGCTGCCACAATTTGTTGAAGGCAGCGGCCATGTCCATCGCATATTCATTGCGCCGCGCGATGCCGTTTTCTTCATGGATCAGCTCGACATCGCCCAGCTTGTTCGACCAGAGCGTCAAATTGTCGCGATCTTCCCAGGGGAAATCGAACAATTTGGCCAGCATCCCGGTTGTCAGCTCGATCGACAGTCTCTCGACCCAGTCAAAGGCTTCACTGACCGGCAGCGAATCCAGCACCTCGCCGGTGCGCTGGCGTACTTCGTCCTGCATTGCCTTGACTTCGCTCGGCCCGAAAGCCGGAGCGATCGTCCGGCGCTGCGCCGTATGCTGCGGCGGATCCATGGCGATGAACTGCGGCTGGCGAAATTCGTCCGGCAGCAGGCGATCGGTATAAAAAGCAATCGAAATGCCGCCATATTCATAGGATGAAGAGAAAATCTTCGGCAGCGCCTCGACATTAACGATCGGCTTGTAGGTGGAGACCGACCAATAGGGCCCGAATTTGGAATCCGGTACATATTGGATCGGCGCTTCCGCCCGCAATTTGCGAAACGGCTCCTGCCAGCGATCCTCCGCGTAAAGTTCCGCCAGCGAAACGTCGATCGGCTCGATCGCAGCCTTTGTTGCTTCCAGTACCGTTGCCATAGTCTTCCCCCTCCAGAGATTTTACACGACTCGTTGTTTTTTAGGGTGATAACCCTAATTTGGTCCTGGCGCAAATTTTCTGTGGGAAGTGGCATGAGAGCCGGTGTCGAATATTGAGGAAACAAGCCAATGTGAGAACCGCGCGCCGGCCCTCCCTCGTCATCCTGAACTCGTTTCAGGACCTCGGGCGGCAGCGCGCGATCTCTAAGGGGTCCTGAAACGAGTTCAGGATGACGGGTATGTGATCGGAATGACGATGCCGCTACTGTGCCAGCGACTTTTCGATATCCGCAACCGGGCTGTTGATCAGCGTCTTGGCCTGCTCCAGCACGATCTTGTCAATCACTTCCTGATGCAGAAGGGGACGGATCTCGCCCAGTGAGTCGGGATCGGCGACCAGAATCAGCCGCTCATAGGCACCCTTGTGCGCAAGATCGTACAGTTTTTCCGCGACAATTTTCGAGAAGGTCGCCTCCATGCTTTCGCGCGGCGACTGCTCGGACGGTGATTTGCCAGCGGGGCCCTGATCGGCGAGATCGCCAGGCGTCCAGTCGCCGTCATGCTCAAGCGATCCGGTCCGGATGTAGAAGGTCTTGGCCTCCCGGCCGGTGGCGATGACGACAAATGTTTCTTCCGGAAAATTCAGGTTACCCATATTCATGTCCTTTTTTAGGTTCGGATAATCTACGCGGAAGTC
>JGI24521J20086_1000491_pt1 | contig 10406 bp, 12 predicted proteins | sample LinPmetageLP46_FD_20086 | JGI IMG/M metagenome (IMG submission 20086) | reverse complement strand
AACGGCTGGGTTATCGCACACCGGCAGAGGTTTTCTGGGGCGAATACTCAGGAGGCTTGGATACGAGCGGTGCTGCACTTAATACTTGAATCCAGGACATCAGGGTTCATCGCGTAGTGTGAAGCAATAGTCCTCCGTGGCTCCCTCACAATAAAGAGGTGCTCTGAATTACTGAGAAAATTCATATCGGTTTCTGCCTTGTAGCGATGGTCACAGGTCTCTTTTAAAAAGACTGGCTGATCATTCGCCAACTGGAGAAGGCTTTGTATTAGCTCATCCTCATTGCTTACAACAATACTACCTCCGGATCCATTGGGCAGTTTTGTACTTCCTTTGTCCGCCAAGGTACAGAAGGGCTCATGTACCGTAAGGAAATCACCGCGATTCTGCATCATTCGGTAAAAGGCGGTAGAACGAGAGCGCGGGTGAGCCCACAGTACTATCAAGCGTCCCTGATCTTTTGGCATAAGCGTCATCCCTCTAATCTGTTGCTGTTTTTTTGTGAGAAACTATCATTGGGACCACCACGTGGGCACGCGATCCCAACGGTGTTTACGAAGTTCGCTAAGAAGGGCTGGGGGGAGTGAGCTGCCATCGCTGACGGCTGTATTTGCAAGTACATGCTGAAGCTTGCGCATTCCCGGAATAGTAGTGCTCACGGCGGGGTGGTGAAGAATAAATCGCAACGCTAATTCAGCCATAGTCCAACCCTCAGGAGTGATAGGGCGGAGCGCTTGGGCTCTGGCTACGCTTGCTGTGAGGTTCTCCGGAACAAAATAGCTGTTTCGCCAATCTCCTTCTGGCCAAGTCATATCCTTACGTAATGTCCCTGTGAGCGTCCCCTCGTCAAACGGCACTCGTGCGATAACTGCGATATCTAACTGCTCACACACCTTTAGCAGGACATCCTCCGGCGCTTGGTCAAATATGTTGTAAATCACCTGAACCGAATCAATGAGGCCAGTACGCAGTGATTCTAGACAGTTCCATGGTTCCCACCTGTTGACGCTGATGCCAATGCCTTTTACTAAGCCCTGGCGTCGCCAATCCTCCACAATTTTTTTCCAGTCATCACCAAAGGCCCATGCATCTTCCCACACATGGAATTGCAGCAGATCAATGCTGTCAGTCCCTAGGTTGGTCAAGCTCCTTTCAACGTATTCCTGTAGGTAATCCTTAGGGAAAAGTTCATCAAATCGATCAGTTCGTTGTGATGGGAAAATCCGATTTTTGGGAGGGATCTTTGTAGCAATGTATAGTCGCTTGGCGGCTTTTGTTTCTCTAACTAAGCGTCCCAGCAATTTTTCGCTATAACCCCGTCCGTAGATCCAAGCGGTATCAAAATAATTAACGCCCTGTTGGACTGCCTCATGCAGTGACTCAATGCCGGACTCATCGTCTGCGCCAGTCCATCCACCTTCACCACCAGCGATACCCCACATGCCATAGCCAACCTCGCTGACGTCCCATCCTAAACGCCCCAATTTCCGATATTGCATTTCAAACTCCTTTTTGTGTTAGTTGAATGACAGAACTTCTTGTGATCGCAGAGATTCTTCAGCTAGCTGACGGGCATAGGCGGTCAGCAAATGCTTGTCGAATTTAGGCCAGTTCAACCCCGCTGCCTGCAACAACTGACGGGCTTGCCTCTGATCGAAGCGTTCAGCAGGGGTAACAACGCTAGAAAAGGAAGGTGATCCGGTTTCTTTTCCTCTAGATTGTGATGGAAGAGGGAGAGCCGAAAAAAGGGCCTTCAGCTCATTGTTGGCGTCCGGTTTTTGAATTTCATGTTTTATAACTTTGAAAAAATCCTGGTAGCTCACACGGCGCAGAGAAAGATCCAGTGAACCTAATTCCTCCATGAGCAGTCGAAAATCTGCTTCAGCAGGATTGAAAAGATGGTAGATTTGATTATCCGGGAACGAGTTAAAGATTCGCCAGCACAGGACCTTAGCCGTGACATCGACGGGTGTGTAGTCAAACGTCATTTCAATGTCTGGATAGATGCCACACTGTACTGAAGCACTTACTAACCTTGAGATAAAAGCCCTTGGGTTGTATACACCTTTTTCTGAGCAAGGCATCATCTCTCCTAATCGGTAAATTGTAGCCTTGAGACCCATCGCTTGGGCTTGCTCTACAAGCCCTTCACTGGCAAGTTTCGAAAGGCTGTAACCATCGGTTGGAAAATTGCAATCCGACGTCCATTCTTTTTCTTCGATCCGATGGTCTTTGGCTTCGTGGGCATTGAAAACGCTCAGTGTTGAGATATGATGGAACGACTTTGGCTTGCCCTCCAAAGCCAACTCAAGCAGATGCCGTGTGCCAATAACATTTGCGTTTCTTAGGGCTAGATAATCCTTCATAAAGTCAACGCTCGCAGCGCTGTGTACAACAGCATCGATCGTTTCGCTTAGAAAAGACCAATGGGTGGGGGTCAGTCCCAAGCGCATACTCGTTAACTCAGCAGAAACAATGCTAATCCGCTCACTTTGTATTGATGCAGGCAGCCCGTAGGCCAAAAGAGTTTGCCTTAGTCGCTTTATGCCCGCTTCTTCGCTGTGGCTTCGAACAACGCAATGAATGTGCGCGGAAGAGGTTTTGAGAAGTGTAGCTAATACCCTTGCTCCTACAAAACCAGTGGCACCCGTTAAGAGTATTTGTGTCGGGGGAGAGGCCAACGAACTCTTAAAAGACTGCAATGTAGCAAGTTTAGCGCGGCTCTCCTCAAGGTCCTTTTGCAAGGCAGCAGCACCATTGTCACTAGATCTTGTCTCCTCAAAATTCTGTTCAAGTCCTCTTGCAAGTGAATAAGCAGTCGTATAGCGATAAATGACATCAACAGCAACTTCTTGTTCAAGTCGTCTTTCAAGTAAAAGAATCAAGGTGACGGCTCTCAGCGAATCTCCACCTAGATCAAAGAAATCATCATCCAAGTCGATGTCCGTGCGTTCGAAAACCTCATGCATGGACTGAAGAACTGCAGCCTCAATTTCGTTGAGATTCTCAAAATCCACGTTTTGACCTGCGGTTGCCATTGATGTGGCTCCCGCTATCTCTAACAATTTTTGACGGTCAATTTTACCGTTCTGGTTCACCGGCATTTCTCCGAGAATCAGTATTCGTTTCGGTACAGACGATTCTGGTAGATGCTCTTGTAATTCTGCTTTCAGGGTGGATTCATTAGATGGCTGTGACAAGGACACTAATGCTGTAAGTTCGACGCGACCGCTTCCATCTTTTTGGGCAACGACCTTTGCCTCTAGCACTTGGTCAAAATCGAGCAGGCAACGTTCGATTTCACCAATCTCAATACGTACGCCGTCCACTTTAACTTGGAAATCTGATCGACCTTTATATTGTAGGTTTCCCTTTGTATCGATGAAGCCTAGATCTCCAGTGCGATAAAGACGATTGACTCTGAGGTTGACATAGGGATTGGGTGGAAATGAAAATGCCGTTTTCCAGTGCTCTCCAAGGTAACCTCGCCCCAAGCATTCCCCACCAATGACAATTTCTCCTACTTCTCCGCGTGGAAGCGCAATTAGCTCTTCGTTCGAAATAAACAGGAATGTGTTGTCAATTGGGCGACCAAGCGAAATATTGGTTTTGTCTTCATCGTCAACATCGTGAAAAACCATCCCAATTGAAGCCTCGGTGGGTCCATAAGTATTAGTTATCCCCACTTCTGGGAGAAGTCGTCGAAACTTTTGGACGGCTTTAGGATTGATTTCTTCGCCTCCAATCAGTAGCCGGCGTAGGGATGTGAGTTTTGAAATTCGTTGGGAGCTGACTGAGAGCATTTCAACCATGAAATTGAAAATAGTTGGAACAAAATCAGCCATAGTGATCTGGTGTTGAGCAATAAGATCAATGGTTGCGTCCAAATCGAGGAGACCATTCCGGTCAGGTATTACAACAGTATTCCCATTCATTAATGGCCATATCAATTGCCAGATAGATGAATCAAATACATGTTTACTGTTCTGCAGAATGACATCATCCGGTTGATCACCAAACCGCCGATTCATGCATAGAAACCGATTTAGAAGCCCTCGGTGTACGTTAAGACAGCATTTCGGGGTGCCCGTCGAACCGGAAGTGAAAAAACCATAACAGAGATCTTCTTGGAAATCTGGAAGACGGCCGGAGAACTGTTCGGCACCTTCAACGAGTTGGTAATCCAACTTATACCATGGACTAGAGGAAAAGGATTGATCGGAGCTACAAGAATATAGCACCACGGGCGGAGCCAGAGAATTGAGTGTTGCTAAAATGCGTGATGAAGGCCAAGCAGGGTCGATGGGGGCAAATGCACCACCAGCTTTCCAGATCGCAAGAATGGCTAAGGGAAGCTCTAGTCCATTCGTGCAGACAATTGGAACCATACTGTTACGTGTTACTCCATACTCCTGTAATATAGCTGCTAGTCTATTCGATTTTTCGTTAAGTGCTTTAAAAGATAGTCGTTGTGCACCAAAGATAAGAGCGGTCTTATTTGGAACCCGAACCGCTTGACGCTCAATCAAAGTTAATACCGTGACATCATTAGGAAGGCTATAAGTGGGCCCTTTCAGAATATCGTTTGATGGCAAATAAACAGGAGAGTGGGGGAGCTCCTGATTTTCTATTTTTAGTTTGCCTGCATTTTCTCTATCCATAAGTAATCTCCTTTTATCAGGCGCATAGTTTTTCAGGGCATCTCAGCGAGTGCTTACTGGCCTGTATTTATGAATTATTCAAAGTTAATAGCTCAAGTTAAACTAAGAGTTAGTTTGAGAAGACCAGACTGATACCGAGGCTAATGAAAACAACGCCGAGTGTTCGATCAAGCCATTTACCCACAGCATCGTTATCTCGAATCTTTCTAGAGATAAAATCCGCCCCAACGATTAGTACAGCTTCCCAGATCAGTGCGATCAATATAATAATGATGCCGAGGGTAATCATCTGCCACCACGCAGCCCCTTTATAGGGATCGACGAATTGTGGTAGAAATGCGATAAAAAATACTGCGACCTTTGGATTAAATAAGTCAACAAGTACTCCCTGCCGAAAAGTTTGGTAGCCACTCGCAGGCTTTGCTTGAAGAGTATCCACTCGGAATGACATGCCCCGAGATCTTAGGGCTTGAATGCCAAGCCAAACCAAGTAGCCGGCACCGATCAACTTTACAGCCAAAAATGCCGTCTCGGATGTGGCAATGATCGCTGAAACGCCCGCAGCGGCAGCGATCACATGAATCATCGCGCCGGTACAAACTCCCCAGCTGGAAAGAAAGCCTGTTTTGTAGCCTTGAGCAATGGTGCGACTAAGAATATAAACGTGATCTGAACCCGGTGAAACGTTTAGCAAAACCGCAGCTGCTAGAAAAAGCATGAATTGCTCAATATCTTCCATCCTTCAGCTACTCCTTGTGAGGTTTTCCCTTTATCCGCTGGATGTGTTTGCTGACCTTTTCCCTGTTGCCGCACGTTTTCATGCTGCACCATCGTCGGCGTCCACCTCGGGAAATGTCTCGAAATAGCCAGCCGCAACGAGGGCAACTCTTTAATGTTCGCGCCTGAAGGTCTCCAATAAGCAGTCCTAGCGCATCCCAGGCCAGCAAGCCTAGTATCATTTGTTGATTGCTAACCACTGATTGATCTTTGAGCGCAGTTAATCCACCAATTAAAGCTAGCTGCAGAGCCTCTTCATTGGAGTGAGCGTAGCTGAGTATCTTCCTTACAGCCCACACAGGCGGGGGCGACGATTGCGTTACAGAGTGAAAAGTAGCCCATGCTGCTTCTCTCAACTCCCTCGCTCCCTGCATTCCAGTCTCTTTGCATTTTTCCACAGAGATAGATCCCTCGGCAGATATCAAGCCCGCACTAACAGCCCACGTCCGAAGTGCTTCGTCGTCTGAGAGACGATCCTCTCTTGCACTCAAATCAACTCTGTCGGAGACAGTGTTAACGAAATCCAGTATCGGACTCCCACCTACAAAATGTCGTGCATGCCACCTCCCCATAGGGGATAACTCAATCTTATTAACCATTCAAGCACCTTTTACCGGTTATCTCAATAATATTAAATAAATGTAATTATAGCCACCCCACAAGAACGATGCATGCGTAATTAGAGCTTTACACCGCATCATCCGCAAGCGAAGCCGGTACGGCGACATGCGGGTGGTGACGACAATCCCCCGGGATAAGGCGCGTAACTTTGCAGCATCCTTAACCGCCAAGCTGTCAGGCAATTACAGTGAAAGCAAAATTGACATGGTCGAATCCATCAACCGAAAGCTGAAAGGCTGGGCGGCGTTCTATCAGTTCGTCGACTATAAAGCGAAAGTCTTCAGCTATATCGATGGTGTCGTGTTCTGGAAACTGGCCCATTGGCTGGGCCACAAATATCGCTCTCGGCTCAAACCACTGATGCGCCATTGGTTTAAAGCCCCAGCCTCGGGTCAAAGTAAGACTTGGGTGCTGTATGGCAAAACCAACCTAGGGCTGTTCAGTGGAGCCATCTTGTACCGACTCGTCGGTCACGGGAAGAAGCGATTTCGGTGGCGTCTTCCGGAGGGTAATCCCTACCTGAGGACTGATGGGCATAACGGTAATCCCCCCATTTTAAGAGGGCATCAAAAGTAGAGTTCAGGCCACCATGGCCAATTTCTGTTGTGGGGTAATGCCTCCGAGAGCCATGTTGGGCCGTTCATTATTGTAGGTCCATAGCCACTGCGTTGCATATTCCTGAACATCTTCAATCGAGTGGAACAGGTATTGGGCCAGCCAGTCATAGCGCACGGTGCGATTGTAACGCTCGATATACGCATTCTGCCGCGGGTTGCCGGGCTGAATAAAGACCAGTGTAATATCGTGCCTCTTAGCCCAGGCGGCCAAGGTGGCACTGATGTATTCTGGGCCATTGTCGCAGCGAATTTGCATGGGCTTTCCCCGCCACTCGATGATCTGATCCAGGGCCCGGATAACACGCTCAGAGGGCAGTGACAGGTCTACCTCAATGCCAAGACCTTCCCGGTTGTAATCGTCAATCACATTGAACAGCCGGTAACTGCGCCCATCCTCTAACTGGTCATGCATGAAGTCCATGGACCAACTGATGTTGATGGCCGTAGGCACCGCCAATGGCTCGGGTTTCTCACGTACCAGCCGTTTACGAGGCTTGATGCGTAGGTTCAGCTCCAGTTCCCGGTAGATCCGATAAACACGTTTGTGGTTCCAGGGGTAACCCTTCACGTTGCGCAGATACAGAAAACACAAGCCAAAGCCCCAGTTTCGCTGATTATGGGTTAAGCGCACCAACAGATCCGCGATCTCGGCATTTTCACTGCTGAGCTTAGCCCGGTAGCGATAGCAGGACTCACTGACACTGAAGACCTCGCAGGCTTGGCGAATGCTACAACGAGCAGCGGCAACGGCTTTGTGCGCCATCTCGCGGCGGAGAGATGGCTTTACCACTTTCCCTCAAGAGCTTCCTTGCGCAACTCAGCTTTGAGCCGTTCTTCGGCATACATCTTCTTCAGCCGCCGGTTCTCATCCTCAAGCTCTTTCATACGCTTGATCATGGAGGTATCCATGCCGCCAAATTTGGCTCGCCACTTATAAAAACTGGCACTGCTCATGCCGTGCCCGCGGCATAGCTCCGGAACGGGCACACCGCTCTCGGCTTGCTTCAAGATCGCCTGATCTGGCTATCGGAAAAACGTGATTTTTTCATGCAGAATCTCCCTGCGTGTAGCTTACGGAAAATTCTACTTCTGATCACCGCTCTTTATCGGGGGGATTACCGCATGATGCTTCCAAAATTGGTCCTACCCACGAAAAATAGACACTCGGTTATGCGCATCTGCGCTCGTATTCCACCGGGCTGAGATAGCCCAAAGTGGAGTGCCTTCTCTTTCGGTTATAAAAGATTTCGATGTACTCGAAGATAGCGGATTTGGCCGCTGCGATCGACTCGAAACACTCAGCGTAGATCAACTCCACCTTAAGCCGACTAAAGAACGATTCCATCGGAGCATTATCCCAACAATTTCCTTTACGGCTCATGCTCGGTACACAACCCCTTGAACGCAGGTAATCCTGGTAACCTGTCGACCGATACTGAACACCACGATCCGAATGCACAATCAGCCCTGGGTTCACCTCTCGGCGTCCATAGGCCATGCTCAGGGCATCGGTAATCAGTTGCTCTGTCATGCTCATATCCAGCGACCAGCCAACAATATGGCGCGAGTACAAGTCCATCACCGTCGCCAAATAAAGCCAGCGGCCATTCACCCAGATGTAGGTAATGTCGGTCGTCCACTTCAGGTTTGGAGCTGACGCTGCAAACTGACGCCACAGCAGGTTGTCTGCCACGTTCGTCATCGCCTCAGACGTGCGACTGTATTTAAAGGCCTTGCCGTTGCGGGCTCGAATAGCCTTCTCCCGCATGATCCCGGCCACATAGTTCACGGAGCATGGAACACCGGTTGCGCTCAGTTCCTGGGCAATCCGGGGAGCACCATAACGAGCTTTAAAGCTGGCGTAAGTCTCCATGATGGCCGCTTCCGTGACCGCTCTGCGCTTCTCCCTGAGGCTGGCTGGGCGCTGTCTCCAGCGGTAGTAGCCGCTGGCGGAAACCTCCAGCACCCGACACATCAACCGAACGGTATACGACTGACGAAACTGATCCATCAGCGCGTACTTCACTCTTGGGACTTCGCGAAGTACGCAGACACCTTTTTTAGGAACTCGTTCTCCTTCTTCAAGATCTCCATTTCGCGTTTGAGCTTCCGCATGGCTTCGCTCTCAGCCTTGGAGTAATCGACACCATCAACGCTATTAAACTGTTTATCAGACAGACGGGTAAACTGACGACGCCAGTTGTAGATCTGGCCAGGATGTATGCCCAGTTCCCGAGCAACGGACGCTGCCGTGCTACCCGGTTGATCGGCTCTTCTGACGGCTTCCCGACGGAATTCCTCAGTGTAGGCTTGGGTCTTTTTGCGACTCATGAAACACCTCCGCGCTAGGGGCTACCCTAACTATAGAAGGTGTCTACTATTCATGGGTAACTCGGAGTTTTAACGCTGAGGTAACCGGCACCGGAGCGCCAGCGGAGGGAACCAAAAGCAGAAAGCTTTTGGTGTCCGGTTGACCGTCTGGTTATGCATGTTTCGGCCACATGCCATCCATCATCACAGGGTAAGTGACTGGCTTGTAGTGGGTAAATTCAATGTCTCTAACATGGGTAAAATCTGTCCAGAGCTGCCGAGCGCCTTTCATCCAGCTCGACGGCTTAACCCGTCTTTCTATTCTTTCGACTTCTTCGGGAGTAGCTTCACGAATCGGCCCAACTTTGCCGTACAACCTCACACCAGGTGGGGCAACAAAGCGACCTTTTAATAGAGATCGCAGCCAAAAAAAGCGGCCAGCGTTTACCGCCATAATGCATACGTGAGGGTTTTGATCAATATTGCTACCCAAAGTTTGAGCATAGTGATCAAAGAAATACCCTCGCTGATCATCACCCAAAAATACTGTGCCAACAGGCGTTATGTGAGGTGTTCCGTCCGGATTCACGGTTGCGATTGAACAATAGAGAGTCGAGGCTTGCCCCTGCTCCAGTACCGCCTTAACTTTTCCCCAATCATCCTTGATACTCATAGTTTATCCCTTAGTGCATAACGCTTGCAGCATGCGCGCCTATGAAATGGAGCCGACGGCGCAATGTAAAGGGCGTCGCCGTGCCTGCATTGGTTATGCGAGATCCCCAGTTGACTGATAATCCGGCAGAATTTTCCAATTATCCTCGAATTCTGCCATGTCGTTAACGGTGAGGATCGCTTGCGGTGAAGCGCCGCCTCCGGGCCGACGATAACTATGTTTCAACATAAAAGCGGAGTAACGCGCAACAATTTTTCTCTGTATGTCTGACTCCGTACAAATGAAAAACCTAGCTTCATTTATACCCGCGCTGCCCACCCGAACCAAGATCCAAATCAAGTTCGGATGTTTTAGCACTTTCAGAGCACCAATAGATTGATGATTATTTTCACCAATACTGTGATTGCACCATTTACCGATTGTGGATTGGACTAACGCACCTTTCGTGCTGGTTTTCACCTGGACAGGAAATGAATTGAGGGATTCTGAATGCACAGCGGTAACGTCGAAACCGGGCACATTCCCAGAGTATGGAGACGCGTAGTAACCCAGCGTACCCAAAACCGCTGACACTAAGTGCTCCCCAACTTGCCCTGTGAGCTTATTCCCAACTCCGGTTGCCATACTCTCAACGAATCCTTAGCGCATAACGAGGCTGTAGAAAAACCCTTCACAGAGCCTGATCCAGAGCCGCTTTGTTGTTTTTACATCACTTGCGATCAACTGGAGCAAGTTCGTTATTTTCTC
>JGI24521J20086_1000483_pt1 | contig 10635 bp, 11 predicted proteins | sample LinPmetageLP46_FD_20086 | JGI IMG/M metagenome (IMG submission 20086) | reverse complement strand
TGTCGATCTCTGTCTCGTGTTCCACCCGACCGGCGTTACTGGCCATGGCCGGGTTGTCTGCCATATCCGGCCGGCCGGCGGTGGTCATCAGGCGTTTGAAGATGGAATCGCCATTGCCGCCGATCACCACGAACTTGCCGTCGGCACAGCGGTAGGTATTGGTGGGGACGATGCCGGTGACGGTGGAACCCGCTGGTTCGCGAATCACTCCGGCGCCATCAAATTCGGGGATCACGCCCTCCAGCAGGTTGAAGACGGATTCATAGAGGGCCACATCCACCACCTGGCCCTTGTCGCTCTTTTGCCGCTCAAACAGGGCCAGCAGAATCCCCAGGGCCGCGTGCAGGCCGGCGATGGTGTCGCCCAGGGACAGGTTGGGGCGTACCGGACGTTCGCCGGGGAACCCATTCACGTACCGCAGCCCGCCGATGCCCTCGCAAACCGACGCATAGCCGGGCTTGCTGGCATAGGGGCCGGTCTGGCCATAGCCGGAGATGCGGGTGTAGATCAGCCCCGGGTTGTCCTCGGCGAAGCTGTCTGGTCCCAGGCCCCAGTTTTCCATGGTGCCGGGGCGGAAGTTCTCGATCACCACATCGGCGTTGCTCATCAGCTTGCGTACCAGCGCCTTGCCTTGATCGGATTTCAGATCCAGGGTCACGGATTTCTTGTTGCGCCCCAGGCTGCGCCACCAGTAGGAGGTGCCATCTTCATCCAGTTTGCGCCAGCCGCGTATGGGGTCGCCGCCGGGCGGTTCCACCTTCACCACATCGGCGCCGAAATAGGCCAGCAGGGTGCCGGTAAAGGGGCCAGCCAGCAGCTGGCCCAGTTCGATAACACGGACACCGTCCAACGGCAGGCGGCGGGATGAGAGTTCGGGCATGGGGTCTCCGCGGTGGTTCATTCAGTGAGTCGAAAGCCTAACGGATTCGGTCTGCCAGGGGCAGGGGGCTGGGTGACGCCTGCGGGTTGTCGAGCGGTGAATTTTGTCATCCGGGCTCGGGCCTATACAATCCGCGGCCAGCCATGAGGAAAGCCCATGACCCCGGAACGTTATCATCGTATCTGCGACACCCTGGATCGCCGCCAGCCTGATCTCACTGTGATCATGGATGGAGTCCACAAGCCCCACAATATCGCTGCCATTGTGCGCACCTGCGATGCGGTGGGCATTCTTGATGTGCACGCCATTCTGCCCAATAACCGGGCCCGCATGGCCGCTGGTACTGCCATGGGCTCCCAGCGCTGGGTGCAGGTGCACAAGCGTGACGAGAGCAGCAGTGTGATTCGTGAATTGCAGGGGCAGGGCGTTCAGGTGCTGGCGGCCCATTTGTCCGATACCGCAGTGCCCTATCGGGAAGTGGATTACACCCGGCCCACCGCCTTGCTGCTAGGCACTGAAAAGTTTGGTGTCAGCGATGAAGCGGCGGCGGCGGTGGACCAGCACGTGGTCATTCCGATGATGGGCATGGTGGAATCGTTCAACGTGAGCGTGGCAGCGGCCATTATTCTGGCGGAAGCCTGTGAGCAACGTCGCGCCAAAGGCTTCTATGACCAGCCGCGTATTGAGGCGGCCCGCTATAGCGAGCTGCTGTTCCGCTGGGGCCACCAGAAAATTGCCCGTCTCTGTGATGCCGAGGGTATTCCCTATCCGGCGCTGGACGACGAGGGGCAGGTGAAGGACAGTGCCGCGCTCACGGCACTGTTGCGACAGAGGCACTCACCGGACCCAGAGGTATAGCCTTGGGCGCGTGACTGACCTGCCAGTGGAAGTCGGCGGCGCCGCCTTCGCCCACCCAGGCCGGGAACCACAGGGTGTTATCCATGGTGGCGTAGCGTAGCCGGCGGATATCAATGTCCCGTTCCTCGGCCAGTTCCACCATGCGTTGCAGCACTTTGCCGTGGTGCACCTGATCCACCTGCTTGGTGGTATCCAGTATGGCCTGGCGCATCAGGCTATTGAAATCATCGCGAGCGATACCGGAAAAATTCATCCGGTTAAGGTCGGCCAGGAACGCGTCAGCCAGAGCCGCTACCGAGGGAAAACGACCTTCCTTTTTTAGTTCCCTCAAGCGCTGGTTGACCACCTCGTCGTACTTGTCAAAGGCACCGTCTTCCTCCGCATCCGCCAATGCCAGAATGGCTTCGCCAAGGCTGTCCATGTCCAGATAATCCAGTTTGGGGATGCCACCAAGCAGATCAATGACCGTGCGCGGCATGCCCTCACTCTCAAAGCCCAGTCGCGGGGTGGCACCCGGGTGGCGCTCGTACTTGGTGGTGCTTGCCTTGTCGTCCTCGTAGAACATGTTCATGGACATGCCATCGAGAAAGGCATCGAACAACCCATCAGGCACTACTGGCATATGGTTGCTGAAAAACATTTCCCAGCCCTGATTGGAATCCATATGCAGCCAGTCCCCGGGTAGTCGGGTCGCGCCGAGAGTATGCTCGAAATCGTTCATCTCACCATCGACGATACCGTATTGGCCCTTGCCATAGACGGAATCATAGGTGATCCGCGCACCCTCCAGGTTGTGGAAGTCGATGGCAAAGTGGATGCGGGGTTCGCGCAGGAACATCAGGAAAAATTTCAGTACCTTGACGCTGCCAATGGCAAAGCGGGAAGGAATAGTCACTGACTGTTCGTAGAAATCCACCTGGAATTTCTGGCTGAAAAACGTTGGCATGAAGGCGTACCAGATGCGCGCCTTGACCAGGATCGAGGCCCTGACTGGGCCGTCCCTGACGGCAACGGGGGTGGCCTTGATGTTTTTGCGGGTATCCAGGTCCACTCTCAGGTTCTGGTTGAAAATCCCGGTGCTGATGTTCACGTAAATGTTGTCGATAACATTTACGTCCTTATGTGGGCCAAGCCGGGGGGACATGCCCTGGATCTGGGTGAAATCCTTGGCGTCGTAGTCCATCTGCATCAGCGTGGTTTCGATGCGACCGTTTTCCAGATCCACCTGCACATAGTCTGCCCGCGAGCGTTCGCTGTTATTGCGCACCAGGTAAATATAGCGGGGCTGGTTTCGTGGGGAGTCCAGGCGGATTTCTTCCAGCATGCTGCCTGCCTTCAGCTCATGTTGCTGCGGATCAAAACGGTCCCAGCCGCCGTCACGGAACATGAAGGCCAGCTCGTCGAAATCATCAAAAATACCCGGCTCGCCTTCCGGTTCGTGATCATTGTGGCCATCGATCCAGATCAGGCCGGTCTTGTCGAACTCGTCAATCTGGAAGGGAATCGGAATCAGCTTGCCCGCGCGCACGGCCATCAGTGACAGCTCTTCGGTAGGGATGCCGTTATGTTCTGCCAGCTCGAAGCCCTTCATCTCCATGGGGTAGAGGTAGGTGAACTGGGTGGTATCCAGAGCCTTGAGAGTACGATCAAGCTGGTCGGTGGAAATATTGCGCAGTCCTGAGGCCCAGCGGCCCATGGCGCTGGGGTCCGCCTTGTAGAAATCCAGGAAATGCTCAAAGTAGGGATCGGGGACGCCCTCGGTCCAGATTTCCCGTGCCTGTAATGGGCTCACCAGGGTGAGAAGTAGGGCGGTGAGACCGATCCATGCCTGTCTGCCGGTCATTTTGTTATTCTCTTGGACGATTTTGGATTGGCGAAACAAGGCCCTAGGGTATGACAAGCAATCAGGAAAGAGTAGGCCTTGCCGCCTTACATGAACGGCTCCACCGCGTATTACCGGCGGTATCCCTGGTCTGCCAGGCTTTACCTAAGACACCACAGATCCGTTTATGGCTACTGGATGAGCTGTTTCCCGAAAAGGCCCTGGACCCGCACATCGTCAATGCGATTATGGAAGAACCGCCTTACTGGTCGTTTTGCTGGGCGTCTGGGCAGGTGCTGGCGGAATACCTGCTCAGCCATCCCGAGTGGGTCAAGGGCCGTTGTGTGGTGGATGTGGGGCCGGGCTCCGGGGTGGTCGCCATTGCTGCGGCCCTGGCAGGTGCCGCACGGGTGATTGCCTGTGATCTGGACCAGGATGCGCTAACCGCCACGGCTCTCAATGGAGCCGAGAACCGGGTCGAGATCGAACTGAGCCAGGACCTGGACACCGCCCTGGCGGCGGCGGATCTGGTGACCGCAGCGGACATACTTTACGACCGGGAAAACCTGCCACTGCTGGCCCGCTTCCAACAGGCGGCCCAGGTGCTGCTGGCCGATTCTCGGGTGCCGGATCTGAACCCGCCCGGCTACCAGTTGCTGGGGCAGTGGCAGTCCTGCACCTGGCCGGATCTGGGGGAATCCAGCGAGTACAACGGGGTGAGAGTGTTTGCCTCGGAACCGTCGCTCTGAAGCAATGTCAGAAAAGCAGTACGGCGTTGCTATCCGCCCCGAGCGGCCACTGCATTCGCTGTATGGTGGTGGGAAGGTCTCCACTGGCGATATCCTTTTTGATTGTTTTCTCAGCACAGGAGGAACGACGTTGTTGAATACCAAAAAACCGCTGCAACCCGTTGTCTGGGTACTGGCACTGTGTGCCATCGTTTTTTCGCCAGCACAGGCGGCATTGCCATCCGCCACTAGTGACGGCCAGGCGTTGCCATCGCTGGCGCCCATGCTGGAGGAGACCTCTCCGGCGGTGGTCAATATTGCTATCGAAACGCGGATTCGCACTGCCCGGAATCCACTGATGGAAGATCCCTTCTTCCGCCGTTTCTTCAACATTCCCGAGCATCAACAACGAGAGCGCCGTGCCGCCAGTGCCGGTTCCGGCGTGATTGTGGATGCCGAGGCGGGGTATGTGCTGACCAATGCCCATGTGGTGAAGAACGCGGATTCCATTGAAGTCACTCTTACCGACGGCCGCGAGTTGTCAGCAGAATTGGTCGGTACCGATGAGGAAGTGGATCTGGCGGTACTCAAGCTGGAGTCGGCCAATGATCTGACGCAAATCGCTATTGCTGATTCCACCGGCTTGCGAGTGGGCGACTTCGTTGTGGCGATCGGTAACCCCTTCGGGCTGGGGCAGACGGTTACCAGTGGTATTGTCTCTGCGCTGGGTCGAACCGGTCTGGGGATTGAAGGCTACGAAAGCTTTATCCAGACCGATGCGTCCATCAATCCGGGCAACTCCGGTGGCGCTTTGGTGAACCTGCGCGGCGAATTGGTGGGCATCAACACTGCCATCATCGCTCCCGCCGGCGGCAATGTAGGTATCGGTTTTGCCATCCCCACGGAAATGGCCGAGAACGTGATGCACCAGCTCATCGAGCATGGTGAAGTTCGCCGCGGCGTGCTGGGTGTTACCGTTCAGGATCTCACTGCCGAGCTTGCCGAGGCCTTTGGGGTTGATCGCCAGCGCGGTGTCGTCATCACTCAGGTGCTAGAGGATGGTGCCGCGGAGAAGGCCGGCATCAAGATTGGAGATGTGGTGATTGCCGTAGACGGCCGCCCGGTGAAGCGGGCGGCGGATCTGCGTAACAAGGTCGGCATGGCGCCGGTGGGTGAGAAGGTGACGCTGACCGTCCTGCGTGATAGCAGAAAGCGGGAGATGACAGCGGTTATCAGCGAGTCATCCCAGCAGGCCTCCAGCGGGAGTCTGTTTCCAAGTACCTGCAAGGCGCCAGCCTGCGGGACCTTCGCAAAGGGGAACTGCAGCACGCGGACAGCGGCGTACTGGTGGACGATGTGAAACAGGGCTCTCCCGCCTGGCGGGCCGGGTTGCGCCGTGGCGATGTGATCATCAACGCCAACCGTCAGGATGTGGTGAACACGGCGGAACTGCGTAATGCTATCAGTGACAAGGATGGCACCCTGCTGTTGCGGGTGAATCGTAACGGCGGTGTGTTCTTTGTAGTGATCCGCTGATTGGTTGAGTTGAAAGTGCAAAGTTGAAAGTGAAAAAGCGCGGGCGGGTCTGGTGTGTAAACCTGCCAGGCTGTGCCCGCGTTTCATTTCTGTAAAAGCGCTGATGGCGCTGTAGGAGCTATGCTTGCATGGCGAACCTTGGCCAGAGAAACCGGATCGGCTGCTAGTATTTCACTGCCAGGCTGGTCATTCCACAAAACTCACTCTTCAAATTTCCCATGCCGTCCGGCGCCTTGCCGGAAACGTTCGGCGCCACCAATCGCTTCTTCGAATACCACCGGGTAGCCGCCGGCGCCTTCCTGGCGCAGGGCTTCCTCCTGCGCCAGGTCCCATTGTCGATAGGCTGAAAGCCGGTCGGCCTGCAGGCAGCGTTGCGGGAAGGCGGCGATTTGCCGGGCCAGGGTGATGGCTTCATCCAGTGCTGTGCCGTAGGCCACCACCCGGTTGGCCAGGCCGATCTGCAGGGCTTCATCGGCCGCCACCGGCCTGCCGGTCAGAATCATATCCATGGCCCGGCTGTGGCCAATCAGGCGAGGCAGACGCACGGTACCACCATCGATCAGGGGCACGCCCCAGCGCCGGCAGAACACACCGAACGTGGCCGACGTTTCTGCCACTCTCAAGTCACACAGCAATGCCAATTCCAGTCCGCCTGCCACCGCAAAGCCGCTTACGGCTGCAATCACCGGTTTGCTCAGCAGCATACGGGTAGGGCCCATGGGCCCGGGGCCGCTGCCGGCCTCGTCAATCTCATTGCGTCGTTGCGGATCAGACAAGGCGGACAGATCGGCGCCGGCGCAGAAGTTGCCGCCAGCGCCGGTGAGGATGGCCACCTTGAGATCGGTGTTCTGCTCAAAGGCGTCGAAAGCGGTACGTAACGCATCCGCGGTGGGGCGATCCACCGCGTTACGCTTGTCGGGGCGGTTCAGGGTGATAATGAAAAGGTCGTCGCGGGTTTCGGTGATTACCGGTTGTTCAGTCACAGGGCTATCCGTTATCTGCCGTTTCCCGCATCTAACCATAAAAGAAACCCAAAAGGGGAGCGGCGGTAGTCACTGCTCCGGTTTTCAGTAGGCCAGAGTGAAGCGCTCACGTTCGTGTTGCGGGTGATCCTCTTCACCCAGCAGTGCTACGGCCTAACCAACCCTGTACGGAACGGCTGTTGCTCTAGTCGTCCACCAGCAGGTCGTCATTGCCCGATCAGCACTGGCGGGAGTGCCGATCAAAAGCGTATCTGCCGCCACCCGCAGAGCTCCGGCGCGGCCGACAATCGCCAGGCGAGGATCTCTGTGATGGCGGATTCCATTGCCGCCGAAGCGCTGGAGCGAGGCGATCAACAGAGAGTTCTGTCAGACTGGTCGGCGACCTGCAGGGCAAGTATGCGGTCTACCCGCCGGGGCGCGAGGCTCCGACCAAGATGCGGGCTTTTGTGGAATGTCTGATCGAGCGGATATGAAATGAATTATGTGAAGAGTTATGAAGAAGAAACCCTCAATCGCGAGGAGGTTGAACAACGGCCGGGCACCTGGGTACTGGAATTCGGCGCCAACTGGTGCGGCTATTGCATCGCCGCTCAGAAAGACATCGAAACGGTGCTGTCACCGATGACCGAGGTGCACCACGAAAAAATTGCCGATGGCCCTGGCCGCCCTCTGGGTCGCAGCTACCGGATCAAACTGTGGCCTACGCTGATCCTGATCCATGATGGCAAGGAAATAGACCGGGTAGTACGGCCCACCAGCGCCGAACAAATCCGCCAGCTTTTCTCGTAGGAGCCTCGCTGGCGGCGCGATAAAAAAGACCAGAATCAAAAAAATATTTACCACAGAGGGCACAGAGAACACAGAGAAAAACCTGTCTTTTCCTCAGTGTTCTCTGTGCCCTCTGTGGTAAATACCGCTTTTCAGGTTTTGGATTTATGCACTTCGTGCACCCTACGGGCCGCCCTAGCGGTCGTTACCTGCACTTCGTTCCGGTTCGCGCCGCCAGCGACGCTCCTACGCTGGGTCAGGTGCCGCGTCCAGCACCACCTTGCCCACAGACTGTCCTGAGCGCAGTAGTGCTAAAGCCGTATGGGCATCGTCAAAGGCAAAGCGATGGCCTACATGGGGCGGGGGCAGGGGAATGGTTTTCAGCTCTTCCAGCAGCGCCTGCATTTTCCCTTTCTGTTCCCATAACCAGATCAAGTTGAAGGCCAATACGGAACGGTTGCTGCTGATCATCGCCATCACGTCGTAGCGGGGGCGGCGCAGGTAGCGCCAGGCGGCTTTCAGGTAGTTGGGGCGGTTTTGGCTGGGGGTGAATTCGGCGGCGCCGAAGACCACCAGGCGGCCCATGGGGTTGAGCGCGTTGAAGCTGGCGGTCTGAACCTGGCCGCCGATGGCATCCAGTACCAGGTCGAAGTGTCGATCATGTCGTTGCAGTTGCCGGGCGAAGTCCGGCGCCCGAACCAGCACATCCTCGAATCCTTGTTGCCCTAGCCAGGTGGCTTTTTCTTCACTGCCTACCGTGCCGGTGGCGCGACCGCCCAGCGCTTGTACCAGTTTCATGGCTTGCAGGCCCACGCCGCCAGCGGCGCTGTGTATCAGCACCTGTTGGTCCGCTTGCAGGGCGCCGAGATGGGTGAGAGCGTACCAGGCGGTCAGGGTCTGTGCCGGCCAGGCGGCGCCCTGGGCGTAGTCCCAGTCTGCGGGTAGCGGGATCAGGTACTCCGGCTCGCTGTCGATAACGCTGGTGTAGCCACCGAAACGGGTGACGCCCATGACCCGATCGCCCACCGCAAACCTTTCCGCCTCTGGGCTGACTTCCTCTACCTCGCCGGCAAACTCCAGGCCGGGGATAAAGGCGCCCTGCGGGGTGGCGGAATACAGGCCGGTGAGGGCAAAAATATCGGCAAAATTCAGGCCGACAGCATGCACCTTGATGCGGACATGGTTGTTCGCAAGGGTGGGCAGCATGCCTGTATGCAGGGTCAGCCGCGCCATATTGCCGGCGCGGGCTGTCTGCCAGTAACGAAAAGTGCTCATCCCAGACTCCGACCTGAATCCATGGCTTCATCGCGGCGCCTGACGCAACCCTTTGTCGCCACAGGGGGTTTTTCTCAGTCGATCGTATTCCCTGATACGATACTTCTTCAAAAAATCCCCTGTGACAACAAATTTTTACGCCATGCATCCACGCTGAAGTCACGGATTCAGGTCCGACGCAAAAGCGGGAGTATGGGGTGGGGCAGGACAGAGCTCAACGGGCTTATTGCAGGGCCTTGTTGAGCGGCTGGTCGGCGCTGAAACGGCCACCACCGGAAATGGCCAGTGACACGCTGGCGGCCAGCAGGGCCAGACCGAACTCGTAGCCGTTGTTGCTCATGAACAGGCCGTTGTCGAGGTGTACGGTGACGATGGCCACGATCATGGTAAAAGCCAGGGCCACTGCTGCCGGGCGGGTGAAAAGGCCGATCAGCAGGGCCAGGCCACCAAGGAATTCGGCGCTACCGGCGCCCAGAGCCATCAGGTAGCCGGGTTCCAGACCAATGGACGCCATCCATTGACCGGTGCCTTCCAGGCCATGGCCACCGAACCAGCCAAACAGTTTCTGGGCACCGTGAGCCATGAATATGATGGCCACTGGCAGGCGCAGGGCCAGAGGAGCGAAGCTGTTGTCGGTATCGGTCAGGGAGGCAAGCAGGTTTTTCATGGGGAACTCCTTTTCTATTAAATGTTGCTAGTGACGCGATGGGAGTATTTAAGCATCAAAAGAAAAGTAAGAAAGTGCGTTATTAAGTTGTTTTTGTTCTGATAATTAGATGTATTTTTCTGTGGTGGCGCTTTTCTTATTCCGGGCTAAACGGTTGAATGGCGGACAACAATATTTATTCACTGGGAGTAGAGATGGTCAACAATCCGGATACCGGCAAGCTGGTACTGCGTCTGACGTTGGGGTTACTGATGCTGTTGCACGGTATCAGCAAGTTGCAACACGGGGTGGGATGGATTTCAGGAGAGCTGGCGTCTCATAACCTGCCTGGTTTTCTGGCTTACGGGGTATTTATTGGCGAAATCATTGCGCCGTTGATGGTGATACTGGGAGTCCATACCCGTATTGGTGCGGTGCTGATCGCGGGCAATATGCTGGTTGCCATTGTGCTGGTGCACATGGGCGAGGTATTTGCATTGAGCAAGACGGGTGGCTGGGCATTGGAGTTGCAGGGGTTTTTCCTGTTCTCTGCCGTTGCCGTCTTCTTCCTGGGGGCAGGCAAATATGCCATCAGAAAGTGATCGGCGGTAAGTCGGGCTCTTTTCCCTTCATTATTGTTCAAGGCCGCACCGATCAGGAGGCGGCCTTTTTCTTTCAGGCTTGCCGTTTAGGTGCAGTAGCGACCGTACTGGCTTAGCGCCTTGCTGCTGTGCGGATCTACCAGATCCACCCACACCTGCATGGAAGCCTGATCCCGGGTGTTCTGCAGATTGGTGAAATCGCCGGCAACAATATCGCCTTTCAGGGTGTCGCCCGCCTGGGGAGTGGTGCCGTCCAGTTGCTTCACTAGTACCATGCCGCCTCGGGTGTTGAGTAGCATGTATTCGCAACTCTGACTGAGGATGACGGTGGCCTGTTGCTGATTGGCGTGCGCGGTCTGTCCGAGCAACATACAGCCCGCCAGACCGGCACCGAGCAAATGCAGTTTGAGTGCTGACATGGTGATCCCTTCCTTTTTTATTGTTACACCTACACCTTACGTCGGCGTACCGGCCCGGCCTGTTGTGCAATGTCGGTAAAGCTGTAACCGGGGTGTAGTGTTTTTTTACATTCCATCG
>JGI24521J20086_1000477_pt1 | contig 10715 bp, 8 predicted proteins | sample LinPmetageLP46_FD_20086 | JGI IMG/M metagenome (IMG submission 20086) | reverse complement strand
TCATAGGCGGCCACACATGGCCCTAAAATACAAAACGCCCGATGCGGTGCATCGGGCGTTTTAATCGAAATAAGTGTCAACTTATTTCAGGACAAGACAATTCAAACCCGGTTATTACTTTTTTCTATCAGAATGACCTAAATCCTGTTCCGGAGCAATGACATCACGAACACGTTGTTTTAGTTCGGTAATATCAGGAAAGCGGCCTTCCTGTTTTCTTGACCAGACCAACGCATTATCTGCCGTTACTTCAAAAACGCCACCGGTAGCCGGTTTAAGCGTTAATTCTGCAATCTCACCGTCAAAAGTGCTGAGCAGTTCCTGGGCCATCCAGGCGGCCCGCAACATCCAGCGACATTGTGTGCAGTAGGTAATGGTTATGTTATGCATTAATCAGCTTTAATGGCTTCAAAAGTTTGACTGGCCAGCTCCATTGCCTGGGACGCGTCAGCAGAAAGCACATTAAAGTGACCCATTTTCCGACCAGCGCGTGCTTCTTTTTTTCCGTAAAGATGCAGCTTTATATCTGGCTGAGCAAGCAGTTTATCCCAGTGTGGCTGGCTATTGCCCCAAACATCACCTAGCAAATTAATCATCACTACCGGCGAAATTAATTCCGCATTTCCGGCAGGAAGCCCGCAAAGCATCCGAACTTGTTGTTCGAATTGAGATGTGCGACAGGCATCCAGTGTGTAATGTCCGGAATTATGCGGCCGTGGTGCAATTTCATTGGCAATGATATCCCCTTGTTTGGAGACAAAAAATTCAACTGCCATGGTGCCAACATAACGAAGGCCTTCAGCAATTGTACTGGCCATTTCAATCGCCGTTTGCTGAAGTGATTCTGCCGCAATACTTGGCACGGTAGTCGAGTGCAAAATACCATTGATATGCACATTTTCAGCTACTGGAAAAGCGCTGATCTGCCCGTCCTGACTACGCGCCAGCACAACGGATATTTCACGTTCCAAATCGATTCGTTGCTCCAGAACGCATTCTTTTTGGCCTAAGGCCTCGAAGGCCTTATGGACAGCCTGTAAATCTTCACAAACAATCTGACCTTTACCGTCATAGCCAAAGGTTGCGACTTTCAAAATCGCCGGGAAGTTAATCTGGTCACCGATGCTGGTAATATCATCAGTGCTGTTAATACTGACAAACGGCGCGGTGGCAATGCCCTGGGCACGAATAAAGCTCTTTTCAACATTACGGTTTTGCGTACTGGCCAGGGCGGTTGAGGAGGGATGGACAACGGTGCGTTGTTCCAGAAAGGCTAATGTGCTGGCAGGAATATTTTCAAATTCGGTTGTAATTGCAGCGCAACGTTGCGCAAGCTCAGCCAGGGCGGAGTCATCTGTGTAGGCAGCACAAATATGCTCGTCGGCAATAATTCCTGCAGGACTGTTCTTATCGGGATCCAACACAATAACTTTGTAGCCCATGGTTTGTGCTGCAGTCGTAAACATGCGGCCTAATTGACCGCCACCCAGCATTCCTAATGTTGCTCCTGGTAAAATCATTACATCCTCAGTTTTATGCTAGTGGTGGAAGTGTCATATCCAAGACCGCCTGGTGCTGATCTTTACGAAACTGTTCTAGTTTTGCGGCCAGCTTCTGGTCGTGAATGGCCAGCTGGGCAATGGCAAATAAGGCAGCATTGGCAGCACCTGCTTCGCCAATGGCAAAAGTCGCAACGGGTATACCTTTTGGCATTTGAACAATGGATAACAGAGAGTCCTGACCCTTAAGATAACGCGATGGGACCGGCACTCCCAAAACAGGAATTAATGTATTCGCTGCGAGCATGCCTGGTAAATGCGCGGCACCACCGGCGCCAGCGATAATACAGCTTAAGCCTTTGGTTTTAGCCGTTTTGGCATATTCGGTGAGTAGATCGGGTGTACGGTGAGCAGAAACAACTCGGGTTTCATAGGCTATGCCAAAAGCATCCAGTTGTTCCACGGCTTTTTGCATGACAGGCCAGTCACTATTGCTACCCATCACTACACCTACCAGTGGTTTGTCCATTGTTAGTCCGATTTTATTGTCAGAAAAGCAATGCATTTTAGCTATTTTATTGAAAATAGGAAAATTTACTGCAGTCAGTTGCTGTCTAAAAAAAGCAGCTAGAATTGAATGGTGCCGGATCAATCGTTATACTAGGTGATCCTTTCTGCCGTGTTTTTGTGCGACGCTCCTCAGTTTAGACATAGCTGTGCCGGTTTTACTACCGGAATGGAGCTGCGACGGCGCTAACAAACGATGAAGGTATGTGACGTGAGTCAGCCAACAGAACTAACACAAGGTCTATATAGACCTGAATTTGAGCGCGATAACTGCGGATTCGGACTGATTGCTCAGATGGATGGTAAACCCAGTCATTGGCTTATTAAAACAGCCATTGAAGCGCTGGGTAACTTGACCCATCGGGGCGCAATTGGTGCGGATGGTAAGACCGGTGACGGTTGTGGTTTATTGCTTAAAAAACCAGACAGCTTTTTTAAAGCGATTGCGGGAGAACTTGGTTTTCCGCTGGCGCAACGCTATGCGGTCGGTATGGTTTTTCTGTCACAGGACGACAACAAAGCACAGTTAGCCCAGGATACGGTTACCGAAAAACTGACAGAACAAGGTCTGCAGGTATTAGGCTGGCGTGAAGTGCCGGTCGATGCGGAAACAGCCTGTGGACAGGAAGCATTACGTTTGCTACCCAAGATGCGCCATGTATTTGTTAATGCGGGTGAATCGATGGATGATGCAGCGTTTGAACGCAATCTCTACATTGCACGCCGTAAAGCTGAAAAAGCGATTACTGACGATAAAGACTTCTATATACCCAGCCTGTCATCACAAGTGGTTTCTTATAAAGGTCTGGTGATGCCGTCCTATCTGCCGGTTTTCTATAAAGATCTCAGCGATGAGCGTATGGAAACGGCTATATGCGTATTCCATCAACGTTTTTCTACCAATACCTGGCCGCAATGGCGTTTGGCTCAGCCTTTCCGTTATCTGGCACACAATGGTGAAATCAATACCGTTCAGGGTAACCGTAACTGGGCCTTGGCGCGTGGCGCAAAATTTGCGACCTCACTTATTGAAAACATGGAAGACATCCGACCTTTAGTTGGAACAACCGGATCGGATTCATCCAGCATGGATAATATGCTGGAAGCCTTATTGGCGGGTGGTGTCAGTATGTTCCGTGCCATGCGTTTACTTATCCCACCTGCATGGCAGAACGATCCAACTATGGATGCCGATCTGAAAGCTTTCTATGATTTTAATTCCATGCACATGGAGCCATGGGATGGTCCTGCCGGCGTGGTTATCACTGATGGTCGTTATGCCGCATGTACATTGGATCGCAATGGCTTGCGTCCAGCACGTTATGTGATAACCAAAGACCGTCATATTACGCTGGCGTCTGAAGTTGGTGTTTACAACTATCAACCGGAAGATGTTGTGGCGAAAGGCCGTCTGAAACCAGGCCAGATGCTGGCGGTTGATACTCAGACGGGTGAATTGTTGATGCCGGAAGATATCAACGAAATGCTGAAAACCGCTCAGCCGTATCGTGAATGGCTGGAGAATAATCTGCAACGTTTGCAGGATATCCAGGACGATGATCAACACACATTGCCTGAGATTCAGGGCGATGAACTTGAAGTGTTTGAAAAAATGTTCGGTGTCAGCTTTGAAGAGCGTGATCAGGTCATTCGTGTTTTAGGAGAACTGGGTCAGGAAGCAGTCGGTTCAATGGGTGACGATAGCCCGTTTGCCGTCATGTCACAAAAAGCCCGTTCGTTATATGACTATTTCCGTCAACAGTTCGCGCAGGTCACCAATCCACCTATTGATCCATTGCGTGAAAACATTGTTATGTCGCTTGAGACCTGTATTGGTCAGGAACGTAATCTGTTTGAAGAAGGTGAAGATCACGCACAGCGTGTTGTACTGGATTCTCCGGTACTGACCGAGAAACTGTTTAATCATATCCTCAGACTGGGTGATAACGATCCGGAATATAAATCTTATCGTATCTCGTTGAATTACCAGTCGGAAATCGGCCTGGAAAAAGCGATTGATGCGATTTGTGCTGACGCAGAAAATGCGGTGCGTAACGGCAATGTGGTAGTGATCCTCAGCGATCGGGATATTTCCAAAGACACATTACCGGTACATGCCCTACTGGCAACTGGTGCGGTGCATCAGCATCTGATTAAAGCCGGTTTGCGTTGTGATGCAAATATCATTGTAGAAACCGCGACAGCCCGTGATCCACATCATTTCGGTGTGTTACTCGGCTATGGTGCTACAGCGATTTATCCCTATCTTGCTTATGCCTGCCTGCAGGATCTGCGTGCCACCAAGGAAATCCAAAACGTTGAACATGCCGAACTTTGCCGTCTGTACCGTAAAGGTATTAACAAAGGGCTGTTCAAAATCACCTCTAAAATGGGTATATCAACCATTGCCAGCTATCGCGGAGCGCAATTGTTTGAAATCGTTGGCTTGAATGATGTGGTTGTGGACAAGTGTTTCACTGCTACTACCAGTCGGGTAAATGGAGCGGATTTTCAAGCATTACATGCAGATCAGTTGCAATTGGCTAAACTGGCCTGGAATCAACGTAAAAAACGTGACCAGGGTGGCCTGCTGAAATTCATCCATGGCGGTGAATATCATGCTTATAACCCAGATGTTATTGGCACATTACAGAAAGCTGTTCAGGGTGGCAGTTACGATGACTATCAAACCTATGCTGCGTTAGTTAACGAACGGCCGGCGATGGTGTTGCGCGACTTGTTGGATGTCAAGCTAGCCGATACGGCATTAGATATTGAAGAAGTTGAAGATACCGGCGCGATTCTGAAACGTTTTGACAGTGCTGGTATGTCTTTAGGCGCTTTATCGCCTGAAGCGCATGAAGCTTTAGCCATTGCGATGAACCGTTTAGGCGGTCGTTCCAATTCGGGGGAAGGTGGTGAAGATCCGGATCGTTTTGGTAACGAGCGTGTTTCCAAAATCAAACAGATTGCCTCAGGCCGTTTTGGGGTAACACCGCATTATCTGGTTAATGCCGAAGTTTTACAGATCAAAATTGCTCAAGGTGCTAAACCAGGCGAGGGGGGGCAGTTACCGGGTGGCAAAGTTAATCAGATGATCGCTACGCTGCGCCATTCAGTGCCAGGTGTAACATTGATCTCTCCACCGCCGCATCATGATATCTATTCGATTGAAGATTTGGCTCAGCTGATATTCGATTTGAAACAGGTTAATCCAGATGCGCTGGTCTCTGTGAAGCTGGTTTCTCAGGCGGGTGTTGGCACGGTTGCTGCCGGTGTGGCAAAAGCTTATGCAGATTTGATTACCATTTCCGGTTATGACGGTGGTACCGGCGCGAGCCCGTTAACTTCGGTGAAATATGCCGGTGGTCCTTGGGAGCTCGGTTTAAGCGAAGCGCATCAGACTCTGCGTGCCAATGACTTACGTGACAAAGTACGTCTGCAAACAGACGGTGGCCTGAAAACAGGGTTGGATGTCATCAAAGCAGCCATTCTCGGCGCGGAAAGTTTTGGTTTCGGTACCGGACCAATGGTCGCCTTAGGTTGTAAATATCTGCGAATCTGTCATTTGAATAATTGTGCGACCGGTGTTGCAACGCAGAATGAAAAGCTGCGCACACAGCACTTTATCGGTTTACCACAAATGGTAATGAACTACTTCCAGTTTGTAGCTCGTGAAACCCGGGAGTGGTTGGCTAAACTGGGCGTGCGCAGTCTGCAGGACTTGATTGGTCGTACCGATTTGCTTGAGGTCTTGCCGGGTACCACTGCCAAACAGCGTGGCCTGGATTTGCAACCTTTATTGTCGAACGCAGGTGTTCCTGAAGATAAACCGCAATTCTGCCTTGAGCCGAAAAATGAGCCTTATGATAAAGGTGAATTGGCTGAGCAGATGGTGGTGGATATTAAAGACACCATCGTCAATAAAACGGGTGGTGAATTCAGTTACAGTATTCGTAATATTAATCGTTCGATTGGTGCGCGGTTATCCGGTGAAATTGCCAAACTTTATGGTAATTACGGCATGATTGATAAACCGATACGCCTTCATCTGACCGGGTCTGCCGGACAAAGCTTTGGTGTGTTCAATGCGGGTGGTCTGGAAATGCGCCTTGAAGGTGATGCCAATGATTATGTCGGTAAAGGCATGGCCGCAGGCAAGCTGACTATCTATCCGTCACCTGAAAGCGACTTTGAAACGCAAAATGCCAGCATTATCGGTAACACTTGTTTGTACGGCGCTACTGGCGGAGAGCTTTATGCTGCCGGTAAAGCCGGTGAACGGTTTGCCGTGCGTAATTCCGGAGCGATTGCTGTGGTTGAAGGTGTTGGCGACCATGGATGTGAATATATGACTGGCGGCGTTGTTGTTGTGCTGGGCGAGACCGGGCTGAATTTTGGTGCAGGCATGACAGGTGGTCTGGCCTATGTACTGGATGTGGATAACACTCTGGCGGAACGTTATAACGAAGAGCTGGTTGAATTGGTGCGGATCGATGGTGACGAAATGTCAGAAGCCGCTTTGCATCTAAAAGGCCTTATTGAAGACCATGTGCGTGAAACCGGTAGTGTCTGGGCGCACCAGATTCTGGATCGTTTTGAACAGGCGATTAAAGAGTTCTGGCTGGTCAAACCCAAAGCAGCGTCATTGGATGGTTTATTAAAAATTGCCACCAAAGCGGCCTGATACAACTGGTAAAACTATATAACGATGAAAAAAAATACGTTTCAATTTTTAGATGTAGGTCGATTTGACCCTAAAAAACTGGATGCAAGTGTTCGCAAGCAGCAATTTGGCGAAATATACGGGCAATTTGATGCGCCACAGGCAGCAGAACAGGCTGACCGCTGTTTAGAGTGCGGTAATCCTTATTGTGAATGGAAATGCCCGGTACATAACTATATTCCGAACTGGCTGAAACTTATCAGTGAAGGCAATCTGGAACAGGCTGCTGAATTGGCCCATCAAACCAATACGTTGCCTGAAATCTGTGGTCGTGTTTGCCCACAAGATCGGTTATGTGAAGGTGCTTGTACCCTAAATGACGGTTTTGGTGCAGTCACCATTGGCTCAGTGGAGAAATACATTACCGACACTGCTTTGTCACAAGGCTGGCGTCCGGACTTATCCAATGTGGTGGATACTGGTAAGCGCGTGGCGGTGATTGGTGCGGGACCTGCCGGTTTAGGTGCTGCGGATGTATTGGTACGTAATGGTGTTAAGCCTGTAGTGTTTGATCGCTATCCAGAAATCGGTGGACTGCTGACATTTGGTATACCAGAATTCAAACTGGAAAAAGAAGTTGTTAAACGTCGTCGTGAAGTATTGGAAGGTATGGGAGTTGAATTCCGCCTGAATACGGATGTGGGTAAAGATGTCGAGTTTGATGCCTTGCTGGAAGAATATGATGCTGTTTTCCTCGGTATGGGAACCTACACCTATATGAAAGGTGGCTTTCCGGGTGAGGAATTACCGGGTGTCCATGAAGCTTTGCCGTATCTGGTCGCCAATAATAAAAAACTATTGGACTTGCCATCAGAAAACTATGTATCGCTTGAAGGTAAGCGAGTCGTTGTTCTGGGTGGTGGTGACACCGCAATGGATTGTAATCGTACGGCTATTCGTCAAGGTGCGACCAGTGTTATCTGTGCCTATCGTCGTGATGAAGAAAACATGCCGGGTTCACGTCGCGAAGTAAACAATGCACGTGAAGAAGGCGTTGAGTTTATGTGGAACCGTCAGCCGATTGAAATCATTGGCGATGGCAATAAAGTCACTGGTGTAAAAGTCGTCACCACAGCACTAGGTGAGCCTGATGAACGTGGACGCCGTCGTCCTGAACCAGTACAAGGCAGTGAAGAAATTATCGCTGCGGATGCAGTCGTTATCGCCTTTGGTTTCCGTCCAAGCCCTGCGCCATGGTTTGAAAAATTTAATGTCAGTATCGATGATGGTGGCCGTGTTGTTGCTCCCGCTGAAGGAGCCTGCGCTTACCAAACCACTAACCCGAAAATATTCGCTGGTGGTGATATGGTGCGCGGTTCTGATTTGGTCGTAACTGCTGTTTGGGAAGGTCGACAGGCAGCTGAAGGTATTCTTGAATATCTGGAAGTTTAACTCTCCAGTTTTATCTGAACACGTGGCAATCTTATCGCACTGAGTTGGTCATACTCGCTTGAGTCTGATCTCTCAGTGCGATTTTGTTTCTGAGATTAGGAATTGCCATAAATAAAAAGGTGGTCCGGTGTCCGAATTAAAAAATGATCGTTATCTTCGTGCTTTATTAAAGCAACCTGTCGATAAAACCCCGGTTTGGATTATGCGTCAGGCTGGTCGTTACTTGCCTGAATACCGGCAGGTACGCGAAAAGGCCGGTAATTTTATGACATTGTGTACCACGCCGGAACTAGCCTGTGAAGTTACCTTGCAGCCCCTGCGTCGCTTTGATCTTGATGCTTCGATAATCTTTTCTGACATTCTCACTATTCCTGATGCTATGGGGCTGGGGCTGCATTTTGTTACCGGAGAAGGCCCAAAATTTCACAAAACAGTACGCAGCGCAGCAGAAGTAGCCAATCTCAGCGTACCGGATATGGAGGATAGTCTGGGGTATGTGATGGATGCCATTCGCATGACCCGTAGGGAAATTGATGGCAAGGTGCCGTTAATTGGTTTTAGTGGCAGTCCCTGGACACTGGCGTGCTACATGGTCGAGGGAGGTTCGAGCAAGGATTTCGCTAAAATCAAAGCGATGATGTTTGATACGCCACAAGTGATGCATGATTTGTTATCAGTTCTTGCCAAGTCAGTAACGGCTTACTTAAATGCTCAGATCGCTGCAGGTGCTCAGGCCTTAATGTTATTTGATACTTGGGGTGGGGCATTAAGTGGACCAAATTACAGAGAGTTTTCGCTGGCCTATATGCAGCAGATCATCAGCGGCCTGACCAAAGAAAATGAAGGAAGACGTGTGCCGGTAACGATGTTTACAAAGGGGGGGGGCCAATGGCTAAATCATATGGCCGAAGTCGGGGCCGACGCATTAGGCCTGGACTGGACGACCGATATCTCATTGGCACGCTATCAGGTGGGCGATAAAGTGGCCTTGCAGGGCAATATGGATCCCTGTGTGTTATATGCTCAGCCTGAACGCATACAAACGGAAGTAAAAGAAATTCTGAAAGCCTATGGTCATGGAAGTGGCCATGTATTTAATCTGGGGCACGGTATCCACCCTACGATTAACCCGGAGCATGTAGCTGCATTAGTGGATGCCGTACATGCTGAAAGCGTCCAGTATCATCAGTAATTTGTTGAGTTTTAAAACTTTCAGTGTCTTGTCCTGAAATAAGTTGACACTTATTTCGATTAAAACGCCCGATGCACCGCATCGGGCGTTTTGTATTTTAGGGCCATGTGTGGCCGCCTATGATTGTATAGCTGGATGGACTGTTTAACCATCATCGCCGCCTCGTTAAGATCTTTGGGTATTTGTAGAATATATTCATTCTTCAAAATACCATTAACCCTCTCTGCTAGGGCATTCTGATAGCAGTCGTATCCATCTGTCATCGAACAGGTGACGCTGTACTTCTGATGAATCGCCTGATAGTGCCCCGAGCAGTACTGGATACCTCTATCAGAGTGATGAATGAGAGGCTTGTCCGCGCATTGCCTTTGCTTCAAGGCCGAGACAAAAGCCTGTGACACCGCATCAGCGCGCAATGTGTCATGCACGTGATACCCGACAATTTTTCGCGAGAACGCATCGGTGACAAGACTGAGGTAGGCTTCACCCCGGCGCACCGGCAAATAGGTTATATCCGCTACCCATAACTGTTCAGGGCGCTGCACAAGCGTCTGAGCTGCGCCGGGTTTGGTCAAGTTAGGATGGCAACGAAAACGATGATGACTTTGCGTGGTTTTATGGTAAGCCCGTTTTACCGGGACTAACAGCCGGTGTTCGCGGAGCAGAGCAAACAATCTGTCCCGCCCCGGGGTATAGTCGATTCCAGCCTGTTTCATCAAATGATGCAGTTTGCGTCCACCTAGGCGAGGCTGAAGCATCCGCTCTTCACTCACAAATGAGAGGATTGCCGCATTGCGCTCAGCTCCCTGTGCTACACGGCTCCAGTAGCGGTAATAGGCTTGGCGAGTGATCCCTAAAAATTGGCAGGCATGCGCAACCTTTAACTGGGCGACGATTTTTTGTTGGATGACCTGCCGAGCGGCTTTTTTACCACTTTCACTCCATAGTCTTTCTTCAAGACATCCACAACTGCTTCAAAAAACTGTGCTTTTTGCTGGCTAACTGCCAGCTCTCGTTCAAGCTCTTTAATCCGCTGTTCTGGTGTCAAAGTGGTTTTTTTATCAGACATAAGTACTCCTTGCCTTGCCTGATGGTTGGGAGTTCCGCCTGACCAATCTAACCGACCATGCTTACGAAGCCAAACTAAAACCGTACATTTACCCTGGATGCCATAGCGAGTTTGAGCTTGTTTATAGGTCATCTCTCCCTTTTCGATCTGGTCGACAATAGCCAATTTAAAGGCTAGGGAGTAATCACACTGGGTACGCTTTTTCTCAGGATTCATAACACTCTCCAATTGTCTTTATTGAAAAGTGTCAACCTTATTTAGGACGGGTCA
>JGI24521J20086_1000472_pt1 | contig 10814 bp, 10 predicted proteins | sample LinPmetageLP46_FD_20086 | JGI IMG/M metagenome (IMG submission 20086) | reverse complement strand
AGGATCGAGGCGACGCCTGCGTCCTCAAAGCGCCGTGCAAGATCGCGCACGCTGACATCCGACACATCAGCCCAGCCTTCGGTCGCGACCATGCCGTCGCGCGCGTCGACAGCGACGACGATACCGCCTTCATATTCTTTCGCCATATCCTTGACGAAATCCGGATCCTTGAGCGCCGCTGTGCCAATCACCAGCCGCGCCACGCCCAGTCCGAACCAGCGTTCGACCGTCTCGCGATTGCGGATCCCGCCACCCAATTGCACATAGCCAGGAAAGCTGGCGATAATGGCTTCGACCGCTTCGGCATTTTTCGGCGATCCGGCAAAGGCACCGTCGAGATCGACGACATGAATATGCTCGGCACCGGCAGCGGCAAATAGCCCCGCCTGCTCCGCCGGATTGTCGCCATAGACCGTAGCGCGATCCATATCGCCTTCTGCGAGGCGCACGACTTCGCCGGATTTGAGATCAATTGCAGGAAATACGATCATTTCGAAAATTCCGTTCGTAGTGCGCGTGTCGAACCATGGCGATCTGACGAGAAAGGTCCTTCGACAGGCTCAGGACGAACGGCATTCAGCATTGTCATGGTTTCCACTCCAGAAAACGGTTGAGAAAGGCCAGTCCGTAAGCCTGGCTTTTCTCCGGATGAAATTGCACACCGACAATATTGTCGCGGCCAACCGCCGATACCAGTGGCCCGCCGTGGCTGGTCTTGGCCAAGATATCCGCCTCTTGCGCGGTATCAAAATGATAGCCGTGCAGATAATAAGCTTCGCCGGGCTCGAGCAGGTCATGGCCCTCGGTTGGAGTCACGTCATTCCAGCCCATATGCGGGATTTTAATAGCATCGCTTGCGGGTTCAATTGCTTTTACGGTGCCGCCAATCCAGCCGAGACCGTCATGCTCGCCAAATTCGATGCCCTTGTCCGCGAGCATTTGCATCCCGACACAAATGCCGAGAAAAGGCACGCCTTCGGCCCGCACACGCTGCTCCATAGCCGCGACCATACCGTCGATTCCAGCAAGAGCATCGCGACAGGCGCCAAAAGCGCCAACACCGGGAAGGATGATACGGTCGGCCCGGGCCACTAACCCGGGGTCTGCAGTAACAGAGACATTCCCCGCCCCCGCAGCCGCCAGCGCATTGTGCACGCTGTGCAAATTGCCTGCGCCGAAATCTATGAGAGCGATGGTTTCAGACATAGCGCCCATCAACCGCCGAAGGCGCTCACATTGGAAAGGCCTCGATCGTTTTCACGCAAAGCTGCGAAGGCGCAAAGAAGGTGCGGTGTGCGGATCACCTTCGCGACTTCGCGGCTTCGCGTGATAAATTCATGGAAAACAGCCGGCTGGCGCGGGAAACACAACTCAGCCACCCAATTGCCCCTTGGTCGAAGGAATCGCATCGCCCTTGCGCGGATCGCGCTCTACCGCCTGGCGCATCGCCCGGGCAAAGCCCTTGAAAATACTTTCCGCAATATGGTGGTTATTCTCGCCATAGAGCAGCTCGATATGCAGCGTGATACCCGCAGCATCAGCGACGCTGTGGAACCAGTGTTTGAACAATTCGGTATCCATCTCGCCGAGCCGTTCTTGGGTAAAGCCGGCATTCCAGACAAAATAGGGCCGGCCGGAAATATCCAGCGCGACCCGGCTCAGAGTTTCGTCCATCGGTGAATAGGCGCTGCCGTAGCGCACGATACCCGCTTTGTCGCCGAGCGCCTGGTGGATCGCCTGGCCCAGCGCGATCGCACTGTCTTCGGTGGTGTGATGCTGATCGACATGGAGATCGCCCTTGATCCGCAAACTCAGGTCTATCAGCGAATGGCGTGAAAATTGTTCGATCATATGGTCGAGAAAACCGATGCCGGTGGACACGTCATATTGACCGGTCCCGTCGAGGTTCAACTCGACAAATATCTCGGTTTCCTTGGTGTTTCGTTCAATTGTCGCTGTTCTCATGCAACAGGCCTATAATGGCTTGGACAAATCAGGCAAGAATTTCGCGGTCTTTGGTCAACGCAAAATTCATTTTACGCTCTTGACCCGATGCCCGCTACGCGCCACCTAGTGCAAATGAGTGATGATGCACCCGATAGCCTGATTCCATATGATGAAATCGTACAGGAGGCCCTGCGCGCAGTCGTAGGCCGGGTGCTGGGAGAAGTTGTCAGAGATGGCCTTCCCGGCGAGCATCATTTTTACATCACTTTCAAGACCCGTGCGCCCGGCGTGGATATTCCCGATCATCTGATCGCGCGTTTCCCGGACGAGATGACGATCGTTATCCAGAACCGCTATTGGGACCTGAAGGTCGACGAGGACCGTTTCGAAGTCGGCCTGAGCTTCAACCAGATCAGTTCGATGCTGCATATCCCGTTTGCAGCGATCACCTCCTTTGTCGATCCGGCGGTGGATTTTGCCCTGCAATTCCACGTCGACGAGGTCGAAGGCGATATAAATGGCCACGACCCCGCCGAGAATGATGGCGAGACAGAAGCGGTCGAGATAGTCGATGATGGATCCAACGTGGTAACGGTGGACTTCGGCAAGAAAAAGTGAGCGGGACCCGCACAGAGACCGACTCTCTTGGCGAGATACAGGTTCCCTCCGATGCCTATTGGGGCGCACAGACCCAGCGCAGTATCGAGAACTTCCCCTTTCCGCGACAAGAACGGATGCCGATCCGGCTGATCCACGCTCTTGCTGCGGTCAAACAGGCGGCAGCCCGGGTCAATGGCATCCATGGCTTGGAACCGGAAATCGCCGCCGCCATCGAAAAAGCGGCGAATGCCGTACGTACCGGCGAATATGACAACCAGTTTCCCCTGACGATCTGGCAGACCGGGTCCGGTACCCAGTCGAACATGAACGTCAATGAAGTGATCGCCGGCGTTGCCAACGAGGCAATATACGGCACAAGAGGCGGAAAATATCCGGTCCATCCCAACGACCATGTCAATCGCGGGCAATCGTCCAATGACAGCTTCCCCACCGCGATGCATGTTGCGGCGGCGCGGGCGCTGGAAGTCGAATTGTTCCCGGCGCTCGAACAATTGCACGATGCGCTGGCGGAAAAAGCCCGACAATGGAAATCCATCGTCAAGATCGGTCGCACCCATTTGCAGGACGCGACCCCGCTCACGCTCGGGCAGGAATTTTCCGGCTATGCGACGCAACTGGTCGCGGCGCGCGACCGGATCGAGTCCGTATTGCCGCGACTATTGCAACTGGCGCAGGGCGGCACGGCGGTCGGAACCGGTCTCAATGCACCGGAAAATTTCGGCGAGAATATCGCCAAGGAAATCTCCAAGATCACCGGCATGAAGTTCACCTCCGCCCCGAACAAGTTCGCCGAACTGGCCGCGCATGACACGATGGTGGAATTGTCCGGCGCGCTCAACACGCTGGCGGTGTCGCTGACCAAGATCGCCAATGATATCCGCCTGCTCGGCTCCGGGCCGCGTTCCGGCCTTGGCGAGCTTGACCTGCCGGCCAATGAACCGGGCAGTTCGATCATGCCGGGCAAGGTCAATCCCACCCAGTGCGAGATGCTGACCATGGTCGCGGCGCAAGTCATCGGCAATAATCAGGCGGTAACCGTCGGTGGCCTGCAGGGGCATCTGGAACTCAATGTATTCAAGCCGCTGATCGGCGCCAATGTGCTGCGCTCGATCGAGATCATCTCGATCGGCATGTCGAGCTTTTCCGAACGTTGCGTAGAAGGTCTGGAGGCCAATGAAGCGCGGATCAAGAAGCTGGTCGACAATTCGCTCATGCTGGTCACCGCACTTGCCCCGGTGATCGGCTATGACAAGGCGGCGGCGATTGCAAAATATGCCCATAAAACCGGCCAGACCCTGCGGGCGTCCGCGCTGGAGCTCGGTCTGGTTGACGCAGAAACCTACGATGCCCATGTAAGACCTGAGAATATGGTCGGAAATCATTCCTGATCCGGGAACAAGAACATGTCGCTAATCAGAACGATATTTACCACCGCCGTCGGTTATGAAGCGCGCAAGCACACCCAGGGCCACGGCTTGCGCAACTTCGGCCTCGGCATGCTCGCCGCCCGCATCGCAACCCGCTCCGTCCCCGGCGCGCTATTGGTCGGCGGAGCGCTGATCGCGAAAAAACTCTATGATGACAAGAAAGAGGCAGAAGCCCTGCCCGCATCCGAGGCGGTGATTGATATCGAGGGCAAGTCGGTTCCAGAGGAACGGAAGCTTAAGAAAAGCGCCTCATCGTTGGCCAATTAGTGTATTCAGTAAACTGTCACCGTAATTATTTACCTTGAGATAATTTGACTGCAAAGTCATAAAAATTGTTGGAAACAATTTTCTTTACACCTGGACCAATGGCCCAAATCTCAACATTGGGCGACGCCTCTGTATTTATGAAAAAGTAAACGCCTGTGCCATCTTCGGATATTGGAATGAAAGATTCCTGTTCTGCTCCATCTTGCTTGAAATTGCGAAGTTGTTTGGTCACAGAAACAACATCTTGCCACAATGGAGGACCCACGCCATCAGTTTCCAAAAGGCCATAAATTTCGATCCCATGGGCAATCACGGCTCCAAACTCTTCTAGGAATGTCTTGTACTCTGTTGGGAATACCACGCCTAGCTCCTCCTGCGCTTGATTAATCGCAACCCCACTAGCTGGACCCGCGACCTCACCTGACGCACAGAGAGTATCAAAATTGCTGTTCATCCTCATTGGGCCTCTTTCCCTATTCAACAATTCGGCCAGATCTTATATAGCTTTGAGATTACGGTGACAGTTTACTAAATGCACCTAAACAATCTTACTCTGAATTTTCTTCGGGATTACGGTGACAGTTTACTAAATACACAAATTGTCCACCGATAAATGCCTTTTCTTGGGGCCTCTTTTCTTCGGTTTCAACGACCGACCAATTTGCGATTCAATCTGCTCGAGCCATGCATCGCCTCCCAGAATTACCGTGACAGTTTACCAAATGCACTAAATACAGGTCGCGCTGATCTGTCCATCCTTCAACCACCAGACCGCCCGAAACAAAATTTCCTACATCAGCAACAATCTATCCAACATCACGCAAAATGGCGCGTCCTTGGCCCTAACTTTGACTAACTTTGGACTTGGCCCCTTGATGGAGGCGTAGCTGCAACCATTATCGCAATGCCAGCCGACATTCGCCGACGGCCCAAAATACAGCGAGCAGATTCCATCCTCCCAATTGCAATATTGATTGCCACTGACATTGCTGTAAGCTGCCTGAGCACCGCCAATATGAAGCGGCACAGGAGAGCATATTGGCAACCACCGCGCAAACGGGGCAAGCGCCCCGCAAATTCTATGGCTGGACCAATGTCGGGCTGTTCTTCTTCATTCAATTCGCCGCCTCCGGCTTCGTCTATTTTGCCTATTCGGTGGTCTTCCCAGCCATGGTCGAGACGATGGACTGGAACCGCGGCACGGCGTCTCTGGCACAAACGGTCGCGCTGATCATGCTGGGCCTGGCCTATCCCCTGACCGGCTATCTGCTCAGTCGATACGGCGTGCGCCAGACGGTCACCATCGGGCTGCTGGTGATGCTGTCCGGTCTGATGTTGCTGGTATTCGCGGTCAGCGAGGTCTGGCAATGGATAATGATCTGGGGCGGGGTCATGGGCCTGTCCTTTGCCCTGACCGGCCCGATCTGTTCGCAGACCGCGATGATCAGCTGGTTCAGCATCAGGAGATCCACCACCATCGGCATTGTCATGACCGGCGGCGCGCTGGGCGGGGCGCTGGCGCAGCCCGTGCTGTCGACCATGATGAGCGGGTTCGACAGCTGGCGGGCCGCCTGGCTGATTGCCGGGGCCATGGTCGTCATCGGCCTGATCGCCACGCGGTTCATCATCAACCGGCCGCAGGATATCGGGCAGTTTCCCGACAATGTCGATCCGGGGCTGGCCGTGCGAGATTCCGAGGCCGGAAATTTGCGCCCCAAAACGCATCGGACCGGGCATGACTGGACGGTGAGACAGATCGTCCGGACGCCGACGCTCTATCTCCTCATGCTGGTCACGCTGGGCTATCTCGCCACTTTCTTCTTTCTGCTCAACCACGGGATATTGCACCTCACGGACAACGGACTGTCCAGTCTGGAAGCCGCCTCGATCCTCGGGCTGGCGATATTGGGCAGCGGTCTCGCGCGCATTCCGGCGGGGTGGCTGGGTGACCAGTTCGAGCTGCGCTGGACCTTGTTCGGCTTTATCGGTCTGATGGTCATCGGGATGACCGGCTTCTGGCTCGGCCATGGTGTCATCCTGCTCTCGATCATGGGCATGTTCTTCGGGGCCGGCTACGGCGGCCTGCTGGTGCTGGGGCCAGTGGTAACCAGCAATTATTACGGCGAGCGGGCCTTTCCGATCATCAATTCGGTGCTGGCGCCGGTCATGCTGCCTTTTGCTGCGGCGGCACCGGCCGGAGCGGGCTATATATTCGAGGCCACCGGCAGCTATGATATCGCCTTTGCCGGTGCGATCGGCTTGCTGGTCGCCGGGCTGATCGCCGCCTTTCTGATGAAGCCGCCGCATGCGCCGGCCTGAGCCCGATAGCTAGATATTGCCGTCGCTGGAAAGCAGCGCCGCGATCGGGCGGGTGCCCGGCCGGCGCGCCAGCACGATCATCAATATCGTCGTGAACGGCACCGCCAGAATCGCGCCGGGAATGCCCCACAGGCTGCTCCAGATGGCCAGCGACACCAGCACCACCATCGGACTGAGATTGACGGATTTGCTGAGCATTTTCGGTTCCACGACATTGCCGATAATCACCTGGGCCGTGGTCATCAGACCGGTGGCAATCAACGGAATGGTCAGAGTGCCAAACTGGGCCACAGCGAAGAGCGCGGGAAAGGCCACGCCGACGAACGAACCGATATAGGGAATATAGTTGAGCAGCCCGATGATGATCGCCCACAGGGCGGCATATTCCACGCCCAATATCAGCAAGATCACCCAGCAGATGACACCGAGGATGATGTTGATCAGCGTCTTGGTCGCCAGATAGCTACCGATATCATGGTTGATCCGGGTGATCATGTTGAGCGTGTCGGTGGAATCGCTATCCGAGCCGAACGCACGGCGCACTTTTTCCGGAAAGCCGGTGATCTCGCTGAGCAGGAACGAAGCATATAATATTGTGATGAAGACAAATCCGCCGAAGCTGGTCAGCGAGGACAGGACCGACTGGGCCAGCGCTGCAATATCGATCTCGGTGAAAAACCGCGTTGCGAATTCGCTGATCGCTTTGGCCACCGCTTCCGTGCCCCGGTCAAATATTGCGGATGGGGATGCCATCAGTTCGGAAATTTCCGGACGGCCGATCGTTTCATTCCCCGGCATCGGGAACCATGCTGCGAACAGATTTTCCAGATTGCGCTGGTAGACGGGCAGCGATGGCACCAGATTCTGCAAGCTGGCCACCAACATCCGGGTCATGGCAAAAAGCAGTGCCAATACCCCCACCAGTGCGAGCGTCGCCCGCAGCCACAACGGCGTTTGGCCCAGCCCCGGAATACGGGCAACCGTGGCGCTCGCGGCATACAGAATCTGTAACAATATGATCGCGGTCACGATCGGCAATATGATATCCTTGCCGACGTAAAACAGCCAGCCGACCATAATCGTAATGCCGATCGCAAAAAATATGGTGCTGATGCGTCCCTGAATCATGGTTTCGGGATAGCCGGAATATACCGGACTGTCATCAGCATGATTGCATCATGCAGCCGCTGTGCAAAAACATCGGGACAAGCATCTTGACGCGATGCGCCCTTCTCGGCCAATAGCCGCTATGGCCGACAATATAGCTTCCCAGAATATCGACAATGATCACCGCGAGCTGAATCGCAGGGGGCTGCTGTTCGTGCTGTCGTCTCCGTCGGGGGCCGGCAAATCGACATTGGCGAAGATGTTGCTGGAGGCCGACGACGAGATCGCCATGTCGGTATCCGTCACTACCCGCCCGAAACGACCCGGCGAGGAACATGGCAAGGATTATTATTTCGTCANNGGCGACGAGTTCGAAGAGATGGTCGCCGATCATAGCTTCCTCGAATATGCCACCGTATTCGGCAACCGCTATGGCACGCCATCGGTTCCGGTTAACCAGAGCCTCGAGGAAGGGCAGGATGTCCTGTTCGACATCGACTGGCAGGGCACGCAGCAATTATACCAGCGCGCCGGCCANGACGTAGTGCGGGTCTTCATTCTGCCCCCTTCGCTTGGCGAGTTGCGCAACCGTCTNGAAAGTCGCAACACCGACGCATCGGACGTCATCGAAAGCCGCATGCAGCGCGCCGCCAGCGAGATCAGCCACTGGGACGGCTATGACTATGTCCTGATCAATGACGATCTCGAAGCCTGCTTTGCCAAGGTGAAGCAAATTCTCGCTACCGAGCGCATGCGCCGTGCGCGGCAAACCGGTCTGATCGGATTTGTCCGGGATTTGATGGCCGAGTGATCAGACGCGCAAAGCTAAAGAACTTTTTCCGCTAGAATATGTTGGGGCATGATATGAAGAGATTGTTACCTGGCAGCGCTGCTATCGGCGCGATGCTTGCACTTTCGGCTTGTGGTGGCGGGACTGTTGCATCGACACCCGCCCCTCCTGTCTCGACTCCCGGCCCGACACCCGCCCCAACCTATACCAGAATTGATGACCTTGCCGGAAACCAGACGTTTCAAACTGCAACGCTGACATTTACCGTTAGCGAAGACTTGAAACTGGCCAATCACACTACCAATAATTTTGGCTCCGGTTCAGTGATCACCTATAACGCGACGAACGATAGCTATACATTTACCAGCACCGTGGGAACGGCACAGACTTTCTTCCCCAGCGATTCTGATCAGGTCAATTCCGATAGCAGCACCATGCATTGGGACAAGTCCGTCAACGGCTCTAGCCATAACGCGACACTGACCAGACCGGTGAGCGCGACCGGCATTGAATTATCCTATACCCGATTGGGTACCTGGAAACAGATCGATACAAATAGCCGCGTGCAACAGATCGAATATTTTATCACAGGCGTACCGACCGTGACCAGCGATGTCCCGAAAACGGGAACCGCAAATTACAACGCACGGATATATGGCTACGTAATGGTGGGAGATACAGCATCTAGCCTGTCTTTTCTGGATTCCAGCATGGATTTTGATGTCGACTTTGCGTCAGGTGGCATAAGCACCGCGCTCACTTTCATAGGCGCTCGGGCCTTCGACCCGAACAGTGGCACCAATTTCGGCACTGCAAACGGCACCGGAATGATTACAGCTGGCGGACCCGGCTTTTCCGGCACATTCAATGGTGGCATAGCAACGGGCGGGACTTTTTCAGGTGCTTTCTTCGGTCCACAGGCAGCGGAATTCGGACTTGCCTATTTCGTGACCGGCGATGATTTTCTGTCTCAGGGTTTGGCAGCCGGTATCAAAACAGAACTCCTGCCATGAGCCAGTCCAATGGCAGCGGTCACTGACCGGAAAATTGTGGGATATCGGACGGAATCAAAACCCGTTCCGGCCTGGAGAGCTAACCAATAAGGGTCGGTAGCCTGCAACACATGAGCTGGCGCAATAAAAAGGGATGGCATCAGAAGCATTGCATTGGCCGCGCCCAATAGGGGGCGGGCGCGAGGCCTGCTTTTCCGGGAATCGGAGCTTGCCCATGCGGTAGGCAATATATCCCGGACGAGCATTTGCCGATCCGCATCCTGACACCATCCCCCCGATTGAGCTCCGATGCGACCCGATAGCTTATGCTGCTATTCAGGATCATCACCCAGCTGTTGACCGGATAGCATATCGGCGCGGTGCGGCGTTTTCCGTTCGACCAACGGCGATTGGCCATCGATGAAAAGGCGAGTTCGTTGCGTTCTGTGCACCTACCCGAAGGACCTGCTCGTTCATTCCCGACCATCGCCGGCAAAAGAGCGTTGGTTTTGCAGCCCCGACCGGTTACCAAAGGCTGCAACGGCGGATCGCAACAAGGGGCAATATGACAGAAATACGGGAAATTGATGTCCTGATCGTCGGCGGTGGCTTTTCGACCATGCCGCTGATCCGCGAACTGGACGCAAGCGGCATCGGCTGGCTGATGGTTTCGCCAATGGCTCCGATCTGGCAGCAGCTGGAAGCGGCTGATGCCCTGGATTTCGACCTGGTGAGTTCGCTGCAGAGCAGCGTCTACTCCTTCGAGTTGGTCGAGATGCTCAGGGAACAGGGAGAGGATTTTACAGACAACTTCCCAACCGCCCGCGAATTTTACGATATCCACAAGAAATATGCCGAGCGCTACGCCGACCGCATCCACAATGGTCGTGTGGACAGTATCGATAATCACACCGATCACAGCATCGTCCATCTCGAAAGCGGCGAGCAGTTCCGCGCCAATCATGTCGTCGTCGCCACCGCTTTCAGGCGGAAGATGAATGCCAACCTGAAGCAAATCAGCATCGACGGAAGCTTTGCCGGCAAAAGCGTGGCGATCACCTCTACTGGGGACAGCTCGAACCTGCTGATCGCCAAGCTGGTTGCTTATGGCGCGAAAGTGCACCTGGTCACCAATGGCTTCATCATGCTCGACAAGATGTTCGCGACCTTCTCGCCGTTCGACGACGGTCCGCGCTTCGTGCCGCTGGATCAGCTGGAATGTCACAATTTTACCGAGGTCAGCAAATGGAGCTACCGCGCCTTCATCGACGGCGGCTATATCCACGGCCTGATTCACCATCGCTTTGCCAAGCTGTTCGACCGCAACAGCCTCGGCGTACGCCA
>JGI24521J20086_1000462_pt1 | contig 11011 bp, 9 predicted proteins | sample LinPmetageLP46_FD_20086 | JGI IMG/M metagenome (IMG submission 20086) | reverse complement strand
CCGACATTGTCGGCGTCATCGGTCTTTATCTCGATCATCCCGATCTGGTCACCGAGCAGCAACAAAGTCTGCGCGTCCTCCATCGGCATGATTACAAAAGCCTTGTCATAATCATAGACACCGACTTCAAATATGGCGGCGACGTCATAGGCAATTTCGCGCGGCACCGTTCCGAACGGCGTCGAACGCCCTTGCGGATTGATAATGGTAATCCGGCTGCCGACCTGCGCGCCCAAAGTCGTTGCCAGCCGGCTTCCGATACCGACCCGCCCTGAACCTGCCTCGAGACGCGCCAGATCACCGGCGACAGTTTTTCCGTCGAGTGTCTCATTGTTCAATATGTCGGGAACCTGCATCCCCCGCACCAGAACGGCCTCGACCCGGCCGTTATACGTGGTTAGCAAGGGTTGTTCGATCAAAGGCGATGCGGAGACGACACCCTTGGTTTCGCGGGTTTCCTCAAGCAATTCGCGCCAATCCGGCAGACGACCGCCATAGCCCTGGATCACGGCATGGCCATTCAGGCCAACGATTTTATCGAACAGTTCCGCGCGGAAACCGTTCATGACGCTCATCACTACAATCAGCGCGGCAACGCCGAGCATGACCGCGACCAGACTGATACTGGCAACGAGGAAGATAAATCCCTCCCCTTTGCCGGGTAACAGATAGCGTTTTGCGATGACCCATTCATAACGGGATAGGAGCATGACTTGCGAAGACTTCCTTGGATCAGGTTTCCCTGCCTTTACGGTCGCAGGTCGGGGCAAGCAAGTGGCATGGTGGTAAATCTGCTGTTGCCGATATGCCACAAGCCGTGACCAATCTTCCAATGGCGGCAAAATTACCATGACAAATTTATGTCAGTCGATCACACATGGTTACAGAATCAAACATCTCGATTAACGGGTCATGGTTCAGGGATCCCTTCCGGTTCCGCCAAATGTTGGGGGACAAGCGGCGTTGAATAGGACGGGAAAACAGGGGACGAATTAATTCGTCACCATTTTCGCCCGGGTGCTCATTGGCATCCGGGCGTTTTTTTTTTGCGCCATAAATTTTCTAAACCGTTGGCAATCTGCCTTTTTCTTTCTCTTGAAATCCAGAAAACCGATCATATCTCTATGGGTGTGGAACGCCAAATCGGGTTTCACAACAGCGAACCGGATGCCGCATTTGCGGGTCCAGATTTACATTGCTCAATTGCAGAGGATCTAGATATGAATCGTTTTGACTTTACCCCATACCGCCGCTCAACCGTAGGTTTTGACCGGCTGTTCGACCTTCTTGAAAATAATGCCCGCGCGCAGCAATCCGAAAATTACCCGCCGTTCAACATCGAACGCAGCGGCGAAGATCAGTATCGGATCACGCTAGCCGTCGCCGGTTTCAAGGATGAAGAAATCGAAATCACCGCCCAGCAGAATTTGCTGCTCGTCGCCGGCAACAAGAAAGCCGAAGACAATGAAGGCAAGCAGTTCTTGCACATGGGCATTGCCAACCGCAACTTTGAACGGCGCTTTGAACTCGCCGATTTTGTCCGCGTCGAAAATGCAGAGCTGGCCGACGGTCTGCTCGAAATCGATCTGGTCCGGGAAATTCCCGAAGCGATGCGGCCGCAGACGATCGCCATCAACAAAGGCGACAATGTCACCAAGATTGCGGACAAGCGGAAAAAGAAAGCAGACAAAGCCGCTTAAGCGGTTCGTTCAACCGAAAGTCGGAGGCAGCCAGAGCATTCTGGCTGCCTTTTCTATTGCTGATACAATAAAATGGGGCAGCCGGATGAGGATCCGACTGCCCCTGACACCCGCTTGGTGTCACTCTCGACGATAATTAGCCCGGGTCGCAAAAGGCCAATTTTCGTCAAGAATCTGCTTCGGCAATATGGGAAAGCATCGCATGGTCCAATATCCGGACCTTTCCGCTCTCCACTGCCACAATCTCGCTTTCCGACCAAGATGACAGTTGCCGATTAATATGTTCGCGCGACATGCCGGCAAAGTTGCCGAGTTCGCTCTGGCTCAGGTCCAGCTTCAATCGCCCTTCTTCTGCGCCAACCACGGATAGTCTCAACAGATAGCGCGCCAGTCGCGGACCGGAAGTATAGGCGCGATCGCCTTCGATCATGCTGTTGGCCATCCGAATCCGCTTGGCCATGACTTTCAAAAGCCGCAGCGCCATATTCTTGTGCCTGGCCAGGATATCTTCAAAAGCTTCGCGCGTTATCGAAAGCGCCGACGTCGGTTCGATCGCGGTTACGCTGGCTGTCCGTTCGCCACCATCCAGCAGCGCAATTTCACCAAGGACCTGCCCGGCTTCCGCATAATCGAGAACAACTTCATAACCATTGCTGGCGATCATACTGGTGCGCGCATTGCCTGACAATAATATCAGCAGCGAGTTTCCAGGATCACCTTGCATGATCAGTTCGTCCCCTTTTTTATATTGCACGAAATGTCCACGCAATATCAAGTCTGCCAGCTCAGCTTCGTCGCAATCGGCAAACAAGCTGTGCTCCGCCAAAATATTTGCCAGTTCTTCGGCTTTCACTGCACCCATCCCTCGACCCTGTCTGGAAGTTTTTACTAACTTCCTTATGCTTTATTCGTGTGACAATAGTCACATCCTGTAAAATATATTGGACAGATTCGACATCCGCCGGAATCTAGCGATAACAATTGATTTCGGCGCCTAGACGAGCCTGCTTTGCTGCAAGGCTGCTGCGATGAAGGAGGCAAAAAGCGGATGCGGATCAAACGGTTTGCTTTTGAGCTCCGGATGGAACTGGACGCCGACAAACCAGCTGTGATCGGGCCGTTCGACGGTTTCAGGAAGCTCGCCATCGGGTGACATGCCGGAGAAGATCAGACCGGTTTGTTCCAGCCGTTCGACATAGCCCTTGTTCACCTCATAGCGGTGGCGATGGCGTTCGCTGATTTCGCTACTGCCATAAATTTCGCTGATTTTTGACCCTTTCTGCAACACCGCGTCATAAGCGCCGAGTCGCATGGTGCCACCCATATCGCCGCCAGCTTCGCGTTTTTGCAGACCTTCTTCGGTCATCCATTCGGTGATCAGGCCGACAACCGGCTCTTCGGTTTCACCGAATTCGGTAGTCGATGCCGTGTCGATGCCGGCCAGATTGCGCGCCGCTTCGACGCAGGCCATTTGCATACCAAGGCAGATACCGAAAAACGGAATGTCATTCTCGCGAGCAAATCTGACCGAGCCGATCTTGCCCTCGCTGCCGCGTTCGCCAAAACCGCCGGGAACCAGAATCGCATGAAGCGGCTCCAGTTTTGCAGCAAGATCCTCCTCATTTTCAAACAGTTCCGCGTCGAGCCAGCGGACTTGTACCTTGACTCGATTGGCAAGACCACCATGGAACAACGCTTCCTGAAGCGATTTATAGGCATCCTGCAGACCGACATATTTGCCGACCACGCCGACAATGACTTCGCCTTCCGGATGCTCGATCCGTTCCATCACATCATACCAGCGTGACAAGTCGGGTTCCGGCGCATCATCGATGGAAAAGGCGCGCAGCACCTCCCGGTCCAGACCTTCCCGGTGATATTGCAGCGGCACATTATAGATATTGCTCGCATCCAGCGCCGGGATCACGGATTCCTTGCGGACATTACAGAATTGGGCGATCTTGGCCCGTTCCGTATCCGGCAACGGATGTTCGCAGCGACAGAGCAATATGTCCGGCTGGATGCCCAGCGAAGTCAATTCCCGGACGCTGTGCTGGGTCGGTTTGGTTTTCAGCTCACCGGCAGCGGCAATATAAGGCACGAGAGTGACGTGGACGGAAATCGCATTGTCCCGGCCGACCTTGTTGCGCAACTGCCGAATCGCTTCGATGAATGGCAGGCTTTCGATATCGCCCACAGTCCCGCCGATTTCGCACAAGACGAAATCGATGCCGTCGAGCTTGTCTTCGGCAAAGGCCTGAATCGCGTCGGTAACGTGCGGAATAACTTGTACGGTCGCACCAAGATAGTCGCCACGGCGCTCTTTGGTGATGATCGACTGATAGATTCGCCCCGATGTAACATTGTCGGATTGCAGCGACGGAACGCCGGTAAAACGCTCGTAGTGGCCAAGATCCAGGTCGGTCTCTGCGCCGTCATCGGTGACATAGACTTCGCCGTGCTGATAGGGCGACATCGTGCCCGGATCAACGTTGAGATAGGGGTCGAGTTTCCGGATTCGCACGGAATATCCGCGAGCCTGCAACAGAGCGCCGAGGCTCGCCGCCATCAGACCTTTGCCAAGAGAGGAAACCACACCGCCGGTAATGAAAATATATCGCGCCATGGGAGGAGAGGCTTAAGGCGTAAATACCACTTATGGCAATCCCGCGAATCCGGAAAAGCGAAATAAATATTATTTGGAGCCGGTCATTTTCCGCTCATCAAGTGGTTCTCGAGTCAGCGCCCGCAGGCACTGGCCGCAATGCCCGGATAATCAAAGTCAGCCGATGGCTTTGAAAAAGCTTATTGGTCGAGCGGAATGGAACTGTCCGTGCTGGTTGCCGGCGCTTCTTCTGCCGCTGCAGCAGCAGCGGCTGCCGCCAATGGATCGTCACCGACCAGTGGAACGTCGTCAGCCGGTGCGGAAATCGGCGCCGTATCCCGTTGCAGGCTCTGGTCGATCGTTTCGACCTTGCCTTCTGCAGCGGCCAGAACCGCCAAGGTAATCGACAAAGCGACAAACAATACCGCCAGAACCGCGGTTGTCCGGGTCAGCAAATCCGCTGCGCCGCGCGCCGACATCATGCCGGACGGCGAGCCGCCGACACCCAGTCCGCCGCCTTCGGATTTCTGCATCAATATGACACCGACCAGCATGGCGGCGACAATGGCTTGAAGGACGGTAAGAAAAAGAAACATGGATTTTCCGAACTAATATGGCGAGCATGCGCTCCGACGTGCAGCGCACATAGCGATTGACCCGTCCGAGTTCAAGCGATGATCCACTCTGCCTCAACCAGCTAAAGTTGGCGAAGTTGCGGCGGAGAGAGCGTGGAAACAGCTGCTGTTGGATAGAATATTCCAAATGTAGGAAATTATATTAGCAACAATATGATCATCCGCCGTGCTCCCGGCCGGGAGATATGCATCTAAATCAAGCCCGTTCAGGCTGCCGCAGCTGCCTCGATAATCGGACCGAATTTTGCCGCCGTCAGGCTTGCGCCGCCGACCAGACCACCGTCGACATTGGGGACTGCCAGCAATTCTGCTGCATTGCTGCCATTCATCGAGCCGCCATAGAGAATCCGCACGGCGTTGCTGCCCTGCCCCATCAATTCTCCGAGCTTCGCCCGGATCGCGGCGTGCATTTCTTCGACATCGCTGGTTTCGGGAACGCGGCCGGTGCCGATCGCCCATACCGGTTCATAGGCAATGGTCAGCCAGTCTGCACTGGCGCCGGCCGGGAAGGAGCGGGCGAGCTGGATGGTGACTATTTCAATCGCCTGTCCGGCATCGCGTTCTTCTTCGGTTTCGCCGATGCAGATAATTGCCCCCATGCCGGCGGCATGGACTGCCTCGGCTTTCGCCTTCACCTCGGCATCACCTTCCTGCTGGTCGGCGCGCCGTTCGCTGTGGCCGAGGATCGAGTAAGTAGCGCCTGCTTCCATCAACATGGCGGCTGATAGGCATCCGGTATGCGCGCCACTTTCGGCGAAATGGCAATCCTGCGCGCCAATGGCAAAGCCGGGATTGTCCTGAACCGCGGCGGCGATCAGCGTGGCCGGCGGGCAGATGCCGACATCGGCGCCCTCATGATTGGCGGCAATCGCGGAAATGGCCGCTATATCCGAAAGCTGCGCGCGCAGTCCGTTCATTTTCCAGTTGCCGACAATATATTTGCGGTTTGCCATGATGCCCTTAGCCTTTTCCATTTTTATAATGTCCATCCGCTAACAAATATCCTCCCGCTTGCCAATTTCCTTCCGCAGTCTTTTGCTTGAACCGCAAAGCCAAGCCGCCTAAAGCAAGCGCAAATCCACCTCCCGCAATGGAACATTTCTTTCATGATCAGTTTTTTCCGCCGTATTTTTTCCTCGAAACTGGGCCTTTTTCTGACCTTTTGTTTCGTCGGGTTGATCGCCATTGCCTTTGCCACGGCCGACGTGTCGAGCAGCGGTACATTCGGCGGGGTCACCGGCTCGGGCACGGCGGCGAAAGTCGGTGACAGCAAATTGTCCAGCGCGGAACTCGGCCAGTCGGTCAACAATGCCTTCCGCGGCGAGCAGCGTCAGAATACCGGCCTTGATCTCAAGACATTCATCAATGGCGGCGGCTTTGACGATGTACTGGACCGGCTGATCAACAGCTTTGCCATTGCCGATTTCGGTGCCAAATATGGCATGGCTGCGGGCAAGCGCCTGGTCGATGGCGAGATTGCCAGCATCCCGACTTTTCAGGGCGCAGATGGCCAGTTCAGCGAAGAAAATTTCCGCCGCGCCTTGCAGCAGCAGGGAATAAACGAAACCCAGTTGCGCAACGATTTTACCCGCAATCTGATGGCTGACCAGCTGCTGACGACAGCCGGATTCGGGACCGCAGTGCCGCAAAAGCTTGTCATTCCTTATGCTTCTCTGTTGCTTGAATCGCGTGAAGGACAGATTGCAACCATTCCATCTGTTGCCTTCATTGAAAACAGCAAGCCGGCAAAAGCAGCCGTTGAAGCCTTTTATGCCAAGAACGCATCGCGCTACACGATCCCCGAACGCCGGACGATTCGCTATGCCCTGTTTGAAAGATCGCGTTTCAACGACAAGATCAAGCCTAGCGAAAAGGAAATCGCAGGCTATTACAAACTGAACAATTCCCGCTACTCAGCCAGCGAGACCCGCAAACTCAATCAGGTCATTCTGCCGACCGAAGCCGCCGCCAAGGCGCTGGCCGACAAGGTCAAGGCCGGCACCTCGCTCGAGCAGGCAGCACAGTCGGTCGGGCTTTCCGCCTCCGCAGTGGGACCGGTCAACAAAACCGACTTTGCCAATAACGCGTCGCAAGCCGTGGCCAATGCCGCCTTTGGCGTTCGTTCGGGCGCGATTGCCGGACCGGCACAAAGCGCGCTGGGCTGGCATATCGTCAAGGTTCAGGAGATCACGCAAATCCCTGCCCGCTCGCTGGAGCAGGTCCGCAGCGAGATCGTGACCGAACTGACTCGCGAGAAGATAGAAGAAGCCATCGCCGAATTGACAGTCCGGCTGGAGGATGAATTTGCCGACGGCGCGACGCTGGGCGACATTGCCAAGGCGGAAGAGCTCAAGATCGAGTCCACGCCGCCGCTTCTGGCCAATGGCCAGAACCCGAACGACCAGAATTACAAACCGATCCCCGAGATGGAACGCATATTGCCGATCGCCTTTGCAGTGGATGAAGATTCCGATCCGCAGATTGTCGAGATCGTTCCCGGCGAGAAATATGCCGCGATCGACGTATCGGAGATCACCGAATCCGCACCGCCGCCATTGGCGCAGATCGAGCAGTTGGTGACCCGCGATTATATGCTGGATCAGGGATCGAAAAAGGCGAAGGCCGTCGCCGACAAGATCGCCAAAGCAGTCAGCAGTGGCACGTCCCTGTCCAAGGCTGTCGCCGACGCCGGGGTCAAATTGCCGAATGTCCAGAAGATCAGCTCCTCACGGGCCGAACTCGCGCGGCAAAGCCAGCAGGGACAGGTCCCCCCTCCGCTCAGCCTGATGTTCAGCATGGCGCAGGGCACCGCAAAATCGCTCGCAGCACCGCGAGACCAAGGATGGTTCGTGGTCGTGCTCGACAAGCTCAATCGCGGCGATGCCTCGAAACGGGAAGATCTGCTGAACGCGACGAAGACTCAGTTCAAACAGGTGTTCGGCAACGAATATACCGCACAATTCATCAATGCGATGAAGGCGGATATTGGCGTCGAGCGTAACGAGGATACGCTGACCGCGCTGAAAAACCAGCTGCTCGGNGGTAACTGATCCCAACATGGGCGGCAGTTTCNGAATAGAAGCGGCGCGCGCGGCTCTCGACAGCGGCAAGCCGGCGCTGATCTGGCGGCGGCAGGTTGCCGACACCGAAACGCCGGTNTCCGCTGCCTTGAAGCTGATGGANGATGGGCGCGGCGACTATCTGCTCGAATCGGTTGAAGGCGGGGAAACCCGCGGACGGCACAGCATGATCGGCCTTGCACCAGATCTGGTGTTCCGCGCCGATGGCGAGACAGCTGCGATAAACCGCACATGGCTGCAGGATCGCGACTCCTTTGCCCCGGAACGCAGCGACAGCCTCTCGGCCCTGCGCAATCTGGTCAAGGCCTGCCAGATGGATGTGCCGGAAGAATTGCCCCGCGCCCTCGCCTGTCTGGTCGGCTATTTCGGCTATGAAACCATCGGTCTGGTAGAAAAGCTGCCGCGTGCCCCGCACTCGGAGTTGGACCTGCCCGATATGCTGTTCGTCCGGCCGACGGTAATCCTGATCTTCGACCGACTCGCCGATGAACTGTTTCTGGTCGCGCCCGTATGGCCCGAGACGGACGGAAATAGCGAAGCCAAGATCGCCACGGCGGAGGAACGGCTGGATGAAGCTCAGCGGGGCCTCTCCGCCCCCGTTCGTCCTGAGCTTGTCGAAGGACGCTTGTCAGGCGCTCCACAGGTGGGGTTCAGTCCCGACGAACCGGAGTTCACGCCGCAAGTCTCCGCCGAAAAATATGGCGAGATGGTGCTGCACGCCAAGGATTATATCGAGGCCGGGGACATCTTCCAGGTGGTACTGGCACAGCGCTTTACCACGCCCTTCACCCTGCCGCCGATAGAGCTCTATCGCGCGCTTCGACGGATAAACCCTTCACCCTTTCTGTTCTTCCTCGACCTGCCCGGCTTTGCCCTGACCGGATCGAGCCCGGAAATCCTGGTCCGCGCGCGCGATGGCGAAGTCACCATCCGGCCGATCGCCGGCACCCGCCCGCGCGGCAAGAATGCGACCGAAGACAAAGCGAACAAGGACAGCCTGCTCGCCGACCCCAAGGAACGCGCCGAACATCTGATGCTGCTCGATCTTGGCCGCAATGACGTTGGCCGGGTGGCTAGCGCGAACAGCGTCGAGGTTACCGACAGCTATACGGTCGAATTCTACAGCCATGTCATGCATATCGTCTCCAACGTGGTCGGAGAGCTGGCACCGGACAAGGATGCGCTCGACGCCCTGTTCGCCGGCTTCCCGGCCGGCACGGTCAGCGGCGCACCAAAGGTGCGCGCCTGCCAGATCATCGCCGAACTCGAACCCGAAACCCGCGGCGCCTATGCTGGCGGGGTCGGCTATTTTTCCCCCGATGGCAGCATGGACAGCTGTATCGTCTTGCGCACCGGTATTGTGAAAGACGGTATGCTGCATGTGCAGGCCGGTGCCGGGATCGTGGCGGACAGCGATCCGGCCTATGAACTGGCCGAATGCCGGGCCAAGGCGGGCGCGTTGCTGGCAGCGGCAAAAGAAGCTGTGGAGCGGGCCCAGGACACCGGTTTCGGGCAGTGATTTATAAGCTTCGCTACGGCCGAAAAAGGGGCATGGCGCGTGCAGTTTCTGTCCGTTGGCTAGCGCCCCGTTGCGGACCTTCAAGCCTAGCCGCGCAGCCAGTGAAATTAGGCAGTCAAACCAACAGCGTTGGCTCAGCCACTAGAAACTAGCTTACAATATCTATTTGCTTCGCATCGCGAACGCGCACGTGGATCTGGTAATAGTATTTGCCGGTCGGTTTCCGATCATTGTCGATAAAATCAACCCGCAGCTTGCGGGCAGTCCCGGACACGACGATCTGCTTGCCGCGAAAAGCTTCTTCGGCTGAGGTATACCCGCCGGACTTCAGAATCTGATCCATCGCTGATTTATGCACCGCAATTGTTAGGCAATTGCGGTCGCGGTAGTCTTCCTCCGAATTGAGAAAAATAGTGTCCTTGCTTTCGCCAACGGCCTGCACATCCATCAAAAATTTTCCTGAGACACCAGCCTTCGTACCAACATGGTCTGCATAGGTAACAGCCTCAATAGGATTTAAGCAGCCATTCCCGCAAAGCTCTCTCGCGCTATCGGGAACGGGAAGGACAAGCACCTTTGCTTGCAATAAAGCGGCGGGTTCGAGCACCAAGGCTGCGGCACAAAATCCAACTAGGGCCAAGGCTTGTTTCATCATAAATCCTTCAGAGGTCAACCATATACGATTTAGCTAGTGTTCCTGATCAGGGCGGCAAGCATAAAGAATTTGAAGCAATCCATTCCAGATTTCGGCTTGTCGATGCGTGCGATCTCGCGGGCTACGGGAAAGCGGTGGTAAAACGAGCATCTAAAATTTAACGTCCGCTTTTCCCAACTTCGCACTCAAAACCCATCTGTCCGGAAACCAGCCAATTGCCGAGTCCAGAAATGATCAACGCTTTCGTCCGATTAGGGCTTAAGCCATTCGGGACCAGCCGACCTATTCCAGCATCTTCGGCGCTTCCTTCATAAGCTTTGCCTTTATCTTGTTAGCGAACATCGCCAGCATCGGCGGCAGATCGAGAATAACATACACTTCGTCTTCGCGGACGTGCATGTCGCTGACGATCCGCTGGCCGACCGCCTCCAAGGTAAAGTGAAGATGGTCGTCTTCCCAGCGATGACCGGTCAGGCTGGCACCCGGGATGATATCGCTCAATGTGTGGACGCCACTGCCGACGCGGCTTTTGGCTTCGGTCAGTCCCAGCTTATGGGGTATGTTCACGGTTACAGGTTCGCTCATTATCCTGCCTACCAGATCTTCACGCGTTTTTCGGGTGCGATATACATAGCGCTGTCCGGCGTGATATTGAAAGCGGCATACCAGGCGTCGATATTGGGGACGACGCCGTCGACCCGATATTCGGTCGGGCTGTGCGGGTCGGTCAGCAATTGCTCGCGCAACGCGTTTTCGCGGGATTTACCGCGCCAGACCTGCGCCCAGGACAGGAAGAAGCGCTGGTCGCCGGTCAGTC
>JGI24521J20086_1000457_pt1 | contig 11101 bp, 8 predicted proteins | sample LinPmetageLP46_FD_20086 | JGI IMG/M metagenome (IMG submission 20086) | reverse complement strand
ACTTTGCAGCCCGGTGACAACCCGGTAGGGTCGAAAGAACGCTGTCTTGCTCAGGGGGATTTCGATTATGCCGTTTCAGCCCGATGTACACCTCAACCTGAATGTCCGAGGCATGGGGGTGTCTGCCACTCTGGCGATCAATGAGCGCAGCAATGCCCTGCGTCAGCAGGGGCGGCAGGTCTATAAGCTGGGGCTGGGTCAGTCACCGTTTCCGGTGCCGGCCTCGGTGGTGGAGGCGTTGCGTGAGTTTGCCGGCGAGAAGGATTATCTGCCGGTCAAAGGCCTGCCGGCGCTGCAGGAGGCCATTGCCAGCCATCTGGACCGCGAGCACGATGTGGCCTTCCGGGGCGAAGACATCATGATCGGGCCAGGCTCCAAGGAGCTCATGTTCATCCTGCAACTGGTCTACTACGGCGACCTGGTGATCCCCACCCCGAGCTGGGTGTCCTATGCGCCCCAGGCCAGCATCATCGGCCGTCGAGTGCACTGGCTGCCCACCCACCGACACAATAACTGGAAACTGAGTGCCAAGAGTCTGGATGCCCTGTGTCAGCGTGATCCGGGTCGTCCCCGGCTGGTGATCCTCAACTATCCAGCCAACCCCCATGGCTATACCTTCACCGACGACGAGCTGCGTGATATCGCCGAGGTGGCGCGCTATCACCGGCTGATTCTGCTTAGTGACGAAATCTACGGGCGCACCCGCTACGACGGGCAGCACCGCTCCATCGCCCGCTATTACCCGGAAGGGACCATTATCAGCGATGGCCTGAGCAAGTGGTGTGGTGCTGGCGGGTGGCGTTTGGGTGCCTTTGCCTTTCCGCCCAACCTGTCCTGGCTGCGCGATGCCATGGCCACCGTGGCCAGCGAAACCTACACCTCGGTGGCGGCGCCGATTCAGCATGCGGCAGTGAGAGCCTTTCAGGGCGGTGCCGACATTGACGACTACCTGTTTCAGTCCCGGCGTATTCTCAAAGGGCTGGCGCGTTATCAGGTGGAGGCCTATCAGCAGGCCGGGCTGGATCTTGCCATGCCCGATGGCGCCTTTTACCTGTTTCCGGATTTCAGTCCGTTGGCAGAGCGCTTGCACCAGCGGGAGATTCACGACAGCACCGCCCTGTGTGAAACCCTGCTGGAAGACACCGGCGTTGCCACCCTGCCCGGGGAAGCCTTCGGCCGCCCGGCCGGGGAGCTGACCTTGCGTCAGGCGTTTGTGGATTTCGATGGCCAGGCGGCGCTGGCGGGGGCGGCAACGGTGCCGGCGGAACAATCCCTCGGTGATGATTTCCTGCGGCAGTATTGCGGCAACTGCACCACCGCCATGGACCGCATCGTGGACTGGCTGGCGTAGCGTTTCCTCGTTCCGTTGGAGCTATGCTTGCATGGCGAACTGGTTTGCGCTGATCGCCTTCGGCGGTTCGCCATGCAAGCATAGCTCCTACAAAAAAACCATTCGGTATATATGGAAGCGGGACATGTATGTCCTGTTTGTTTAAGTGACAGGAAAAATATCTTTTTTCGCCACTTTCTGATTGTTTTGGTCAGGTTGATTGCCCGCTTTGTGTAGAGCCGGGGCGCTACCCATGGAACACTCGTTTCCCCAACCCTTGCGGTTAAGCGAATAACGAGGAGGCGAGTCATGGGTGCGGTATTGGACAGTGAAAACCTGAAGCAGTCACAAAGCTGGGCCGGTGCGGCGGTAGAGCTGCAGCGGCGGTTTTTCGAAACCGGTGCCACCCGCAGCTATGACTTTCGGCTGCGCCAGCTTACGAAACTGAAAGACGCCATCGTCCAGTATCAGGAAGAGATTCAGGATGCGCTCAAGGCAGATATTGGCCGCCCGCCATTCGAGGCCTATATCGAGATCAGCACGGCCATCGAGGATCTCAAGCACACCCTGAAACATCTGAAAAGCTGGATGAAGCCGAAAAAAGTCGGTACCTCAATGTGGGCCCAGCCCGGCCGTAGTCGCATCGAGTCCACACCGCAGGGTGTGACCTTTTTGCTTGGCCCGTACAACTATCCTTTCCTGCTGCTGGTTCAGCCTTTGATCGGTTCCATCGCCGCCGGTAACACGGCCATTCTCAAGCCGTCTTCACTGAACCCCACCGTGGCGAATGTGATCGAGAAAATGATGAAGGAATGTTTCAGCGATGAATATGTGGCGGTATTCAAGGGCAGCACGGAAGTGACCAATGCGCTGCTTGAAGAACGCTTCGATCATATCTTCTTTACCGGCAGCCCCCGTGTCGGCCGTATCGTGATGGCGGCCGCCGCGAAGCATCTTACCAAGGTGACCCTGGAACTGGGCGGCAAGAGCCCCACCATCGTACACAAGGACGCCAACCTGAAAGTGGCGGCCCGGCGGATTCTGTCCGGCAAGATGCTCAACGTGGGGCAGACCTGTATCGCACCGGATCACGTTCATGTGCATGCAGATATCCGCGATGCTTTTGCAAAGGAAATGGTGGAGACCCTGCGCGAGTTTTACGGTGATGAGCCGAGCCAGAACCCGGATCTGGGGCGCATGATCAACGATCGTCATTTCGAACGGGTGGCGGCACTGATCGACAAGGCCAAGGTGCTGGTGGGTGGCCAGACCGATGCGGGCCAGCGTTACATCGCGCCGACCCTTCTGAAAGATATCTCCATGGATGATGCGATCATGCAGGAGGAGATCTTCGGCCCGGTGTTACCCATGCTGACCTACTCCACCCTGGAAGAGCTGATCGTCAACCTGAAGAAACTGCCAGAACATCCCCTGGCGTTGTATTTGTTTACCAGTAGCGATCAGGTGGAGCGCCAGGTGCTCGATAACACCCAGTTCGGTGGCGGCTGTATCAACAACACGGTCATGCATGTGGCCAATCCCAACCTGCCGTTTGGCGGCGTGGGTGAAAGCGGCATGGGGGCCTATCACGGCAAGAATTCGTTCGATGCCTTCTCCCACAAGCGCAGCATCCTCAAGGCCACCACCTTGTTCGATATCAAGTTCCGCTACGCCCCTTACAAGGACAAGGTGAACATGCTCAAGAAGATGATCAAGTAACGGTTAGCCTTTACAGCACTGAACCTTGGGCGGACGGCACCATGGCGCTCGGCTTAGCGAGCGCCAAAACCGCCCCAGGAAAACGGAATCTGGTATCGGGTCATCAGCCCGCCCACGGTGATCAGCACCCGCACCATGGCCACGAACGAGTCCGGCATCCCCAGCCGCAGGCGGCGGAATTCATCCAGCAGGGTGCGCAGGTTATCCGCCAGGGTGGCATCGGTATCCTGGCGGGCAGAGACCAGTGCCGCCGACAGTTTTTCCAGCCGCTCCTCGGTGAGCCCGCCAAAGCCGGCGGCTTCGAAAAGCGGTAGCAGTGGCCCGTCGCCCATGCCCAGCAAGCGCATCAACAAGGCGGTGTAGTGTTGGCGATCCTCGGCGGCCACATATTCCACGGCACCAAAATCCAGTACCGCCAGATCGCCGTCCGGGGTGACGATAAAGTTGCCCGGGTGTGGGTCTGCATGGAACAGACCGAACTCCAGCACCTGCTGCATCATGCTGGCCTGTAAACGCTCCAGCAGCGGCCTGGCCTGCTCTTCGTCCTCACGCAACAATGTGGAAAGACTCTTCCCCTCGATCCACTCCGTTACCAGCATCTGCGCACTGCACAGGGTCGGATAGACCCGCGGCACCTTGATGCCCGGCAGGTGTGGCAGTTCGCTGAAATCCTGCATGTGTGTCATTTCCAGTCGGAAATCCAGCTCCCGTTCGGTGGTGGTAATCAACTGGTTGATGATCTGCTCCACATCCACTTCGCGCAGCAGTGGTTTCAGCGCCTTGGCCAGCAATCGCAGCGCGGCGGCATCTTCGGAGAACTCTTGGCTGACCCGGGGTTGCTGCAGTTTCACGGCCACTTCGGCGCCGGATTTCAGGGTGGCGTTATGTACCTGGGCGATGGAAGCCGCGGCCATGGGGATGATATTGAAGGCGCTGAAAGAGTCCGCCCAGTCATGGCCAAGCTGGGCTTTCAGCCAGGGCTGGATGTCATCGAAATGGGCTTTCGGCGCGTTTTCCCGGAGGTGGGAAAAGGCGTCGATATAGGGCGCAGGCAACAGGTCCGGGCGGCAACTGAGAAACTGGGCAAACTTGATCCAGGCGCCGCCGTTGTCGCGAAACAGGGTGGCCAGGCTGGCTGCCACATCCTCATGAAGAGGCTGCAGCGCCTGCTCATCGCCACTGCCCAGCACCTTGCGATGTTTCCACACCACTTTCTGCAGGCTGGCGGCAGTGGCCAGTACCCGCTTGTAGCGGCCACGGGCGTTCCACAGCATGCGCGTGGTTTCACCAAGGCTCTGGGGCTGGTCGGGCGTGCTCGATTCCATGGGGATCCCTGTGCCAATACGATATTGGCAGCATAGCAAAGGTGCTCTGATTATGTGCGAAATCAGGGAAGGCAGAAAAGATGGGCCCCGTCCTGATTGCTGGAGGGGCCCATGCCGCTGCTAGAAAGCAGCGAGGAGAGGTTTAGAACTTGTAAGCGGCACCAAGCTCAAGGGTTTGCCGGACGACTTCAATTGTCGCGTCTGCTCCTAAACTTGAGCCGCCCTGAGCTGGTATGGCAGTAAAGTCGAAATCGCCATAATCGGTGTAACGATATTCTGCTCTCAGAACCAGGTTATCAGAGAGGAAATGTTCCGCCCCAATACCTAGNGNCCAGCCGNNCATGCGNTCGTCATCACTGAAACGNTGGANNCCNTCAGNCGGGTTGCANACGTTGGTGTCGGCNGGGCAGGTGCTGGTCGTTTCGACTTCAAGCTGGGATACGCCAAGGCTGCTGTACACCATGGTGTTGTCATGCAGCATGTACCCGCCGCGAAGGCTAAGGCCCAGCGCCAAGTCGTCAGTCTCGACTTCAGAAAAACTGGTCGGGTTGGAGTTGGGGTCTCCCAGCCCGGGGATACGATTGCGGATCTCGTCACTGGCATCAGTCTGCACCGCGGAGAATTCCGCGCCCAGCACCCATTTCCCCTGACCAACCACCCAGTTATAGCCAGTAAAGAGGCCATAGCTGGCATTGGAATCATCCAGTGATTCGGTGGTGTCTGATGAGGGAGCGATAACACTACCGTTGGGGGCTAGTGTTAGGTTGGTTTTCCAGTCCATATCCGTGGTCTGGTAACCGAGCGTTGCGCCAGCGTAAAACCCGCCAGGGCCGGTCTCAGCCATGGCAGGTGTTGACAGGGCGGCAATTGAAAGCGCGCCGGTCATGGCAAGCAGGTGTTGTTTTTTCATTGGTTCCTTTCCCTTTTTTTGTAGTCCAGCTGTCATTTTAATCTATATGTCACTATTTGTATAAATTTTGAATGGCGCATCTAATGCGGGAACATTAGCCGGGGAAAGCCTGTATTGACGCACTTGCGTTCGTTTTTAATAAAAACTATCACCTCATTTGGCAAACTAAACTGGCCAATCCGGCATCAAAAGGACTACAACAGAGTAACAAATACGCCGAACCCACCTACAAGGAAGGAGAGCGCTATGACAGAGAGTAAATGTCCGATTAACCACGCAGCAGGTGGGGGGACGACCAACCAGGATTGGTGGCCCAACCAGCTGCGTCTGGACCTTCTCAATCAGCATTCCGCCAAGTCCAATCCCATGGATGAAGGTTTTGATTACGCCAAGGCATTCAACAGTCTTGATCTCGCTGCGGTGAAGAAAGATCTGGATGCGCTCATGACCGACTCTCAGGACTGGTGGCCGGCGGATTTCGGTCACTATGGTGGTCTTTTTGTTCGCATGGCCTGGCACAGTGCTGGTACTTACCGCATCGGTGATGGTCGTGGCGGCGGCGGCCGTGGTCAGCAGCGTTTTGCGCCGTTAAATAGCTGGCCGGACAACGTGAACCTGGACAAGGCCCGTCGCCTGTTGTGGCCGATCAAGCAGAAGTACGGCAGCAAGATTTCCTGGGCCGACCTGATGATTCTGGCCGGTAACGTGGCGCTGGAATCCATGGGCTTCAAGACCTTCGGTTTTGCTGGCGGCCGGGAAGATACCTGGGAGCCGGACAACGACGTCTACTGGGGTGCCGAGCAGGGCTGGCTGGATGGCGACAAGCGCTATTCCGGCAAGCGCGACCTGGAAAACCCGCTGGCCGCGGTACAGATGGGCCTGATCTACGTGAACCCGGAAGGCCCGGACGGCAACCCGGACCCGAAGGCCGCGGCCCATGACATCCGCGAAACCTTTGCGCGTATGGCCATGGACGATGAGGAAACCGTCGCGCTGATCGCTGGTGGTCACACCTTCGGCAAGGCTCACGGTGCGGGCGACCCGGAAAAAATCGGTCCCGACCCGGAAGCGGCAAGCCTGGCCGAACAGGGCATGGGCTGGCGCAACCCGGTGGGCACCGGCAAGGGCGACGACACCATGGGGGGCGGCCCGGAAGTGACCTGGAGCCAGACGCCTACCCAGTGGAGCAACTACTTCTTCGAAAACCTGTTTGGCTATGAGTGGGAGCTGACCACCAGCCCGGCGGGTGCCAAGCAGTGGGTAGCCAAGGACGCAGATGAGGTTATTCCTTACGCCCAGGACAAGAGCAAAAAGCACAAGCCGATGATGCTGACTACGGACTTGTCGCTGCGTTTTGATCCGGACTACGAAAAGATTTCCCGGCGCTTTTATGAGAACCCGGAGGAATTCGCCGACGTGTTTGCCCGTGCCTGGTTCAAACTGACCCACCGTGACATGGGCCCCCGTGATCGCTACCTGGGTCCGGAAGTACCCAAGGAAGAGTTGATCTGGCAGGACCCGGTGCCGCCAGTGGATCATGAGCTGGTCAACGACCAGGACATTGCTGCTCTCAAAAGCGAGATCCTGGAGTCTGGCCTGTCCGTGGCTGAGCTGGTATCCACTGCTTGGGCGTCTGCCTCCACCTTCCGGGGTGGCGACAAGCGTGGCGGCGCCAATGGTGCCCGTCTTCGTCTGGCCCCGCAGAAGGACTGGGAGGTAAACCAGCCACAGCAGCTGGCCAAGGTGCTGAAGACCCTGGAAGGCATCCAGAGCGACTTCAATAGCGGCAGCAAGAAGGTGTCGTTGGCAGATCTGATCGTACTGGCCGGCGGTGTCGGTATCGAGAAAGCCGCCAAGGATGCCGGGCAGGCCATCACCGTGCCGTTCACTCCGGGGCGGACCGATGCCAGCGAGGAGCAGACCGATGTGGCGTCCTTCGAGCCCATGGAGCCGGCGGCGGATGGTTTCCGCAACTACCAGAAAGGCCCGTTCAGCATCGGTGCGGAACACCTGCTGGTGGATCGGGCGCAATTGCTCACCCTGACTGCGCCGGAGATGACGGCACTGGTGGGTGGTCTGCGAGTATTGGGCGCCAACCATGACGGTAGCCAGCACGGTGTGTTCACCGACAAGCCGGGCACCTTGAGTAACGACTTCTTCGTCAACCTGCTCGACATGGGGACGGAGTGGAAAGCTACCTCCAGCGATGAAGAAGCGTTCGAAGGTCGTGACCGCGACAGCGGCAAGGTGAAGTGGACCGGAACCCGGGTGGATCTGGTATTCGGTTCCAACTCGGTCCTGCGGGCCCTGGCCGAAGTGTATGCCTGTGCCGATGGTCAGGAGAAACTGGTCAACGACTTCGTGGCCGCCTGGACCAAGGTGATGGACCTGGATCGTTTTGATCTGAAGAAGTGATCCATCGCTTGTCAGTCAAAACGGTGCGCTGGAAACAGCGCACCGTTTTTTTTGTTGGAGCCTTGTTCACAAGGCGAAAGGGGTTTGATTGATGCCGGATCATTCGCCTTGTGAACAAGGCTCCAACGGCAGATGTTTGATCCTGATGGTATTCTACGTGGAGTTATTGCTACCGTGAGCCGTCATGCCACCCCTGAGCTGGCTACAAAAATATCGCCCGCAAAAGTTGCCGTTCCGGCGCCACGTTACCCGTGCCTCGGTGGCGCTGATCTACCGTGGGCCCCGTTCGCGTGATGGGGAGCTGTTCTTTATTCAGCGGGCCCGCCGCGATGGCGACCCCTGGTCCGGCGACATGGCCTTTCCCGGCGGACGCCTGGAGCGCAGCGATACCTCAAGCCGCCACACCGCCATGCGCGAAACCCTGGAGGAAACCGGGCTGGATCTGTTTCGCCAGGGCGAGTATCAGGCGCGGTTGTCGGATCTGCTCACCCGCCACCACAGCCGCTGGAGTCCCATGGTGGTGACGCCTCATGTGTTTGCCTGGCAGGGCGATCACAGGGTCTCGCTCAACCATGAAGCACAACAAGGCATCTGGATTCCCCTCGATTACCTGAGCAATCCGGCACACCGTTCCACGCTGCAGATCCGCACGCCGGTGGGGAAAATGACGTTTCCCTGTTGCCGTTATCAGGGCTACTGCATCTGGGGGTTGAGTTACAGCATGCTGCAGGAGTTTTTGAGAAAGCGCGGGGAGGGATAACAAAAAAACGGCGGCGCTTGTGGCGCCGCCGTCGGGTTCTGAGTGCCGGCGCGGCCTTGTGGGCCTGCCGGCGTTGCAGGGCAGATCAGAAGCGTACGCGGTCCAGGTTCATGACCTTGGTCCAGGCGTCGACAAAGTCCTGCACGAACACGTCATCGTTATCGTTGAGCGCGTAGTACTCGGCCACCGCACGCAGTTCTGCATTGGAGCCGAAGATCAGGTCCACCGGGGTGGCGGTCCACTTCTGTTCGCCGCTCTGGCGATCCATGCCTACATACAACCCTTCATTCTCTGCGGACGGCTGCCATTTCGTGGACATGTCCAGCAGGTTGACGAAGAAGTCGTTGCTCAAGGTGCCCGGCTTGTCGGTGAACACGCCGTGGTTGCTGCCGTCGGCATTGGCGCCCAGGGTGCGCATGCCGCCTACCAGCACTGCCATTTCCGGCACGCTCAGGGTCAGCAGGTCCGCCTTGTCCACCAGTGCATCGGTGGGGGCCAGGTGGCTGTCCTTGCTGAAGTAGTTACGGAAACCGTCGGCATTCGGTTCCAGCACCGCGAAGGAATCCACATCGGTGAGTTCCTGGGTGGTGTCGGCGCGACCCGGCGTGAACGGTACTTCGATGTCGTAACCGGCATCGGCAGCGGCCTTTTCGATGGCGGCGGCGCCGCCCAGCACGATCATGTCCGCCAGGGATACCTTGCTACTGCGGAACAGGCCGCCTTCATTGAAGTCGGCACGGATTTCCTCAAGGGCAGCCAATACCTTGTCCAGCTCGTCCGGGTTGTTTACCGGCCAGTCGCTCTGCGGTGCCAGGGCCACACGGGCGCCGTTAGCGCCACCGCGCATGTCGGAACCACGGAAGGTAGACGCGGACGCCCAGGCGGTGCGGATCAGCGCCGGTACCGTCAGGTCGGACTCCAGGATCTGTGCTTTCAGATCCTCGGCCTGCCCGGCGGAAATCAGCTTGTAGTCCACCTCGGGGATCGGGTCCTGCCAGCTGAGGGCTTCAGACGGGACGTCCGGGCCCAGGTAGCCCTCGCGGGGCCCCATGTCACGGTGGGTCAGCTTGAACCAGGCGCGGGCGAAGGCGTCCTCGAAGGCTTCCGGATTTTCATGGAAGCGCTTGGCGATTTTCTGGTAGGCCGGATCTTCTTTCAGGGCGAGGTCAGTGGTGAACATGATCGGCGCGTGGCGCTTGCCTTCAATGTGGGCGTCAGGCACCAGGTTGGCGGCCTGGCCATCGGCGGGGATCCACTGAGTGGCGCCAGCCGGGCTCTTTGTCTGCACCCACTCGAAACCGAACAGGTTGTCCAGGTACTGGTGAGTCCAGGCTACCGGGTCTACCGACCAGGCGCCTTCCAGGCCGCTGGTGATGGTGTCGGCGCCCTTGCCGGTGCCACAGTTGTTTTTCCAGCCGAAGCCCTGTTCTTCAATGGCGGCAGCGGCAGGTTCGGCTTCCAGGCATTTTTCCGGCTTGTGGGCGCCGTGGGCCTTGCCGAAAGTGTGGCCACCGGCGATCAGGGCCACCACTTCTTCGTCATTCATGGCCATGCGACCGAAGCTTTGGCGAATGTCCTCGGCGGCCAGCAGTGGGTCCGGCTTGCCATTGGGGCCTTCCGGATTCACATAGATTAGGCCCATCTGAACCGCGGCCAGAGGCTTTTCCAGCTCCCGGTCACCGCTGTGGCGCTCGTCGCCCAGCCATTCGGTTTCCGAGCCCCAGTAGGTAATGTCTGCTTCCCAGTCATCCACGCGGCCACCGGCAAAGCCATAGGTTTCGAAGCCCATGTCTTCCATGGCAATGGTGCCGGCCAGCACCATCAGGTCGGCCCAGGAGATATTGTTGCCGTATTTCTGTTTGATCGGCCACAGCAGGCGGCGGGCCTTGTCCAGGCTCACGTTGTCCGGCCAGCTGTTGAGCGGCTCGAAGCGCTGTTGGGCGCCACGGGCGCCGCCGCGACCATCATGAATCCGGTAGGTGCCGGCGCTGTGCCAGGCCATGCGGATGAAGAGCGGGCCATAGTGGCCGTAGTCCGCGGGCCACCAGTCCTGGGAATCGGTCATCATCTTGCGCAGGTCGGCTTTTACCGCTTCCAGATCCAGCTCGGCAAAGGCGTCGGCGTAGTTGAAGTCGGGGTTCAGCGGGCTGGATTTTTCAGCGTGCTGACGTAGCGGGCGAAGGTCCAGGGTTTCCGGCCACCAATACGGGCTGGCCATGGGGGAGCGGGCGGGACTTTTCTGATAATGGGGATGGCCAATGGGGCTGGCCGTGAGTGTGGCTGAGGCGGCGAAGGCAATGGCGGCCGCCAGGGTTGCAGTCTTTATTCTCATGGTGTGCTCTCCTCTTGGTTGTTTCTCGCAAGGCACCAGAAAAATATAGACGTTACTCATTTATGACAGCAATGCTGGTTTCCTATGGCTGGCATCAGGAAAGCTGATAGGCGGGGAGTTGTCGCAGGCATGTCAGCCCAGTCACCATGCAGGCATGGCTCCGACAGGGTGTTGGTCTGGGGTGGTTCAGGCGAAAAAGCACATAAAAAAAGGGCGCGTCCCGAAGGATGCGCCCTTTTTTGTTACCGGAACGATCGCTTACAGAGCGACGATGTTCTCAGCCTGAGGACCTTTCTGACCTTGAGTCATG
>JGI24521J20086_1000454_pt1 | contig 11129 bp, 8 predicted proteins | sample LinPmetageLP46_FD_20086 | JGI IMG/M metagenome (IMG submission 20086) | reverse complement strand
TGCGAAGAGATAGCTCGGCTTGGGCCATGGATCATTCCACTGCACCCAGTGGCGGCCATTTTCGCCCTCGCCTTCGGCAACCTTGTCACCATTGCACAGCAGCTCCGGGAATTTCGCCTTGTCGGCTTCCATCCGCACCTGATAGCGGCTCAGCACATCGGGCCGGTCAGGGGCGAAAGTGATCCGGCGAAAACCTTCCGCCTCGCACTGCGTGCACAACATTCCATTCGAGCCATAGAGGCCCATCAGCTGGGTGTTGGTCGACGGATCGAGTTCGACCTCGATCTCGACGCTATGCGCTGCTCCGCTCAAGGGCAGGACAAGATCGCCCTCGACCAGCGTCCAGTCGGTTCGCGCCTCGCCGTCAACTTTGACAGAAGTTGGAGTGATATCGTCGCCCTGCAAAACCAAGGCTTCATCCGGCTTGGCACTTTTCGAACGCCGGACATCCAGTTTCGAACGGACCAGCGTATGCTCCAGATCAAGCTGGAAATCGAGTTCAACTTCGGGAATGAACCAGGCCGGTGGCCGATAATCCTCGCGGCGGATGGTAGCCGGATCCTTGGGGGCTGGCGCGGCATCGGCCATTTCGTCGTTCGGGGCTTTTTGAATATCTAACATGGGGCTTGCCATAAGAGCCATTTGCACCCCGCGCAATTGCGTTTATGGCAAGGGCAAAAGGGAGTGGACCATGTCCAGAATATTGATGCTGGTTATCGCCGCCATGTTGGTTGCGGGTTTACCGGTGGAGAGCATTTTTGCGCAACCGGGGACTGCGACCTTTGACGTCGAGCAAGCCAGCCGGGCCTATATCGACACGTTGCAGGGCGCCGAGCTCGAGAAATCCAACAGCTATTTCCAGGGCGGCTATTGGCTGATCCTCTGGGGAGCAATCGTCGGCATATTGGTCGATTTCCTGATTCTGCAGTCGCGCCTGTCGGCTCGCTTCCGGGACTGGGCGGAACGGGTAACGAAGAAAAATTGGCTGCAGCCTGCGCTTTATGCCCTGCCTTATTTAATCGCCGGTTTTTTAATTACCCTGCCTTGGACGATCTACACCGATTTTTTCCGGGAACAGCAATATGGCCTGATGAGCCAGAGTTTCGGTGACTGGTTTGGCGAGCAGATGATCGGTCTCGTGATCTCGCTGATCATTTTCCCGCTGCTGATCATGGCAATTTTCGCGGTGATCCGGCGCGCGCCGAAGACATGGTGGATATGGGGAACCGGCGTGGTTTCTATCTTCCTGTTTATCGGAATGATGCTCGGACCGGTGTTCATTTCGCCTCTGTTCAACGATTATCAGGAGATGGCAGAAGGACCGATGCGCGACCGCATTGTCGCGATGGCGGCAGAATATGATATTCCGGCCGAAAATATCTATGTGTTCGACCAGTCCAAGCAACACAAACGGATATCGGCCAATGTTTCCGGTATCGGGCCGACGATCCGGATTTCGCTCAATGACAATCTGCTCGAGCGCACCGACCCGGAAGAAGTCGCTGCAGTCATGGGCCATGAACTGGGCCATTATGTACTCGGCCATACCTGGCGCACCATTCTGATTCTGGGTCTGATCATCGGCTTCGGATTGTTCGTGGTCGCGCGGCTCGCTCCCCGGCTAATCAAACGTCATGGCGCGAGATGGGGCATCCGGAACATATCCGATCCTGCGGCCATTCCGTTGCTCAGCCTCATCCTGACCGCCTATTTCTTCGCTGCGACACCGGCGCTCAATAGCCTGGTCAGGATTACCGAGAGCGACGCCGACATATTCGGCCTCGACACCGCAAGAGAGCCAGACGGCTTCGCCAAAGTCGCGATGCGACTGTCGGAATATCGCAAAATCGAACCGGGACCGGCGGAGGAAATGCTGTTCTTTGATCACCCCTCCGGCGCCACGCGAGTGCGCATGGCGATGCAGTGGAAGGCCGACCATGTCGAAAATCCGGTGATCCAAAACCCCGGCAAGCTGGAACAGGAATAGCCAGCGATGCCAAACATATTGATCTTCGGCATGGGCTACACCGCCTCGCGACTGGCTGACCGGTTGCGGGCGCTGGGCTATGAGGTGATTGGCACTCGCCGTGAAGCGCAGGATGGCGCGCTGGCTTTTGACGACAGGCCCTCGGTGCTGGCGGCGCTGGAATCGGCGAGCCATGTCCTCTCATCGGTTCCGCCAGCGAGCGATGACAGCGAACCGGTGCTCGAACAATATGGCGAGGCGATCAGGGCCGCGTCGCTGCAATGGTGCGGCTATCTCTCCGCGACCGGCGTCTATGGCGATGTCGACGGTGCCTGGGTGGACGAAAGCGCGCCGACCGGTTCGGGTCGCCGCAAGGCGCGCAGCGAGGCCGACCAGCGCTGGCAGGATTTGCGCGATGATGTGCATGTTCTGCGCCTGCCGGGCATATATGGTCCGGGCCGCAGCCCCCTCACCCGGGTCCGCAACGGCAAGGCCCGACGGGTCAATATGCCCGGACAGGTGTTCAGCCGTATCCATGTCGATGATATCCTCAGCGCGGTGATCGCTTCGTTCGACGGGCCGGCTGGCGTCTATAATATTTCCGATGACATGCCAGCGCCGCAACATGAAGTGATCGCTCATGCCGCACGCCTGCTGGGCATGGATGTTCCGCCGCTGCTCTCGCTGGAGGAGGCCAATCTGTCGCAGGCGGCGCTTGGCTTCTACGAGGAAAACCGGCGCATCGCCAATGGCAAGGCGAAGCGGCTGCTGAACTGGCAACCGCAATATCCGGACTATAAGGCGGGGTTGCAGGCGCTGCTCGACTGACCGTCAGGCCGCGATGCGCGGCGTTTTCGGCTTGCGCGCGCGTAGCGCCACCAGCAATCCGGCCATAGCCAGCACAGCTCCAGCAGCGGGCAGCCAAGTCCAGACATAGGCTTCGAAGATCGTCGATAATATCATCGCCACCACCGGCACCAGCACGCTGGAATAGGCCGCCTTGCCCGGACCGATTTCGCGGATCATCGAAAAATAGAGCGGAAAGGTCACCACCGAACCGATGACACCGAGATAAACAATCCCGCCCCAATAGGCAGTCCGCATTTCGTATACCGGCGGACCGACGGTGATCCACGACAGCACGACATTGATCAGCGCCCCGAACAGCATCGCCCAGGCAAGAACCGTGATGATGGGATAGGATTTCAGCCGCTCGCCGGCCTGCATGACATTGGCAATCGAAGCCGACATGATGCCGCCAAAAGCCAGCGCGGCGCCTATCAGCACCTGTTCGAGGCTGGCTGGTGAAGCACGATATTCGTGCCAGAAGAGCAGCGAAATACCGACGGCGGCAATGGCCGATCCGCTGAGAAAAGCGCCGGATATCCTGTGTCCGAGAAAGATGCGCCCCATGATCGCATTGGGCACCATCAGCAGCGCAAACAAGACCGCGACCAGCCCGGAGGTGATGAACAGCTCCGCATTGTAAACAAAGTTGAAATTGAACGAGAATTGGAAAAGCCCGAGGATGAGCGCGAACAGATAGCCGGTGCGGTCGAGCCGGAACGGCAGCCGCTTATAGACGACCAGCATGAACATTGCGGCGGCGGCGATGATGAAGCGATAGCTGACCGACCAGCTCGGCGGGACTTCGGATATCTGGTCCTTGATCACCAGCCAGGTCGATCCCCAGATCAGCGAGACCAGCAGGAACGGGATTAATATGCGGGGGGTGAGCAGGCTGGGTTCAGCGCTCTCCTCGCCGCTCATAAAACGGCAATCGCTTCGGCCAGCGGACGGATATCCTCCGCGCTCTGGTTCCAGCTGGTTACCAGCCGCGCCTGTCCCTCGCCCCAGTCGTAAAAATCAAACCCGGCCCCGCGCAGCTGTGCCGCTTCATCGACCGACAATTTGATAAAAATCTCGTTCGCCTCGACCGGGTAGAGCAGCCGGTCGCCAGCAGCCTCCGCTATGATCCGCGCTCCCGCGTTCGCCGACCGCGCATTGGCGAGCCATAGATCATCCTCCAGCATCGCCAAAATCTGCGCCGCCAAAAAGCGGCCCTTGGATTGCAGATGCCCGGCGCGCTTGCGGCGATAATGGGTGTCGGCGGCCAGTTCACGGTCAAAAAATACCAGAGCTTCCGCACTCATCCCGCCATTTTTGACAAAGCCGAAACTGAGCGCGTCGACGCCCGCTTTCCAGGTCAGTTCCGCGGGCGAACAGCCGAGCTTTGCCACTGCATTGGCGAAGCGTGCACCATCCATGTGCAAACCAAGGCCGCGTGCCTTACAGACGTCCGCCAGGCGGGCGACTTCATCGGGACTATAGACCAGGCCATATTCACTGGCATTGGTTATGGAGACGGCGGCTGGCTGTACCTGATGGACATCGTCGCGGATCGCCGCGCAATATGCCTCGACGCTTTCCGGCGACAGTTTCGCGCCGTCTCCATCGAGCAGCATCAGCTTTGCGCCACCAGTGAAGAAACCGGGAGCGCCAGCCTCGTCCTGCTCGATATGCGCTTCCTTGTGGCAGATCACGCCCTGGTGCGGCTGGCACATCGCGGCGAGCGCCAGCGAATTGGCCGCCGTCCCGGTCGCCACCCATAAAGCCTCGACTTCGGTCTCAAACAAATCAGAAAAGGCACCATTGAGCTGTGCGCTCAGCGCATCGCCATCATAAGCAGAGTCCTGCGCATTGGCTTGGGCGAGCGCTTCCAGCAATCTGGGGTGCACCGACGCGGCATTATCAGAGAAAAATCGCATCGCCAGCGCATGGCTCAGAGCCTCAGGCTCGTCAAGATGGCTAGAGCGGGATCTACTATTCCGACACCTCGACAATATTGTCGTCGCTGTCCCGGTCGATATATTTATTATAGGGATCGATCCCGGCAAATTCGGGCCGCTTTCTGGTGACGATGCGGATTTTCTGGGTTCCGGATGTGACCTTATGACGCTTATTGTACAGCACATCCTTGCTGCTAAAAGCCCCCTCGCCCGGTCTCGCACTGAACAATCCGATGTCGATCTCGTCGGCCAGATCGGCTTTTGTTTCCTTGCCCAGACCATCGGCATAAAATTTGGCTGCTTCGACCGAGATTTCGGTTTGATAGCGCCCGACAGCCAGCTTGGTAACGGTGGCAGAGCCGGCCTTCAGATCATAGATCGTGATCTTTTCCAGCAAATCCGTGACCAGTTGCCGCTCCGCATCATTGCGCGCCAGCGACTGGAAGCCGTCGACGAGATCTGTGGACGTCGCGTAGGGAGGTCCCTTGAACTTGTAGCGATCGAGCAGCGCGGCGAGCATTGTGTTGACCCGGTCTTCACCAAGCCGGTCCTGCAGCAGATACATTACCACCGCGCCCTTGCGATAATGGATATAGCCCTGATCCTCGACCTTGTTGAGCGGCAGTTCTTCGAGCGCCTCACTGCCGCGGGCATTGAGATAATTATCCAGTTCATATTTCAGGAAACGGCGGATTTTATCCTCGCCATATATCTGCTTCATCACCATCAGCGCCGAATATTGCGCCATGGTTTCGACCATCAGCGTGCCACCCTGCATATCCGCGCTAATCAACTGATGCGCCCAATATTGGTGTCCGAATTCATGCGCCGTTACATAGGTGACATAGTCGATATCGTCGGGATCGGTGATATCTGCAAGAAATCCGATGCGCTCTGAATAGGGCACTGTCCCGGCAAAGGCCTGCGCAAAACTGGCATAGCCGGGAAACTCGATGATCCGAGCGTAATCGAACTGATAGGGACCGAAATTCTTCTGAAAATAGGCCAGAGAAGTCTCGGTCGCATCCAGCATGGTTTTGACGTTGTAATCATGCTCCGGTTGATAATAGACCGCCATGTCGACGCCGTTGGCGCTGCGCTCGGCAACCGCATATTTTGCCGACTGGACCGAGAAGAACGCCAATATCGGATTGGTCGAGACAAATCTTGCAATGCGCCGGTCGCCCTTTATCTCGTCCGATATTTTGCTGCCGGGTGCGATCGGTGTCTGGTCCTTGCTGGTGCTCACGGTAATGTCGGACATGACCCAGTCTGCATTGCCGACATAATTTTGCTCACGCGCGCTTTCGTCGCCAAGCTTGGGCGGACGAAGCTCGGATGGCAGCCCATATTTGCGGCGAGTCGCCCGGTCGGTCAGCAATCCGCCGCGGTTCATTCCCAGTTGCGGTGAAAATTCGCTATTGTTCAGGAAGGTACCGTTGCGAACCAGACGCACATCATTTTCGCGTGCGCGAAATCCTTTTGCATGGCGATAGGCCTTGAAAGCGATGCTTCTATGTTCGCCGACCGCCATCGGGGTGCCGAGCCTATAGATGCGATATTTATATTTTTCGTCGTTCATTTCCAATGTTGAATCGGGAACATCGACCGACGTGATCTGAACGGCAGGATCTTGAAAGCGCACGTGTAAGACTTCCACCGGCGCACCGGTGTCGTTCACTATTTCTGCCGAGCCAGCCACGTCGAGCTTTTTCTCTTCGGGAAAAATGTCGATATCCAGCTTGATGCTGGTGAAGGCCGGTTGCTTGAGCGCTTCATATTTCAGATATTTTTTCTCATATTCAGCCTGCATTTCTTCCAGGCCGTCGCGCCCCACATATTCGTTCACGACATTTATATTCTGGTAGATGTGAAAACCGGTCAACGCTGCAGCTGCGACCAATATCGCCAGCAATCCGCCCGCCGGACTAGCCAACCGGCGCGGCAATTGCCTGATCCGCGGAAGCAGACTTGTTTCGGTTCCGCGCCGCCAGATGAAATGGGCCAGCAGCGCCAGAATTGCTGCAAAAATGCCCCAGTACAGACGCACCCACCATGCTCCAACACCGCTGACCAAGTCGCCGTTCATATCGGATAGCGGTACCGGAATGCCCTGGCCAAACAGATAAAGCGGATGATTCCAGCCAATGATGCTGAAGACAATTGTCGCCACCATATAGAGGACCATGATGCCCCAGCCGATATATTTATTCGGGCTGAGCGCCTGGACAAATACCGACAAGATGCCGAGCGTCACCATTTCGACCGTGCCGGGCAACAGATACCATTGCACATATTTCCCGAACTCCAGATCGGTATAGCCTTTGCCCAGCTGGATCAACATGGCGGACAGCATGGAAATGACCAGTGCGGTCAACAACACGCCAATAACAGCCAGCGCCTTGGGCACCATATAGGCCCAGTTGGGCAAAGATGTGGAATCGATGATCTCGTGCATTTTCTGGTCACGATCGCGCCAGACCAGTTCACCGCCATAGAAAATAGCCAGAATCATCGGGAAAAGCGTGAAGCCGCCTTCCAATATGCCGATCACATAGAAAGTTCTCGGATAAATGGGCGTGCCATAAGGTACGGTATTCAGTAACAGGCCGGCCCCGGAAGAGAATAGTCCGATGGAAACGATGATGAAAAATGCCGGACTTTTGAAGATCTGGGACATTTCAAAGCGGGTGCGCATAACCAGCCTTGCCCAGCTTGACGCGCCGGGGTTGGCGGCGGGCAAAGTCTCGACCAGAGTCGGCTTTTGCATCGCGAGGGCCGCTGCCTTCTTCTGCTGCTTCTTCAATTTCCGTTTCGAGGCGCCGCGTTCGGCAAAGCTGAAGCGCGAATAGGCAAAGGCCAGAGCGGCCAGAGACACCGCGATCCAGATCAACCGGTTGGCCAGCAACACCCCGTCAAAGGGCGCCATCATGCTATTGCTTTCGGCGGCGGTCCAATAGCGCGTTATATATTCATAGGCGGCTCCGCCAAACGGCTCGGCATAGGCACTGAACAACAGCAGTGCGGGATCAAATTCTGTTACTGCGCTAAAAACCAGATAGAGCACCAGAAAGGCGACGACGCCAACATAGCTGTACATCATCGATCTGGTGACGGTGGCGACGGCAAAAAACAGGCAGGANGTCAGGAATATCGATGGCAGGGCCAATAGAAAATAGGCGTAGAGATAGTCACCAAGCCGATTGGGCCCGATGGTTTCGGGGTCGACCCAGGGCATGTAGGAACCGATAAAAATCGCCAATGGGACGGTCAGAAATGCGATCGCGGAGATGCCGAAAGCTCCGGCGAACCGGCCAATCAGATAGTCAAACTTGCTGACCCGGGTCGATCGGACCATCGGCCCGAAGCCGCTGTCGTCGTCCCGGACAATGACATTGGCGACAAAGGCCGTGGTCACGAACATGAAGAAAATCGACAATATAATCGTCGTCTCGGCCAAAGCCGCCGGGCTGTTGGCATGAACATTACCGCCGTCACCAATGCGCACATTTTCCGATGTCGCCGCCCCGAAGGTAAGTAGGAAGAAAATTGTGGTAACCACCCAAAAAACCGGGTTACGAAACTGATAGCGCAGTTCAAATGCAGCGATCTTGCCAAACATAGTGTCTCTCCTGCTCAGGCTGCCGTGGCTTTGGTGGCGATATCCTTGCGCGCCCCTGCCAAGGTCGAGAAATAGACATCTTCAAGCCCTCCATTCACCGCCACAAACCCGTCCTTCGGATCGACCGAGCTTAGAATGTGGATGACCGTCGAACCCGCAAAGAGGCGGGTGGAAATGACTTCATATTTTGCCCGATAGCTGTCGAGTTCCTCACGCCTGATCGTTTTGGACCAGATTGTTCCGCCGGTTTTCTCGATCAGATCGAGCGGTGCGCCCTCCAGTTGGATCTGACCATTGGCGATGACTGCCATTTGCGGACAGAGGTCGGAGACGTCCTCGACAATATGGGTCGACAATATGATCACGACATTCTCGCCAATCTCGGCGAGCAAGTTGAGGAAACGGTTGCGCTCTTCGGGATCCAGGCCCGCCGTCGGTTCGTCAACGATAATCAGTTCGGGATTGCCGATCAACGCCTGGGCAATACCGAAACGTTGCCGCATCCCGCCGGAAAACCCAGCAATCGCCTTTTTCCGCACATCCCAGAGATTGGTCTGGCTGAGCAGGGTCTCGACCGTGGCCTTGCGATCCGCTGCCGACGCTATGCCTTTCAATACAGCCATATGGTCGAGCATGTCATAAGCCGACACACGGGGATAAACGCCGAAATCCTGCGGCAGATAACCAAGCGATTCGCGCAGTTTCTCCGGCTCCTGCAAAATATCCAGATCGCCGAAATAAATCTCACCCTGAGTCGGCGTCTGCAGCGTCGCCACCGTCCGCATCAAGGTCGATTTTCCCGCGCCATTGGGACCGAGCAAACCAAACATGCCCTTGGGGATCGACAGGCTGACATCGTCCAGCGCTTTCGTGCCGTTCGGGTAGATATGCGTCACATTCTTGAGTTCCAGCATCCTCGAATTCCTGCCTGTATAATTGGGATTGATAGAGGTGTATTATATATGCAACTCACCAAATGCAATGCACAATTGCGCATCGCGTCCAATGATCGCCGCTATGCCGCCTTATTGAATAGGAGGCCGGTAATCGGGGCTTTTGAGCGTCAGCATATAGACTGCAAGTTCATCAATGCGTTTCGCATCAATCGAGAAGTCCATCTGTTCCGGGTAATTGTGCGAATCGCGAAGCCAGGTCGTCATGCTATTTTCAGTCAGTCCCCGAACGTTGACTATAGACTCGAACGGCGGGGCCTTGTGGTTCGTTGAAATTTGCCTGCTGGCCACACCGTGACAAGCGGAGCAATGTGTTTCGGCAAAAAGCAGCCCTCTGGCGACTTTGTCTGAATCCGCAGACAGTTCGGGGTTTGCGACAGAAGTGTTGATATCGCTGGCTGACGGCTTTGTCGGCGCGGTCATACAACCGGTAATGACGAGCGGACAACAAACTGCCAGTAGAAACAGACGCATGGTAATTTCCCGCTGAATTCATGTCCCCGAAACGGGATTTGCGCCGATATAGGCAACTTTCGATCTTCCAGACAAGCCAAGAAAATATATCCGTATCAAACAGGAAATCCGCGTAATCAGCTTTGTTGCTGTTGCAGCAGGCCAATAGTAAAAAACAGAACAAGGCCTCTGCTATAATAGCAAAGGCCTTGTTTGTTCATTCTGCCGGTCTGTGGCTATCGCATCGACTAAGCCGGCAGTGCCGGCAACGTCTTTGTCGTCAAGCAATCCGGAGAGCCGGATCTGGCAACCATCTACCCGCAGATGGAGCGACTAAAGGAGTGCACAAATAGTCAATATTCTTGCGGAGTGAAATACAGGCCTACATCAATGCTCTCGAATATGTGAACACCAAAATTATCCTGTTTTCGCCATCGGACGACTCCTTCGAAAAGTCCTGAATCGGCTAGTTCGATTTTCACGGCTTCTCCGACCAAAGGTGGAGAATCGCATATCACCCGGACTCCGTGTGCCGACAGGTTTACAATGTAGACATTGTCACATTGCTCGCCAGCACGGTAGAGCACTGCATCAGCACCCACATTGATTCTGGTCTCACGGTCAAGCGCATCAAGCGCATTTAAAAACATCTGGTCACTGGTCATTGTTGTTTGAGCCATCATAGCTACTGTTCCCTTACTTAAGTTACGTGCACTCCTTTACTAATTGACGGAACGTTTTCCGGATAAACCGGCAAAATTCTGGCCGACAATGCAGAGATTATTTAAGGTAAAATAGTTGATAACTATTGAAGATTAGCAAAACCAACCGGCTCGTCTGCGGCAAACGCGATAGCGGCTTTGGACGACCGGGGATCAATCCACGTACTGCGACTGGAAAGGCATAGAGATACTGACGGGGGAATATTGCCGGGGGTGCTTCTGAAAGATTCCTGCAAATATTATTTTATCCAGCGCGTCCTCCAAGAGAGACGACAAGACAAAGACGATCGGGTTCTGTTGGTGAGGTGAACTCCCTAGGGGGGAGGATGGTGGACAGGATAGGATTCGAACCTATGTACGCTTACGCGGGCAGATTTACAGTCTGCTGCCTTTAACCACTCGGCCACCTGTCCATCCGGGTATCCAAGGCCGCCATCGGCGACAAGAGCGGCTCAATGACGAAGGGATCGCAAGCTGTCAATGCCTGCCCTTGCAAATTTGCAGAAAAAAAGGCTGTCGGCTCGAGCCATAGCGTCTAGGGAGTGATTATGGCACGCAAGAACAAATCTATAAAGAAAACCGGTGGTGGTCTCAAATTCTGGGGACGGCACGCGGTAGAAGCAG
>JGI24521J20086_1000446_pt1 | contig 11220 bp, 12 predicted proteins | sample LinPmetageLP46_FD_20086 | JGI IMG/M metagenome (IMG submission 20086) | reverse complement strand
GAACAGGTTTTTCAACGGTTCCACTCTGACCGGCCCGATGGCGAAGCATTCGGCAAGCATAGCGGGCTAGGACTGGCGATCGCAAAGACGATTGTCGAAGGCCATCAGGGTACGATCCGCATCCTGGACAGACCCGGCGGACAATCGGGAGCCTTGTTTGAAATCCGCCTGCCAAAGGCTGCGACATGACCAATTACAGCGAAAGCGAGGGGCGGATGACCGTGCACGCGACCGCCGTTGCGATTGCCGGCGCAGGACTGCTGATTCGTGGAAAATCCGGGTCCGGAAAATCCGACCTGGCTTTGCGTTTGATCGACCGGGGCGCAACGCTGATCAGCGATGACCAGGTCGAGATCGGGCGTGAAGATCAAAAATTATGGCTGAGCCCGCCAGTCAGTCTCGCCGGCAAACTGGAGGTGCGCTCGCTTGGCATATTGGAGCGCGATCATGTTTCCGGGATCGAACTGGAGTTGATCATCGACCTAAAAGACGATCCGGACCGCTTCCCGATGGACAGCCAGGCCGTGATTTTGCTGGGCATAAAATTTCCAGCCTGTACATTGGCCGCTATGGAGACGAGCGCAGCAATAAAGGCCGAACTGGCCATGCAACGCATAATGCAGGGCGCGACAGAATCATGAACGAGAAATCTGTCAAACCGGTCCTGCTCGTTACCGGCCTCTCCGGGGCNGGNAAATCGACNGCTTTGAAGACACTGGAAGATATCGGCTGGGANACGATCGATAATTTCCCGTTTCGTCTTGTCGANCGCNTGCTNAAAACCCCGCCGTCCAGTTCNCGCGGTGACAGCGATCCGCCGCTGGCAATCGGCTTCGACAGCCGNACCCGCGGATTTGAACCGGACAAGCTGATCAAAAGCGTCAAGCGCCTGCAGAAAAAACAGGATTACCAGATTAGCACGCTNTATCTNGATTGTTCCGGCAGNGAACTGGAACGGCGCTATAGCGANACCAGAAGGCGGCATCCGCTGGCGCTGGACCGTCCGGCCAAGCAGGGCATTGCGCTTGAGCGAACCATGCTNGCNCCGTTCCGCAGTTGGGCCGATCATGTGATCGACACCACCGACCTGACCGNCAANGACNTGCAGCGCGAAATCCGGCAGCAGTTCACGCTCGACAAGGATGCGGTCACCACGATCACNCTCACCAGCTTCGGNTTNTCNCGNGGTATTCCCAATAATATCGATCTGTTGTTCGACGTCCGTTTTCTGGCCAATCCGTTCTGGGATCCGGAGCTGAAGCTGAAGACCGGACTCGACGCAGATGTCGCCGAATATGTCGGCAAGGATCCAGCCTATCCCGAAGCGATCGAAAAGATTCTCGATCTGCTCAAATTCCTGCTTCCGCGTTATCAGGAGGCGGGCAAGGCCTATGTCAACATCGGGATCGGCTGCACCGGCGGGCGTCATAGATCGGTACATGTTGCCGAGCGCCTGAGCAAAGACTTGCGTGCCAGCGGGTTTTCGCCCAATGTCCTGCATCGCAACTTGGCTTCAAGGCCAGTAGAAGCGCTCGAATCAATGCAGAAATCAAACGGAAACAGGGGAATTTAATCAAGTGATTGGATTGGTCCTCGTCACACACGGGCATCTCGCAACCGAGTTTGTCATTGCCATGGAACATGTTGTCGGCGCGCAAAAAGCGATCGCCGCAATAGGCATTGGTGCGCGCGACGATATGGAAGAACGCCGCAAGGAAATTGCTGATTGCATTGCAAAGGTGGATTCCGGCGACGGCGTGATCATATTAACCGACCTGTTCGGCGGCACCCCCTCCAATCTGGCGATTTCGCTGATGGAAAAGGGCAAGGTCGAGGTGATCGCCGGCGTCAACCTGCCGATGCTCATCCGCCTCGACGGAGCGCGTAAATGCATGGACATTGCATCCGCGATCGCGGCGGCCAAGGAAGCCGGGATAAAATATATCAGTGTCGCTTCGGAAATATTGGGAAGCGATGCGTGAGTGAATTTCGCAAAACAGTAGAGATCACAAACAGCCGGGGCCTGCACGCACGAGCCAGTGCGAAATTCGTGACCTATGTCAGCAAACTGCCGGAAGGTCTGGATGTCCGTGTGGCGAAAGACGGCACGGAAGTGACCGGCACATCGATCATGGGCCTGATGATGCTGGGTGCAGCCAAGGGCGACAGCGTCGAGATCATTGTGTCCGGCGACCAGGCGGAAAGCGCGCTGGAAAAACTGACCGGCCTGATCTTTGACGGCTTTGGTGAAGACTGAGACGATGCGCCATCAGATTACCGGCTTTTCCAACCCGACGATAAAACGGCTCAGAAGCCTCCGCGAGAAAAAGCACCGCAAACGCGAAGGCCTGTTTCTGGCAGAAGGGCTGCGGATTCTGACAGAGGCGCTGGAAAGCGGCCGGACTCCCAAAATACTGGTCGTGGTTGAAGACACAATATTGCATCCGCTGGCGCAGAAAATCGAGGCCGCGACCCTGGCTGCTGGCGGCGATGTCATCGAGACCAGCGAAGCGATCATTGCCAAGCTTTCCGGCAAATCCAATCCGCAATCGATCATCGGAATCTATCCCGATCATCCCGTCCCGCTGGAAGAGCTGGATCGATCCAAATCCAATATCTGGCTAGTCGCGCAAGCGCTGCGCGATCCCGGCAATCTCGGTACGATATTGCGGACTGGAGACGCGGTCGGCGCTGGTGGGTTGATCCTGATTGACGATTGTGTCGATCCCTTTTCGGTCGAGGCAGTGCGCGCCAGCATGGGGGCGGTTTTTACGCAGCAGATCGCGCAAGCGCGCTGGCCGGATTTTCTGACATGGCTGCGCAACGGTTCTGGCGAACTGGTCGGCACCAGCCTCAACACCGACAAGGACTATCAGTCGGTGCAATATCAATCGCCGACCTTCCTGTTGATCGGCAACGAAGCGCAGGGCTTGCCGGAAGAATATGAAGCGGCTTGCGACACGCTGGTGAAAATGCCGATGATGGGCAAGGCCGACAGCCTCAACGCTGCGGTCGCCGCCTCGGTCATGGCGTATGAAGTGCTGAACCAGACCCGCCAGAGATAGTTTGGCGTTATTCCTCTCTCTATGTTAGCTTGCTGACGGAGGGGGAAAATATGAAAAGAATAATCTCATTATCATCGCTGGCAACACTGGCGCTCACCGCCTGCGGAGCGCCTGAGGAAGAAGCGCCGGTCACCGTTGAGCAACTGGGCGACTATAGTGCCATCGGCACCGAGCCCGGCTGGAACGTCGAAATCAAGGACGAGAAAATCGCCTTCACTTCGCAGGACGGCAAGGATTTCACACTACCGATTGAACGGACGAAGAAAACCGATGGCGGCTGGGAACTCAGAGGCTTTTCCGGCACCGATAATATCAATGTCTACATCACCAGCGGCGAAGAATGTAACGATGGCATGAGCGATCGTACTTATGCCGATACGGTCAAGGTAGAAGCGAGCAACAACGGCGTGCTGAACGGTTGCGGCGGAATCTTCACCGAAAGCCTCCCCGGACCGGCCTAAAGCTATTCTGCAGCCCGGTCGCTGATTTCCCGATCATCCTCGATCAGTTTTTCGGCGACCGAGTCACTATAGCGGGGCAGCGCCTCGATTTCCGGCACCGGCTCGAGATCCTTCTTGCCGGTCTCGATTTGCAGCTCGGCAAATTTGCGTCCGGTTGCCATGACATTGCGCTCGAAGCTGCCGACAAATTTGTTATAATTGCCAACCGCGCTGCCGAGCCCCGATCCCATGCGCTTCAGATGTTCGCCAGCGGTGGCCAGGCGATCATACATTTCCTTGCCCAATTGCCCGATCTGCTTGGCTTCGGCGGCCATTTTCTCCTGCCGCCAGACACCGGCGACCGTGCGCGCAATAGCGACGAGATTGGTCGGCGTGGCAAGCAGCACCTTCTTCTCGAAGGCATGGTCCCACAAGGTCGGTTCATGCTCCAGCGCAGCGGCGAGGAAATGCTCGCCGGGCACAAACATGATCACATAGTCCGGCGCGTCCTCGAACTGGTCCCAATAGGCTTTCTTCGACAGGCCATCGATATGCGCCTTCATGCTGTTACAGTGGCGCGCCATGGCAAAGACACGCGCATCTTCGTCTTCTGCTTCAAATGCGTCCTGATAGTCGTTGAGCGAAACCTTGGCATCGATCACCAGCTTGCGCCCGCCCGGCACATTGATCACCGCATCGGGACGCAGACGGCCTTCATCGGTATCGATACTCTGCTCGGTGACAAAATCGGTATGTTCGGATAATCCGCAGGTTTCCAACACATTCTTGAGCTGCTGCTCGCCCCAGCGCCCCCGCGATTTCGGAGCGTTGCGGAGACTGTTGACCAGGCGGGCAGCTTCCTGCTGCACCCTGTCCTGCCCCTGACGGACCTGTTCGATGGTCGCGCTGATCCCCGCATAGGATTCGGTGCGCTCTTTTTCGATCTTGGTGATCGAGGCTTCGTAAGTCGCCAGACGCTCGTGGACGGGCTGCAAAAGCTTGGCGATTTTCTCGCCGCCTTTTTCGTTAGCCTGGTCAAATCGCTGGTCGGCCCGCTCGAGAAATTGCCGCTGCGCCGTTTCCAGCATCTTCGCGCCAATTTCGGAAAATTGCGCCGACAAAGCCTCTTTTGCTTCGATCAGCTGCTGCATCTGCTTTTCATGATTGCGGGCATCGGCCTGCAGCGCCGCCAGCTCGGTCCTGGCCGCATCCCGCTCATCGCGGACGCCGTCGAGCGTAATCCGCAAGGCATCGGTAGCCTGGGCCGCTTCCTTCGCCGCCTGCACCGCATCTCGGGTCGCTTGTGCGGCATCCTTGGCCGGCCTGCCGCCAATAAACCAGCCCAGCGCCAGACCGCCCAAAAGAGCGACGACGATGGTAATAATGACTAGAACCGGATCCATACAACACCTCCTACGCGTGGGGTGGGCAGCTAAATTTAGCTACCCACCAACGCGATTTGTTTAGCCAAACTGATTTCGACAACGAAGCTGGGCAATGTAGTCCGCCTTGCCTTTGTCATAGTCGTCCAGCGCAGCGCCGCGGGATTTGAACCCCCGACGCGACTGACAAACATCGAAACCATTGGAATTGATATGAAACCAATACCATTGACCATCCAAAACACGTAGCTCCACTTCACCATTGCACATGGTTAAGTCTCCTAGTGTTTGGACTATTCAGTTCGCCTTTGAGGTGGATGGAAAAACTTCGACTTGTGGCCGACTCACGCGCTACTTGGTGCCATTTTTAAGGTCTTATCAAGGGCTTACGCTTTTGGCCAAGAGAAACCAGCTTATCTGATCCGCACTCTCACGGCTTCACCTATACCGCCCGACGTTCAACCTCAGACAGCTTAAGCGGATATAGCGATAACATATTTTCAGCGTTAAGTTAACGAGAAACTGAACTAAGCCGCAATCCCATGTTCCTTGCGCAGCTTCGCGAGCTTCTTCAGCACCATTTGCCGCTTCAGCCGCGACAGGTGATCGATGAACAATATCCCTTCGAGATGGTCCATCTCGTGCTGCAGACAGGTGGCGAGCAGACCATCGATCTGCTCTTCATATTGCTTGCCCTCAACATCCTGCCAGCGCGCGGTGATTGCGGCGGGGCGCTCGACATCGGCATATTGGTCGGGCACGGACAGACAGCCTTCGCTGTACAGGTTCAAGTCCTCTGACGGGTCCAGTATCTCGGGATTGATGAAGACAAGCGGATCGTTGATCACGCCATGGTCATGGTCGCAATGCTCGCCATGTTCATGTTCGTGCGGCGCCGGTTCCTGCAGATCGATCACCAGTACGCGCTTTGGCACACCAACCTGGATCGCGGCCAGACCTATGCCGGGCGCATCATACATGGTTTCGAACATGTCCTTGACCAGCGTTTTCAGTTCGTCATCAAACGCGGTCACGGGTTCGGACACAATTTTCAGGCGCGGATCAGGCACCTCGAGGATCGGTAATATAGCCATGGTCNAAATTTAGGGATTCTGCGCGGATTCGTCAAGCGGCGAGCAAGTNTGTTGCAGACCGTTAAAACATCCANCCGCCGTCCAATGCCCCTCCCGCCCCGAAAAAATATTATCGGGCATCGGGATCGCCGTCGCCGACGGAACAAATAATAAGGCGTGCGGTCCATTATCCTGGACCGCACGCCCTATTTAATCAGGTTATGATGTTTGGCTTAGAACTGGCCACGCAATGTGATGCCGTAAGTTCTTGGTTCCGCAAGGAAGGCCGAATAGGTCTGCTGCGATGCGACAAATGGCGTGTTGAACGCGACCTGCGAATAATTCACATTGAACAGATTTTGTGCCCAGCCTTCAATNGCCCATGCATTGTCAGGACCACGGATACCGATACGCGCGTTCACCAGCGTGAAACCGTCCTGCTCCTTGCCGTAAAGCAAATCCGANCCGGTGTTATAGTCACTGGTTGTACGCGCATTCACATAGAACAAGCCCGTCAGTCCGCTATTTCCGATTGGCGGAGTATAAGACAGAGACGCGGTGGCTGTGATTTCAGGCGCGTTGGACAGATTGTCGCCCGGCAGCAGCCGCAACGCCGGATCCAGGGCTTCGCCGGTATCACGGCCAACCAGATCATTTTCGTAGCTGGTATCGGTATAAGTCAGGCCCATCGTCACATTGACGTAGTTCACCGGATTGATTGACGCTTCCAGTTCGACACCCTGTGCAACCACGCCATATTTGACATCATCAGCGGCACAATTGCCCGTAGCAGCGCTAGCATCAGTGTCGGCACCGTTCAGATCGCTGCTGCATGCATTGATATTCTGAACGAGGAAGACGGAGCCGTTGAACGTATTCAGCTGGAAATTGTCAAACTGCTGACGGAACGCCGCTACGCTCAGCGAGAATTCCCGCGTCGAGTATTTCCCGCCGATTTCAAATGCATTCACCGTTTCCTGGTCGAACTGAAGATTGTCCGTGTCGCCAGTCAATGCCGGATTGGCCAAAGTTGAACTGGTCAACGCAGACCGGTCAAGGTTGAAGCCGCCAGCTTTGTAGCCACGTGAGTAGCTACCATAGAGCATAAGATCATCGGTTGGCTTGTAGGACAGGATTGCCGTGCCGGTGAATTCATTCTCGCTGCGGCTGTCGCTCAAGGTAACGCCGTCCAGTTCGGATGTTGAATTACCCTGACATGACAGACCGATCAGACCGCCTGCCAAGGCACCTAGTGGTCCGCCGAGCAGCGGCGTAAACAATGCACGTTGCGTTGGGCACATCGTGTTGTCGTTGGTGAAAGCAGCGTTAAAATCCTTGGTTTCATTGGTATAACGCAGGCCCAAGGTCAGATCGAGTTGATCCGTGATATGGAAGATATTGTGGGTGAAAAACGCAAAATTCTCGCTTTTCTGATTATAGACATCGAGCACTGTACCCTTGTCATTGATCGTGGCCAGATTATCCAGTCCGGCAAAAATCAGCGGCGTAGCAGCGCCGAATGCACCAGCACCGCCATTTGCGGCCTGCAGTGCAGCTCGTCCGCCCGCGCTCAGGCAGCCTGTGCTGGTCGGTGAGGCCAGAGCAGGATTAACGGCGTTGACAATACGACATGGCGCGAAGGCACCATATTGCGTGCCGAACCGGATATTATCCCGCGTTTCGAGTTTCTCGTTCGCGTAAAAACCGCCGATCAACCAATCCAGCTTGTCGTCAAACGCCGAACCCTGCAGTCGCAGTTCCTGGGTGAATGTTTTGAATTCCCGCGCACCGGCATTTTCATTCGGCTCGCGATAAAGGATGTCCACCTGCGTGTAATCCGTGTCAGATGCCTGAAAGTTGGAATATTCACGATATCCTGTGATCGACGTCAGGTTCATGGTGCCCAGCTCGGCATTAACCTCGATCGAACCACCGAAATCCTCTGTTTCTCCGGCATAGGAACGGCCGGGTGTGACATAGATGTCCCGGTTGAACGTACTTTGAGTGAGGGCGTTCGCATTTTGCCCCAAGGCCAGAAGCACAGGAATGATCGGGTTATCGGTACTGGTAAGCGCGGGCGCGCCCGGTGCCGGAAGAGCAAAAGGATCAAGTCCTGCGCCTACCCGTGCTTGCTGTGCAAATTCAGGCTGTACGAACGTTGCTGCGCAGCACGACTCGTCTTTCTTGGAATAGTCGCCGATAACGCGGACGCTCAGACCGTCATTTGGTTCAAACAACAGCTGGCCACGCACCAGATAGCGGTCTTTGTTATTGACGTCGGTGCCGTTTACGACGTCGTTATAGAAACCGTCGCGCTTCAGATAAACACCATCGATACGCGCGGCGATCGTATCGCTCAACGGACCAGTGATGCCGCCCTCGAGGCGAAGCTGATCATAATTACCATAAGTCGCGGAAGCATGTCCTGAAAACACGAATTCCGGTGCTGCAGTGGTGATACTGATCATACCGGCAGAAGAGTTCCGACCGCCCAATGTTCCTTGCGGGCCACGCAGAACCTCGATCCGGTCAATCGGACCAAGTTCGCTGAGCGCATTACCACTGCGCGAACGATACACACCATCAATGAACACCGCCACGGAGCTTTCCAGTCCGGGGTTGTCACCCACAGTGCCGATACCGCGGATACGGGCAGAGCCGTTGGCTTCGTTGCCCGTCGATGACACAAGCAGTGAAGGCGCAAGCTGATTAAGCTCGCGAATATCGCTCGTTCCGCTCTGCTGCAATTGCTCCGCGCCGATGGCCGAGACGGCAATAGGCACATCCGACAAAACCTGCGCCCGCCCCTGTGCGGTCACCACGATCACATTGTCATCGTAAGTGCCCTCATCACTTCCGCTAGCTTGGTCGGCCGCATCGGATTGCGTTTGTGCATAGACGGGGGCCGTGGCGATTGCTGCTAGTGCGATTGCACACGCAGACAGATTCAACGCTAGTTTCATAACATGCTCTCCTGAAAACTTCTTTTTTTATACCGGGAGATGATAACCCGGCATTTTGCATTTGAAAGCCAAATCGGGGGGTGTTGTGCCAGTTTTCTGCCAACTGTGTCTTTATTGTCATTATTGTTAGTACGGGCAATTTTGCCAGTGGCGCTCTGCATCCGGTATGATTTCCCGGAGCGTTGCCCTCCGCGACCGCCTGGTCGCTGGCGTCATCGACGGGAAATATCAATAATTATGGCGCCAAAAAAGCCCTTTTTCCGCCAATTCCAGACGATCGCCCGAGACAACGGGGCGGCTCAAAGCTCGCCGAACGTCAGAAAGACTGCCTCCTCTAGCGGCTGCTCAATCTTTATTAACCGGCCTTCGCGAGCGCAGCGCCTGCGCCAAAGTGCCCTCGTCCAGATAATCCAGCTCGCCACCGACCGGTATGCCGTGGGACAATTGGCTCAATCTGATCGGGTAATTTTCCAGACGCTCCGCGATATAATGGGCGGTGGCCTGGCCCTCGAGCGTTGCATTCATCGCCAGCACGACTTCGTCAATGCCGCCTGCCTCGACCCGCCTGATCAACGTATCGATCCCGATATCTTCCGGCCGGACACCGTCGAGCGCCGACAATTTGCCGCCCAGCACATGAAATTTTCCGGGGAACAGGCGCGATTTGTCCAGTGCCCAGAGGTCGGAAACCTCCTCGACGACGCACAGCGATTTATCATCGCGCCGGGGATCGCTGCATATCTGACAAGGATCCTGCGTATCGACATTGCCGCAGATGCCGCAGGTTACGAGCCGCTCATCCACTCTCTCCATCGCCGCCAATATCGGCTTCATCGCCGTTTCCGGACGCTTTATCAGATATAACACCGCTCGTCGCGCTGAACGCGGACCAAGGCCGGGAAGCTTGGCGAGGGCCTGAACCAGATTTTCGATCTCTTGCGATGCCATGGCATAGTCATTAGGAGCAGCCGGACAAACCTGCCAAGCACAAAATGCCTGTCCTACAGGAACGCGAATGTTTATCGTCCCGCTCATGCCAGGGTCTGATCAAATATTTGAAGGCAAAAGCAGAATTTTGTAAAGCGATCCCGCTGATCCGGAAAATCAATTTCTCGATCAGGGGGTGTGACCCGTGTGACCCTGAGAAAGATAATGTATGACGTCCGGCCACAAATCCCTGCGCATTGCTTTCATGGGAACGCCCGAATTTGCCGTACCGGCGTTAAAGGCGCTGCACGCAGCCGGGCATGCAATTGTTGCGGTTTATTCGCAACCACCCCGGCGCGCGGGTCGCGGCAAGAAACTCTCGCCCTCGCCCGTTCAGCGCGTTGCGGAAGAGCTGGGCATCGAGGTGCGCACGCCGGTTTCGCTGAAGGGAGAAGACGAACAGCGGGCCTTCGCTGCGCTCGATCTGGATGTTGCGGTGGTTGCCGCTTATGGATTGATCCTGCCGCAGGCGATATTGGACGCGCCCGCAATGGGCTGCCTGAATATTCACGGCTCTTTGCTCCCCCGCTGGCGCGGTGCGGCACCGGTGCAGCGGGCGATATTGGCCGGCGATACAGAAACCGGAATCACCATCATGCAGATGGAAGCAGGCCTGGACACTGGTCCGATGCTGCTCAAGTCGGCCACACCCATGGACGGTAAAACCGCTGGCGAACTGACGGAAGAACTGGCCGAGACGGGTGCGGATCTGATGGTGCAATATCTGGCCACACCATCAGAATATCCCGCCGAAACACAGGATGACGCGCTGGCCACCTATGCGAAGAAAATTGAAAAACAGGAAGCGCGCCTGGATTTCAGCCAGCCTTCCAATCATGTTGAACGCCAGATACGGGCCTTCACACCGGTCCCCGGTGCGTTTTTCGAATTCGAGAATATTCGGTACAAGATTCTGGAAGCCCAAGTCAGCGATGCCGAGGGCGCGTCTGGAACAACTTTGGATGATCAACTTCTCATCGGCTGCGGCACCGGAGCGATCCAGCCCGAAATGATCCAGAAAGCCGGCAAGCCGGCCATCGATCTCAAATCCTTCCTCAACGGCACAAAAATCCCGAAGGGTACGATATTACAATGACCCGCTTTGCCCTCACCTTGGAATATGATGGCCGTCCGTTCATGGGCTGGCAGCATCAGGATCACGGCCCCAGCGTCCAGCAGGCGGTGGAACAGGCAATCCACAAGATTACCGGCCAGGACGTGCGTGTCTTTGCAGCCGGCAGAACCGACGCCGGCGTCCACGCCCTGGCGATGCGCGCGCATTTTGATCTTGAGACGAAGCTGACACCTTT
>JGI24521J20086_1000428_pt1 | contig 11771 bp, 16 predicted proteins | sample LinPmetageLP46_FD_20086 | JGI IMG/M metagenome (IMG submission 20086) | reverse complement strand
TTAACTTCTCTTCCCCCGCGTAAAACCGTTCTTGGCCCCAACTTTGACAAAGTTTGAAATCCGACACACCGAAAGGAACCCTGAAAAATGTCCATTCTCTCGACACTCATCGGCCCCGTCACCAAGATTATCGACAAGATCATTCCCGATAAGGAAGCGCGTGACCGGGCCAAGCTCGAACTGCTGAAACTGGAAGGCAGTCAGGAACTGGAAGAAGTCCGGGTGCAAATGTCAGCGATACTGGCTGAGGCGCAATCAGCCGATCCCTGGACCAGCCGGGCACGTCCAAGCTTCCTCTACGTCATGTATTTTCTTTTGCTCTGGTCTATCCCGATGGGGCTGATCGCTGCATTCCGCCCAGAGGCGGCGCGCGACATTTCCGCCGGCATGAACGCCTATCTGTCCGGCATACCGGAACCGCTCTATGCGCTCTTCGGCACCGGTTATCTAGGCTATACCGTCGCCAGACAGTGGGGAAAGATTCGCGGTTCCGAAAACTGAGAGTCCGAAAACATCCTCTGGAAACAACGAATATCCAGCCTTTAATGCCCCGAAACCGGACAAATATCTCGGAATATACCAGATTAATGCAATATTTACGAAATAGGCTTGCCATGCCCGTATCTTTCCAGATAAAGGGGCAAGTCTAGTTCATCCAAAGGGGATATTTTAAATGACTACCGAAACAAACTTCCGCAAAATGCTCGCTGTAGCCGGCGGCCTCGCACTTGCTGTACCTGCTCTTTCTGCATGTGCAGAACAGGCTGACGATGCTGCTGTTGTAGCTGAAGATGCTGCTGAAGAAGCAACATGTGCCGCTGAAGAAGCAACATGTGCTGCTGAAGAAGCAACGGATGCTGCTATGGACGCGACTGTTGAAGCTGCTGACGATGCAGAAGCTGCTACCGAAGAAGTAGTCGCCGAGTAAGCCCAGCTTATTCAGCATTGGAAAATGCATTAGAAAGGCTGTTTGAGCTTACCGGCCAGATAGCTAAAGAGGGCGTCTCGCTAGTACCCAGAGTGGTACCGGCAGACGCCCCTTTCGTTCAATATCAGCATTACCCCAAGGGGGATTGCATCGCGCCCGGCAACAAGTCGCGCTGGTTCTACCATGCGCACAAGCCGGAAGAACGCGAAGACGGCGAACATGGCCATTTTCACATGTTCCTGCCACTCGACATATTCGACGATGTCGAACCTTATCATCAACCGCCCGCCAAATTGCCCAATGGCAAGAAGACGCAAGGCGTTGTCCATTTCGGAGCGTTAAATTTTGGGCTGGACGGCATGCCGATCAGCTGGTTCACCACCAACTATTGGGTTACCTATGAATATATGATGCCAGCCGAAGCCATTGCTTCGCGACTGCGCCATTTTGACATGAGCGGAGCACCGGGAGATCCGCTGCTTAACGACTGGCTCACCGCAGCCGTCCGCCATTTTCATGATCCGATTATCGAAATGACGCGCAAGCGCGATGTCGTCCTGAGGGATAAAAGGCAGGAACTGGGGTCCGCCGTTTTCACCGACAAAAAGATCGAGATACTCTCCCGCCTACCCTTTGGTCTATAAGGTCAGGACCTAGTGATCATGCCCCGGATTGGTGCGCTTCAACTTGCGCATCAGGCCCGGCCAGATCAGATTGTCGCCCAACCCTCTCTGAAATGCGGGAGACGCCTGCTGAAACACGCGATGCCCCATGTCTTCACTATCTTCGTGCAGATGCTCTTCCCCGCCAACCGATTGCGCCAATATCTGCGTCTTGCAGGCATTTTCGAGAATATACATGCGCAGAAAGGCGATCGCACAATTCTCGCCGACAGTTAAGGTACCGTGGTTACGCAGGATCAGCAGGTTATTTTCGCCAAGGTCATTGATCAACCGGTCCCGCTCGTCGAGATCGAGCGCGATGCCTTCATAATCGTGATAGGCGAGGTCATCATGGACCTGCATTGCAAATTGCGTGTAGCGGCGCAGGCCAGCCTTCTGCACCGATACGGCGATGCCATAAGGCGTGTGGACATGGATCACGCATCCCGCATCCTCGCGGGCGCTGTGGACCGCGCTGTGAATCGTGAAGCCGGCGGGATTGATGAAATAGGGCGTGTCCTGCTTGATATTGCCCTCGAGATCGATCTTGACCAATGCCGACGCGGTCATTTCGTCAAACAGCACACCATAAGGATTGATCAGGAACCGCTCCTCGCCATCTTCATCAGGCAGCCGCGTGGAAATATGGGTGAACACCAGATCGGTCCAGGCGTGCATGGCACAGAGCCGATAGGTCGCCGCCAGATCGCAGCGCAGTTGCCATTCGGCATCGGAGACCTTGCCTTTCAGGCTGGGTGTCTCGTGCGGGTCTGGAATCGAGAATCCGGGGCCAACGCCCATTGCGGATTCATTGGTTTGGATCGCGGTCGCCATGCTCAGTTCCTCTGCTTGCCTATTCGCCTTTGATGCAAATTGGCATGCATTGGCTGAATTGGCAACCAAACTATCGTTCGGGGATCAATGTCATATCTCCGGTCGAATGCCTGATCTCGCACAAGCTTTGCAGATGGCAACGCGCCGCTCCGCCCTGCCCGGTTTGCTAGATATCAGCTGGCGCCACCGGCCATATTATATTGCTTATCTGGTTCTTCGCAAATGACGCTGCCGGCCGCCTGCTTGTCGGCAAGAAGGTTGAAGTTCGCCTGATCGAGCCAGTCGTCACAAACGCCCATGGCAGGATTTATTTCGCAGAAACCGACATCGAAATAGATTTCGGTATTGGTCTGTTCCATTTCTCTCCTGATTTTTTCCGTCGCTTGCCGGGCTTTCTCTTCGACAGTGCATGTCAGGAGCACGGCAAATTGCGTCCCACCCAGACGGCCGATATGGTCCGACCGCCGCAGCCGCCGGAGCAGAGGTTGGATGATCGATCTTAATAATGCGTTGCCCGAGGGACGTCCGAAGCGCTTGCTGACCATTTTATAAAGGTCCACGTCAAAGATCACGAGTGTGCTCTTTATCCCCTGCCTTTCGTACAGGGAAATTGCCTTTTGCACTTCTACCGAAAACCCGCTCCGTGTCAGAGCGCCAGTCAGCCGGTCCTTTTCCGCTTGTTGACGTAATTCCAGCTCGTGGATAACCAACTCTGCCAGCTGTTTCACCCGGTCCATCTTTTCGTCGCTATATTGTTTTGCGATAATATCGGCAGCACAAAGCGTTCCAATATTATATCCGTCCGGCGTGATTAGCGGGACGCCGATATAGCTACGGAAAAAGGGACTGTTGATAACAACAGGATTCTCGCTGAAACGTTCGTCCTGCAGCGTGTCCTCGACAATCGTCGCCCCCCGTTGAGCGATGGCAAAATCGCAAAAAGAAACATCTCGCGGGATTTCTGTTGTCGCCACGCCAGATTTGGATTTGAACCACAGTCGATCTCCATCCATGAACGAAATTCCGGCGAAGGGGACGTCTAGAACCAGTTTCATCGCCATCGTAATATGGTCGAAACTATCTTCTTCAGCCGTGTCCAGAATATCATATCGCTCCAAGGCGAATTGACGCGCAGCCTCAGCCTCGAACTGCGAGCGCTTTTCATTGCGCGATTTTCCATCCGATTTCGAGGCCATAAGTTGACAGACGGTTAATCCAGCAAAAAACTAAGGGATGTCGTTGAATATTTCTCGCACAGGCGAATGACTGGGCGCGAAGGAGAATATACAGGTGCGACAAATGTTCTCTCGCATGCAGGTTTAAGGGGAGCGCCGACCTGTTTTTGGGCTTTCCAGAACCTGGATCGGTCGCCGTTTATCGGCGATCGCTCGACGTCATTCGTTAACGGTGCAAATGCCGATCCATGCTAGGGAAACTTCGCCAAATTCCGAGGATGCAGCAGATGTAAAATAACGCGGCCCACCCAATTGTCCAAGTTGACATTCTGACTGCAGAGTGGATAAGCTACAAGACTACACTTCCTACCTCGGTGAATTAGCCAATTTTCACGATTATGAACGTGTAATGGCGAACAAGGGAAGAGACGAGTACGCCTGTTCTCTCTTCAGGTAGCCAAGACTGGAGGACCCTAAAATTGCAGCGTAATAGCGATGAATAGTGTTAAAGCCGAATTAGATGAGCTCCGCTTGACGATAAAGCAGGCAAACGAGAAATTCGAAATTCTCGATAAACGGATTTCAAACTCCGGCGATCAGCCCGGCAAAAATCAATTCCTCACTGACAAAGATCTGGACAGTGCTGATTTGATCGATCGGGCTGAGAAATTTCTGGAATGGGGACGATTAAAGTCCGGCACGCTGGATACCGGGAACGGACTATTCACCGACTCTTGCTGGAATATGTGTCTCGACATATATATCTGCGACCTCAAAGACCAGCAGGTTACGGTCTCGGCAATAGCGCATAGTTCCGGCATCCCGATGACGACGGCAATGCGGTATATCAACGTCATGGCCGAACAGGGTTTACTTCAGAAGTCTTCCAATCCGGCCGATCATCGTATGGTNTTTGTTGCGGTCTCGGAGGAATGCCAGGCCAAGNTAGAAAAGCTGTTGTCCAACGCCCCATTCTGAGAATCGGGTGGACCATATCGGCAGCCCANACTTTCCAACTGCATAAATCGGACGNCACNTTCGGTTTGACAGGAGGCCTTTGCTCTAACGCCAGGCCTCGATAAACGGTCGATTTGGGCGCCAACCGGCACCAATGCCGTTAATCCAGCAACGCTNCATTAACTTATATTTAACGTTCCCTGTCCATTTGGGACCTTACCAGGTGACGGTTCGACGATTGCGGGATCTTCGAACCACCCTTCTCCGGCGATTCGGAGATGTGTGTGTATTGTTATCTGGGTAGTTTAATGACCGATTCAAAAATAGAGACATTGCTTGCTGCAAAGCTGATCGGCGACAGTCCGAAAATGCAACAGTTGCGTTCAATCGTCAACTTTGCCGGCCGCTGCAATAGTTCGATCATGATCACCGGACCTTCCGGTAGCGGCAAGGAAGTTGTTGCCGAAGCCATTCACGCCATTTCAGACCGCAAAAACGCCCCCAATATTGCCGTCAATTGCGGCGCCCTACCTGAACAGCTAATCGAGTCCGAGCTTTTCGGTCACGAAAAAGGCAGCTTCACCGGCGCAGTAAGCCGGCATGTCGGACTGTTTGAACAAGCCAGCAGCGGCACGATATTCCTTGACGAAATCGGAGACATGCCGATTGACATGCAGGTCAAACTGCTACGCGTACTGGAAACCCGGATAGTCAACCGGGTGGGCGGCAATCGCGACATAGCTGTCGACATCAGAGTGATCACTGCCACGCATAAAAATCTCGCTGATTGCATCAAAAGCAAAGCCTTCCGCGAAGATCTCTACTATCGTCTTTGCGTTGTTCCGATCGAAGTGCCGGCACTCAACGAGCGTTCGGAAGACATTCCTGCTCTGGTTGCCCACTTCCTGAAGAACCAGGAAGACGGCCGCCCCCTCCCCATTTTTACCCCGGAAGCATTTGCCGCGATGCAAAATTATGACTGGCCGGGCAATGTGCGCGAATTGCGTAATGTCATTGAACGGGCCTGTGTTTTCTTTTCTGGAGAGCAGGTTGTCGCCGCGGACGTGGCCAAACTGATCCAATCCGATATAGCGCCGGCCATTACTGACGTTACCGACATGACAGCCGATCAGTCTGGCAGCAGCGAGCAAGAGCAACCTACCCCTTATCATGGCGTAGCGCCTTCCCCGATCTTTCCACCCCGCGGGAATATTGTCCGTGACCTGAATGTCCATCTTCAGCATGAAGAACGCCGGATTATAATGGAAGCACTGGACGGATCGCACGGCGTCGTTTCTCGAGCGGCACGCTCGATCAACATTAAAAGAACCACGCTCATCGACAAGATGCGCAAGCATAATATCCACCAGCGGACGGAAAATCCTGTCGATTGCCGGGTTGCAGTTTAGCTCGGCAGACTGCCCATCAATTAAATGCGACGATTTTGGTCCAGGCTTTCTCGATTTCCAGGATCATCTCCCGCGCGGACTCGATACGCTCGACATATGCTTCCATTCCTTCCAGCTGAATGCGCTTTGCCGCTTCCTTATACATGACGCGCAAGGTCTGCGAGAGATCTCCGGCGAGCTCGAAGTTCAATTCCTTGTCCAGACCGCTGAGAATGTGACGCGCGCTCGCACGATATTGAAAAACATGCATATCTTCGCCGCGTCGGGCGCTTTTGATGATCAGACCAAGCGTTTCACCGAGCTCTTCCAGTAGCCCCGCAACCCGACCATAAGGATCTGGCGCTGAAACATTGCCTGTCTTCACAAAATCTCTGGAATTCGTGGTTAGGTGATTGCGGCATGGGAACGTCATATTCGATTGCTTTCCAGATCAGTTTTCATGAGTGTCAGAAGAAGAAAAGTGCTGGTCCACTATTGAAATTATAACGCGTGGAGTCTCGAGGGGCCGACGACAAGCCGTTAGAGAAATTTGCGACATCAGCTTCCGAACCCAACAAAAGATCATCTGCAAATTCTCCGGACAAGATAAACGTCCTCTGGATATTTTACGGCGGATCTGGGTTTGAATTAAGAACTATGATCAGTTTGATTTCGCGCCATGCACGCACGGTCGGCGACGCCTCTAGGTTCATCAGATATCGCCAGATTCGCAGACGTTACCGATCCCGCCAATCGGAACGACATTGATGCCACTGTGCGCCAAGCGGGACGTATGTATGTATACATAGAAAGAGAGAGAGGTCTTTTCACCGGTACCGCCGGGCCCTAATTCACCCCGCATCTCATTCAACAAAACAGCACAGGCCAAATTCTCTGTCTGTTTCGCCGAATACGATACGGGGTGACTAAGTAAGGGAAGCCGGAACGAAGGGAAATGGGCCATCACGGTAAACCGCGACGGTATCCAGAATGCCTCCAACCTCGCCTTCTGCCTTGCTGATATCGGGGGATATTTGCATGGCAGAAGGCGAGCATTGAAGGTGCAAGCGAATCATATCATCACCCGCCAACAGATCAGAAAATTCCCGAAATCTAGTGACCAGACTAGAATTCAGTTGTTTACGGATCATTGCTATTCCCTCACGTTATCGGCTGAACAGCGGAACCGAAATCCCGCGCTCGCCTTATACCTAGCAAGGGACGTGCCAGTTTTAAGTACGACTATATCTGCCGGTTGCTGTCGACAGGGTCGTCGGAAATCCATCACATCTGTCGAAAAACCGACATTTTCGATATTCGCTGTCGGGAACCCGACATATCATGGCTCACAGGGTAGGTCTTGTGCTCTCGGCCAACACCACGTGCGATACTCAGGCTGCTGTCATTGAACCCTGTAGCTTCTCCAATGCGCGCTTTTTGATCTGGCAGATGCGTACGGCCGACACGTCAAGAATCGCCCCAATCTCGTCAAGCTGCAGTTCCTCGACGAAGTAGCAGTTGAGCACAAGTTGCTCGCGCTCGTTCAACTGCTTCAATTTCGAGGACAGCAATTTAGCCATTTGAGACTTTTCCAGTTTCTCATGCTGATCATCCTCTTCATCGGTAAACCAGCTGCTTGAATCGCAGTATATTTCATCGAGCGAGCCCACATGAACCGCGATCGCCCGGTCGGTATTCTTGCGGAATTCGCCCGGCTCCATATTCATTGCCATCGCCAGTTCTGAATCAGTCGGCTCATGGCCAAGTTCCTGCAAAAGCTTCGCCCGGGACCGCCGGACTTTCTTATGCCAGTCGACAGATGTTCTGCGCAAATTGCAGGTAGATCTCAGGTCATCAATCATCGCGCCGCGGACACGCACATAGAGATAGGTGCTGAAGCTATGCCCTTGATCTACATACTTTTTTGCAGCTTCTACCATTGCAACAAGACCAACCTGAATCAGGTCCTCAATCTCCATCTGATCGGGAGCGAATGATTTTACCTGCCAGGCAATTTTCGTGACCAAAGACTGATTTTCCTCGATCAGTCTATTCTCGTCGATTTGCATTGCCCCATAAGCTTGCAATGTGCGGCTTTCTGTTTTCAACATATCATGTTCCCGACTGGTCATTAAATTTGTTGTGCATCTGTGGCAGCCATCGTCTGGCTGGATGACGGATTGCCGATGCTGGCGAGTAGTTCGATCGATTTGTCTTCGGGCAATTCCGCGTGAGACAATATGGACAGATCCGGGAACCGCTGCTTCAGCAAAGCGCTGAGCGGTTTCCGCACTATCGGTGAGCTAATCAGCGCGACGTTGCGGATCTCCGAAGGTAGGGAGCGCATGGCAATATGCACCGCTCCGATCATTTTCTGCGCCAGCAGCGGGTCGATAGGGTAGCTGGCACCCTCATCGGCCTGCAGCGCCTCGACGAGCAGTTTTTCAAGCGATGCGTCCAGCGTCATAACCGGCAGAGGCAGGCTGGCCGGCACCAGACTCTGGACGATCAAATCGCCAATGTGCGGCCGGAGAGCTTCTGCCATATCGGCGGGCTTATCGTGCAGGACGGAGACCTGCACGATAGCGAGGGAAATTCGGCCAAAGTCTTTGACCGGAACCTTTTCAGCGAGAAGTCCGCGACAAATGGCGGTAATGTCGTCTAGTGACACCCGTCCAGGGACGAGACTGTCTACGAGTTGCGGCGACGATTGCTTTAGAAAATCCAGCAGTTGCCGGGCGTCATCGTCACCAAATAGCTTCGCGGCGTTGCGCTGCGCGACATCGTTGAGATGAGTCGCAATCACAGTGGGTGCATCCACCACAATATAGCCCTTGGCGACCGCCAAAGCCCGTTGTCCCGCAGGCACCCAAGCCGCATTCAATCCGAATGTCGGGTCTTTGCAAGAACGGCCCGCGATTACTGAATCCACGTCGCCGTCATCAATCGCGAGTATATCATCAGGCCATGCCACGCCCTCGCCCAGCACCATGCCGCCCATTAGTACCCGGTAGCTGTTGGGTTCCAGAGACAGGTCTACTTTGATAGGAATATGCGGAACAACGAAGCCGAGTTGCTGGCAAACCTGATGCCTGATTTCGGTTACCCGGCTCATCAGCGGCGCACCCTTGCGATCTTCAACCAGCGGAAACAGTCCGTATCCGATTTTGATCGCCAGGCCCGGCCTTTGAGCGACTTCTTTCCGATCGATAGACACCGGATGTTCCTGCTCGTTCGCCTCGAAGACCGCTTCCGCAGATTTGGGCGCTCGGAACAGATGAAAGGCGTACCCGCCAGCGAAAGCCAATGCCGAAAGAATTGCGACATGCACCATGGCCGGCGCGACCAAGCAGATAAGCAGAAAAAGCGTTGCCAACGGCAGAACACCGGCTTTTGCGTGGACTGAAACTCTCTTCAGAGCGGAAATATTTGGTATGATGGTCATTTAAAATCCCAGCAGAACGACCGGCAAAGAGGCACACGCGACCGGCTGGCTAAGCGCGTCGGATTTTTCCGGATGGACTGGCCATTGACGCTCCTGGTTGTGATGATGAGGCAATTCGCTGGCGAAACACGCGAAAACAGATCTTGTGATTTCGGCAGGCCGTTGCCTGGCAGTTGCAGTCTTTTACCGCGCCCTGCCCGCGTGGATGCGCGCCCTGGTCGCGTCTGCAGCATTGCAAAACCGGAATCTTCTTCATTGTAGAGCGCAGATAGCCGCTTCACAGATCGTGAACTGCGCCATGCCTGGCTTCCTATGATTGATCGATGTGACATAAATTGCTCAAAATCTCCTTCTGGAGAGGCAAGCAATGATCGTGCCAACAATTTATATTTCAGAATGTATCTGAATAAATATCCGATCCACAATCATGCGGCGGATGTCATTTTGAAGCCGTTGGCCGATTGGTTCGAATATTATCCAGTCGCCGAATGCCATTTGAACGAGATATGGTTCTGGAAGAAACTCGGGGACAAGATCGATGTCCGGATCAATTCACCAAATCCGGATTGGAATAAGCTTGGCATTGATTCATCGATCCTGGTCGCCCTCGGAGAACTATAACTTCAATACAGCTGTCCTCGAAGGACCGCTCGCCGGAGATTTCGCACCATTGGCACATCCATCCAATGCGGATGGCAGTCACTTTTGTAGATTTCCAAATATTACAAAGATCATTTTCGATTTGCGCAGACAATATTTTCATCAAGCAGCTTCGCAGCGAGCCTGTCCATGTCCATATGATAAATACCGAAGGCAAGTTGCAGTTTTATCCGGCTCACCTTCTGCGCGTCGAATGCCGGCCTTCCTCTCGATGGTCCTACGCGAGGCACCGGGTTGGTAGCCTTACCCGAACCATTGATCGCAGCTTCCCCGTCGGCACCGCCCTGGTGAGCAGCCTGTGTCAAACCCGAACGTTCCAGCCGTCTAATCATGACCGAATAGCTTTCATTTGGTTTCATATCATTCCATCGTTACTGCGCCAAAATAGCAATTTGCGTTCTGCTATACCGTGCTCGGCGGCATGCATAACTTCTTTCACAGACATTTACGGCTCGTTAGGACAAAATTAAGGTCTCATTGCAGAGTTTTTTTGCTCATCGCCTGCGCCTCCCCCGTGCCGGAAAAGCTCGCTATTGGCTCGTGATCCGGGCCGGTCGGTTCGGACAACAAATGATGTTCGTTATCGCGTAGCGGTGCTCTGCTCAGCGACTGCAACGGTATAATAATTGCGACATCAAACCAGTAAAGCGATCCGCTCGACATGTGAGATAAAGCTGCGGAAAATGCCCTTACAATCCGTTTAAAACCAAAATGGGTAATGCACGGCGCGCCTATACTCTCACCACTTTGGATCTAATATCGCAGTATCCCCCCAAATCGGGAGGGATATCAATTGATCTATAGCGCTTCAATCCGGATAGGTAATATCAGGAAAGCTTGAACACTTTCCTCCGAGGTTGATCAGCCCCCGCAGGCCTCAATCTTGGTGAACGTAGTGCACCTGGTATGCGCTCTCAGTTTGGGTAGGACGATTTATCTCGTCCTACCCAATTGACTTTTGAGGCTCTCGTCGGCGATCGATACCGCTCTCTTACAGCTGGCCCCGTTGATTGGATTCCGCGATGGTGGACAGCCGACCCCAGCTCTCGCCCTTCGATGGCAGCTTGATTTTCCCATATTCTGGGAACCATCACATCGGGACCAACAAATAGCATTTCGCATGGCTTGCCGATAATATTGTGTAGCCAATAGATTTGATCCGAATCTTGCCTGCAAATATTAATGCGTCCTATCGGATATTGGCAATAAATTACTTACGCTGCTTTGAAACAATATAACAAGTTTCTCTGGTTAATATTGCTATCGTATAGTTTATATTGGACTTTTGGGCGCTTACTCCTAATATTTCACTTGAGTTTGCCGGCCAGCCCAATCTGTACCTAATGACTGATACTGGAAATATGATGTCGCACTCTAGCTTTCCAAGCGATCAATGTCGCGCGGCATAACAAATAGGAATATTGATGTGCATAGGCTTATTGAAAAGCTCCACGATGTGCTGAACTTTCTCGACGAGAATAATTTGGCAATTCCTGCGATAAAGGTTGAAGAAGCGATCAATGCTTTGAAAATGATAGAAACGGACGATCCGGAGTCAAGATCGGATCGATGACTTGAAAAAGCTTTGGGGCGCCTGCTGTTCGCAACACCGCCCAAACAAATCGTAACCAAACTTATTGAATTTCGTAAATCAGAAAGACGCATTTCGTTTCTTGCTGACGCAATTCAGCATCACATTCCTGCTCATTCATCTCCATCAGG
>JGI24521J20086_1000423_pt1 | contig 11826 bp, 11 predicted proteins | sample LinPmetageLP46_FD_20086 | JGI IMG/M metagenome (IMG submission 20086) | reverse complement strand
GGTTGCCTGGCTCACGCTCGCCGTAAGTTCTACGACCTGCACCAGGCTAATCAAAGCCAAATAGCGGCACAGGCCTTGGAATACATCGCCCAGCTTTACCAAGTCGAGCGGGAAACCAAAGATCTGCCACCGGATAAGCGACAGCAAATCAGAAATGAAAAAGCACGACCCATTGCCGATGCCCTGCATCAATGGGTGCTCGCGTACCGACAGAAAGTGCCGGATGGCTCCGGCACGGCCAGAGCCTTGGATTACAGCCTCAAACGCTGGGCAGCGCTGACGCGTTATCTCGACGATGGCGCAGTGCCCATCGACAATAACTGGGTGGAAAACCAGATACGCCCGTGGGCATTGGGTCGGAGTAACTGGTTGTTCGCGGGCTCACTGAGAAGCGGCCAACGCGCTGCCGCAGTGATGGCGTTAATCCAGTCCGCAAAGCTCAATGGGCATGATCCGTATGCCTATTTGAAAGATGTTCTGACGAAGCTGCCGACGCAGAAGAACAACGCCATTGATGAACTGTTACCGCATAATTGGAAGTCAGCGAGCATTAACAAAGTGTGATGGGCGGACGCTTACAATTTAGCGCGCTCCCGTTATAGTGCAAACCTGAGCTGAGATCATGCTAGGGAGGCCCTCATGCCAGTTTCTGAAAAGCAGATTTGCTCAGGCTTGCCTCCTAGGTAGTCTACGAAACCAGTCTGAACTTATCAGCTTGATATCAGGAGGGGCGTTACCTCTTTCTTAAGTTAAAAAAAAGATGGTAAAATCCGTTTTAGGAAAAAACAGATAGGGGGTTTCGTGACTAAACTTCAAGAGCAGTTACTTCAATATATTGCTTTTCACTTGGATCGAGAGTTGTTGCTGGGTGTTGAGGACTCTGTTCGGTCAGCATACAAAGCTGCGCATGAAGACACAGAGCGTAGGATCAAGCACACGCCAAAATCTCGTTACCGCTCTCAAGTTCGTCGATATCTTATTGATGACGCTCTGGCTGCGCTGAGTAGCCGTTTTGAGTCCAAGATCATAGCGACAGAGCCCAGAGGCGAGCATTACATTTTGCTCTGTTCCGGCAATATTACTCTCTCTCACATTGAGCTGCACGCTTCATCTAAACCGAGATTGGCAAAGCACCGGAAGCTGATGAGTCTGAAAAACGCAGTTCTAGAACCTCAAAATTATGATTTCTGGATGCAGCCACCACCAGACCTTGAAGACTCCTTGCACGTAGTTGCTACAGTGATCCATCCGAATCCAAAGGATAATGAACAACATCAGCCTGCACTTTTAAGCCTTACTGTGCCTTACACCGATTGGTCTAGCAATCACCTTGATGTGCCTCTTCAGGAGATTTATCCGTTTTTCCAGATGGGGGAAGAATCTAATCAGGTTGACACTGCTTGGCCAAGCCTTAAGATCGCGCTTCGCAAAGCGGAAGGTCTAGATTAGGTTAGTTGTCATGAGAGTAGGCATTCGAGAATTTCAACCACTTAGGTTAGCTCAGATTAGAGAGTATGCTGGTGTTACCAAAACTAGCATCGCTAATGCTCTTGGTGTGTCGCCTGCAACGTTGAGTAAATGGGAGTCCGGGCATCAGTTCCCTACCATAGAAAAACTTCGCGCGCTCAGTCTGTTTTTCGGAGTCAAAGATCGTTTTTTTCTTAAACCTTTGCCCGACTCTTCAGAGAGGCCTGCGTTTTATCGTTCAATGGCGAACGCTACGAAACTAGCTAGGCAGACTGCAAAGGTAAAGCTGGATTGGGTAGCGGAAATATCGAAGTTTTTGGAAGCTTGGGTCGATTGGCCGCAACTAAAACTCCCAAAACTCCATGCTGGAAGTTTTCTGTCACTTGATGATCGTGATATTGAGCTTATAGCGGCCGATGCAAGGCGCGTCATGGGTTTAGGAAAAGGCCCTGTTAATGATGTACTTCTTGCTTTAGAAAGTTCGGGAATCCTTTGTGCTGCTGATCAGCTTGGTTTTGCTAACATGGACGGTGTTTCGTTATGGAGCAGTTTAACTAATAGGCCATATATTTTTATCGGAAGAGATAAAGCAAATCCAATAAGGAACCGTTTTGATGCGGCTCATGAGTTAGGACATGTTATCTTGCATCAGCATGTAGGTTTAAAAAGTTTCAGAAAGTATTACAAAGAAATTGAGCGTCAAGCTGATTATTTCGCTGGAGCGTTTCTTTTGCCGGCAGAAAGTTTTTCATGTGATATTAGTATTCCAACTTTGGACTCTTTTTTGGCAATTAAAACGCGCTGGAAAGTCTCTGTTGCTGCAATGATTATGCGTAGTTATCAACTCGGTATAATTGATGAGTACGATAAAATGCGGTTTTTCAAGGGTCGCTCTGCAAGAGGTTGGACAAAGGCTGAGCCATTAGACTGTGATTTTTCATTTGAATCGCCAAAGCTTTTGTCGAGAGCATTTCAGATGCTAAACGAGAATAATCTGATCTCTAAGTCAGAAGCTCTTCACTCAATTGGATTGCCTGCGAAAGAGATTGAGTCGTTGTCAGGTCTTCCTCGTGGGTATTTTTCTGACTCTTCTGCTGAAGCTTCTATTTCGCCAACAATTAAAGGGTCTTCAGGTAGTAATGTCTATCCTATTTCATCCTGCTCCTAGCCGGGTGCACTGCGCTCTTTCTTAACTGAGGGTGCATTTTGATGTAGTCGTCTCCCTATATGTTGAATAGCTCCCAGTGAACGACAACGCCGGCCGCGTACTGGATTAATTTCAAGGTGTTAAAGCAACGATCCCGGATTCAGTTTTGCTTCGTCGTGAGCAACTGCCCACCCGTGGTGCGTTACCCGTTCAGGTTTATAAAGGTATCTGGCTATAGCTCAGAGGCACCTTGCAGAGAGTGCTGGGCTACTCGGACATAACACTGATTATGCGATGCGCTCAGTTTTCCTCGGATCACATTGCCACAATTCATCACTATTCCCTTATATAGCCCCACTATATTTTAATGTGTCTATATGTTGTGTTTTTTCTAATTAGGGCTAGTCTTGATTCACAAGTTGCTGAGTGAGATAAACCCTATATACAATCGCGCGAATAGAGTCAGTCATCTGGCGAGGTTTCTATTCGCTAGAGTGATTATTTTTTGGGCTGATGTTTTGGATTTACTAAATTTCTCTGCTTAAGAAGCTTGACGTGAAAATAGGGGGCCCCCATTCTCCAGCCCATTTGTTGAACGAACTCTCGCCAATAGGGCCAAACGTTAAAGATAGCATTCTTTTGATGGAAGATATTTTCTTCGTCCTTCGACAATGACTCCTTAGCATCGTAAAGAGCAACAAAGTGAGTCCGAATTTCAGCGCAGATGAAATCTGTCGAATCGCTCTCCCTCGCGTGTTCGATGTCATCCTTATGGATCAGTCGAATTCCTGCCATTATTTTAAACCCATACTGTAGAGAGTCATTTGAGTCTCCGCTTTGTGTAGGCTTGGCAAAAGTTTGAGTAATATAATCGTTCAGCTCTTCATCTGATGGAGCGAAGTTGTCACGCACAAAAGTTTTCGATTCTCTTACTAGTACAGATTGAATCTCTAGCTTCGAAATAGCTGAATCGAGAAGCTCTTGGTTACGCTTCAGATCCTTTGAATCGCTCTCGCTAATCATGCTTCCGCTACGTCCTCGAAATTGTTTTGCCAATAATTGTGGTCATTGCCTGCATTGCAAAAGTCAAAATCAATCACATTAAGCCTTTCTGAATAATATGGGGCTCTTTGGCTAGAGACCTCATCTTCGAAGTAAAAGGCTTCTTTGTCGGTCCACTTAGGGTTTGAGCGCGCATCCCGCACCGAATACTCATCGCCAATGCGAACATCTACGCCAATTTCGAGCTCGAAACAGATGGACGCGAGTGTCCTCAAGGTCATGTTAGCGTCGCCGCTTAGCATGCTTGAGATCCGGCTTTTTGATTTATTCAATTTTCTTGCAAGTTCTGCCTTGGTGATTTTGGCATCTTCCATCGCAATAAGAATATCTTCAGTGACGTTGAAGATAAGAGTGTCCTGTGCCTCTTGACGTTCAATCGCTTTACTCATTTTTTCACCTCGTGACTGAAGAAGTTATTCCGCACTTGCTCGGTGTCTTTCCCATCTAGCTTCTGGTAATTTTTGAAGCGATAGTGGCTAACATACACAAGGCCCTTCTCATACGGCGAGTACCAAAAATATGATCTGATAGGCTTCTTCTTGAATGCGTAATAATGGATATCACCGTTCCCTGGTCCTGCGTCTGCCGTCCCTTGAATGCCTGCTTCGCGCACCGGGCAGCTGTCCCCTGAAAGCCTTTCGCCATCAACTAGTCTTTGGTAGGTCAGCTTGAGATAGGTTTCGATCGTTCTTTTTTTGTTAGTCGGAGCCACATGGGACATTGCTTCGTCATAGCTTTTCTCCGACTTCATGCAGTGAGTAAGGTTACACTTAGAGCCTTTCCAGTCTCTAACCACATGTTTTTGTTTTAAATGTTCTTCCATGAGATCTCTATCGTTCATATATATGTTAACTTACTGCGCAGGTAGGTCAAGCAAAGGTTGATAACATTTTGTAATTAGAGAGTGTCGGTATACGGAATACCAGCGTAGCATCCTACAGAGGTATACCCGCGCACAGCAACCGAACTTGGAGCCCGTTTCTATGTAGATGGATTTCGATGAATGCTACTAACACTGAGCGCCGCGGCATTTCTAAAGCAGTGAATGCGTAGGGGTGTGATACTAATTGGCGCCCCCGAAAGGTCTTTTTCACAGTGAGTTTTTCTGCTCAGTTTTTGAGCAGACGTTGCCTTTGAAAGAGTGTCTTTTTTCGAGCTCTGGGACGTTGCGACTCGGCAAAGTGCAGGTCTGCTATTTCTCCGGGTTTGATATCCAGATTGAGGTCACGCCTGACATAATTCCATTTCGTGATTCGGTCACTCTTTGAACCTGTCACGCCTGTTTGAGTCGATTGATGGGATGACTCCTCTTGGTCGCTGAAAAACCGGGACAGATTTATTTACTAGCAAGTTTTTCCGGCGTGAAGCTTTTAAATTAAATCTGTCCCGGTTTGTAGACGTTGTAAATCGTCGTCTGTCAAGGTAGTTGGCACCTGGTTTATTTAGGCTCTAATGAGCCGCGTATTGCTCTTTAACAATTTGCTCTTCCGGTAGCGGGTTCAGCCACACGGCGCCGTCTTTGCCTGCTCGTTTTTCAAACGATGCCACAAGTTAATCCTCCGAGCAGATGGAAGGCTGGTGAGTGATATGCTGGAGTTGCCATTGGCGATCTCGGTATCAGGTTGCTGGTGGTTGCTAAGTTGATGTTGGCGCACCAGCTTGGCTCTTTTCTGACTATAGGTCACAACACGAGGCAATGGCAGCAAGGGGGTGTTTAATCCTCAGTTGTTTTTAAATAACTAATTGAAATTAGAGAAAAATAGTTGTTTTCAGTGTGTGCTTTGGGCACTGGTGGGACAGTAAGGGTGAAAAAAACTGGCGTTTGGACTGGTTTGAAGTGTCCCGGCGGGACAGTGGATTGCTTGCTGATTTGGGGAGGGGAGTCGGGAGGCTTTGCGGTTTTTTGTGGCTTAGTGTCCCGTGAGTGTCCCATTGGGCAACCTAGGAACAACAAAGCCCGCACAAGGCGGGCTAAATCATTGAAATAATGGTGCCCGGAGGCGGAATCGAACCACCGACACGAGGATTTTCAATCCTCTGCTCTACCGACTGAGCTATCCGGGCATGTTGCTTTACTGCTGTGCAACGGGGCGCTATTAAACCGGTTTCAGTGTGGTGAGTCAAGGCCGACCCGGAAAAATACCTGAATCTTTTCAGGGTTGATCAGGCTTTGATCAAATCGGTGTTATTGCTCCGGTGGCACATAACCTTCGGCTTTGTCGAAAGGTTCGTTATTGAAGTAGTGCCCCATCTGCGCCTGCAGGTATTTACGGGTGTTAGGATCCATCAGGCTCAGGTGCTTTTCGTTAATCAGCATAGTTTGCTCGTGCTGCCATTCTTCCCAAGCTTGCTTGGAGATATTCTCGAAGATGTCCTGGCCCTTTGCGCCGGGCATGGGTGGGAAATCGAGGCCTGCCAGTTCTTTCTGGTGTTTACGGCAAAAAACGGTGCGGCTCATGATCGCTCCTGTTGTCGTAGGTAAGTGGCTGGATGATAACAGATAGTGTCAATTGCGCCAGCGGGCGCTGTGTTATCAGAGCAGGGTGGTCTGTTCCGGGCTTGTGAGAAGCGTTCGGATCGGTGCAGGTAGGCCCAGGGCTAATGCCTCGTGCCTGTGCAGCCATTTCTGCTGGGCATCATCCCTCACCGTGTTTTGCCCGGTTACGCCCAAACGGGCGGGCTGGATATGCAGATGGTAGTGGGAAAACGTATGGCGAAAGCCACTGATCAACTCGGGCTCTGTGCAGTCAAATCCAAGGTTCTGTTCGCACGCCTCCTGCAGCTCGTCTGCGCCATAGGCCGGGTCCAGTTCCGGTAGGCTCCACAGGCCGCCCCAAATGCCGCTGGGCGGTCGCCGTTCCAGCAGAATACGGCCTTCGTGATCTTCCAGTATAACCATCCAGGTGGTTTTTTCAGGCTTCGCCTTTTTAGGTTTGGAGCCGGGGTAAAGGCTGGTCTCGTCTCTGGCATATGCGGCACAGCCCTTTTGCAGAGGGCAGTCACTGCAGGCTGGTCGGCTGCGGGTGCATACCATCGCACCCATATCCATTATGCCTTGCGTGTAATCCCGGATGCGTTCATTTGGCGTGTGTGCTTCTGCGTGTACCCAGAGTTGTTTCAGCACTGAGGTTTGCCCGGGCCAGCCGGGAACAGCGTGATAGCGGGCCAGTACTCGCTTTACATTGCCGTCGAGAATGGCGGCGCGCTTGCCAAATGCCTGAGCAACGATTGCCGCTGCAGTGGAACGGCCGATGCCTATTAGAGTTTCCAGTTCTTCTTGGGTGTCTGGAAACACACCGCCAAAATTGTCCATAACCGATTGCGCGGCTTTCTGCAGGTTGCGTGCGCGGGCGTAATAGCCAAGCCCGGACCAGTGGCTGAGTACGTCATCAACCGGCGCTTTCGCAAGAGACTGCACATCGGGAAAGCGTTCCATGAACGCTTTGTAGTAGGGGATAACGGTTGCAACCTGGGTTTGCTGAAGCATGATTTCAGAAACCCAAACCCGATAGGCGTTGCGATTGTGGTGCCACGGCAGGTCGTGCCTGCCGTGTTGGTCGTACCAGGCTAAAAGGTTTTCAGAAAAGTGGCCTGCGGTCACTTGAACAGGCCTTTGAGTGCGTCTTTAACCTTATCGCCACCGTCTTTACCAAGCTTCTCTTCCAGCTTTTCACGTACTTTTTCTTCAGCTTTGCCTTTCGCTTTATCCACTTCTTCTTTGGCTTTTTTCTTTGCGGCATTCGAGGCAATGGTTTTCAGTGTGTCGCGGAAGCGCGAGCCGTCGAAGGAGCAAAGGCTGGCTGCGCCTGCGGAGAAATCACCACGGCACTCCACAGGTATAACCACGTCTTCCACGTACTCCGTCACCCGGCAGGCGTTGTCGCGGTGAATATCACCCACAATGCGCAGGCCTAGCTCGTAATCAACCAGGGTCTTCTTGAGATCCACAGTACCGTTGCCTTCAAGCTTCATGCCGGCCATTAAGGCGGTAAGGTCTGTGTTGTCGAGAGTGTTGCCGTTGATATCCAGTACGCCGTGCATGTCGTCGAATGGGGTTGTGTCGCCCCAATTATCCGTTGTCAGCTTGTCTTGGTTAACCAAGGCGATGCCTTGGCAAGCCATGCGGGTCAGATTCATTTTGCGGAATTCACCCTTGGCAAGGTCGAAGCTGATCTGGCCGTCGGCATTCTCTCTCAACAGCGACATACGGTTGCCGGATGTGGTGGCATTAATTTTGAGGTTGGCGCCACCGGCGAGCATGGTTACTTCTGCCAGATCAGCCAGTAGGGGGAGCGTCTGTACGTTGGCGACGTCGGAGTTCACCGACCACTTGGGCGTGTCGCTGCGAGCATCAATCGTTACATCGGCGCCAAAGCTGCCTTCGTAAAGCTTACCGCTGAACTCGTCAACTTTTAACAGGCCGTTGGTGGCGGTTGTGCTGGCTTTAATTTCGTTGATGGTCAGGTTGCTTACAATCAATTCGCCCAGTCCGAAGTCGATATCCAAAAGCAGGCCGCGCAGGGTTTCCAGTGGCAACAGGTCGCCCTCTGGGGCGGCGCTTGCAGTTTTTGTCGGGGCATCGCTTTCAGTTTCTGTGCCCTCTGCTTTGGGTGGCAGGTAGCGATCGGCGTTGAGTTTGTCGCCCTGGAGGTCAAACACAATGCCGCCGTTGTCGAGGTTATAGCTGCCGGAACCTTTGAATGTGGTGTCATCCAACGTGATCAGCAGGTCAGACAACGCAGGTTTGCCTGCAGCGCCGCCGATGTTGGTAGAAAAGGCGACGGCTTTAAGGACTTCCTCGTCGGTTGTCTGAATGGCGGGCTGCCCAAGATTTTCGAGCAGCTCCTTGAGGGAGAATTCGCTGATGGCCACGTTGCCCTTAAGAGTGGGTTTGTCGCCAAAGCCTTTAACATCAAGGTTGGTGTTGAGGGTCAGGTTTGCGAGGCTGGCGGTAAAGTCGCTCAGGGTCGCGGATTCGTTTTCCAGGTTGGCTTTGGCTGAACCGCCCAGTTTGGCCGTTACGGATTTGCCTGCAAAAGCTTCGCCGTTCATTTTGAATTCCGCTTCCAGGCCGGAAACGGAAAAATCGTTCAACGCCTCATTGGCCGCCAGGCGCGCTTGGATGCTCCCGTCTACAGAAAACTGTGGTTGCGTTGTTTCTACACGAAAGCCAACTTCAAGCGGGAATTCAGAGCCCAGGGTAATGTTGCTGGCGTTTACCGTGAAATCTTCAAGTGTCACCGTCTGGCCAGTTTGCAGGTCGCTATAATGTACCTGTGCATTGCTGATCTGGACGTTCTCGACATTGAAATTCAGAGGCTCACTGCTGCCTTGCTCGCCGCCGGTTTCCGCGGTGGTTGGCTGTTCCGGCTTGCTGGCAACGTCCTGCTTGTCCTTCTGCGCGACATCGCCTGCCGGCTCCGGCATGATGCGAGTCCAGTTGCCTTCGCCCTGTTCATTAACCGTCAAGCGCGCATCAAGGCCATCCAGAACAAAGGTACTGACCTGTGGCGACATGGCAATCAGCGACCAGAAATCGACTTGCGCCACCAGTTGCTTCAGTGCAATCAGGCGCTCACCGTCCAGAGTGGCTTCTACATCGTTCAGTTCAAGCCCGAGAGGAATGAAAGACCAGCCGATATCGCCGTCCAGGATGAGGTCCAGGTTGGTTTTTTCTTCAACCACCTTTTCGATTTGCGGTTTGTAGTCGTTCGGGTCGATAACGACCATGGCAATTGCAATCGCGGCAATGGCGAGAACGACAAGTGCAACGATGGCGATTAGCGCATAACGTATGGCTTTCATGGTTGAGGCTTCCTTTCTTTTTACGGGAGCATTCAGGATTCAAGGCGAATCCGGGCGCGAATTGTCTAAAGGATAACGCAGGGTTAACAAATTAACAGGGTATGAGTATGACAATGCGGTAGTGTTGGGCCAAAATGCATTCATTGTTTTCTAATCAAGCTAGTGCGTATAGACATAAAAAGTAGTACGTATAACCATAAAAAGGAGTTCGCTGTGGCTATTACTGTTTCGATTGAGCTGAACCGGGAGCTTGAAATTCCTGCCAGCTATGATGAGGTTTTTGCGTTGCTTGCCGATGTGCCGCGCTCTGCAAGCCATTTTCCCAAAGTACATAAACTGACGGATCTGGGCGACAATATCTACCGCTGGGAAATGGAAAAGGTAGGTGTCGATAAGCACGCGATTCAGTCCATTTATGCCAGCAAGTACTTTTCGGACAAGGATGCAGGAAAAATTACCTGGGAGCCGGTGAAAGGTGAAGGTAATGGGCTAGTGCGTGGGTCTTGGACGCTGACGGCAAAAGGCGACAAGGCGACGGCCGCTAAATTCCAGACCAGCGCTGAGCTCACACTGCCATTGCCCGGCCTGCTGAAGCTCGCTATCAGCCCCGTTATCAAGCATGAGTTCAACGGTCTGGTGGATACTTATATGAAGAATCTCAAGAAGGCATTCTGATTTTTCCGTGACAAGGCAAACTATTGTGCCGATTAACCCGGCTATGGGACTCCTGAAGGCATAAAAGGTATAATCCCGGAATAAAGTTTTCCGGCGTTGTGCCACCTAAATCTGCTACGGAGTCCCCATGGCCGAACGTAAGGCTCGGGTAGAACGAAATACCCTTGAAACCCAGATCAGCGTTGAAATCAATCTCGATGGCACCGGTAAATCCAGTTTTGATACCGGTGTGCCGTTTCTTGAGCATATGATGGAACAGATTTCCCGTCATGGCTTGATCGATCTCACTATCGTGTCCAAAGGCGATCTGCACATTGACGACCACCACACGGTAGAAGATGTGGGCATTACCCTGGGTCAAGCCTTTAAGCAGGCGGTTGGCGATAAAACAGGTATTCGTCGCTATGGTCACGCCTATGTGCCCCTTGATGAGGCGCTCTCCCGCGTGGTAATTGATCTTTCCGGTCGCCCGGGTCTGATCATGGAAGTGCCTTTTACCCGCAGCACCGTGGGCGGATTTGATGTGGACCTGTTTGAAGAGTTCTTCCGTGGTTTTATTAACCACGCCCTGGTGACGATGCACATCGATACTTTGAGGGGCAAGAACACCCACCACCAGATCGAAACCGTGTTCAAAGCATTCGGCCGCGCCTTGCGCATGGCCATTGAAATGGATGAGCGCATGGCGGGTATTACACCGTCGACCAAAGGCCTGTTGTAAACCGCCGCTCTTAGCCGCTTTCAGCCACCTAAGGACACCGTACTGACCATGAAAACCGTTGCCATCATCGACTACGGCATGGGGAACCTTCACTCTGCCCGTAAAGCGGTAGAGCATGTAGCCCCGGATACCAGGGTTCTGGTAACCGACAATGCAGATAAAATCCGCGAAGCCGACAGGGTAATCCTTCCCGGCGTCGGCGCCATACGCGACTGCATGGCAGAGATTCGCCGTCTGGGCGTGGATGAATTGGTGCGGGAAGTGTCCCGTGATCGCCCGTTCCTTGGGATTTGTGTGGGCATGCAGGCACTTATGTCTCGCAGCGAAGAAAATGGCGGTGTCGCCGGCATTAATCTGTTCCCTTCCGAAGTGCGTTTTTTTGGCGATAGCCTGGTAGAGAATGGCGAGCGCCTGAAAGTGCCTCACATGGGGTGGAATCAGGTATACCAAGCCAAGGCGCATCCACTTTGGCAGGGCATTCCTGATGGCGATCGTTTTTACTTTGTGCACAGTTATTACGCCGAGGCAGAAGGGAACGCAGATATCGTCGGGCGCAGCCATTACGGCGTTGACCTGGCGGCGGCCGTGGCCCGGGATAATATTTTTGCTGTGCAGTTTCACCCGGAAAAAAGCGCCGGGGCAGGGCTGCAACTCCTCAAGAACTTTACTGATTGGAATGGAACATGCTGATTATTCCCGCCATTGATCTAAAAGACGGTAGGTGCGTGCGGTTGCGCCAAGGCCGGATGGAAGATTCCACTGTTTTTGGTGGCGACCCGGTTGATATGGCCACCCGTTGGGTGGAAGCCGGTGCCCGCCGCCTGCACCTTGTGGATTTGAACGGCGCGTTTGCAGGCGAGCCGGTTAACGGAGAAATTGTTAAGGCCATTGCCCGCAAATATCCGGATTTGCCAATCCAGATTGGCGGGGGGATTCGTTCAGCAGAAAC
>JGI24521J20086_1000420_pt1 | contig 11901 bp, 8 predicted proteins | sample LinPmetageLP46_FD_20086 | JGI IMG/M metagenome (IMG submission 20086) | reverse complement strand
CAGAAGGAGATCCTGCTGGCAAGCCTGTTGCCGGCCCTGTTCGCTACCATCATCGGCCTTTGGATCGCCCATTACCTGGCCCGCCAGATTGCTTCCCCGCTNGGCTATCTGTCCGGCCTGTTNCGCACNCTGCGCAATGGCGATTATCGGGTCCGCGGCCGNAGTNANCTGCGCGGCGANNTGGCNGAACTGCAGGACGATATCAACGANCTNGCCAGNAGNCTGGAAGGGGCGCATCGCGAGCAGCAGACTGCCATCGACAAACTCCGTCATGCACATCGTCAGGCACAGTCTGCCAGCCAGGCCAAGAGTGACTTTCTGGCCATGATGAGTCACGAGCTGCGCACGCCGATGAACGGGGTGCTGGGCATGTTGCAACTGCTGGAAGAAACCCCGCAGAGCGAAGAGCAGCACGAATACACCCTTGCCGCGCTGGAATCCACCGGGCACCTGCTGGATGTGATCAACGATATTCTCGATTTTTCCCGCATCGAAGCCGGACGCATGGATCTGGACCCGGTGTTTTTCGAGCTGCTGCCGCTGCTGGAAAACTGTGTGGCCACCTTCCGCTACATGGCGGAAAGCAAGGGCCTGTATCTGCGCCTGGAAAACGCCGGGGAGCTGGCTGGTAAAATGGTGCGCAGCGACCCCACCCGGTTGCGTCAGGTGCTCAATAACCTGATTTCCAATGCGGTGAAATTCACCCAGGAAGGGGGCGTGGTTCTGGGGATCACCACCGCCCAGGTTCGCGATGACTGGCTGGACCTGACCCTGGCGGTGCGCGACACCGGTATTGGTATTCCCCAGCATCGCCAGAGTGATTTGTTCAAAGCCTTTTCGCAGGTCGACTCGTCCACCTCACGTCGCTTTGGCGGCACCGGTCTGGGGCTGGCCATCGCCCGCCGTCTCAGTGAAATGCTCGGTGGCACCCTGACAGTGAGCAGCGACGAGGGCGGCGGCAGTACCTTTACCCTGTCCTTGCGCTTGCTCTATCGCACTCAGGCGCCGGCGCCGCTGGCGGTGCCCGCCGACGAGGAAGACCGTGTCGGCGGCCTGCTTTTCGGGCTGGTACTGCTGGTGGAAGATAACGATGTGAATCTGCTGGTGGCGCGGCGGCTGCTGGAGCACATGGGGGTCACCGTGGTGACCGCCAGCAACGGGCGCGAAGCCTTGGAAAAAGTGCGTCAGCGGGATTTCGACTGCATTCTCATGGATGTGCAGATGCCGGTGATGGATGGCCTGGAAGCCACCCGCGAGTTACGGCAATGGGAGAGAGAGCGGGGGCGGGCGCCAATCCCGGTGGTGGCGCTCACCGCCAATGCCATGGACGAAGAGCGCGACCGCTGCATGGTGGCGGGCATGAATGCCCACCTGGCCAAGCCCTTCCGCCGTCAGCAGCTTACTCGGGTGCTGAGCCCTTATCTGACCCCTGAACACGCTCAACACGGGCGCTGACTTCGCCGTCTGCCAGGCGGGTGGTCAGGGTATCGCCGGCCTGCAACTGGCTGACGGAGCGCACCGCTTCGTCCCCCTTGAAGGTAATGCTGTAGCCACGACCCAGGGTCTCCAGGGGGCTGGCGGTGTGCAGCCGTTTGCCCAGATTGCCCAGTTGCACCTGCTGCTGCTGGATCAGCCGCAGCAAGGGCTGCGGCAGGCGTTTTTCCAGCGTCTGCAGCCGTTGCTGGCGGTCCGCCAAAAGGCGTTCCGGCGATAGCCGGGCCAGCCGTTGCTGGTTGGGGCGCAGGCGGCTTTGCGCTAGCGCCAGCCGTTGTTGCATATGGCGCTGCAGACGGCCCTGCAATTCATCCAGCCGTTGGCTGCTTTGTTCCAGGGACTGGCGCGGCGAGCGCAAGCGCTGGCTGAGATGGCGCAGACGTTCCTGTGGCGTCCGCAACTGCTGGGCCATCACCCAGCGCAGGCGACGATGCAGGCCGCCCAGCCGTTGCGTGACCACCGACAGGTCCGGGCTCACCAGCTCGGCTGCCGCGGACGGAGTCGGCGCTCGCAGGTCGGCGGCAAAATCGGTAAGGCCGGTATCCACTTCGTGACCCACGGCCGAGACAATGGGAATCGGGCAGGCGGCCACGGCGCGGGTCAGGGCTTCATCGTTGAACGCCCAGAGATCCTCCAGGGAGCCGCCGCCACGGCCGATGATCAGCACGTCGCATTCGTCCCGAGCAATCGCCACATCCAGCGCCTGACGCAGTTGTGCCGGTGCATCGGCGCCCTGTACCGCCGCCGGGTAGATCACCACCGGAATGGACGGGCAGCGGCGTTTGAGGACCTGCAGAATATCGCGGATGGCGGCGCCGCTGGGGGAGGTGATGACTCCGATCTGGGTAGGCCAGGCGGGCAGGGCGCGCTTGCGTTCCTGAGCGAACAGGCCTTCCGCCTGCAGCTGGGCCTTGAGGGCGTCGAATTGTGCCTTCAGCGCCCCCTGACCGGCCGGCTCCATGTGTTCCACGACAATCTGGAAGTTGCCACGAGGGACATAGAGAGTGACTTTGGCGCGGATCAGCACCTGCTGCCCATTCTGGGGATTAAAGTCGAGCAGCCGGTTGCGATTTCGAAACATGGCCCCATTAATCTGGGCACGCGAGTCTTTCAGGCTGAAGTACCAATGACCGGAGGCCGGGCGGGAAAAGTTGGACAGTTCGCCCTGCAGCCAGATCAGCGGGAAGGAACCTTCCAGCAGGCCCTGGGCTTCCAGGTTCAGTTGACTGATGGACAGCGGTTCAGCGCGGGATGAAAATGTCATCGCGGGAGGGTAGCGAGTTTTTTTGCCGTGGGCCAGCGGTGATTGTGTGACCGACCGCCCTTGACGTATAATCGCCCGCCTAATTTAACGGGGTGCCTGTCTCGAGGTGCCGCCGCTCCACCCGGCGGACCTGCCAGGGGCCCCCCTCACTCCCTACGGTGCAATATGCTCAGAATTGCGCAAGAGGCACTAACGTTTGACGACGTTTTGCTTGTTCCCGCCCATTCCAATGTGCTGCCCAAGGACGTGTCCCTGAAATCGAAACTGACTCGGGACATTGCTCTGAATATTCCGTTGGCGTCCGCAGCCATGGATACGGTTACCGAGCACCGCCTGGCCATCACCATGGCGCAGGAAGGGGGCATCGGTATCCTCCATAAAAGCATGGATACAGCCGACCAGGCGCGTAACGTGCGCATGGTAAAGAAATACGAATCCGGCGTGGTGAAAGATCCCATCACCGTGAGCCCGGAAACCACCGTGGCCGAGCTGCTGCGCATTACCGAAGCCAATAACATTTCCGGTGTGCCGGTGGTGAAAGGCAATGAGGTTGTCGGCATTGTCACCAGCCGTGATACCCGCTTCATCACCAACTACGACCAGTGCGTGCAGGACATCATGACCGGCAAGGACCGGCTGGTGACCGTGCAGGAAGGCGCTGGCGCGGATGAAGTTCAGGCCCTGCTGCACAAGCATCGCATCGAAAAAGTCGTGGTAGTCAACAGTAAAGGCGAACTGCGCGGCATGATCACCGTGAAAGACATCGAGAAAGCCGCCAAATATCCCAACGCCTGCAAGGACTCTCAGGGTCGTCTGCGAGTAGGCGCCGCCGTCGGCACCGGTGCCGGTACCGACGAGCGCGTGGCCGCACTGGTGGAAGCCGGTGTTGACGTGATCGTGGTGGATACCGCCCACGGCCATTCCCAGGGCGTTATCGACCGGGTGGCCTGGGTGAAGAAACACTTCCCCGAGGTGCAGGTGATCGGCGGCAACATTGCCACCGCTGCTGCTGCCAAGGATCTGGTTGCCGCCGGCGCCGATGCGGTAAAAGTCGGTATCGGTCCGGGCTCCATCTGTACCACCCGCATCGTGGCCGGTATCGGCGTGCCGCAGATCACGGCCATCTCCGATGTGGCGGAAGCCCTGAAAGGCACCGGCGTACCGCTGATTGCCGATGGTGGCATCCGCTTCTCCGGTGACATCGCCAAGGCCGTGGCCGCTGGAGCCAGCGCCATCATGATCGGTTCCCTGCTGGCCGGCACCGAAGAAGCGCCCGGCGACGTGGAGCTGTTCCAGGGTAGCTACTACAAGGCCTACCGGGGCATGGGCTCCATGGGCGCCATGTCCGGCTCTACCGGTTCCTCCGACCGCTACTTCCAGGATGCCGCTGCCGGCATCGAGAAGCTGGTGCCGGAAGGTATCGAAGGCCGGGTTCCCTACAAGGGCCCCATGAGCGCCATCGTTCACCAGCTGATGGGCGGCCTGCGCGCCTCCATGGGCTACACCGGCTGTGCCACCATCGAAGAGATGCGCACCAAGCCGGAATTCGTGAAAGTCACCAACGCGGGCATGAAAGAATCCCATGTGCATGATGTGACAATCACCAAGGAAGCGCCGAACTACCCGGTAGGCTGAAGCCCGCCATCGAGTGTCAGCGTTAACGATTCAGGGCCGGCGTAGCCGGCCCTTGTATTTACAGCCTGCCAGCCAGGCGCCAGCGGAAAGCGAGCCATGCAAGATATCCATGCCCAGCGCATCCTGATTCTGGACTTCGGTTCCCAATACACCCAGCTGATCGCCCGCCGGGTGCGGGAAATCGGCGTGTACTGTGAAATCCGTGCCTTCGACATGACCGCCGAGGAAATCCGCGAGTTTGCGCCCAAGGGCATCATTCTTTCCGGTGGCCCGGAGTCTGTCACCGCCGCCGAAACGCCCCGTGCCCCCGATGCGGTATTCGAGGCCGGCATTCCGGTGCTGGGTATCTGTTACGGCATGCAGACCATGGCCGAGCAGCTGGGCGGCAAGGTGATTGCCGGTGAAAAGCACGAATTCGGTTATGCCCGGGTCGCCAAGGCGGAAAAGAACGGCCTGCTGGACGGCATCGTCGATCACGAAGAGCAGGGCAAGGAATACCTGGACGTGTGGATGAGCCACGGTGACCGTGTCGGCGAGATGCCGGCGGGTTTCGTGGCGACCGCCACCACCGGCAGCTGCCCCATCGCCGGCATGGCCAACGATGAAAAACGCTTCTACGGCATCCAGTTCCACCCGGAAGTCACCCACACCCTGCAGGGCGGTCGCCTGCTGGAGCGTTTCGTGCGCGAACTGTGCGAGTGTGAAGCCCTGTGGACGCCGAGCAACATCATCAACGATGCCATCGACACCATCCGCGAGCAGGTCGGCACCGACGAGGTGATCCTGGGCCTGTCTGGCGGTGTGGATTCCTCCGTGGTGGCAGCGCTGCTGCACAAGGCCATCGGCGATCAGCTCACCTGCGTGTTTGTCGACAACGGCCTGCTGCGTCACCAGGAAGGTGACCAGGTCATGGAAATGTTCGCCGACAACATGGGCGTGAAAGTGATCCGCGTGGACGCGGAAGACAACTTCCTCGGCAAACTGGCCGGCGAAGCGGATCCCGAGCTGAAGCGCAAGATCATCGGCAACACCTTTATCGATATCTTCGACGACCAGGCCAGCAAGCTGAAAAACGCCAACTGGCTGGCCCAGGGCACCATCTACCCGGACGTGATCGAATCCGCCGCCAGCAAGACCGGCAAGGCCCACGTGATCAAGAGCCACCACAACGTGGGTGGGCTGCCGGAAGACATGAAGCTCAAGCTGGTCGAGCCCCTGCGCGAACTGTTCAAGGACGAAGTGCGCAAGATCGGCCTGGAGCTGGGTCTGCCCTACGACATGGTCTACCGTCACCCCTTCCCGGGGCCGGGGCTGGGCGTGCGCATCCTCGGTGAAGTGAAGAAGGAATATGCCGACACCCTGCGTCTGGCGGACCATATCTTTATCGAAGAGCTGCGTGCTGCCGGTCTGTACCACAAGACCAGCCAGGCCTTCGCCGTGTTCCTGCCGGTCAAGTCAGTGGGCGTGGTGGGTGACGCCCGCCGCTACGAGTACGTGGTGGCTCTGCGTGCCGTGGAAACCATCGACTTCATGACCGCCCGCTGGGCGCACCTGCCCTACGAGTTCCTGGAGCTGGTCTCCAGCCGGATCATCAACGAGATCCCCGGCATCAGCCGGGTGACCTACGACATCTCGTCCAAGCCCCCGGCGACGATTGAGTGGGAATGAGCGAAGCACAATGAAAAAAGGCGGCCATAAGGCCGCCTTTTTTATGGCGCTCCAGGACTGTCGCCGGCGCCGGGAAGCTCAAGAGCAAATCCGCATCAGGTGTGTAATCAGGTCCACCTGTCTGCTGAAGCTGTTCTTCTGCAGCAGTGATTTGATGTTGGTGCGAATGGTGCTAATGGCCAAATCCAGTTGCTCGGCAGCTTCGGCGGTGTTGGCCCCCTTGAGCAGGCACAGGCAAACGCGGGCCTCGGCCTCGGTGGCGCTGATGACCTTGCGGATTTCGGCAATGCTTGGGGTGCGGCTGACATTGGGGTCGAAGATTTCCACCAGCACATTGCTGTTGTTGCTTTCTCGGTTGTGTACCGGGGTGATGGAGATCCGCAGGGGCAGGGCGTTGGTTTGCAGGTAAAGGGTGTCGCTGTCGTCCAGGGCGCCGGTCTTTCCGGTAATGAACAGCATCAGCTGGGTGTAGAAATCCTTGCCAAACTGTTGATCCCTGAACACGATTTCCCGGCTGTCCTGATTAATGGTGAATACCTTGTAGCGTCTGCCAATCTCAACAAAGGCTGGGCTGGCACTCACCAAGAGCGAAACCGGCGAAAACACGGCAACAGGTTGTTTCAATACGGCGATGCTGCTTTGCAGGTCCTTGAAACTCTGCTCTGAGCGGTGCAGTCGCTCATACAAATCGAGGGCAATTTCGGCGTGTTTCTTCAGCCGCGAGAGCATAGCCATTTCCGGCTTGCTGAACACGCGGCTGTCTTTGTGCCGGTTGAATACCAGCACCACGTGCTGCTGGTACTTGTTGGTGAACGCGATGGTGGCACTGTCGATAATGCCAGCGGCGCGTATCCAGGTGCGGGAAAAGGTGGACATATCCGCCAGAAAGTTACTCTCCGGGTCACCATCGGCGTAGCTGAACAGGGCGTTGGGGCCCGTTTCCAGTGCCCTGGCGATGGCCTTGTCCTTGAACACCAGGCCGGTCTTGAGCATCAGGGGGACGATGCCGGGCGGATAGCCCACGGCCCAGCCATACAGCCCTTTCAGTTGCGGTTCTTTCTGTATCACGGCCAGGCAACAGCTGACCAGGCCAAAGGTGTCGCGGATGTTGCGCAGAAAGAGGTCGAAGCCGTCCTTGTGTTCAACACAGCTGTAAAGACTGGTGACCAGACTATCCAGAATATCTGCCTGGGTGTCGTCCGTTTCGAGCTGATCGGCACTGGATTGACCGTTTTCTGCCCGCGCCAGATGGGTAAGTTCGCTTCGATCGGCTGCTGACATTCCTGTGTACCTTCCCCCGGGCAGAGCTTGTTGCCCCTGAAATTGTTAACAGGTTCAAATATATCGAATAGGAGGAGGGCGATCCAATGCCCCCTGGAGCGGGTGGGGTGGTACGAGTGGCCCATTTTGGAACGTGTGGCGCGGGAAGGAACGTCCAGCCGGAATGCCGCACCACAGGGCATTCGGCAGGATTCACTGCTTGAAAAGTGTCCAGATTTGCTTAAAATACGCTCCCTTGCCGGAATTCAGGCCCTGTTTGCGCAGTTGTCTGGAGTGGGGGAGTCCCTCAACCGGCCAGAATTCATTCCGTTTCAGTCAGTTGCGCACGCCGGCCACTGGGGTCGGGGTTGTTGTGCCTGTTGTGGTGGCATACAATGCGCGCCTATTTACTGAGGCGGTGAGGCATCCTGCCTCGTTTTCGATAACAGATTGGAGGTTCACGACATTAAGCGTGGAGGCAAAGGCCGCGAGCAGCGCGCCAATATAAATCAGCAAATCCAGGCAACCGATGTTCGGTTGATTGATGTAGACGGTGAGCAGGTCGGTATTGTGACCCTGCAGGAAGCGCTGGAGAAAGCCACCGGAAAGCAGATGGATTTGGTGGAAATCTCCCCTGGTGCGGAACCGCCGGTTTGTCGAATCATGGATTACGGCAAGCATCTGTTCGAAGCCAAACAGAAGGCCAAGGAAGGGCGCAAGAAACAGCGTCAGACCCAGGTCAAGGAAATCAAATTCCGTCCCGGCACCGACATTGGTGACTATGAGGTGAAACTGCGTAACCTCATTCGTTTCCTCGAGGCCGGCGACAAAGCGAAAATCACCGTCCGTTTCCGCGGTCGGGAGATGGCTCACCAGGAACTGGGCCGGGATCTTCTCGCACGTATCGAGAAGGACCTGGAAGAGTACGGTTCTGTTGAGCAACGTCCGAACATGGAAGGGCGCCAGATGATCATGGTGCTCAGCCCGGGCAAAAAGAAGAAACAGCCGTAACCGGTTGTTGAACTAACTAACCAACTTGAGAAGGTACCATGCCTAAAATCAAGACAAATCGTGGGGCTGCCAAGCGTTTCAAAAAAACCGCCTCCGGTTTCAAGCGCAAGCAGGCATTCAAAAACCACATCCTGACCAAGAAGTCTGCCAAGACTATTCGTCAGCTGCGTCCGAAAACCGAGGTACATGATTCTGATGTAGCTCTGGTTAAACGCATGATGCCCTACGCATAACTGATACGGTTTTTGGAGATCTGAAAAATGGCACGAGTAAAGCGTGGTGTGCAGGCCCGTCGTCGGCACAAGAAAATTCTCAAGCAGGCTAAAGGCTACTACGGTGCCCGCAGCCGTGTATTCCGTGTAGCGGTTCAGGCCGTTACCAAAGCCGGTCAGTACGCCTACCGCGACCGTAAGGTTCGTAAGCGTCAGTTCCGTCGTCTGTGGATTGTTCGTATCAACGCCGCTGCGCGTCTGAACGGCCTGTCCTACAGCCGTCTGATCGATGGTCTGAAGAAAGCGTCCATCGAAGTAGACCGTAAAGTACTGGCGGACATCGCTGTCCGCGATCAGGCGACCTTTAGCGCTTTGGCCGAAAAAGCCAAAGCGAGTCTCACCGCCTGATTTCTGTTTCGTCCTAGACAAAACAGCATACTCAACGGGGGAAGAGCTCGCGCTCTTCCCCCGTTTTTGTTTGAAAAAAGACCAGTTGAAAGTTGAAAGTATAAAGTTGAAACGCGGTTGGGTTTTAATGCCAATCGAGTGGCTCTTTCCCCGCGGTGTATGGGTGAGGCGCGGCTTTAGTGGTGTCGGGTGTCATCTGTCTGGAATCGCGCTTTGCAACTTTGAACTTTCAACTTTCTCCTGATTTAAAGACTGCGGAGTCTTAAATGGAAAATCTCAACGCCCTGGTGGACGCTGCCCTGGCAGATGTCGAACAGGCTGGCGATATCCGGGCCCTGGACGATGTACGGGTGAAGTACCTGGGTAAGAAAGGCGAGATCAGCGCCCTGATGAAGGGCCTTGGCAAGTTGAGCGCGGAAGAGCGCCCCCAGGCCGGTGCGGTGATCAACGAAGGCAAACAGAAAGTGCAGGATGCCATCGCCACCCGCAAGCATGCCATGGAAGAAGCGGCCCTGGCTGAGCAGCTGGCCAGCGAAACCGTGGATGTGACCCTGCCGGGCCGGGGCGAGTTGCCCGGCAACCTGCACCCGGTCACCCGCATGCGTCGCCGCATTGAGGATTTCTTTCTCCGCCTGGGGTTCGATATTTCCGAAGGCCCGGAAGTGGAAGACGACTTCCATAACTTCGAAGCCCTGAATATTCCGTCTCACCACCCGGCGCGGGCCATGCACGACACCTTCTATTTCGGTGACGGCCGCCTGCTGCGCACGCACACCTCACCGGTACAGGTGCGGGTGATGGAGCAGGGCAAGCCCCCGTTCCGCATCATTGCCCCGGGCCGGGTGTACCGTTGTGACTCCGACCTGACCCACACCCCCATGTTCCACCAAGTGGAAGGCCTGCTGGTGGACAAGGGCGTCACCTTCGCTGACCTGCGCGGCACCGTGGCGGAATTCCTCAAATTCGTGTTTGAAGTGGAAGACCTGCCGGTGCGTTTCCGCCCCAGCTACTTCCCGTTCACCGAGCCCAGCGCCGAAGTGGATGTGGGCTGCGTCAGCTGTGGTGGCGAAGGCTGTCGGGTGTGTTCCCACACCGGCTGGCTGGAAGTCATGGGCTGCGGCATGGTGCACCCGAAGGTGCTGGAGCACGGTGGCGTGGATGCCAACGAATACAGTGGTTTCGCCTTCGGCATGGGCGTGGAGCGCCTCACCATGCTGCGTTACGGCGTCAACGATCTGCGGTTGTTCTTCGAAAACGACACCCGCTTCCTGTCCCAGTTCGGTTAAGGCGTTTCTGTACCGTCAGGCCGCCGTTGGAGCCTTGTTCACAAGGCGAATTCTCCCGGCGGCCAAACAGAAACTCCCATGATTTAAAGGAATTCGACAATGCGTTTTAACGAAGCCTGGTTGCGGGAATGGGTCAACCCCGCCATCGATACCGACACCCTGGTGCAGCAACTGACCATGGCCGGCCTGGAAGTGGATGCCGTGGAACCGGCGGCCCCGGCCTTCACCGGCGTGGTCGTCGGCCAGGTAGAAAGCTGCGAGCCGCACCCGGATGCAGACAAACTGCGCGTCTGCCAGGTCAGCAATGGCGCCGATACCACCCAGGTGGTCTGCGGTGCGGCCAACGTGCGCCCCGGCCTGAAAATCCCTTTCGCGCAGGTGGGCGCCGTCCTGCCCGGCGACTTCAAGATCAAGCAAGCCAAACTGCGTGGCGTGGAATCGTCCGGCATGCTGTGCGGCGCTTCCGAGCTGGGCCTGGAAGACCTCATCGACGGTTTGATGGAGCTGCCGGACGACGCCCCGGTGGGCACCGATTTCCGCAAGTACCTGCAGCTGGATGACGCCGTCATCGAAGTGGACCTGACCCCCAACCGGGCAGACTGTCTGAGCCTGCGCGGTATCGCCCGCGAAGTGGGGGTGATGAACCAGAGCCTGCTGATCAATGCGGCCATCGACAGGGTGGCCCCGGCCATCGACGACACCCTCACCGTGAACCTGGCAAACAGCCAGGGCTGCCCCCGTTACCTGGGCCGCGTGATCAAGGGCGTCAACGTCAATGCCGACAGCCCGTTGTGGATGATCGAGCGCCTGCGCCGCGCCGGCCTGCGCACCATCGATCCCATTGTCGACGTGACCAACTACGTGCTGCTGGAACTGGGTCAGCCCCTGCATGCCTTCGATCTGGCCAAGCTCAACGGCGGCATCACCGTGCGCAACGCCAACGCCGAAGAAAAACTGCTCACCCTGGACGACCAGGAACTGACCCTGCGCGACGACACCCTGGTGATCGCCGACGACAGCCAGGCCCTGGCCCTGGCCGGTGTCATGGGCGGCAAGCCGTCCTCCGTCACCAGCGACACCCAGGACATTTTTCTGGAATGCGCCTTCTTCGCGCCCCTGGCCATTGCCGGCAAGGCCCGCTCCTACGGCCTGCACACGGATTCCTCCCACCGCTTTGAGCGGGGCGTGGACCCGCAGCTGCAGAACGAGGCCATCGAACGCGCCACCGCCCTGATCCTGGACATCGCCGGCGGCCAGCCGGGCCCGGTCAGCGAAGCCGTGGACGAAGCACACCTGCCGGGCCAGGCAGAAATCACCCTGCGTGCAGACCGTATCGAAGGCCTGCTCGGCATGGCTCTGCCCGCCGAACAGGTGGAAGACATCCTCAGCCGCCTGGGCATGGAAGTGTCGACTCAGGAAAGCGGCAAGGAATGGATGGTGCTGGCCCCCAGCTGGCGCTTCGACATGGCCATCGAAGCCGACCTGATCGAGGAACTGGCGCGCATCTACGGCTATGAAAAACTGCCCAGCCGTGTTCCCGCCGGTTCTCCCTCTGGCGAACCCGTTGCCGAGCAGACCGTCAACCAGCGCCGCCTGGGCGACGCCCTGATCGACCGCGGCTACCTGGAAGCGATCACTTACACCTTCGTGGAGCCGGGCCTGC
>JGI24521J20086_1000413_pt1 | contig 12192 bp, 9 predicted proteins | sample LinPmetageLP46_FD_20086 | JGI IMG/M metagenome (IMG submission 20086) | reverse complement strand
GACGAATGCAAGATCGGCATCATGCCCGGCAGCATCTTCCAGAAGGGCTCGGTCGGCGTTGTTTCTCGCTCCGGTACGCTGACCTATGAAGCCGTGCACCAGACCACAGCGGTTGGCCTTGGCCAGACGACAGCGGTCGGCATTGGCGGCGATCCGGTCAACGGCACCAACTTCATCGACGTGCTGGAATTGTTCCTGGCCGATGATGAAACCAAGTCGATCATCATGATCGGTGAAATCGGCGGCAGCGCGGAAGAAGAAGCTGCGCAATTCATCGCCGATGAAGCCAAGAAGGGCCGTTCCAAGCCAATGGTCGGCTTTATCGCCGGTCTTACGGCGCCTCCGGGACGCCGCATGGGCCACGCCGGCGCGATTGTTTCCGGCGGCCAGGGCGGCGCGGAAGACAAGATCGCGGCGATGGAAGCAGCGGGTATCCGCGTTTCGCCTTCGCCGAGTGAATTGGGCACGACGTTGGATGCGATGTTGAAGGAGCTGGTTTGAGTTTGAAGCGAGCCGTAACTTTGTGTTCCCTGCCGCAGGGCAGGGCCCAGACGATCGGACAGGATCGTTCTGGGCACCGGCCTTCGTCGGTGAACATTGAAGATGCGGGCTGAAGTGGTTCGAGATTGTGACGTGATGATGATTTGAGATTCCCTGCCGTAGGGCAGGGTCCAGACGATCGGACAGGACAATTCTGGGCACCTTCGCCGGTGAACAGTTAGGGGCCGGCACATAAGGTAGTATATTATGGGTTTTGAAAATCAGGATTTTATCGGCTCGGAGCAGGAGCAAGGCCCCAGCTGGCAGCGCAAGCACTGGCCGATTGATGACGCCGACGAGCTGAACAGCGCGCTTGATCCCACGCAAATGGGCATCGAGATAAAGGCATCTGCCGAGAAATCCGGCAAATCCATGTCCGATGCAGAGGTTGCGCAGGCGGCAGAAAAATCGATTAGAGCGATGATGCTGATCCGTACCTATCGGGTGCGTGGACATCTCGGTGCCAATCTTGATCCGCTGGGCTTGTCGAAGCTGGAAGAACCGGCTGATCTGACTCCGGAATTCCATGGCTTTACCGCCGACGATATGGACAAGCCGGTCTATCTGGGCGGCGTGCTTGGCTTCCAGACAGCGACCGTCCGCGAGATCGAAGCGGTCCTGCGCGCTAATTATTGCGGCCCGGTCGGTCTCGAATATATGCATATTGCCGATATCGAGGAACGGCGCTTTCTGCAGGAGCGGATGGAGGGCAAAGACGCCGAAATCCACTTCACGCCAGAGGGCAAGAAAGCGATCCTCAACAAGGTGATCGAAGGCGAGGAATATGAAAATTTCCTCGGCAAGAAATATGTCGGGACCAAGCGTTTCGGCCTCGACGGCGGTGAATCGATGTTGCCGGCGCTGGAAAATATCATCAAATATGGCGGCCAGTCCGGTGTCCGCGATATTGTCTATGGCATGGCCCATCGTGGCCGCCTGAACATTCTCGCCAATGTGATGGCCAAGCCCTACAAGGTCATCTTTCACGAATTTCATGGCGGTTCCGCCAGTCCCGAGGATGTCGGCGGCTCCGGCGATGTGAAATATCATCTCGGCACGTCCACCGACCGCGAATTTGATGGCATCAATGTTCATATGAGCCTCGTGCCCAATCCGTCGCATCTCGAAGCGGTGGACCCGGTGGTGCTCGGCAAGGTCCGCGCCCAGCAGGTTGCGCGGGACGATCTGGAAAAACATGATCAGGTGCTGCCGGTGCTGATCCACGGTGATGCGGCCTTTGCCGGTCAGGGTATCGTCTGGGAATGCCTCGGCTTCTCGGGCATCCGTGGTTATAATACCGGTGGTTGCATCCATTTCGTGATCAACAACCAGATCGGCTTCACCACCAGCCCGCAATTCGCGCGCAGCTCGCCTTATCCGTCCGATGTCGCCAAGGGCGTGCAAGCGCCGATTTTTCACGTCAACGGCGATGATCCGGAAGCAGTGACCTTCGCCTGCAAGATCGCGATGGAATTCCGCCAGCGTTTTGGCCGGGATATCGTTATCGACATGTGGTGCTATCGCCGCTTTGGCCATAATGAAGGCGACGAACCAAGCTTCACCCAGCCGATCATGTATGCCGCGATCAAGAAGCATCCAAAGGTCAGCAAGCTCTATGAAGCGCGGCTGGTCGAGGAAGGCGTGATCGACGCGGACTGGGGAGACCAGACCCGCAACGCCTTTGCCGACCATCTCGAAACCGAATTTCAGGCGGCGGCCGATTATAAGGCCGACAAGGCTGACTGGTTTGGTGGTCGCTGGCAAGGCCTGCATATTCCGGCCGATCCGGAAACCGCGCGCCGCAATGCGGAAACCGCGATCGACGCGAAATTATTCGACAGTCTCGGCCGGACATTGACGACGGTTCCCGAAGGCCTGCGCATTCACAAAACCCTCGGCCGGGTTCTCGACGCCAAAGCCAAGATGTTCGAGACGAAAGAGAATTTCGACTGGGCAACCGGCGAAGCGCTGGCGTACGGATCACTGGTCTCCGAAGGCTATAATATTCGCCTGTCCGGTCAGGATAGCGGGCGCGGCACCTTTTCCCAGCGCCATGCCGTATGGGTCGATCAGGATACCGAAGAAAAATATGTGCCCCTGAGCACGGTTCGTCATGGCCGGTTTGAAGTGCTCGACAGCCCGCTGAGTGAATATGGCGTGCTTGGTTTTGAATATGGCTATGCCGGTGCCGATCCGAAAACCCTGGTATTATGGGAAGCGCAATTTGGCGATTTCGCCAATGGCGCACAGATCATGATCGACCAGTTCATTGCCTCGGGCGAAGCCAAATGGCTGCGCGCCAACGGTCTGGTGCTGCTGCTGCCGCATGGCTATGAAGGCCAGGGGCCTGAGCATAGTTCGGCGCGGCTGGAACGGTTCCTGCAACTTTGCGCGCAGGATAATATCCAGGTCGCGAACATCACCACCCCGGCCAATTATTTCCACGTGCTGCGCCGCCAGATGCTGCGTTCTTTCCGCAAACCGTTGATCATCATGACGCCGAAGTCGCTGCTGCGGCACAAGCTGGCGGTATCGAAAGCGGAAGACTTCCAGGGCGACCATCATTTCATGCGGATATTGTCCGACACCAATCCGCCTGCCGACAAGGATGTGAAGCGCGTGGTGCTCTGCTCGGGCAAGGTCGCCTATGACCTGATCGAGGCGCGCGACGAGGCGGGTGACAAGAATACGGCGATCATCCGGATCGAGCAGCTTTATCCGTTCCCCGGCGAACCTCTGGTGGTCCGTCTGAAACGGATGACAAATCTCGAGACGGTTGTCTGGGCCCAGGAAGAACCGAAGAATAACGGCAGCTGGCATTTTGTCCGCTCCTATCTGGAGAAAGCTCTGGCTCTGGCGGACGTCGGGCCAAGTGAACCGGTCTATGCCGGACGCGCGGCTGCGGCCTCGCCTGCAACCGGTCTGGCCTCGCGGCACAAGCAGCAGCAGGAGCGGTTGATCGCTGAAGCACTCGGGCATCCCGTACAGGATTGAAAAGAGAGTAGTAGAACATGGCTATAGAAGTAACAGTCCCGGCATTGGGCGAATCGATCACCGAAGCGACATTGGGCGAATGGCTCAAGCAGCCTGGCGACGCGGTCGCCGCCGATGAACCGATTGCCAGCCTGGAAACCGACAAGGTGGCGCTCGAAGTGCCGGCGCCGCAAGCCGGTGTGATGGGCGAACATAAGGTCGCGGTTGGCGATACGGTTGAAGTCGGCGCCGTCATCGCGATGATCGAGGCGGGTAGCGGCGCGGCGCCGTCGAAAGCTGCGGAGACACCTGTTGACCCTCCCGAAAAAGCCACCTCTGTCACCGCCGCCAAGGCTGCAGACAAGCAGGATGAGGTTGCCACCAGCATCACCTTGTCGCCGTCGGTGCGCCGGCTGGTGCTCGAACATGGCGTCGACCCCAGCCAGATCAGCGGCACCGGCAAGGACGGCCGGCTGACCAAGGCGGATGTCGAGCAATATGTGAAGTCCGGCGCGGCGCAACAGCCGCCGCTGGCCGAAAAGGGCGCGGCGACGGGCGCACAGCCGCCTGCAGCAAGCGCTGCTACCGGCAACCGCAACGAAGAGCGCGTGCGCATGACCCGCCTCCGCCAGACCGTCGCCCGGCGACTGAAGGAGGCGCAGGACACAGCGGCTCTGCTGACGACGTTCAACGATGTCGACATGACCGCAGTAATCGAGACGCGCAGCAAATATAAAGAGCTGTTCGCCAAGAAACACGGCGTGAAGCTGGGCTTCATGGGCTTTTTCGTCAAGGCGGCCTGCATGGCGCTAAAAGACGTGCCTTCGGTCAACGCGCAGATTGATGGTGAGGAAATCGTCTATCATGATTATGCCGATATTTCGGTCGCGGTCAGCGCGCCCAACGGCCTGGTTGTTCCGGTCATCCGCAACGCCGAAGCGATGAGCTTTGCCGATGTCGAGAATACGATCGGTGATTTCGGCAAGCGCGCAAAGGATGGCAGTTTGACCATGGCGGATATGAAGGGCGGTACTTTCACCATTTCCAATGGCGGCGTGTTCGGCTCGCTGATGTCGACCCCGATCATCAATCCGCCGCAATCCGCCGTGCTCGGCCTGCACCGGATCGAGGATCGCGCCGTGGTTATCGATGGCGAGATTGTCGTCCGCCCGATGATGTATCTGGCGCTTAGCTATGACCATCGTCTGATCGACGGACGGGAAGCAGTGACCTTCCTGGTGCGGATGAAGGAAGCGATCGAGGATCCGGCGCGGCTTTTGATTGATTTGTAGGATTTTCGTCAACCTGAACTGGTTTCAGGATCCCCCGAGGTGCTGAAACAAGTTCAGCACGACGAGTATAGAGGTGAACTATGACCGACAGTTTTGACTATGATCTTCTGATAATCGGCTCCGGCCCCGGCGGTTACGTCGCGGCGATCCGGGCAGCGCAGCTCGGGTTGAAGACCGGCTGCATCGAGAGCCGCGAGACGCTCGGTGGCACCTGCCTGAATGTCGGTTGCATCCCGTCCAAGGCAATGCTGCACGCGTCCGAACTCTATCACGAGGCGCATAGCGGTGCGCTGGAGAAATTCGGTGTGAAACTGACCGGCGCCAAGCTCGACCTGAAGCAGATGCTGGCCGAGAAACTGAAGGCCGTTGAAGAGCTGACCGGCGGCATTGCGTTTCTGTTCAAGAAAAACAAGGTCGACTGGATCAAGGGCCGCGGTTCGTTTGAAAACGCGCATAAGGTCAATGTCGGCGACAAGAGCTACACAGCGAAAAATGTCCTGATTGCGACCGGTTCATCGGTGACTCCGCTTCCGGGTGTCGAAATCGACAATGACAAGCATGTCGTGGTCGACAGTACCGGCGCGCTCGAACTGCCCAAGGTTCCCGGCCATATGGTCGTGATAGGCGGCGGCGTGATCGGGCTGGAGCTCGGTTCCGTCTGGCTGCGGCTTGGCGCCAAGGTCACGGTTGTCGAATATCTCGACCAGATCCTGCCCGGCATGGACGGTGATATCCGCAAGGACAGCGCGCGGATGTTCAAGAAGCAGGGCTTTGATATCAAGACCGGCACCAAGGTCACCGGCTGCACGGTCAAGGGCAAGAAAGCCACACTGACAATGGAACCGGCCAAGGGCGGCGACAGTGAAACGATGGAAGCCGATGTCGTGCTGGTGGCGATTGGCCGCAAGCCGAATATCGACGGCCTCGCGCTGGAAAATTCCGGTGTCGAAACCAATGACCGCGGCCAGATAGAGGTCGGACACGACTTCCAGACTGACGTCCCCGGCGTCTATGCGATCGGTGATGTTACTCCCGGCCCGATGCTCGCGCACAAGGCCGAGGATGAAGGCATTGCTGCGGCAGAATTTATTGCCGGACAGCAGGGCATCGTCAATCACGACCTGATCCCTGGCGTTGTCTACACCTATCCGGAAATTGCCAGCATCGGCAAAACCGAGGAAGAGGTGAAGGACAGCGGCATCGAATATAAGACAGGCAAATTCCTGTTCGCTGCCAACAGCCGCGCCAAGACCAACCGCGATACCGAGGGCTATGTGAAGATAATCTCCGACGCGAAAACCGATCGCGTGCTCGGTGCCCATATCATCTCGTCGCTTGCCGGCACGATGATCGCGCAGGTAACCCAGGCAATGGAGTTCGGCGCGACCAGCGAGGATATCGCTTACACCTGCCATGCCCATCCGACACACAGCGAGGCGATCAAGGAAGCCGCCATGGCGGTGCAGGGAAAGCCGATCCATATGTAGGCTGCGCCGTTCCGCCCTTGATGTGGAGCCCGGTCAGCAGTAGCATCGTTTTCCACAGGGTTCCGGCTTACTGACCGGAACCCGGGGGAGAGAACATGGCGATTGCATCACTGACCACCGAGCCCACGGCCACGGAAATTGCAGCTGATATTGCTGCGGGCAACCTTTCGGCTCTGGCGGCGACCGAAGCCGCCATCGGACGGATTGAAGCTCTGGATGGTCCGATTAATGCCGTGGTCGTGCGCAATTTTGATGCCGCACGCGCGGCTGCAAAACGACTGGATGAAACCGGGAACCAGGCTGGCCAGCCACTTTTTGGCGTGCCGATGACGGTCAAGGAAAGCTTTAACCTCACCGGACATCCCTCGACCTGGGGCCTGGAACATGCGCGCAACAATATCGCGCAGTCCGATGCGGCTGTTGTCCAGAGGCTCAAGCGAGCGGGCGCGGTGATCCTCGGCAAGACCAATGTCCCCCCCGATCTGGCGGACTGGCAATCGAACAATCCGGTCTATGGCCGGACCAACAATCCCCATGATCTGGGTCGCTCGCCCGGAGGGTCATCCGGCGGCGCTGCCGCTGCGGTGGCCAGCGGAATGGTCGCATGTGAATTTGGCAGCGATATCGGCGGGTCAATCCGCGTGCCGGCTCATTATTGCGGGATTTGGGGGCACAAACCGACCTTCGACGTCATCAGCCTTGAGGGCCACGGATATCCCGGCACCGATTCCGCGCGACCAGCGTTGTCGGTTTGCGGTCCGCTGGCGCGTTCGGCGGAAGATCTGGCGACATTGCTGGACGTGACGCTCGACCATCCGCTGCAGCGCCGTGATGTTTCGATCAAGGGTGGCCGGTTTCTTCTCATTGAAGAGCAACCGATGGTCGGATGTTCGAGCTGCTATCGGGCTGAACTTGACCGCGTCGCCGGACAGATTGAGGATGCAGGTGGTCAGGTCGAGCGGCGCTGCGAACTGCTTCCCGATCTCGAAGCCGCCCATGACAGTTATCTCAAAATGCTCAATATAGCGATGGCAGGAGGCCTGCCCGCACCGGACGGCACGCAGGCCACTGTGCGGGACTGGTTTGATCTTTGCGACATTCAGGCGCGCGTCTCTCGGCAATGGCGCGATGTGTTCGGACAGTTTGATTTTGTGCTGGCCCCGGTGAGCGCCACTCCCGCCTTTCCGCATCATGACGGACAGATATTCCAGGACAATATCGAAATTGACGGGAAGAATCTGCCCGCTGCGCCGCAACTCGCCTGGGCCGGGATCGCGACGTATCCGGGGCTGCCCTCGACGGTACTGCCGATTGGTTCGGTGGATGGATTGCCGGCCGGCATGCAGGTGATCGGCGACCGCTCAGGACTATCAAACTATTGATAGCGCGCGGCAGATCGGGGCGCTAATCAGCGCCTGATCGCAATCTCGAGTTTGGCACATGGCAAAAATACACAATAAATTCATGCGCTGGCACGTCTGGCTCGGCTGGCTGATCGGGGTGCCGATCATCATCTGGACGGCGAGCGGATTATTGATGGTGGCACAGCCAATTGAAACCGTGCGCGGCAATCATTTGCGTAACGAAACACCGGCGCTGGATGCCATCAAACCCGTTGCGCCCTTGCTTGAGGGGCGGCAGGCGAAGAGCCTGACCCTGCAGCAAAATAGTGCTGGCCCGTTTTGGGCCATTGCCTATGCCGATGGTGGCAAGCGGCGGGCGGATGCCGAGACCGGCGCGTTGCTGCCGCCGGTATCCGGCGCCGAGGCCAATATGCTGGCGAGCGCGGCCCGGTCTGACGGAGCGGCGATACGGTCCGTGACATTGTTCGCTGCGGGCCAGGCACCGATCGACCAGCGGAGCGGCCGGCCATCGTGGCAGGTTGTGTTTGACGATGATGCGCGTTTTTATATTGATGCCGATACCGGCGAACTTCTCGCTGTCCGCACCAAATTCTGGCGGGCGTTTGATTTCATGTGGGGGCTGCATATCATGGACTTGCAGACGCGGGAGGACAGCAGCCATCCGATCCTGATCGGTTCTGCAGCGCTCGCTCTGCTCGGTTCGATACTCGGTTTTGTCATGCTGTTCACCCGGCGCAGACGAAGGAAAGCATCATGAATTCGGTTTTCCTGTACAGCGCTCTCGGCTGGCTCGACCTGTTCGGGATTGCGGTTTTTGCCATTTCCGGAGCGCTGGTCGCGGCGCGCAACCGGCAGACTCTGGTGACCTTCGGCTTTTTCGCACTGGTCACCGGTGTCGGTGGCGGAACGGTCCGGGATCTGCTGATCGGCGCACCGGTTTTCTGGGTGCAGGACGCGCGGGTGCCAATCTTATGTCTGGGCATTGCTCTGCTGGTATGGCTTACACCGGTCAAATTCTGGCGACCGGCGGCGGTCGACTGGTTCGATGCTATCGGTCTCGCCGCTTACTCCGTTTTCGGTGCGGCCAAGGCGATGCAACTGGGGATTGACCCGGTTCCTGCCGCAATCATGGGAATCATTACAGCCAGCGTTGGCGGGGTGATCCGTGATCTGATCTCGGGAGAGCCCTCGATCATTGTCCGGCCGGAACTTTATGTGACCGCAGGCGCGCTTGCTGCTTCCGTATTCGTGCTGCTGGTGCAGATCGGGGTGCAGGGCTTTGTCGCCGCGCTGATCGCCTTTACCGCAGGATTTGCACTGCGAGCTCTGGCTATCGTCAAAGGCCTTTCGCTTCCTGCCTATCGCACTGTCGAAGACAAGGAATAGCCAAGCAGCCGGTCGATCCAGCCGGCGGAAGCTTTTGTGTTCCGGGGCACAGCAGTGCCGCATTCGAGGCACAAGGCTTGTACATCTTCACGCACCAGCAGGCCCTGGGCGGTTGTCATGGCTTGAGCGAAAATTGCCTTCTGACGCTGTGCGGCCCAGCCGATCACGCCGTTGACCGGTGCACTTTCCTGCCGGACAAACGGAATGCCTTCAAACGGCAGCCATGAGAGACTGACCTGCGGATCGAGATATTGGGCGTGATAGTCGCCTTCCTTCAGATCGGCGCGCCTAGCAGCTTCCGCGAGCGCTTCCGGCATGCCGCCAAAGCCGTCGACCAGACCCAGTTGCCGGGCGGTGCCGCCGTCCCAGACGCGGCCTTGCCCGATCGTATCGACTTCTGCCGGCGTCTTGCCGCGCGCTGCCGCAACCAGTTTGATGAAGTCACCATAGCTGTCTTCGACACCGGCCTGTAAAATCGCATTGAGGTCGTCGCTAAAGCCTCCGACAAAATCCGGCTCGCCCGATAGTGGCGTGGTCTGCACGCCGTCGGCGGTGACACCCCATTTGGCGAGCGCTTTTTCAAAGCTGGGCAGAACCGCGAACACACCGATGGAACCGGTGATCGTATCCGGCTCGGCGAATATATGATCGCCGGCAGTCGCGATCCAATAGCCGCCGCTGGCCGCAACATCACCCATTGAAATCACGATCGGCAGTTTCTTTTTCTTCGCTTCAAGCAACGCCAAACGAATTTCCTCGCTGGCGAAGGCCGAACCACCCGGGGAATCCACGCGGACCACCAGCGCCTTGATTTCGTCTTCGTCCAGCGCAGTATAGATCAGTTCGGCGATCCGCCCGCTGGCAGCCATGCCGGGGCCGGTGCTGCCACCGACAATTTCGCCAGCGACAGTTATCACACCGATCGCGGAACCGTCTGTCTCGACCGGATGTGCGGCTACGAAATCATCATAATCGATGCTCTTGAAACTGTCCGGCGAGGGCTCTTCATCCGTGCCGACCTGCTCCGCAACAAAGCGGTCGAAGGCGGTCTTGTCACCCAGCTTGTCGATCAGTTTCTGCTGCATTGCCACGGCTGCATAGTCGCCGCCAGCGGCGGTGATGAACGCAGCGGGATCGTCGGCAAATGGCTTGACGTTCGTTTGGGGCCGGGATTTCTTCAATTCGGCCAGCCAGCTTTCCCAAAGCACGCCATAAAGCGCTTCGGAGGCTTCTCGCGATGCGTCCGACTGATCGGCGCGCATATAGGGCTCGACCGCGCTTTTATAGGTGCCGACGCGATATATATTGGCTGTCACGCCGAGCCGGTCGATCAGGCCCTTATAATAGAGGCGGTTGCCGCCGGGGCCGGCAAAAATGATTCCGCCCATCGGGTCCATCCAGATTTCTGTGGCATGGGCGGCGAGCTGATAGCTGTCGTCGCTATAGAAGCTGGCGAATGCATAAATCGGTTTTCCCGCCTTCTTGGCGCGGGCGAGCGCGTCGCCAATATCGGTCAGGCTGGTTTGGCCACCACCGACAAAGCTGCTGAGATCAAGAACAATCGCTTTGACACGCTCATCATCCACCGTGGCATCAATGGCGCGCACGACATCGCGCAAGCGATATTCGCGCGGGCTGTTGCCAGCATTGCCGGCCAGAAAATCCTCAAAGGTGGGAGCTGCGGGCTCTTCGACAATCACGCCGTTCAGATCGAGCAGCAATGCGCCATCGCGGATCGCGCCGCTATTGGGTTGAGTCGACAGCAGAGCATAAAGCGCGCCGAAAAACAGCAACATGGCGATCAACACCATGCCATCCTTTATTGCGACCAGAAATCTCCACGCCGCCCGCGCAAACTGCATATTCATATCCCCGTTTTGACTGGATTGACCCGTCCTATATGGGATCGAGGCCGAATATTACCAGCGGATAAGACGCGGCACGACCAACCGGCCGAGAATCGCACACAATGCGACCGCCAGAGAATACCACAGACCGATATAGAATATGCTGTTGAACGGGCAGTGCAGGCTGTAGGCCGCCGCGCCCAGAGCGCCGGACGACATGCCGACGAGCCAGCCCGCGCGTTCCAGAGCAACCGGCGCGCCGCGGCGCAGCCAAAAGACTTGTGCTGCCGCGATACCGCTACCCACGAGCATGCTGATAGCAAGACATTCGACGCCATAGCGCGGCACCAATATCGCCATATTATCCGGCGCGGCGAGCATTGCCATGACGGCGGCAGTGGCCGGGAAAAGCAAAGCGGCAAATAATGCCCAGATCCAGCCCTTGAAACTGTTGCCAACGGCGGGCTGGCTCATCGCGATCACGGCATAGCTGCTGCTCACACCGAGCAAAAGCAAGGCACCGCCCCGCAGAAAGAACATCGGATGCGGCATGCCCATCAATATATCGCCGCGGATCCCGGCCAGCATTGCAACCACCGCCGCAAGAATTGCGGCAATCGCCAGCGTCAGCGCGAGCCCGTCGCGATTCTTCAACGGCTTTACCGGCGTCAGTTCTTCGACGAGACGATCTATCATCATGTCCGACATAATATATACTCTTCTACTCTCACTCTGTTTCGACCATCGACGACAGCTTTTTCAGCCCCCGATGGATGTTCACTTTGACCAGGGACTCCGACTGGCCGGTCATCGCCGCTGCCTCGTTGATGCTGAGGCCTTCAATCTTGACCAGGCCGATGACCTCTGCCTGCTTCGGCGGGATCATGCCGAGCAGCCGTTCCAGACTGACCTTGGCGGTTACCGTTTCGTCCTGCGGATCGGCGACCATCTCTTCATAAAGCTGGTCATGCTCGTGCCGGTAAATCTTCCGCAAACTGTCGATCCAGCGGTAGCGCCCGATCGCGGCGAGCCATGGGAGAAATGCCCGCGCCGGATCGTAGCTCGCCCGCTTGCGGTGCAGTGAAATCAGGGTTTCCTGCACCAAGTCATCGATCGCCGCGGGATTGATCTTGCGGGCGTAATAGCGCCGCAGCCATTTTTCGCATTCGGCGAGCAGCGTCGAATAGCAGAGCTTGTCTCCACCCTGTGCCTTGATCATCAGGCGCCGAAAAGTTTCTTCATTGGCGATCACCGGATTAGCCGAACTTGTGACCGGTCAACCGGTCCAGCGAGAACATCCCGC
>JGI24521J20086_1000410_pt1 | contig 12406 bp, 12 predicted proteins | sample LinPmetageLP46_FD_20086 | JGI IMG/M metagenome (IMG submission 20086) | reverse complement strand
GATATTACCGAACGATTGGCGGATCTGCTCGAGCGCCAAGCCGAATTGCGCGGGAAGTTGATCGGCACATTGGCCTATCCGGCGGTACTGGCTCTGGTTTCGATCATCGTGGTCGCGCTGCTGATGATCGCGGTTGTGCCCAAGGTGGTTGAACAGTTCGACGATGTGAACCAGCAACTGCCGATGATCACGCGCATTGTCATTGGCATATCCAGCTTTCTGGCCGACTGGTGGTGGGCGATTGCAATCCTGATCGGACTGGCGCTGTTGATTGGCTGGCGCGCGCTCAAGGAGCCCAAGCTCAAATATCGCTTTGATGGCTTTCTGTTGCGTCTGCCGTTTTTCGGACGCTTGCTGCGGGATTTGCACGCGGCGCGTCTGGCACGAACACTGTCGACGATGGTTGCCAGCCGCTTGCCGATTATCGAGGGATTGCGGCTGGCCACCGAAACAATCCACAACAGCGTGTTGCGCAAGGCTTCGGAAGATATGGTCGAAGCCATCAGAGGCGGCGGCAGTCTGTCGACGGCGCTTAAGAATACCGGGGTTTTCCCGCCAATGCTGGTCTATATGACGTCCAGCGGGGAAGCATCAGGGCAGCTTGATGACATGCTGGCCCGGGCGGCTGGATATCTGGAACGGGAATTTGACAATTTCAGTTCTACCGCCTTGTCCTTGCTCGAACCGATAATCATCGTGGCGCTTGGCGGGCTGGTCGCGCTGGTGATACTGGCGATATTATTGCCGATCCTGCAGCTTCAGAATCTTGCCGGACTATAGGACCGGAACAAAGGAATGACTATGACGACAGAGATTAAAAATACCGACCAGGCTTTGGCCGTCGACGAAAAATCGAAGAAAAAACGCAATGGCTTTACGCTGGTCGAGCTGATGGTGGTGATTTTCATTCTTGGCCTGCTGACGACGATTGTCGTGATCAATGTGCTGCCTAGCCAGGACCGCGCGATGGTCCAGAAGGCGCGCGCGGATATTGCAACGCTCGGTCAGGCGCTCGAAATGTACCGGCTAGACAATCTCGCCTATCCCGGTTCGTCCGACGGGCTGCAGTCATTGATTGCACCCCCTGCATCGCTGGCAACCACCGCACGCTATCGTAAGGGCGGCTATATCAAGAAACTGCCCGACGATCCGTGGGGCCGGCCTTATCAATATGACAATCCCGGCCGTCAGGGCCCGGGTTTTGATCTTTACTCACTGGGCGCTGACGGCGCACCGGGTGGTGAAGATGACAATGCCGATATTTACGCCGAATAAGATCAGCATCGCGTGAACCCTAATCTTCTTCTGATTGCCCTTCCGACCACGGATAACGAGGCGCTTTATTGGTGGCACGTCGCCGATGGCGCGGTGCAGGCGCGAGGCTGCGATCCGGACCCGCCCACGGCTTTGCACGATGATGGCCCGGATGAGACACAAGCGGATGCGCGGGTGATTGCGCTGGTGCCGTCGCATCTGACCAGTATCATGGCCCACGAAGCAATCAGCGGCACCAATGAAAGCCAGGCGCTTGCCGCTGCGACCATGGCTGCCAAGGTGCAAAGCCTGGAAGGGGAGAAGGTTCATATCGTCGCTACTGTCGATGGTGAAGGCGGGGTGGTGACGGCTTCGGTGGGTCGGGATATATTGTCGGCCGGACTGGTTCATCTGCGGGCTTTGAACATTGATCCCGAGGCGATCATTCCTTCGGGCTGGTTACTGCCGGTTATCGGTTACGGCGCACTGTCTGCGGATTTCGGATTTGACCAGGTCGTCCGTGCGGACAATATTATCGCCACCGATGATTCGGTGCTCCGGGAATTTCTATTTGCCGACCGGGTCATCACGCCGATGACCGGCGAAACCTTTGACGCCATGCTGCTCGGTGCCTCCGGAAAAGCCGATCTCAATTTTCGCAGCGGACCCTTTGCGAAAAAGACCCAACGCTCGATGGATGCGAAGCAAAAGCGTTGGCTCGGCTGGATGGCGGCGGCGCTGGTCGTCGTCTCGCTTGCCATTCCGTTGGTACAGCTGGCCCAATATCATTGGGCGGCGGGTGCTGCGGACGAGGCGGCTCTGGCCAGTGCCGCTGCCGTCGTTGGCGAGCAGGAGAATCCGGATAGCGCCGAACGCGCGCTCGACCAGCGGCTGATTGCTGAAAATCGCGGTAATATCATGTTCCCTGTTCCGGCTTCGGCGCTCTATTTAGCGCTGCAGCAGGTACCCAACGTGTCGATCATCCGCATGTCTTATGGTGAAAACGGGATCGTGTCAGCGACATTGTCCGCGGTTCGCAACGAGGATATCAATCCCGCCCTGCTGGCGTTGCAGGAAGCGGGTTTCATCATTACCGCGACCCCGCGCACCGATGCTACGGGTTCGGCGCAGGCGGATATAACGGTGAGGGCACCATGATCAGCAATGCAAGAAACTGGTTTGCCGGTCTGAGCCAAAGGGAAAAGATTTTGGTTGGTATTGCCGGTCTGCTGTTGGCGGGATTGGTCGGCTATTATGGTATCGCTCGGCCTATGTTCGGCGCGATGGCATCGGCGGAAGAGCGCTATGTGGATGCAGTCGAGCGGCAGGCGCGGATTGACGTCAAGGTTTCGGCGCTCCAGCAACCTGAGGACGGGCAAGTGGCCAAGTTCAGCGGCGTGATCGAGGCCTTCGTCAGTCAAAGCGCGGGTGAGACGGGCATTGCGGTGGCTTCCGTTACGCCGCAGCCGGATAACCGGGTAAACATGGTGGTCGAATCAGCCAAGCCTACGGCGCTCTTCGGCTGGCTGGCGCGGATCGAACGGGAAGGTATCGCGGTCGAGGCGCTCAACGTGAACCCTGCTGGCAATGGAACGATCTCGGCAACGCTGACCCTGCGATCACATTAGCCGAACAGTTTTTCGCCCGCTACTCAGCCGGTTCAATATGATGCTGTTTGGCTTTGGTCTGGAACATAATGCCGCCATCGTCGGCTGACATGACTTCCGGTTCCGCCAGATCAGCTTTTGCGACCTTGGTCTTTTTCTGTACCCATTCGCCTTTGTCGTTGCGAATATAGTCTGGCGCCCGCTGGACATTCCAGACCAGACCCATTTTCTCCCAAGCATAGATGATCTGTCCGTTGAGATCGAATTCCCACCATGCAATTTTCGATGATGCCGCGCGCGGATGCTGGTGATGGTTGTTGTGCCATCCGTCGCCAAAGGTCATCCACGCCATGAACCAGTTGTTCCGTGAACCGTCCTTGGTCTTGAACCGCTGCGAGCCAAAGACATGGCCGATGCTGTTCACGCCCATGACGAAATTCAGAAAGAAAAAGTTGCGGAAAAAGCCGCCGATCAGGATCGTGCCGATGATATATTCCGGCCCGCCAAATGCCAGCGCCCAGAGAGCCGGCAAAACGATGCTGGAAAAAATCGCAATCGACCAGCGATGCTTGTGGCACCATAAGACCTGCGGATCGTCGATCAGGCCCTTGCCATAGATATTCATGTCGGACGTCGTATTGTCAAACAACCAGCCAAAATGGGCAATGCCCAAACCTTTCAGCTTTCCCATTTTCTTGCCGTGGCCGTCGACATAGGGGCTGTGCACGTCGCCGACATCATCAGAAAAAGCGTGATGACGCCGATGATCGGCTGCCCATTTCAGGACCGAAGCCTGACAGGCCATTTGCGCCATGATGCCGATCGCGAGTCGCATTTTCGGCCCGGCTTCGAAAGCGCGGTGGGTGAAGTAACGGTGATAGCCAATGCCGACGCCCATGTTGATCAGGACGAAACCGAACAAAAAGGCCGACCATTCGACCCAGCCGGTGGAATGTGTGAGAGTCCAGTACAAAGCGCCGAGAGAGCCTAGCACCATCGAGGAAAGCAGGATGCCATATTCAATGCGCTTCGCCCGCGCAGCTGGTCCGCCAATGATGACGCCATGCTGTGGATGCTGTTCCGACGGTGTATATTCGTCGGGTTGAATGTCGCTAAATGCGGTCGCCATCGCCAAAATTCCTCGAAATTTTACTCGAGAATACAGGATATAGGCTATTTGCGATGATTACAATTCTATTAACTATTAGGTGGCGCGCGCGGCGACCCGCCTTGTGACGCTAGTTGTCTTTGAGGCGCTCGCGACTGCTCCGGCTGGTTTCTCTTGAAGTGCTGCGGGCGGGTTCCGCGCGCGGCGGTCTGGACGGCTTGTCGGTCCGGGCAGCCGGTTGTGACCGGGCTTGGGGCTGTTCGGCCGCTCTGCTCGGGCGCCGGTCTGACCGACCTGCTCGGTCTCCGCGACTGCGGGTTGGTGTCGCCCGGTCCGACCGTGGTGCCCGTGCCTCAGGTCGATCGCCGCGTTCGCCGCGCACGCCTCTATTGTCGCGATCATCGCTGCGTCGTTGGCCGCGGCTGTTGTCACGACTCGGATCTCGCGAACCATCCCGGCGGTCATATCTCTGGTCGCGCCGATCCCCGCGCCGGTCGGAATTTACATTGCGGTCTCTGCGATCTCTGGCGTGATGCCCGCCATATTCGGCGCGTTGCCGGGCCCAGTGACGGCGGTGATTGTCGCGCATCGCGTGGCGCTTGCCCCCCCGGTCAAAGATATAGATACCATAGCCGGGATAATAATATTGATCATACCAGCCGCCGCCATAGCCGATGTTGGCAAAGCCATAGCCATAGTCGCAGGCATAATAATCGTCGAACGGCGCATAGGGATCGCAATCATATCCGCGATTGTTGACATAGCCGTCGCCATAATAGCCGGAGCCGCCATACATGCAGCCGCCCAAGGATAATAGCGTGCCAGCCGCAACAGCAGACTTCAGAAGGTGGGGAGTTGAAAATTTAATCATGCTCATTTCCTTGAAATCGACCCGGTGGCAGCAGCTATGCGAGGGTTCGATCATTATATAGCTGCAAGACCTAATTCATCGCGATTGAATAGCTTATGAATGGAGGCACTTGCTGACACTGATGAAAGTAGTTAATGAGTTGATTAAATAACAGTTCAGGAGCGCTCCCGTGGCTACAATCGCAGCAAAACCGCATGGCTATCCCTTTCAGGAATCTGCTAACCCGCATTGGGTGAAGCGGCCAAGCGAGGAAGATCTGGCGCATATTCCAGGGGAGAAAGGCTTGCCGGTTCTCGGTTGCACACTGGACTTGCTCAAGAACCCGGCTGGCTTTGGCCGCCGGATGTTCGAGCAATATGGTTCGGTATACCGTACCTTCAGTTTCGGCGGATGGTCGGTCAACATGCTCGGTGCTGACGCGGCTGAACTGATCTTGTTCAACAAGGACAAGATATTCTCGAGCGAGCAGGGTTGGGGACCGATACTCAACAATCTTTTTCCGCGCGGCTTGATGTTGATGGATTTCGAACGCCATCGGGCGGATCGCAAGGCGCTATCGGTGGCGTTCAAGCCGGGACCGATGAAGCATCATTGTCAGGTGCTGGGCGAGGGTATCTTGGATCGGGTTGCCGATTGGGGCGGGACTGAATTCAATTTTTACCCGGCGATTAAATCCTTGTCGCTGGATACCGCTGCCAGCGCGATTCTCGGCATCCCCTGGGGACCGGAAGCGGACAAGATTAACAAAGCCTTTGTCGATGAAGTGCAGGCATCGGTCGGCGTGGCGCGCAAGCCCATTCCTTTTACCAAAATGTGGAAGGGTGTGAAGGCGCGTGAATATCTGCTCGAATATTTCACTCCCCAGGTGAAAGAGCGTCGCGCCAAGGGCGGCGAAGATATCTTCACCCAAATCTGTCTGGCGACTCACGAAAATGGTGAATTGCTGACCGAGGGTGAAGTTGTCGATCATATGAACTTCCTGATGATGGCGGCGCACGATACGATCACTTCGTCGGCAACCAGCCTGATCTATTTGCTCGCCAAACATCCCGAGTGGCAGGAAAAGGTCCGTGAGGAATGTCTGTCGGTGGCGCCTGCCGGAACGGCACTATCGATGGAACAGTTGGGCGAGCTCAAACTGACCGAAATGGCCTTCAAGGAAGCGCTGCGGCTGATCCCGCCGGTTCCATCGATGCCACGCCGTGCGGTCAAGGACTTCACGTTCCGCAATTACACGATTCCCGCCGGTACATCGGTCGGGGTTAGCCCCAGCTTCGTCCACAAAATGGAAAAGCACTGGCCCAACCCGGACAAATTTGATCCGCTGCGTTTCACGCCGGAAAATTCGGTCGGTCGTCATAAATATGCCTGGGTGCCCTTCGGCGGCGGCGCGCATATGTGCCTCGGGCTGCATTTCGCCTATATGCAGATCAAGATATTGATGCACGCGATGCTGACCCAGAACCGCGTCGTCCTGCAGGGTGGACCGGATTACGAACCAAAATGGCAAGTCTTTCCGATCCCGCAACCCAAGGACGGACTGCCGATAAGACTTGAGCCCATTTAGTCGTCGAGCTAGACGATATGCGTTCTTGGGACTTCAAGTCTCTATGATATAGGATGTTTTCGCTTTGGAGAGAGCGGATGAATAGGGGGGATAAGCATGAATATCTTACGCATCGTTACCATATTGGTCGGGTTGGTCCCGCTATTTCTGGGTATCACCGGCATCCTTTTCGGTGCAGCGGAACATAGTGGCGGGGAAGCGGTGAATAGCGCGCTCGACAGCCAGTATCGCTATCTTGCCGGGGTCTATGTTGCGGTCGGTTTGATGACCCTCTGGTCAGCGGGCGATATCAGGGCGCGCGCGGGCTTTCTGCGCTTTGCTATGCTTGGCTGGTTCATCGGCGGACTTGGTCGGGTGGTCTCATGGCTGACCGTCGGCGAACCTGCGAGCTGGCAAGTCAGCGGCACGGCCGTCGAACTGGTGGTGCCGGTCTTGCTGCTCTTGTGGCAGAAGCGGGTTTTGAGGCGCTAAGAGAAATATTCCGGAAACCTGGCTTTGATGATTGCCACCAGATCAGGTTCCATAAATTTGTAATTGTCCGCTATGGCGAGATTGCGCACAGGCGTATATCTTAGTTGTGCGCCAAATTTCCGGGTGATCTTCTTCTTGTGGGCGGTCTCCATCGCATAGATTATATCCGCCCATTCAACCAGATCGCCAGATAGCGGCGTTTCAGCGTCGTTATTCGTGCCTGCGGAAATGGCGGTCACTGTTTCCACACCATTTAGGACCGCTTCGGCGGTCGGGCTGCGCAATCGATTGCGGGAACAGACAAACAGGAGCTTTGTTGGCTCGCCGCTCACTTCGCCAGCATATCCTTCAGATAGCCGCCGGTGAAACTGCCCTTGACCTTCGCAACCTCTTCCGGCGTTCCTTGCGCGACAATTTCACCGCCGCGCACGCCGCCTTCGGGGCCGAGGTCGATGATATGATCGGCGGTCTTGATGACGTCGAGATTATGCTCGATCACGATCACGCTATTGCCCTGTTCAACCAGCCGTTGCAGTACTTGCAACAGCTTGCGGACATCCTCGAAATGCAGGCCGGTGGTTGGCTCGTCGAGAATATAGAGCGTCTGTCCGGTTGACCGTTTCGACAGTTCCTTGGCCAGTTTGACCCGCTGCGCCTCGCCGCCGGACAAAGTCGTCGCCTGCTGGCCGACCTTCACATATCCTAGGCCCACTTCATAAAGCATCGCCATCTTGTCGCGGATCGGCGGGACCGCCTTGAAGAAGCTGACCGCATCCTCGACCGTCATGTCGAGGATATCGGCGATCGACTTACCCTTGAACTTTACCTCGAGCGTCTCGCGATTGTATCGTTTACCACCGCATTCCTCACAAGTGACATAAACGTCAGGCAGGAAATGCATCTCGATCTTGATCAGCCCGTCACCGCGGCACACTTCGCAGCGGCCGCCCTTGACGTTGAAGCTGAACCGGCCCGGCTTGTAACCGCGCACCTGCGCCTCGGGCAGACCGGCAAACCAGTCGCGGATATTGGTAAACGCGCCGGTATAAGTCGCCGGGTTTGAGCGCGGAGTTCGACCAATTGGTGACTGGTCGATATCAATGACCTTGTCGCAATATTCCAGGCCGGTGATCTTGTCATGCGCGCCTGCAATCACGCGCGCGCCATTAAGCGTCCGCGCCGCCGACGCATAAAGCGTGTCGATGGTCAGGGAGCTTTTGCCCGAGCCGCTCAGGCCGGTGACGCAGGTGAATGTACCAAGCGGAAAGGATACGGTGACATCCTGCAAGTTATTGGCGGTGGCGCCGTGCACGGTCAGCTTCTTGCCATTGCCCTTGCGCCGTGTCTCTGGAACCTCGATCTCGCGCGTGCCATTGAGATAGGCGGCCGTCAGCGATTTCTTCGATTTCAAGATCTGCTTGAGGGTCCCTTCGGCCACAACCTCGCCGCCGTGAACGCCGGCGCCCGGTCCCATGTCGACGACCCAGTCAGCGGTGCGGATCGCGTCCTCGTCATGCTCGACCACGATCACGGTGTTGCCGAGATCGCGCAGACGTTTGAGTGTGGTCAGCAAGCGATCATTATCCCGCTGGTGCAGGCCGATGCTCGGTTCGTCGAGGACATAGAGCACGCCGCTCAGCCCAGAACCAATCTGGCTGGCGAGGCGGATACGCTGGCTCTCGCCGCCGGACAATGTACCGCTGGTCCGGTCGAGATTGAGATAGTCGAGCCCGACATTGTTGAGGAATCCCAGTCGCTCGATAATCTCCTTAAGGATCGGTTCGGCGATCTGGCTCTGCGTCTTGTTCAGTTTGGCGCCGAGGGCTTCAAAAAATTCCAGGGCATCGCCAACGCTGCGCCGGGTCGATATCGAAATATCCTCGCCGGCGATCTTGACCGCCAGCGCTTCCGGCTTGAGCCGCGCGCCGTGACAGGTCTCGCAGGGGGCGGCCGCCTGGAATTTGGCCAGCTCTTCCTGCATCCAGGCGCTTTCGGTTTGCAGCATGCGCCGGTTAAGATTGCCGACGACGCCCTCGAACGGCTTTTTCACTTCATAGGATTTGCGCCCGTCCTGGAAACGCAGCGTGACGGGAATGCCTTGTGTGCCGTTGAGGATTACATCCTGGTGATGGTCGCTCAGCTCGTTCCACGGCGTGTCGAGATCAAATTCAAAATGCCGTGCGAGACTGCCCAGCACCTGCATATAATAAGGTGAGGGCGGGTTGGATTTCGCCCAGGGCACGACCGCGCCTTTTTTGATGCTGAGCGCCGGATTGGGGACGATCAACTGGGTGTCGAAATGCAGCTTCTCGCCAAGACCGTCGCACGACGGGCAGGCGCCTTGCGGGGCATTGAACGAGAACAGCCGCGGCGCGATTTCCTCGATGGTGAAACCGCTGACCGGGCAGGCGAAACGTTCGGAAAAGACGATCCGGTTTGGCGGGAGGCCGGTGCCTTTCATGCTCCCCTCCCGCTTGCGGGAGGGGTCGGGGGTGGGGATATTCTGTGTGTCCGGCTGGCCCACCCCTGGCCCCTCCCGCAAGCGGGAGGGGGAGTCATTCTGTTCCGGTGTGAACGTCGCGCTGGCTTCTGCCACACTCTCCGTTCGTGCTGAGCTTGTCGAAGTACGATTAGCGAGAGCTTCCTCAACAGTTCCATCGGCCAAATCCACAAAAGCTAGGCCATCCGCCAGCCGCAATGCAGTCTCGAAACTGTCAGCAAGCCGCTGTTCCATGCCTTCACGCACTACAAGACGGTCAACGACCACCTCGATGTCATGCTTGTATTTCTTGTCGAGCTTCGGCGTTTCCTCGATGTCGTAAAATTCGCCATCGACCCGGACGCGGGTGAAACCAGCCTTCTGCCACTCGAGCAATTCCTTGCGATACTCGCCCTTGCGGCCACGGACCACGGGCGCGAGCAGGAAGAAACGGGTCTTTTCGGGCAGGGTCATCACCCGGTCGACCATCTGCGACACCGTCTGCGCAGTGATCGGCAGCCCGGTGGCTGGTGAGTAAGGGACGCCGGCGCGCGCCCACAGCAACCGCATATAGTCGTAAATCTCGGTCACTGTCGCGACGGTCGAGCGCGGATTGCGGCTGGTGGTTTTCTGCTCGATCGAGATCGCGGGCGACAGACCCTCGATATGCTCGACATCCGGCTTCTGCATCATCTCTAGAAACTGCCGCGCATAAGCGCTGAGGCTCTCGACATAGCGCCGCTGCCCCTCGGCATAGATGGTATCGAACGCAAGGCTCGATTTGCCGGAGCCGGACAGGCCGGTGATCACGATCAGCTTCTCGCGCGGAAGCTCGATATCCACGCCCTTGAGATTATGCTCGCGGGCGCCTTTTACTTTGATGTGGGTCAGACTCATGCGGGTGCTTTGCAGAAGATGCCGGACAGAGTCCAGCGGGCCAAAAGAACAGGGTGGTCCGCGTTATATGTTCAATGTTTGTTCTATTTTCAAGGGGGAGTTTGTGGCTGAGCGTGATGGGGGTCACGGGGGGTGAGTAGAAGCCTCGATATTTTACAAGACTATGAAATTGGCATATCATCAAAAGAAAACGAGTCGCATCGCTGAACATATATTGCGGAGCATGATGACTCGTTTTATTAATTTTTCGATTTTGTTGCTGTTTTCCTCCGGCGCGCTGGCAGGTTGCACAACGATCAATATGGTGCCGCAGGATGGCGTCGTCACCACCCCTTATAAGCAGAGCACACATATCGGCGTAACGCGCCTGCGATTGCCAGCGAGCCAAGGCAATGTGCAGGCCGCAGATATCAAAACACTGGGAGTAGGCTGGCAATCTGGCCCATTTATTGGCTGGAATGCGAGTAATTGGGTGACGGCTGATCCATCTGAATGCCAATTGCTGATCGTGGTTCGGTCAGCCGCGCAGGCGGAAAACGCCGCCAAAGTCATTTCATCACTAGAGGGGCAGGATCCATGCATAGTCGATTATACTCAGGAATAACATTGTTGGGTGCATTGGTGGTTGCCAGTGGATGTGTTCAGTCAACTCGACACAGCAATACTATGATATTTGGTACTAACACGACGGTCGGCTTGAAAGTCGGCCAAAACGTCAATCAGGTGCCGGAAATAATGTTAGCTTACGATAGACAAGAAGCTGTGATTATGCCGCTGGTTGCAAATACTCGAGAAAAAGCTGGTGCATCGAATAAGCTGACGCCTTGCGACTTTACCCAAACTTTCACAGCTGGATCAAATCTAACCGTGCACCCGTGCTCGCTTGTGGCAACAAATGGATCCGCCCAAGATAGTTATTCAGTTTTGGCGAGCTTTGGGGCAAGTTTTGATGGATCCTCACAATCTGGAGGAACTGTAGGGGCAAAAGGAGGTCTCGCACAGTATTTTGCAACTGGACTCGCTGCCCAAATACTTGCGTTGAACGGCGGAGCGTCTGTTGTTGCGGTAGGTGAAGCCGCAGCTAAATCTGCTGAACATTCGCCATCCGCGGCTGCGATTGCTTCTTTAACTGCTTCCCCTGCTCAGCGAGCGCTAATATCGCTTAGGATAAATGAATATCAAAAGTTTGTCTTCGGCTTGCATAAAAAAATCGATGGAACCTTGGCCGCAAATCTAATGGCTAGGATAACTACTTTCGAAAGCAACGTCGGCGCATCTTTTCCGGTAGCATCTAAATGCACCTCGAAAGATAAATGTAAGGAGGCAGTCACACGGGCATATGAGGATGAGTATTACAGCCAAAAGACACTTTTTGATACAGAACTAAACAACTGGGTCAATCCGTAGTATCTAACATAAGCGAGGAAAAACTATGACTTATGCAACAATAAAAGCCTACGATAAAGAAGGTGATGCAATCGTCCAGCTCGGAGTAGATATTGAGCGAAAGCCGGAATATAATCACTATTTACTAAAAGCGGAAGCTGCGCTTATTTTGCTTCACGAAGCTGGTACAGTTACCAAAAGCCACATCGGAGAAATGTCTGATAATAAAGATGTGTTTGTAATAGTTTCAGCAAAAAATCCTGTTGAGAAAAAGACCTCTGTTTGATCTTCTCGTAGTGATATCACGTTTCGCTTTTTGCTCGGAGATTCCGTCGGCAAAAAATTCAAAAGATTGACCAGAAAGAATGTATCATTCGTTATCGGCGGCCTTAAAGGCGAAGCTTAGGTAGCGGTTAAGCTTGAGACATAACCTGGTGATCGCCATGCTCGGTGCTCGGAAAGCTCAGGTGACAACGCTTCAATAAATTCACACTCGGTTATCAATTGCCAATGAACTGTCCTTAACCCGCCCAAAAGCCTGCCTATACCGTTCAAAAAACCCCAGCATCTCCGGCGACCTTTTGCTCTTCATGTCGCAGAAAAACTTGCGGTTCCATCCCTTGGCGGTACCCAGATGGATCATCGCGTAGACATAGGCTAGCAACCCCGCGGAGAACCCGAAGGCGGCTCCCATACCCGCCGCCGCCCACACGACTGCCGCCACCAACGGATAAGCCAGTACCGGAAAGCTGATCGCCTTGCGGTA
>JGI24521J20086_1000402_pt1:0-7500 | contig 12627 bp, 6 predicted proteins | sample LinPmetageLP46_FD_20086 | JGI IMG/M metagenome (IMG submission 20086) | reverse complement strand
CTAGGAGGGGTGACAGCAACCAGTCTTGCCTTGCCATCGGCGGTGGGAAATTCCCCATCCGCAAAAGGTGACGTACCGCCCCAGGCTTTCGGCACCCAGTCGTCATAATCGTTATCGCTGGTACCGGCCCATTCCGATATATCCAGCTTGCGCTGGCCGTTGTTGCGAAATCCGGTTTGCGCTGCATATTCACGGAAGACAGCAGCCGGTCCGTCGAAGGAAAATGCATCGCCAAATCCCATGCGGCGAGCGACCTCCTGCACTATCCACCAATCGGCTTTCGCCTTTCCCGGCGGCGCAAATAGAGGACGCTGACGGCTAATGACCCGCTCGCTGTTGGTAACGGTGCCGTCTTTCTCGCCCCAGGCAAGTGCTGGCAGTTTGACATCGGCATAAGCGGTCGTATCGGTTTCGGCGATGACATCGGACACTACGAGAAAATCGCAATGGCTCAATGCCTCGCGGACATAATCTGCATCGGGCATCGAGACCGCCGGGTTGGTTGCCATAACCCAGATCGCCTTGATTTTTCCTTCATGCACATCGCGGAACATATCGACTGCCTTGCGGCCCGGTTGGCGGGCTATGATCGGGCTGTTCCAGAAAGATTGGGCGGCTTCGCATTCAGCATGCGAGAAGCCCATATGCGCAGCCAGCATCGACGAAAGCCCGCCGACTTCGCGCCCCCCCATGGCGTTGGGTTGACCTGTGATCGAGAACGGCCCCATGCCCGGCTTGCCAATCCTGCCGGTCGCAAGATGCAGATTGATGATCGCATTGCCCTTATCGGTGCCGCCGACGGATTGGTTTGCACCCTGGCTGAACAGGGTCACCATTTTTGGGTGGGTCGCGACCAGATCGGCAAGCTGATCGAATAATCCCTTATCGATACCCGCCGCGGCCGGATCGTCTGTCAGACTGTTCCAAAATCCGGTCGGCTTTGCCACATGATCGCGCAAATATTCTTCATCCAACGCCCCCCTCTTCATCATCTCGGCGAGCAAAGCGTTGAACAGCGCAACGTCACCGTCAAGAGCAATCGGCAAATGGAGATCGGCGCACTCGGCAGTCTCGGTGCGGCGCGGGTCTATAACGACCAGTTTCGTGCCACGTTCGGCGCGCGCTTTTTCGATCCTTTGCCAGATCACCGGATGGCACCAGGCGGTGTTCGACCCCACCAGCAGGACGAGATCGACTGCTTCCAGATCATCATAGCTGCAGGGCACCACATCTTCGCCAAAGGCCCGCACATGGGCGGCAACCGCGCTGGCCATGCACAGGCGGCTGTTGGTGTCGATATTGGCGCTGCCGATGAAGCCTTTCATCAGCTTGTTGGCGACATAATAATCCTCGGTCAGCAACTGGCCGGAGACATAGAATGCGACGCTGTCCGGGCCATCTTCGCGCACCGTATCGGCAAATCGCTTTGCCACAAGATCTAGCGCAGTGCCCCATTCCACTGGCTCGCCGCCAATTTCCGGGGAGAGTAGACGCTCTTCAAGGCTAACTGTTTCTCCAAGATGAGTTCCCTTGGAGCATAAGCGCCCCAAATTTGCCGGATGCTCCTCGTCACCCTTGATAACCACCTCACGGTCACCGACGATTTCGGCTTTGATACCGCAACCGACCCCACAATAGGGGCAAGTGGTACAGATTTTTGTCACGCTACCCCGGCCAAAGCCGCAGCGCGTTCAATATAAATCCGGCCGGCATCGATCTTTACCGGAATGACGGGGACACAACCCTTGTCTTCGCCCAATGCCTCGCCGGTCAGCAAGGAAATGCGCCAGTTGTGCAACGGACAGGTGACGCTGGTGTCATGCACCATGCCCTGACTGAGCGGCCCGCCCTTGTGCGGACATCTGTTTTCCAACGCATGTATGTTGCCGGTGGCAGTGCGGAATATGGCTATTTCCTGACCGCCTTGCACCGGCAGGGTTCGTGCTCCCAGCGCAGGCAGTTGCTCGACGGGTCCGATATCAATCCATTTTGCGTCAACCATCATGCAGGCTCCAGAATTGCAAAGGGCCGGATCTCGGCGATATGCTTGTGCAAGTGGCTTTCCGCACCGGCGACACGTTCCGCCCATGGATCTTTCTGATGCACCGACTGGGCGAACAGAAAGCGTTCCTGCAGCGCCTTGCGGCCTGGCTCGTCTTGAACAATACGCCCCTTGATATAGTTCATGCCGACCCGCTCGACCCATGGTGCCGTGCGATCGAGATAGCGGGCTTCCTCGCGATAGAGCTGGACGAAGGCAGCTATATATTCGAGCGCAGCCTCTTCGGTTTTGACCTTGCACAGAAAATCGGTTCCGCGCAGACGGATACCGCCGTTTCCGCCAACACTCAGTTCATAACCGCTTTCGACACAGATAATCCCCAGATCCTTGATCGATGCCTCAGCACAGTTGCGAGGACATCCTGATACCGCGATCTTGAATTTATGCGGCATCCAGCTGCCCCAGGTCATTTGCTCGGCCTTGATCCCCAGACCGGTGGAGTCCTGCGTACCAAAGCGACACCATTCACTACCGACGCAGGTTTTCACGGTGCGCAGGGCCTTGCCATATGCATGGCCGGAGACCATGCCAGCGGCGTTCAGGTCTGCCCAGATCGCGGGCAGGTCTTCTTTCTTGATACCAAAAATATCAAGTCGCTGACCGCCGGTGACCTTCACGAGTCTCGCTTCATATTTGTCCGCAGCATCGGCTATTGCCCGCAGCTCGTTGGGCGTTGTAATCCCGCCCCACATCCTCGGCACGACAGAATAAGTACCGTCTTTCTGGATATTGGCGTGCATTCGTTCGTTGACGAACCGGCTCTGCGGATCTTCCTCATGCTCCGTGGGCCAGGCACATAGCAGATAATAGTTGAGCGCCGGACGACAGGAAGCGCAGCCATCTGGCGTGGTCCAGTGCAGTTCCTGCATCACCTGTGGAATAGATTTCAGTTCTTTTTCGAGAATGTTGCGCCGGACATCTTCGTGGGTGAAGCTGGTGCATTGGCACATCGGCGTGACCGTGCGCGCGCCGCCATATTCTTCGCCGAGCGAGATGCTCAGCAAGCTTTCCACCAGACCGGTGCAAGAACCGCAACTGGCGGAGGCCTTGCAACCGGCGCGAACGCTATCGAGGTCATTGGCTCCGTCATCGATGCACGCGACCACCTGCCCCTTGGTAACGCCGTTGCAGCCGCAGATTTCTGCGTCAAGGGACAATTCTGCAACGGCGCTATCAGGGTCCAGCGTGGCCCCTCCTGAAGCAAAAGCCTGACCAAAAATAAGCGCTTCGCGAATCTCGGATATGTCTTCCTGACGTTTCAGTAGATCGAAATACCAGCTGCCGTCCGCCGTATCTCCGTAGAGAACGGCTCCGATCAGCTGGTTTCCCTTCACCACCACCCGCTTGTAAACTCCGCGGGACGCGTCACGCATGACGATGTCTTCGGTGTCGTCGCCGCCAGAGAAATCGCCAGCGGAGAACAGATTGATCCCGGACACTTTTAGCTTGGTCGCGGTGACCGAGCCGACATATCCCGATGGATCACTGGTCATGAAATCTGCCAGAGCCCGGCACATTTCCCACAAAGGTGCGACCAGTCCGTAACAGGCGCCGCGATGCTGCACGCATTCTCCGACCGCCAATATTGCCGGATCGCTGGTGACCATATCGTCGTCGACGACAATGCCGCGTTCGACTTCCAGTTCCGCCTGTTTTGCGAGACTGATCGACGGCTTGATCCCGACGGCCATCACGACAAGGTCTGCATCGATTTCGGTTCCATCCTTCAATTTTACGCCCGTGACATGGCTATCACCCGTAATCTCGGCAGTATCGGCCTGGGTAATGATCGTTTGCCCGCGCCGTTCGAGTTCGCTGCGCAACAGGAAACCCGCCGCTTCATCCAGTTGCCGTTCCATCAGGGTCGGCATCAGATGCAGGACGGTGACCTTCATCCCGCGCAAGGACAGGCCGTGCGCCGCTTCCAGTCCCAGTAGTCCTCCGCCGATCACGACTGCATGGCCGCTGGTCTCTGCCGCCGTCAGCATCTTGTCGACATCATCCAAGTCGCGAAAGGTAATAACCCCCGGCAACTTATGCCCGGGAACTGGAATGATGAACGGATCGGACCCCGTCGCAATCAGCAAGCGATCATAGGGCGTCACCCTGCCCGAGGCACTGACCACCTCTCTGGCTTCGCGCTTGATCGCAATGATGGCATCGCCGCTGACCAGCTCAATGTGATTGTCGTCATACCAGCTTTGATCATTGATGATGATTTCTTCGAAGCTCTTGTCGCCGGCCAGAACCGGAGACAGCATGATCCGGTCATAGTTGACCCGGGGCTCCGCACCAAAAATGGTGATGGCGTAGCGATCCGCGTCACGGGCCAGGATTTCCTCGACCGCGCGACAACCCGCCATGCCATTGCCGATGACGACGAGACGTTCGCGCCCACGAGAGGCAGCATGTTCCTGCTTATCATCCACTATAACAGGTGCGTTCATTGGCAAATTCCAGTTGTTAGAAACTATATCCCAGCCGCAGCCAGAATTTCTCGGTATCGACAGCGTAGCTGTCGGCATTGTAATTGGCGTATTTCAGACCGACGCTGATGACGTTGATCTTGAAGTTGATTGCTGCATCAAATTCGCTGCCGTAATCGATGCTGCCACTATCGCTGCTGAAGTCATGGTAAGCCGCGCTCGCGGTGGTGCCGCCCAGCAGATTGATCTTCTTGGTCAGACTAACATATTTGTCTTCCAGTCCCGCTGGCGGGGTGCTGAGAAAAACATCGGCCCAACCGTTGAACTTGTGCAGGGTCGCAAGCGGCGTTTGGAAACGGTTTCCCGCTCCATCGCTGCCAAGGCTTTCGTATCCCAGCTTCAAACCGAAACCGGAAAAAGACGTGCCAACCGAACCGGCATTATAGTCGACCGAATAATCGGCGGGATTGGCTTTATGATCCTTTTGAACGGCATAGCTGCCGGCAAGGTCCACCGAAAATCCTTCAGCGACCGGAAGCTTCGTCGTTACGCGCAAGCCGTAGGTTGCGCTGGAGCTGAGCGAAACCGGCTGGCCTGCGTCAAAGTCGAGCAAATAGGCAAAGCCCTTCAGATTAAGCGGGCCAAGTTTTGCGCCAGCACCCAAAAACAGGAAATCTCCGTCAAAGGCCTCCCGCGTTCCGGCGTCCGCACCGAATATAGTGCGCTGGGAAATCGCGTATGTGGCTTCGAGTGTCAGTGGCTTTAGCGCTGTTACAGATCCGCTGACGGCATCAAAAGTCTGTTCATTCTGCCGCCAGCCAACGCTGCCAACAAAACGCTGATCATCGATGTTGATCCTCTGGCGTCCGACGGTGAGACTGCCCATGTCCTTTTTGGCAAACTTCAGTTGGATGCGGTTCAGTTCGATATTTTCAGGATCGGCAACGACCGAAAAAACTTCGACGCCATTGCCTATATTGGTGTCATTATAATCATTGATAATGCCCAGCGTCGCTTCACTTTCGACCAGAAAGAAAAATCCGATATCACTGGCCAATGCAATTCCGGCTCGTGTCCGCAATGTCATAGAGTCCGCGCTGGTTACCGGCTGGCCAACATGCTCGTAAGCCAGCCGTGCATCGAAAACCGGGTCCAGTGTAAGACCTTCAGCAATGATCACCGGATCTCCCGTTGCGGCAAAGGCAAAGGATGGCATCGCTGCGATTGCAGCGGATAATGATAGATAGGCAACCAGTTTTGTCATTTTCATCTTACCCTCTGGAATTATCATATACTTCTCCGACACCCGCCCCGCTCAAGCCGCTTCTTTCTGTGTGCTCTTGTTCGGGTTTCCATGTTCATATTCGGCGAGGAACTGCAGGACTTCCTGCCGATAGGCATAGAATTTCGGATGTTCGAGCAGCGCCTTGCGATCGCGCGGTCGCGGCAAATCGACGTCGAGTATCTTGCCGATCGTGGCCTGCGGGCCATTGGTCATCATCACCACACGATCAGCGAGCAATATGGCTTCGTCCACATCATGGGTGACCATAATGGCGGTCACTTTCGTCCGGTTCCAAACTTCGATCAGAACATCCTGGAGATCCCAGCGAGTCAGGCTGTCCAACATGCCAAATGGTTCGTCCAGCAGCAGCAATTTGGGAGACAGGGCAAAGGCGCGGGCGATCCCGACCCGCTGTCGCATGCCATTCGACATATCGGCTGCTATTTTGTCCATCGCATCGCCCAAACCGACACGATCGAGATAATATTCGATAATGTCCTTACGCTCCGAACGCGACGTATGCGGATAAACCCGTTCCACACCGAGGGCGACATTCTGCCGGGCGGTCAGCCAGGGCATCAATGAGGGTGCCTGGAAAACAACCGCTTTGTCCGGACCGGCAACATCAATTTCCCGTCCGTCCAGAATGATGCCGCCGTCGCTAATCTGGTTCAGCCCGGCGGCCATCGTCAGCACGGTCGATTTGCCGCAACCGGAGTGGCCGATCAGAGAAATAAATTCACCCTTGTCCATCAGCAGGTTCACATCCTCGACCACCGTCAGCGGACCTTTCGGTGTCGGGTAGATTTTCTTGAGCTTGAAAAACTCGAGATAGCGCGTCGTGATTGGGCTTTGAGCCGCGTCGAGATAGGCCTGCGGCAAGTCCGCCACCTTGCCTTCTTCCGCTCCCGAAAGGTCCAATGGCGTGATGTCCGGCAATTTCGCAGACTCCGACGCGACAGCTTTTTGATCGTGGCTCAATATATCAAGATAGCCGACAATCGTGTTGCGAAGCGTTTTATACGCCGCATCGTCATTCATTGCTTCGCGTTCCCGGGGACGTTCAATATTCACGTCAAATATCTTGCCGATTTTTGCCGATGGGGCCGGGGTCAATATCGCGACACGGTCGGCGAGCAGCAAAGCTTCATCAACATCGTTGGTTACCAGAACGATAGTGCGCTTCTCATGCTTGCGGATGCGCTCGATCTCGTCCTGCAATTTGGCCCGGGTCAACGCATCTAGCGCGGATAAAGGCTCGTCCATCAACAAGATCTCCGGCTCCGTCGCCAGTGCACGAGCGACCGCCACTCTCTGCCGCATGCCACCGGACAGCTGCGCCGGTTTGCGGTCCATCGCATGACCCAGCCCCACCAGTTCGACCTTCTGCTTGACCAGAGCCGCGCGTTCTTCTTTCGATTTGTCCTGATGCACAGCATCGACTGCAAGCGCGACATTGTCCTCCACGCTCAACCACGGAAATAGTGAATAGCTCTGAAATACCAGACCGCGATCCTTGCCCGGGCCTTCGCATGCTTCGCCCTTGACCAGCACTTCGCCGCTATCGGCGTCCACAAGTCCGGCGATGCAATTGATCAACGTGGTCTTGCCGGCACCGGAAAAACCGAGAATGGCGACAAATTCTCCCTCGGCTACGTCGAGGCTGATATCGTCGAGCACATCTGTTCGCGTTCCAGATCCATCGACAAAGGATTTGCTGACGTTTT
>JGI24521J20086_1000382_pt1 | contig 13353 bp, 8 predicted proteins | sample LinPmetageLP46_FD_20086 | JGI IMG/M metagenome (IMG submission 20086) | reverse complement strand
TTGGCACCCAACTCCACCGCAAAACGGCTCATTTCCGCCAGGGAACGGGTAATCATGAAGCTGCGGCTGTTTTCACCCACTCCGATGGCCGCGGCCATGCCGGAGGCCACCGCGTAAATATTTTTCAGGGCACCGCCCAGTTCCACGCCGTAGATGTCCGGGTTGTCATAGACGCGGAAGTAATCGCAGCTAAGTGCCGTCTGCACCACCTGGCACAGCTCCTCATCGGGGCTGGCTACCACGGTGCCGCTAAATTTCTGCTCGACGATTTCCTTGGCCAGATTAGGGCCACTGAGCGCACCGATACGGGCGTGCGGCCACTCCTGCTGCAACACTTCGCTCATCAGCAGAAAGCCTTCGGAATAAATCCCCTTGGTACAGCTGATCACCATGGTGCCAGCTGGCACCCATTCCCTGGCCTGACGAAGGACGTCCACAAACGCCTTGCTGGGAATCGCCACAAACACCAGGGATGCCTGGTCCAGTGCCTCTTCCAGACTGTCTGTGGCATTCACTCCCGCAGGCAATTCAGCACCGGGCAGATAGCGGCTGTTTTCCCGATCCAGATTGATCGCCGCAGCTGTTTCCGGGTCACGCACCCAGATATTCACCCGGTGGCCATTGGCGGCCAAAATGCTGGCCATGGCGGTGCCAAAACTGCCACCGCCCAGAATTGTTGCGTTATGTCTTTCCTGCTCCATACGGAACGCCTTGTATAGCAGCTTTTGAGGCATCATAAGCGCCCATCGAAGCAGAGACAACGGAAGCCTCATCAAGCTTGGGGCGAAGCCAACAGTAGGAGCGCCTCTTGAGGCGCGAACCCGAGCGTAGCGAGGACGGAAGTAGTTTCCGTCCGTCATCCCATATGCACATGTCGAGTTCTGACAGGCTTGATCGCCTGCGGCGATTCCCTCGCCGAGGTTCGCGCCTCACCAAGCGAAGCGAATAGTCGGCGCTCCTACAGTGGGTTATCACAACGCCCGAGCAAGAAGCTCCTGCAAGCGTCGTGCAGTCGCCGCCGGATCTTTAGGCAACTGCCCTTCGGCCAGCATGGCCTGGTCGAGTAGCAGTGCGGCCATGTCGTCGAAGCGTTCGCCCTCTTCCATCTCGGCCAACGCCTGTAACAGACTGTGGTCCAGATTCACTTCCAGCACCGGCTTGTTTTCCGGCGCCGGTTGCCCGGCAGCCTCCAGCATGCGGCGCATCTGTGGCCCCAGCTGGTCTTCGGCCAACACCAGGCACGCCGGGGAGTCCACCAGACGGGAAGTCGCCCGCACGGATTCCACCCGTTCTGCCAGGATACTGCCAAGACGGCCGATCAATGGATTATCGTTATCGGCCTTATCCGTCTCTTCCCCCAGATCCAGCTCGCCACGGGCCGCATTGANCAGCTTCACATCCTTGTAGCTGTCCAGATAGCTGACCATCCACTCGTCCACCGGATCGCTGAGCAACAGGACCTCGATGCCCTTCTTGCGGAAGACTTCCAGATGGGGGCTGTTCTCTGCCGCTGACGGACTGTCAGCCAACAGATAATAAATCTTGTCCTGCTCAGCTGGCTTGTTCTCCAGATACTGATCCAGCGACATGGCCACCTTGCCCGGCTGATTGCTACTGGCAAAGCGCAACAGGGCGGCAACCGCCTCCTGATTGTCACGNTCTTCGCCAATACCTTCCTTGATCACCTGGCCGAACTGGGACCAGAAGGTNGCGTATTTTTCCTCGTCATTGCCCAGTTTCTTGAGCATCTGCAGCACCCGTTTGGTCAGCGCTGCACGGATTTTCTGTACCGGGCCATAGTCTTGCAACAGCTCGCGGCTCACGTTCAGTGGCAGGTTCGGGGCATCAATCACCCCCTTGATAAAGCGCAGGTACTGGGGCAGAAACTGCTGCGCATCGTCCATGATAAAGACGCGCTGCACATAGAGCTTGAGGCCACGGTTGGCTTCACGGTGATACAGATCAAAGGGTGCCCGGGCAGGGATGTAAAGCAGACTGGTATATTCCAGCTTGCCCTCAACCTTGTTGTGGCTCCAGCTCAGGGCATCCTGGAAATCGTGGCTGATGTGCTTGTAGAAATTCTGATATTCCTCGTCACTGATTTCCTGACGGGGCCGCTGCCAGAGGGCCGTGGCAGAATTGAGGGTTTCTGCTTTTTCCTCGTCGTCACCTTCTGCCGGAGTGACAAGCGTGATCGGGAACGCCACATGGTCCGAATACTGGTTCACCACCTGGCGAATCTTGAAGTCATCCAGAAATTCCCTGGCATCCTTGCGCAGATGCAGGACCACCGCTGTACCCTGCTCTGCCCGCTCAATGGCCTCCACCGTAAACTCACCCTGGCCATCGCTTTCCCAGCNCACCCCGGCGGAGACNTCGGTACCGGCCTTGCGGCTTTCCACGGTGACCCGGTCAGCAACAATGAACGCGGAATAAAAGCCTACACCAAACTGGCCGATCAGCTGGGCGTCCTTCTTCTGATCACCGCTGAGCGAGGCGAGGAATTTTTCGGTGCCGGAACGGGCGATGGTNCCCAGGTTCTCGATCACGTCTTCCTCGTTCATGCCAATGCCGTTATCGGCGATGGTGAGAGTGCCCGCTTCCTTGTCTATTCGCAGGCTGATAGCCGGGTCGTTTCCTGACTCCAGTAACGACGGCTCATCCAGTGCCTTGAAACGCAGCTTGTCGCAGGCATCGGANGCGTTGGAGATCAATTCACGAAGAAAGATTTCCCGGTTGCTATACAGGGAATGNATCATCAGGTGCAGCAGGCGGGATACTTCCGCCTGAAAACCATGGGTTTGTTTTTCTGCAGACACGGCTGACTCCTCTGGGTTTAATCACCCGGGAGTAATAGGGGCAGCCGTGTGTTTTTCAAGGGGGGAGGAAAAGGGATCAGCGCTTGATCTGGTGAGCCAGCGCCGATTTCAGATCCGGAAAGCGGAACACGAAACCCTGTTGCTCCAGGCGCCGGGGGTAGACCCGTTGCCCGCCCAGCAGGATCTCTGACTGCTCGCCCAGGCCGGCACGCAGAGCCACTGATGGCACTCGCAGAAACGCCGGTCGCTTGACCGCACTGGCCAGCGATTGATGAAACTCACGCTGGGTAACAGGTGCCGGTGCCGTGGCATTGAATACCCCGTCAATCCCCGGGGTTTCCACCGCCCGCACCAGAATCGCCACCATGTCGTCGATATGTATCCAGCTCAACCACTGGCTACCATCGCCGAGCATGGCGCCAAACCCGAGCCGGTAAACCGGTAGCAGCTTGCCAAGCATGCCGCCATCACGGCCNAGTACAATGCCGGTTCGCACCAGGCACAACCGTACTCCCTGACGGGANACNGGCCGTGCCGATTGCTCCCAGGCATCGCAGAGCAGATAACCGAAATCACGCTTGCGNGCAGAGCTGTCTTCAGTCANTTCCGCATTACCCGCGTCCCCGTAGAAGCCCACNGCNGAGCCGGATACCATTACCGCCGGCTTGCGTTGCAACCTGGACACCAGTGCCACCAGGCCCTGGGTAACNCCAATACGGGAATCAAACAGCACNTTNTTGCGACGCTCCGTCCAGCGCCCGGCAAACAGNCTTTCACCGGCCANGTTGATGATGCCGTCGATGGGGTCGTCATCGGCAATATCATCCANCGACGAGACGATACGGGTTTCTTCTGGCAACAGNTTNGCAACCCGTTTCGGNCGACGACTGAGCACGACAAGATCGTGCCCATGTGCCGCCAGTCTCCGGCACAGGTGCTGGCCGATAAATCCGCTGCCTCCGGTAATCAGTATCTTCAACGCGCTGCCTCAACCTTTTGAATGCTGTTCATGTCATAGAAGTATTCGATGTTGCCTGCTCCCATCGCCACACTCAAGGTCAAATGATCCTCGGTGACCGCCTGCAAAACTCCTGTGCGGGTGACGACGCCACTGGCGGTGATGGTGACGGATTGACCTACCAGGGCACGCAGCTCCTTCAGTTTCGCAGATATTTCCGCAACAGGCTCGTCCACCTTCGTTGCCNNCTCCGACTGTTGTTCAGCCCGCNGTTCANTGTCGTAGACAACCTCTGCCTCATCACTGCCATCGTCCTCTGATACCAGATCAACCCGTTGTCCATTGGNNAACGTCAGTGATTGAANNTCCTCTGCAGACACACTGCGCTCNACATTACCGCTACCCACATTCATGACCAGCCACAGGCGATCTCCGCTGATGCGGCGCAATACCCCTTCCAGCTCACGGCCACTGCGNGTTTCCAGCANTACCNTTCTGNCCACATAGGCAACNAGCTCCGGNAAGGTCTTCTCNACNGGCGGCAAGGNNTGCANCTCTTCTGACGNCGNCTCCTCGAAAACGGGGGANCTCAGGGTTGCACTNCCCTCNCGCGGNGGAGTAATCACCCGCGTTTCCATTGANCCCGGGACCACNGCCCAACCCACTTCGCTCTTCTCCAGGCGCACGTGCCGTTGTTCCACCGCACCGCTGGTCAACACTACCCGTGACATTACCTGCCCAGTGGCCTCCGCGCGGCGCAGCTGGACATGCTCCGCCTGCACGGATTCCAGCATCCCTTCAGGGAACTGGGTCGCCAGATACTCCTCTGCCACATAGGCCAATGTGTCATCGTGGTCAAAATGCAAATCCACATTGCCATTACGATAACGAAGATGATTGGAATACGCCGTGAAGTCACCGACCAGATAGCTTTTGAAGCTGTCCGGCATGACCAGCACCATGGAACCGGAAAGCTGATCGGTATCCAGCGGCGCCAGCGCCAGCTCCAGACGGTAACCGCCGGAAAAGATGCGGGTTTCCGGGTAGTCCTGCCCCTCCGGTTTCCAGGATAAATGCACCACCGGAACCCCCTCATCGGATGGGCTCACCAGCATTGAGCGGCGCTCGGTGATTTCTTCAGGATCCCAACCCAGCAGAATGCGCACTTCCAGTTCGGGCAGGAAGCCTTTTCCCTGGCTGGCTGTCAGGACCCCGTCTATCAGTGCCACCCGGTCATAACGGAATTTTTTCCCGTGCAAACGGCCTGACAGGGCCTTTCCCTGACCCTCTACCACCAGCAGCGCGGCCTCCTCAGAAGTCACAAATGCAGTGCTGGTGGCCATATTATCGCCCCGCAAAACCTGGCCCGCCTGCCCCGCCAGGTTTTGCCGGGGTGTCTGTTCCAGTGGGCTCTGGCCAGTAGCCAGGAACAGCGCCACCCCTACTGCCGCCGTCAGCAAAGACGCTACACGCCCCAGCGCCCACCAGCGATATTCTTCCCAGTGCTCCTGCACCTGCCCCAGACTTGCCAGGGGTAACAGGAAAAACAAGGCACTGTGCCCCCGGCTACCCGCCTCGTTCATCAGGCCAAGGGTGCTGATGATGAAGCCACTTACCCCAATAATGATCAGCAGTTCTGCCATCTTCTTATTCTCTCAACAGATGATTCTCTCAACGGAGCGTTGAATAAGCTTCTGTGAAGCGTTGTTGGCGCTTTTGCCTTTGCTGCCCTGCTAGCCAGCAATACGCATATGGCCTCTTCAGATTCTCGGCAAAGGTAACCGGGTGGCTGCACAAGCCTCCCTGCGGGAGACGCCGGAACAGGCTCTGCAGGCTCCAGGCGAAAAGGTTATCCGGATGCCTCCACTTTACAAAGCCGGGGCCGGGCATTCCAGCACTTAAGTGACTGATTTTTCTATCCAGCGGCCAGGCATGATCTCCATCACACTCAGCCCTGCAGCAGCCGGCCAGATCCGCTTGCTGCACCGCCAGGTGCTCCAGCCACCACCACTTATCATCGGAAATAAAAAAAAACTTGTCAGCGGGAAAATCTGGATATATACAGGCGCTGAGGACGTCAGGAAACCGGTACCCCGGACCTGGCTCGCCGATTAACAGGTTGTTTGGGGAGGTCAAATACAGGAGGCCACCATGAGTAACCATCGTAATGAGCAAGACCTTGATTCGGAAGATCTGCTGATGAACGAAGATTTCGATATCCTGGATGACGACGTGGACGATGAAGAGCAGGAGGAACGCAGCGCGCGCTCCCGTGCGTTCAACATGGACATGCGTCATCGCATCGAAGATCGTCTGGAGGCCCGTCGCCTGAAAAAGGAACTCAACGAGTATGAGTTCTTCGATCTGGACGACGACATTCTCCACTGAGGGGGAGCTGCTCACACTATTTCTATGGCCCCTGTTGAGGGCCTAACCCTGGAGGAGAAGGCTGATCGCTTTTCCGCCTGTCAGAGACTATAGAAATAGTGTGGGCAACCCCCAACAAAAAAGGCCGGCGAAATGCCGGCCTTTTTTGTATCAGCGAAGGACTATACTACCAGCCAGTCGCTTCTTTCACGGCCTTACCGATTTCCGCAGGGTTGCGTACGGTTTTCACACCGGCCGCTTCCAGGGCTGCAAACTTCTCGTCCGCAGTGCCCTTGCCGCCGGCAATAATGGCACCGGCATGGCCCATACGCTTGCCCGGAGGCGCAGTCACGCCGGCGATGTAACTAACCACCGGCTTGGTCACGTGTTCCTTGATATAGGCAGCGGCTTCGTCTTCCGCAGTACCACCGATCTCGCCGACCATGACAATGGCTTCGGTCTGCGGATCGTTCTGGAACAGTTCCAGCGCGTCAATAAAGGTGGTGCCGGGGATCGGATCACCGCCAATACCGATACAGGTGGACTGGCCAAAGCCGAGTTTGGTGGTCTGATTGACCGCCTCATAGGTCAGGGTGCCGGAGCGGGATACGATGCCCACTTTGCCCGGCTGGTGGATATGCCCCGGCATGATACCGATCTTGCACTCACCAGGGGTAATGACACCCGGACAGTTGGGACCGATCAGACGCACACCACCTTTGCGGGTGATGTATTCCTTCACGTACAACATATCCAGCGCCGGGACACCCTCTGTGATGCAGACGATCAGTTCGATGCCAGCATCGGCCGCTTCCAGAATAGAGTCCTTGCAGAACGGTGCCGGCACGTAGATGACACTGGCAGTGGCGCCGGTTTCGGCAACCGCCTCGGCCACGGTGTTGAACACCGGCAGGCCCAAATGCGTCTGGCCGCCCTTACCCGGGGTCACACCACCCACCATCTTGGTACCGTATTCGATAGCCTGTTCGGAATGGAAGGTGCCCTGGCTGCCGGTGAAACCCTGGCAGATCACTTTGGTGTTCTTGTCGATCAGTACGCTCATGCGGCACCTCCCACTGCTTTCACTACCTGCTCGGCAGCATCATCAAAACTTTGCGCGGCGATAATGTTCATGCCGCTTTCTGCCAGCTTCTGGGAGCCCAGCTCCGCGTTATTACCTTCCAGACGAACAACCACCGGCACGGTCACACCCACTTCTTCCACTGCGCCAATAATGCCCTCGGCAATCAGGTCGCAACGAACAATACCGCCGAAGATGTTCACCAGCACGCCTTTCACCTGATCATCGGAGAGAATGATCTTGAAGGCTTCGGTAACACGCTCTTTGGTGGCACCGCCGCCCACGTCCAGGAAGTTGGCCGGCGCACCGCCTTTCAGCTTCACCAGGTCCATGGTGCCCATGGCCAGGCCAGCACCGTTGACCATGCAACCGATGTTGCCGTCCAGTGCCACATAGTTCAGNTCCCACTCGGCCGCACGACGCTCACGCTCGTCTTCCTGACTGGGATCTTCCAGCGCCTTGATGTCCGGGTGGCGATACANCGCAGAGCCATCCACGTTGATCTTGGCGTCCAGGCAATGCAGATCGCCCTGGTCCGTGATCACCAGCGGATTGACTTCGATCAGCGCCAGNTCCTTGTCTTCNAACAGTTTCGCCAGACCCACAAAGATCTTCGCGAACTGGCCAACCTGCTTGCCTTCCAGGCCAAGCTTGAAAGCAATCTCACGGGCCTGATAGGGCTGCGCACCCACCAGCGGATCGATTTCCGCCCGCAGGATTTTTTCCGGGGTTTCTTCGGCAACGGTTTCAATGTCCACACCACCTTCGGTGGAGGCCATGAACACAACGCGCCGGGAGGCACGGTCAAACACCGCACTCAGGTACAGTTCCTTGGCGATGTCGGTGCAGGTTTCCACCAGGATCTTGGACACCGGCTGACCATGCTCATCGGTCTGAAACGTGACCAGGTTTTTACCCAGCCATTTTTTGGCAAACTCCGCCGCTTCTTCCGGGCTATTCACCAGTTTCACACCACCGGCCTTACCCCGGCCACCGGCGTGTACCTGGGCTTTTACCACCCACTTTCACCACCAATTTCTTTGGTTTTGGCTGCAACCTCTTCCGGAGTATCGCAGGCGAAACCGGTAGAAACTGGCAGACCATAATCAGCAAAAAGCTGCTTTGACTGATATTCATGGAGATTCATGCCAATACTTCCATATCAATGAATGAGTGGCGCCCGACTGGACGCCGTCACTTCGCGACCGTTCTGCGGCGTTATTTCTTGCGCCGACGCTGCGCCACATGGATTGCCTTGTAATCCACGGCCAGGGCGGCTTCATGAACGGTTTCCGACAGGCTCGGATGACCAAACACCATCAGTTGCAAATCTTCTATGGTGGCGCCGAACTCCATCGCCACCACGCCTTGCTGGATCAGTTCCGAGGCCTGTGGCCCCACCACGTGCATGCCGAGAATGCGGTCGGTTTTCTCATCGGCCACAAACTTGACCATGCCCCCGGTTTCGCCGGCAGCCATGGCGCGACCATTGGCCGCAAAAGGCACTGCACCGGTCTTGTAGGCGTCACCGGATTCCTTGACCTCTTCTTCGGTCTTGCCCACCCAGGCCACTTCCGGGTGGGTATAGATCACCCCGGGAACGGCATCGTAGTTAACCTGGGTGTGCTCGCCGGCAATCACCTCGGCTACCATCACACCTTCCTCGATGGCCTTGTGGGCCAGTGCTGGGCCACGTACCAGATCGCCAATGGCATAAACACCGGGCACATCGGTACGGCACTGGTTATCCACGTAAACGAAATTACGCTCATCCAGGCTGACACCGGCATCCTGACTGAGCAGGCCTTCGGTATAGGGGCGACGGCCCACGGCCACAATCAGGCGGTCGAAGGTCTCCTGCTGATCTCCGTCCTTGTCGGTGAAATTCACCACTACCTGGTTCTTCTTCATCTCGGAGCCGGTAACCCGGGCACCAAGACGGATATCCATGCCTTGTTTGCTGAACTGTTTCTTGGCGTCCTTGGCGATCTGCTGATCCACCGTCGGCAGGAAGGTATCCACTGCTTCCAGCACCACCACTTCGCTGCCGAGACGGGCCCAGACACTACCCAGTTCCAGCCCGATCACACCGGCACCAATCACACCGAGACGCTTGGGCACTTCAGGGAGATCCAGTGCGCCGGTAGAATCGACGATGATTTTTTGATCAACCGGGGTCGGCGGGATCTCCACCGGGACGGAGCCAGCAGCCAGAATGATGTGCTCGGCCTGCAGAGTCTGCGCATCACCTTCCAGAGGCGAGAATTCCACCTGCTTGCCACTCTTCAACTGCCCGCTGCCTTGCAGCCAGGTGACCTTGTTGGCCTTGAAGAGCTGAGCGATGCCGCCGGTCAGGTTGCGAACGATGGTGTCCTTGCGCTTGTGCATGGTATCCAGGTCCAGGCTCACGTCGCCCAGCTTGATGCCATGGTCCGCCAGGGAGCTCTGCGCTTCGTGATACTTCCAGGAAGAATCCAGCAGGGCCTTGGAGGGGATACAACCCACATTCAGGCAGGTACCACCCAGTGCGGGCTCGTCCTGCTTGTTGATACGTTTCTCGATACAGGCCGTGTTGAAACCCAGTTGCGCACAACGGATGGCAGCCACATAACCGCCGGGGCCACCACCGATGACAATGACGTCGTACTTGTCAGCCATGATCTATTCCTTCAATCGCTGGCACGCTGCACGAAACACGCTGGCACGCCCTTAGCGTGATTGCGTGCCAACGTGATGCGTGCAGGCATACATTCAGATATCCAGCAGCAAACGCGCCGGATCTTCGATAAAGTTCTTCACTGCCACCAGGAACTGCACCGCTTCCTTGCCATCGATCAAACGGTGGTCATAGGACAACGCCAGGTACATCATCGGCAGGATTTCCACCTTGCCGTCTACCGCCATGGGGCGTTCCTGGATTTTGTGCATGCCGAGAATGGCTGTCTGCGGCGGGTTGAGAATCGGCGTGGAAATCAGTGAGCCGAACACCCCGCCATTGGAAATAGTGAAGGTGCCGCCGGTCATTTCTTCGATGGACAGCTTGCCCTTCTGGGCCTTCTGACCGTACTCGATGATCTGGGATTCCACTTCCGCCAGACCGCGCTGGTCCGCATCGCGAATCACCGGAACCACCAGACCACGCTCGGTGGACACTGCCACACCCACGTCGTAGTAACCGTGGTACACAATGTCCTCGCCATCGATGGACGCATTCACGGCCGGGAACCGTTTCAACGCTTCCACGCAGGCACGGGTGAAGAAGCCCATGAACCCCAGACGCACGTTGTGAGCCTTTTCGAATTCCGGCTGGTAATGCTTGCGCATATCCATAATCGGTTTCATGTTGACCTCGTTGAAGGTGGTCAACATGGCGGAATTCTGCTGGGCAGACACCAGTCGTTCGGCAATACGCTTACGCAGACGGGTCATGGGAACCCGACGCTCTTCGCGCTCACCCGGCGTTGCCGGTACATCCAGGGTGGCCGGCTGCTGCGGTGCTGGCTGGTTGGCCCGCTTCTCTTCCTTATCGCTGATGGTTTTTTCCACATCCGCCTTGGTGATGCGGCCGCCTTTGCCGGTGCCGGTCACTTGTGCAGCGGCAACGCCATGTTCGGTCATCAACTTGCGGGCCGCCGGGCCGGCCTGATCCGAGGCGCTATCGTCGTCGCTGGCAGCCTCATTGGCGGGTGCCTTCTCTGCTGCCGGTTCCTCTTCCTTCTGCTCGGCCGGAGCCGAATCGGCCTTGTCGCCACCAGACGACGCCGAACCGCTGGCGCCCTCTTCGAAATGACCCAGCACCTGCTGGCTCTCAACGGTGTCGCCTTCTGCGGCGAGAATTTTGCTGACTACACCGTCAGCCGGTGCCACTACTTCCAGCACCACCTTGTCGGTTTCGATGTCCACCAGCAGCTCATCACGCTTGACCGCTTCGCCTTCCTGTTTGTGCCAGGTGGCTACGGTGCCGTCCGCTACTGATTCGGGAAACTGCGGAGCTTTGATATCAGTCGCCATGCCTAATCCTTATTTACTTGATCTCGAAGGCGTCCTGGACCAGACGCTGCTGTTGTTCCACATGAAGGGCCATGGAGCCAGCTGCCGGCGCGGCAGCCATATCACGGCCAGCGTAATGCACCCGCAGGTCTCCGACCTCGCGGGCCACCCGGTACATATGGTGCTGCGAGCAATACCAGGCGCCCTGGTTCATGGGCTCTTCCTGGCACCACACCAGGTTTTCCAGATTGGGGTAGCCCTCCAACACTTCCTGCAAGCGCTGCTCCGGGAACGGATAGAGCTGCTCGACGCGAATCAGCGCGGTGTCGATCAACTCATCGCTGTCGCGCTTCTCGAGCAGGTCGTAGTACACCTTGCCGGAGCACATCACTACCCGTTTCACCTTGTCGCGATCCAGCTCTGCCGGATCATCCAGCACGGTACGGAAAATACCGTCAGCCAGATCTTCCAGGGTGGAAATCGCTTTTTTATGCCGCAGCAAACTCTTGGGACTCATGATCACCAATGGCTTGCGCAACGGGCGCACTGCCTGGCGGCGCAACAGGTGATAAATCTGGGCCGGGGTGCTGGGAACGCAAATCTGCATGTTGTGCTCGGCACACAGTTGCAGGAAACGTTCCAGACGGGCGGAGGAGTGCTCAGGCCCCTGCCCTTCATAGCCATGGGGCAACAGCATGGTCAGCCCACACAGGCGGCCCCACTTGGCTTCCCCGGAGGAAATGAACTGATCAATCACCACCTGGGCACCGTTGGCAAAGTCACCAAACTGCGCTTCCCAGATCACCAGCGTCTTGGGCGTGGTAGTGGAGTAGCCGTACTCGTAGCCCAGCACCGCCTCTTCGGACAGCAACGAATCGTAAATATCGAAACGTGGCTGCCCTTCATAGAGATGCTGCAGCGGCACATACTGCTCACCATCTTTCTGGTTGTGCAGCACCGAATGGCGGTGAGAGAAAGTACCACGACCGGAATCCTGCCCGGTCAGACGCACATGGAAGCCTTGATCGATCAGGGTGGCGTAGGCCAGGGTTTCCCCATAGCCCCAGTTCAACGGCAAGGCACCGGCGGTCATCTTGCGGCGGTCTTCGAGAATCTTTTTCACCTGGCGCTGGACCACAAGACCTTCCGGCGGTGTTTCCAGGCGAGTGGCAAGATCCTGCAACTTTTTCAGCGGATAGCTGGTATCCCAGTCATCCTCCACCTGATGGCCAATATAGGGTGACCAGTCCACGAACAGGGATTTGTTGGGTTCGCGCACCAGGGATTTCACCACGTGGTCGCCCGCATCCAGCATGTTGCGATAATCGTCAGCGGTCTTCTGGGCGGCCTGCTCACTGACCACGCCCTCACTGACCAGCCGCTCCGCATAGAGCGTTCGCGTGGTCGGGTGAGACTTGATCTTCTTGTACATCAACGGCTGGGTAGAAGACGGCTCATCTGCCTCGTTATGCCCCAGGCGGCGATAGCAGATCAGGTCGATGACCACGTCCTTCTTGAACTGCATGCGGTAATCCACCGCCAGCTGGGTCACGAAGTACACCGCTTCCGGATCGTCCGCATTCACGTGGAAGATCGGTGCCTGCACCATCTTCGCCACGTCAGTGCAGTACTCCGTAGAACGGGCGTCTTCACGCATGCTGGTAGTAAAGCCCACCTGGTTGTTGATGATTACATGCAGCGTGCCACCCGTCTTGAAGCCGCGGGTCTGGGACATCTGGAAGGTTTCCATGACCACGCCCTGACCAGCGAAGGCGGCATCGCCGTGCAGCAGGATAGGCACCACCTGTTCGCCTTCATGATCTTCCCGGCGATCCTGGCGGGCTCGTACCGAGCCTTCCACTACCGGAGAAACGATTTCCAGGTGAGACGGATTGAAGGCCATGGCCAGGTGTACTTCACCACCGGAGGTCTGCACATTGGAGGAAAAACCCTGGTGATACTTCACATCACCGGAGCCGGTTTCGATAAAGCTCTTGCCATCGAATTCCTCGAACAGATCCTTGGGGCTCTTACCCAGGGTGTTGACCAGCACATTCAGGCGACCCCGGTGGGCCATGCCGATAACCAGCTCCTTGGCCCCGTAGCTACCCACACGCTGAATGATTTCGTCCATCAAC
>JGI24521J20086_1000375_pt1 | contig 13506 bp, 9 predicted proteins | sample LinPmetageLP46_FD_20086 | JGI IMG/M metagenome (IMG submission 20086) | reverse complement strand
AAGGACATGGTGCCGAGACTGGTATTGAAGCTGGCGCCGAACATGTCCTGATCTTCGGCATAAGCCATTTGATACTCTGCTGTGTCAATGATCGAGGGCATCACTGCAGCACCACCACCTTGAGCAGCCTGGACATTGTTCAAGCGAGAGCCAACGACAGGTGTGCGGGCATGGGTTCGCGTGTAGTAAAGCGCGAACTCAGTCCCGTTCAAACCTTCGGCAAAATAACGGTAGGCAAGACCAAACTGCCCACCATCTTTCGCCTCTTTATCCCGAATCCGGTTTACGGTTACCTGAGTGTCCTCATAACCATAGTCAGCCCCGTAGGTAAGATCTGTGTACGCTTTAAAAGCGCTCTCCAGTCCCGGCGCACCAGCACCAAGGGCAACCACTCGACCATCGATTATCACATTGTCTGCGCCCTTACCCGGGAAGGCATCGTGGGTTGAGAAATAGGTACCGCTCGGTGCATCTTCAGAATTTTTCCACTCAAACTGATAGAATGCTTCCAATGTGGCATTAAACGTAAGTCCGTAGGAAAAGTATAAACTATCCAGTGGCAACAGGGCTTCCTTGATTTCAGAGCCCGGCAAACGCAACGCGTTGAGGTCGAAGTAGTTGGCGGTATTTACACCACCCTGCATGAACAGGGCTTCACCCCAGTTGATCACCTGCTGCCCCAAACGAACATTCAAAGGCCTGTCGTAGAGATCAAAGCTCCCCCACACATAGGCATCCAGCATGCGAGCCCGCTGGCCAGCGTAACGCTCAGCATCGCGGGTAAAATCATCGCCAATACCATTATTCGCATAATCAGAGTAAGTGGCGTAACGGGCGAACCCGTTCTGAACATTGAGTCCTGATTCTACAAGCGCCCCACCGTCATGACCGCCACCCATGATCTGTTGATCATGAAACGCCGTAGCGCGCAGGAACATGCCGTAACGCCCTTGCCAGCTGAGATCCAGTTCCGGGGTGATCTTGTAGACCAGAGACGCCAACCCGGTATCAAAGTTGTTGTTGGCATCATTCTTGTTGATCTGGGAGCCATAACCCTTGAGGGTCATGGCCACCACGTCTTCGTTAGCCGCCAACATCCGATCCTGCCCTTCTGTGCGGAACAACGCACCCACGGACAAGGCAGTATCCAGTCGACCGGTCCAGTCAGGATTATCGAATTGAAGCTGAATTGCAGAGGCAGGAAGTGACAAACTGGTAAGTGCTGCAGCACCAGCAACAGCCATCGCTAACCTGGTTTTGCGCAGGGGGTTATTATTCATGTAGCTCTCCGAATTGCCATGTATGGCTTTATTGTTCTTGCCCCGGTGGCGGCTTCTCCCTTGTGTACCGGTCCCATCATTCCATCCGATGCACACCGTCACCCAGACTAAGTCTTAATTCTTACATATCGGGACCAAAAAGAAATCCCCCTTCAGTGTACATTTAACGACCAGCTAGTCACTACTTTTGTGCGCAATGACCAATCCCGCTATCAGCCTGAAGGCATTAACGTGCCCCGAGCCCCGTTGCCTGATTCACCCGTAGGAGCTTTGCAAGCAAAGCTTCGGGGCGCGACTTATGCCAGTGCCACTCGTATCAGGCCTCCAGTATCCGTTCCAACACCTCTCTCAGGTTATCTGAAGCCTGCTTTTTGACCGTCAACAAGGCTGAGGCTAGATGCTCACGGCGCACCGCTTCCAGCTTTGGCAGACGTGCGGCCGCATTGGCCAACCGGGCTGCAATCTGCGGGTTGATCCCGTCAAGACGAGTCAGTGCCGCAGCAAACAGGCGGTATCCCTCCCCGTCCTGGGAATGGTAGGCCGAAGGGTTACCGTTAGCCAGGGTGCCCACCAACGCTCGCACCCGGTTCGGGACGGTCCAGTCAAAGGCTGGATGCGCCATCAGCGCCTCTATTCGGGACAAGCTTTGCTCCCCAGGCATGGAGGCCTGAACTGCAAACCACTGATCCATTACCAGTGCTTCCTCGGACCAGCGTTCAGCGAACTGGGCCAGCGCCTGGTTTGCCCCGGCCAGGTTGTAGTGCACCAGCACCCGCAGCGCAGCCAGTTCTTCGGTCATACACAGCGGTAACTCGAACAACTCCGCTGCCAGACGCTGTGCTTCCGGGTGACCGGACGCTGCCAGATAATCCAGCGCCAGATTGCGCAACTGGCGGCGCCCCATGGCCCGGCCATCCATTTCCAGCTCAGTAGCGATCAGATTCTCTGCCAGTGACAGCCAGTGGTCCTGCAACGCCTTGCCCAAGGCCTGCTTCATGGCATGGTGGGCAGCATGGACTCCGCCAGGATCCAGGGGGGCATGCCTGTCGCCAAGGGCCACTTCACCAGGCAGTGACAGCAACAGAGCAGCCTGAGCCGGATCTTCATCGGCCCGACCGATCACTTGCTCCAATACGGGCACCAGCGCTTGCGCCTCAGCTGCGGCGGCCCCCTCCCCTTTCACCAGCCGATCCAGCGCGGAGAAGTAAAGCCGCTGGGCAGCACTCCAGCGGCAGTAGCCATCACTATCGTGGGCCAGCAGGCGAGATAACTGGCCATGATCGAAGGCGTAGTCGAGCACCACCGGCGCAGAAAAGCCCCGCAACAAGGAAGGGGTAACCGGCCCAGCGGCATCAACGCTGAAAGTCTGCTCTTCCCTGTCGAGGATAATGACCTTCTCCCGACTGCCCTCCTCATCCAGTGGCAGCGGCTCGCCGGTTTCGTCCAGTAAGGCCAGACGCACCGGGATCATCAGCGGTTGTTTCTCCGCCTGCCCTGGTGTCGGAGGAGTGTGCTGGCGGAAGGTGAGCTGGTACCGGTCATTCTCAAGGCGATCTGTCACGGTCAGTACCGGCGTACCCGCCTGGCTGTACCAGCGCTTGAACTGGGTCAGATCCCGCCCGGAGATCTCCTCCATGCAGGCAACAAAGTCATCACAGGTGACCGCCTGGCCATCAAAACGATCGAAGTAAAGGTCAGTGGCGCGACGAAAACCTTCCGGCCCCAGCAGGTGATACTGCATACGGACAATTTCGGCGCCCTTTTCATAGATCGTCAACGTGTAAAAATTATCAATTTTCTGGTATTCCGCCGGGCGCACAGGATGCGCCATGGGCCCCTGATCTTCCGGGAACTGGTGGTTAACCAGAAAGTCCACATTCTCCACCCGCTGCACCGCGGCGGAGTTCATATCAGCCGAGAACTGCTGGTCTCGAAATACGGTGAAGCCTTCCTTGAGACTGAGCTGAAACCAGTCCCGGCAGGTGACCCGGTTACCCGACCAGTTATGGAAATACTCATGGGCCACCACGGATTCCACCCGCTGAAAACCGGCATCGGTGGTAGTAGACGGGTGAGCCAGCACACAGGAAGTATTGAAGATATTGAGACCCTTGTTTTCCATGGCCCCCATATTGAAGTGGCTTACCGCCACGATCATATAGATATCCAGGTCGTACTCACGCCCGTAGGTGTCTTCATCCCAACGCATGGCATTCTTCAGCGACAGCATGGCGTGGTCCAGCTTGTCCAGATCGCGGTGCTCCGCATAAAGGCGCAGCGACACCTGGCGACCGGAACCGGTGGTATAGCTGTCCTCCAGACAGGCCAGATCACCGGCCACCAGCGCAAACAGATAGCAGGGTTTCGGGAACGGATCTTCCCAGGTCACCCAGTGGCGATCGCCCTCTTCGCCCTGTTCTACCGGGTTACCATTGGATAGCAGCAGCGGGTAGCGCTTCTTGTCGGCCCGCACCGTGGTCGTGAACCGGGCCAATACATCCGGCCGATCAGGGAAAAAGGTAATCCGACGAAAACCTTCCGCTTCGCACTGGGTGCAGTACATGCCATTGGAGCGGTAGAGACCGTCAAGGGCGGTGTTTTTTTCCGGCTCGATATCCACCACCGTCGTCAGTGAACAGGCATCGGGCAGGCCTTCGATAGTCAGCAATTCGTCGGCGTAGTAATAACGGCCCTCCTCCAGAACAACACCATCAAGCGAGAGGGTTCTCAGAATCAATCCCTCGCCGTTGAACGCCATCGACGTTGCTTCGGGTCGCTCTGGATTGCGGCGTAGAGACAACGTACTTGTCACGGTGGAGATGCCATCGCGTATATCCACATCCAGATCAACGCGATCCACCAGGTAGGCCGGTGGCTGATAATCGGCCAGTCGGGTCGTCTTCACGGCAGCGTGAGCGGTTTCCATCAACAACTACTCCTGAAAAAATGTTCGAAGGGCCATCTTAGTCGCTTCCCCAAAACGACAACACCCCGCCAAAGCGAGGTGCTGTCATGATCCCAATCTTTTCAGATTGAGGTTATCAGGCCAGATTACGGAGCCATTTCTACATCTGCCGCCGATCCCGCACCGACCACGACACCGGGAATAGCCGGGTTCAGGAAGGTGGAAATCTGAGCCTGCATTTCTGTCGTTACACTCAGGCTTGCCGCAGGAGACAGCAGGGAGCTGTGCGCGCCATTTACCATCTTGATGATGGCTGGCGAGTCATCTTGCGGCGTTTGCGCAGGATACAGCTGGGTGGCGCCCAATAGAGTTGCCAGGCCCTCTGTGCCAGTTAAGGGAAGCTCCGCGCTGCCATTGGGCACAACCGTGTCACCATTTACCTGTTGAACAAGCACCGGCACAGTCAGACCCGCTCCAGCCAGTTGGCCACCAAGCTCGCCTTCTCCTGCCAGAATCGGCGCATAGCTGACCGGATCACCGGAATCCACCGTGCTCTGAGCCACATACAGGAACCGGTCAAAGTTGGCCGTACCCGGTGACACACCAGCGGCGGCCAAGCCATTGGCGATGACGGGACCGAAGGTATCAGACGTGCTCAGCAGGTAGGACAGCTGTGAACCACCGACGGACACCGCCAGGGATGTCAACGGGTTGAGGTTGCTTGCAAGCTCGGGGTTCATGGCCGCGCCCGCCAACTGGCCATCAGCCGCATAAGCCAGTTGGTTTACCGCAGTAAACGTTGTGCCAACGATGCCACCCAGGGAAACACCCACAACGCTTACATTTCCGGCATCCAGACTGACTTCACGGGGCGCAAGCTGGGCATTGATAGCAGAAAGGCTGGCATTTAAGTTCAGCAGATCCATTACGCTCTGACGCAGATTATCCCGGGTATTGGTGAGCGTGCTCAGGTTAATGAACTGACCACCGGAGCCTGCTGGATCATTGAAGTGACGCTCGCTCGGCGCATCCTCTCCATAAATCTGTGCCAATATCAGGCCCAATCCAGGGGGAGTTTCAACACCCGGCGGAGACATGTTCTCCACATTCAGTGCATAGGCAGCACTGCCGGTATCGTTCGATACACCATGCAGGGGCAGGTCAATCGCAACCGTTGCTACGCAGTCAGCTGCCAGCGTGTGCGCCAGTAACGCGACAGAGGTACGGTCACTGGTGATGCCGTGAACATAGATGGCCGTCTGATAGGGCGACTCGGCTGCACAGTCCTCACTGGTAGGCAGGGTCAATTGTAGCGGCACAGACTCGAAAGACTGACGCTCGGCAAACGGATACCGGTAAGTGATGTTATAACTGCCATCCACATCCGCCGGCGGCAGCGTGGGAGACCCTTCCGGCAAGCTGGCGCTAAGCATACCCCCGAGAAGCTGGTCTGGCTCCCAGGCATCCATGGTATAGCTTGCAGATGGTGTCGTCTCAGGTGTCGTCAGGTAATAAGGCAATTTGATGTAGCCGGTGTATAGGCGGGCAACACCTTCAGGCAATTGTGCAGACAGCGTATTCAGATCTACACCAATATCCGTTGGCTCAACTTGCCCTTCAGCCGGAGGCAAGAGGGTTACCATGCCCACTTCACGCGGAACCGGCTTGGACAGCTCCACAGCACCAGATATCGCTTGCAGATTGCTGATTGCCGTCGCGCTATCAAAACCCAAATCAGTCTGAGCCTTAACCAGAGCCGCGCCTGGAGCGGCCATGGCCACCATTGGCGTCACCGGATCTGAAGTGGTGAAAGTATAGGAAATCACCACGTTTTCCTTACCCAGACTTCCTTCCGTGAGCCCATTGAGAACCGCATCGGCTGTTGGCTCCCAGGCCTGCTGAATTAACCCGCTTACACCCTGCAAGGAGCCAGCAAGACCCGCCAGGGTTTCAGCATCTGCGCTTCTCAAAAGCTCATAGTGAAACGATGGCTGAACTGGCTCGCCGCCAGCATCCAAGAGATTGTTAGTCACCACAACCAGGTATTTGGTTTTAGGAAGCAATGGCTGCATGGGGGTAACCCTAAGCACATTGTTTTCTCCACCATCCTGGGAAACCAACGATGCCTTGACCGCAGTTTCTCCCAGTGCGGAGAAATTCACCCCTTCAATGCCAGTAGGATCAAGAGGGTCATTTTCACCAGTATCCAGCGGCACAAGAAAGACATTGGGCTGACAGGGCACCACGGAAGCCATTGCCAAAGAACAAGGACTCGCAGGATTCAGGCTATCAGAAAATGCAATATCAAAGGGTGCGTTCGTAGAGAATCCATCCAGCGACCTGATAGCAGTCGATACCGGGTTGCTGCCACCGGTGTTAGCAGTACCGTCGCTGGTAGCCGCTGCCGCAAACAGTAAATCAGTATTAAGGGGAAGATCAGAAACCACCGGACTAAAGCGTGCAAAGGTGCCGAGGTCATCAAGGGAAACGGCACCCTCACTCTGATCAGGAACGGTATCACTGCCGCCGCCACAGGCCACCAGTGCCAAGGCCACTGCCGCAGGCAGTACTTTCTTATAGATATGCATGGGTTCTCCCAAACCATTTGTTATCTTTTTTATTTCTCGCTGCGCCGTTATCTCCCATAACGCAGCCAGAAAGACATCGTCCCTGTGCGCCGAATCTAGGCCGGCTAACCTACACAGCAGAGTTGTCACCTAGGAAGAATACAGTATGTTTGGAAGAGCACCAACGGTCTTTGACAGGAAAAACTTGACGTTGGTCCGATAGGCGGTATCCGGGCGACGACCCGCCAGTCACCGCCCGAGAGAGAGAACAGGTCTACTGAAGTCGATCCGGCGCACGCAGGGTCACCGGCTGCTCCTCTGGCTCGCCCTCCCCACTCTTACATTGCTGCTCCATATAGCCTGAGCGTTGCTCCTCGGGCAGGTTCTTTGCCTCCCAGGCAATCACTGCCTGCAGACAGGTTTCACGCTGCTCCCGGGTCAGCGGCCGGCCATCCGCCCATTTGCCGGTTTCAATGGCGCGGCGCATGTTGTCACAGACCTCCGGGGTCATGGCAGAGATCAGGTCTTCAAAGCTTTGATAGGTCATGACATTCACTCGTTAGAGGCACCCCCGCCAGTTCGGCGGGGGTGGGCTTACGCCCGTTTCCGGCCTAGCTAGCCTGGGACGGATACAGGGAAACCGCTGTTTGCCTGTAGCTATTAACTATTCACTATTAACTGCTTTTTAATTGCTGTCACCGGGGCGAGTACTCCAACCCAGCTTGGAACGGCAGGCCTGGTAGAAATCATGGCCTGGCGGGTGAATCAAGTGCAAACGGTGGGGTTTCTTGCGAATGGCGATCACATCGTCCACCTGCAGGCGAATCCCGGCGGTGCCGTCGCAGCTGACCAGTGGCCGGACCTTTTCGGTGGTGATATGGATCTTGATCTCGCTGTCACCGGCCACCACCAGCGGGCGGCTGGTGAGGGTATGCGGATTGAGCGGTACCATTACCATGGCATCCAGCTTGGGATGCATGATGGGCCCGCCGCCGGACAGCGCATAAGCCGTGGAACCGGTGGGAGTGGAGATGATCAGGCCATCGGAACGCTGGCCATAGACAAAATGGCCATCGATCACCAGCTCGAAGTCGATCATGTGCACGCTGTCACCGGATAGCAGCACGATATCATTCAGGGCGCAGCCCTCGCCCACCACGGTCTTGCCCCGGCGCACTTCCAGATCCAGCAGAAACCGCTTTTCGGTGGTGTACTCACCGTCCAGCACCTGCCCCACCCGGCTTTCGATTTCGGAAGGGAGAATGTCGGTGAGAAACCCCAGGTGACCCCGGTTGACGCCCAGCACCGGCACATCAAAACGGGCCAGGGTACGGGCGGCACCCAGCAGGCTGCCATCACCGCCGACTACAATTACCAGATCACAGGCTTCCCCCATCTGCGTGGCGGAGGCAGCCTGCAGGCCCATTTCCGGCAGGCTGCCGGCAATGTTCTTGTCGAGGATAACGGTACAGTCACGCCCGTTGAGAAAGTGAATCAACTGGCGCAGTGAATACAGCGCCTGCTCACTTTCGGAACGGGCAATCAAGCCGATATTGCGGAATTTATTGCTAAAAGTCTCTTGCGCCACACGAATCCTGGGCAGCCGGAGCTGCATCCGGTGAAGGGCTCGCCCTCCATCCGGTGAGCGACCACCCTGGCCAGAATCCGTGATTGCAGCGTGGCAGCCGCGGATTCAGGCCTGTGTCAGGTACTCGTTCAGGTTAGCAGCATTGGCATTCAGGCCGCCATCCAGAACGATTACGTCCAAGCCGGCGTTTTTTAACAGAAAAGCGGCTGTGGCGCTACGTCGACCGGTATCACAGTAGGCAATATAGGTCTTGCTAGGGTCCAACAGGCGGGATTTCAGCCGCAATACATTCAGCGGCATATTGGTGGCGCCCACCAGGTGCTCCTGGTCGAATTCATCGCTGGTGCGCACATCCAGCCACCAGGCGCCCTTTTCTGCCGCGCCCAGCACATCGTCAGCGGGCATGGTGTTGATGATCGGCTCGCGCAGCAGGGCATCAAAGTCCTGGCGCTCCAGTTTCATCAATACCCCATCGGTGGCCATCGTCACCGTGGCATTACGGGGTTTGCCGGAAAGCAGTGCCTCTTCGCCGAACCACTGCCCTTCTTCCAGCATGGCCACGGGGGTTGGGGCATTATCGCCCATGCTGATGGCCACCTCGCAGACACCTTCCTTGAGAATGTAGCAACAGTCTGCCGCCTCGCCCTGACGGATGATGACATCCCCCTGCTTGTGACGATGAGCCTTCAGGCGCCGGAAGATTTCCAGAATATTACTGGGCGGTACCCGATGAAACAGCTTGGATTTAAGCAGTCGAATCATCCACTCCCGATCATTCTGATAAGCGGAGTTGGCGTTGATATCGAGAATCACGTAACCGGCAGACTGGTCCCAGGAAAGAATGGTGTCCAGCCGAAAGCTGTCGAAGCGGACCACACTGACTTCGGTCAGAGCCCGAGCCGTACTGCGGCGGGGCTGGGCATGCTCCAGCGGATGCCAGGATGCAGTATCTCCGGCACTGACACTACGGGTTTTGCCAGCTTCATCGGTAAGCTCTACCTTGCCGCTGAGCAGATAGATGGTGGTGTTGTCCTTGTCGCCAAGCGAAAAAAGGGCATCTCCTGACGAATAACGGCACACCTCTTGCTGATCTAGGAGCCAGTCCAGCTGGTCTCCAGACAGCGCATTCACTGGCACAAAGGTCTGTAAAAGGCTTTTATCAATGGATTCCTGTGCCATAACTGCCGCTCCCGGTGTTCTTATTGTGACTACAACTTCATACTTTCAGCGTAGATAATGCAAAAAACCTACCATTTTTCAGTGAAGTGGCACTGAGTCACATCTGTTTATCAGCGAAAGCGCAGCACGTTATCGATCGCCGAGTCGTTGCGGCAGTTCGGACAACGGTTGGCATTGCAGTCGGAGACGCCGGGTTTGAACTGGTTTGGCACTTCCACCCGGATCACTCGCTTGCCACAGGCCTGTTGATCCGAACCCACCGATACCTGGCACACCGGGTTTTCATAATGAGCCAGCCAGGCCCGGTAGTGATCTTCGGTGACCAGACATTTACGCGCAGCGAAAGCCACTGGGTTTTCCATGTAACTGCCGATCTGATCAGCGGAAATGGAAATATGCCCGGCACCGGGGTGGAAGGCGATAAAGCTGAGACCGAGATTTTCCAGTTTCTCCAGCACCTTCTGGGCACCAGTGCTGGCTTCTTTCACCCGATTTCGTTTGAGCTCGCCCAGCTCCTCCTTGAGCTGGCTGATCAGATCATCGCGGGTCAGCACATCCATTTCCTTGGCATGGATCTGCTCGGACAGTTTCGCCCGCTCCTCCTCGATGCGCTGCTCAAGTGCCAGCTTGTACTGTTCGGTGAGCACTTCCAGTTCGCTGCCCTGGGTCTGGCTTTGATGGCTCTGCTCCTCCAGGCTCTGGGTTAGCGATAACACCTGAGCCTTCAGAGAATCATTCTGTTCACGCAACGCTCCATTCTGGGATTTGAGCGTCTTGAACTGTCCCAGAACCTTTTCCAGCTGAGCATTAAGGATTTCCTCTTTTTGCTGAGCCGCGTAGCGTAGTTTGCCCACTTCTTCGGATTGGGAGTTTTCCAGAGTCTGCACCCGCAAGCGCAGCTCCTTGATAATGCGAGCCAGCCGAACCCTTTCTTCATCGGCCTCTTTCTTGCTCTCGCTATCGTCCGGCGCGATGGTGGGCGCCTTCGTTTCGGCACCAATGACTGGTGGCGCGGCGGCAGGAGTCGAATCCAGCTCGTCATCGATCTCCAGACCCAATTTCGGACCGCGCTCACGAATGGTGTCTCGAATGGCGATAAAGTCATTGGCTCCCGGTTTCATACCCGGATCCCACATCTGATCCTGGTGCCAAGCCACCGGACACTGGCTACGGCAGGCCAGACGGATCGGTCCGGCCCCCATATCCGGCCCTTGCCCTGCATGCTCTGCAAGATGGCGCAGCGGCACATTCCAGGTGGTGTCGGCCATGCCATCTTCATCAAAATCGATGGTAAAAAGGACCAGTGAACGTACCCGTAACTGACCATTCACCAAACAGTAGGCACCACGAACTTCCTTATCAGCAAACTCAGGGACCCCCACCATGCCATCCAGGATCGCCTCAAAATCCGCATACAGCATGCTTTTGGTAATGCCCCGATGATCAAAAAACAGAATTGCTTCGGACGTCACGGAGGATAGAGGCATGTGTCCTTCCTTCCCTTGAGAATTATTGTAGTTGGCCACTGACTCGCCACAACGTCACTCCCTGCAATATCCAGAAAACCCAGTAGTGACGGCAAAGTCAGGGTGCTGCCAATTATAGTCAGCCCCTCATCAAAGAGTGTGACCTGAATGGCAGTAAAAAAAAAGCATACGAAAACCCGCTCATCACTATGCCGCAAAGCAGCCAGCAAAGACCAATAACGACATCACGTTGCCAGAATAATATGTGTGGGGAGAGAGAGGGGGGGGGTTAACGGATAGGAGTGGGGCTGGAAAACCGGAGAGGAATCAGAGTTCCTCTCCATCGTCTACCCAGCTGTCTTCTTCCTGCCACTCTTCCAGGCACTCCATCAGCTGCTTCTCTTCCAGCCGCTCTTCCAGATAGTCTTCCATTTGCTTGTCCTCCTTTATCTTTTTCAGTGTTGTGAACCTGAAATTAGACAGGGTTTAGGTGACAAGTTCATTACAGGAGACGCTGCACGCATCACGCAGCAGACAACACGAACAAATAAAAGTAGCAAGGCAAAACCAGGAGCAACGGTGGCATGACGCGCTGCATGGAGCGTGGGCAGCCCCCCTTGAAACAAAAAAGGCCCCCGTAAATGGGAGCCTTTAATGCTGAATAGTGGCGGAGCGGACGGGACTCGAACCCGCGACCCCCGGCGTGACAGGCCGGTATTCTAACCAACTGAACTACCGCTCCACTTTTCCTTTCGGAACTCTTTACTTTCAAAATATGGTGGGTGGTGACGGGATCGAACCGCCGACCCTCTGCTTGTAAGGCAGATGCTCTCCCAGCTGAGCTAACCACCCGCATCGCGCTGCGAAGTGGGCGCCATTTTAGGGATTGGGCCGGGGGTGTCAACGGCTTTTTGCAGAAAAAAGTCCGTTTGCCTAGAAAATGGGCGGAACGGGCAAAAGTTGCACAGAATGACCGCTGTAGGAACGGAGCGTAGCGGAGTAACGCACGTAGTTCCGCGCGGCCCGAAGGGTGAGCGAAGCGAATAACCCATGCTTGCATGGCGAACCGAGCCACAGCGAGGAAAAGGCGGTGCCGTTGCTCCCGATCTCAAAGAAGAAGCTGTCGAAGCCAGACAGGCCTGGTCGCCCTCCGGGCGATTTCCTCGCTAGCGCGAGGTTCGCATGTCGCAGATCCCCCGTGGGGGCAAGCATGGGTTCCTACAAGCGGCTACGTAGCTTACCGCTTCAGCTCTCTTCCGCCTCCAGCGCCTCAATCTTCGCCTTTGCCTGCTCCAGAGTGAATCGCCCCGGCACCGGCTGCCCGCTCGGTTTGGCAATCAGGTAGTGATGCACATCCAGCGCCCAGGTCTGCCGGTTCAGCTCGCCTTCCTCGATAATGGAGTACCCACTCTGCCCCCAGCNGATGGCATTACCGATCATGCTTCCCCCACCACACGGGCCAGNATAATGTCCGCCAGGTCATCCAGGGTCAGGGAACCNTCNCGGTCAAACCAGTTNGGCGCCCAGCCTGTCATNCCGGTGAGCAGGCGACGAATGATAAAGGGATCATCCCGGAACGCCCCCTGCGCATGCAGNGCATTGAGTGCATCCAGCCACAGTTGCTCATAAATGGCACGCAACTCCAGNGCCTTGCGCTGNTTGTCCTCNCTGAGACANCGCCACTCTGTCACCAGCACNGTCATGGCTTCAGCAGTATCCCCGACAATGGACTGCAGCTCCGCACGGATCAGTGCCCGCAGCTGCCCTTTCGGTGAGCNCTCAGCCGCAATAGCCCGGCGCAGNCGATCCGTATTGAACTGGATCACCTCTTCCATNACCGCAAAGAGGATATCNTCCTTACTCTTGAAATGATGAAAGATGGAGCCGCTCTGGATGCCCACGGAAGCCGCAATATCCCTGACTGTAGTGCGATCAAAGCCCTTGTCCCGAAACAGGTGAGCCGCCGCACTGAGCAAACGCCCGCGGGGAGAATCATCGATTCCATTAATTGCCAGTGACTCAGCCATTGGTATCCTCTTTTTTGTATCCCCGCATTATCCCGATTCCTGGCTGCAAGCTGCAAGCGCAGCACAATCACCGTACGCCGGATTAAACGGTAGGAGCGCCGCTTGAGGCGCGAACCTGAGCCCAGCGAAGGATCGGTGCAGATGACAGATCAATTCCTCGCCCAAGGCTCGGATTCGCGCCTCAAGCGGCTGTATTCGCTTCGCTCACCCTTCGGGCCGCACAGAACTACGTGCGTTACTCCGCTACGCTCCGTTCCTACAGCAGCTTCGAATAAATACCCGGCGGGACATCAGCCTCTTTACAAACCAAGCGCTTGCTTGGTAGCTTACGAGACCACGCTTTTACACGCAAATGGAGCCACCATGACCGAACCCGTTCGCATCGGCTGTGCCGCCGGATTCTGGGGCGATACCAACAGCGCCGCTTTCCAGTTGGTCAAGCAGGCCGAGATCGATTATCTGGTGTTCGACTATCTGGCCGAGGTGACCCTGTC
>JGI24521J20086_1000369_pt1 | contig 13718 bp, 13 predicted proteins | sample LinPmetageLP46_FD_20086 | JGI IMG/M metagenome (IMG submission 20086) | reverse complement strand
CCGTCCCGCGCGCGTAATTTTGGCGCAACAATGGCCAGTGGCACCCATTTTGCTTTTCTGGATGATGATGATTGGTGGGACGGTGATTTTCTGCGCGAAACATGGGTTGCCCTGCATGCCGAGGAAGCGCGTTGTGCCTGTGGTCGCCTGGATATTTTCCGGGAGAACCGGATTGCGCCCTTTAAATGTACCACCCCGGAAACCTTGACCATCCCGGTATTGCTCCGGCGCAATCCAGGGACTACCGGGACAAACCTTCTTATCGAGAAGACGCTGTTCTGGGACGTGGGCGGATTTGACGAACAACTGCGAACATCTGAGGACAAAGCCCTGGTGCTGGAAATTTTAAATGCTGACGAAAGGATTGCGATAGCGCCGGATGCCGTCGCGATAATGCGCGATCATCGAGGCGCACGGGCAAGTCAAGCCCGGCATTACAAGCTTCTGTTCAACTGGAAATATCGCAGCCTTATCGGATATAAAGGCTTATTTCGAGAATTATTCCGGCTCCTGAACCCACGGCTGCTCAAAAGATTGGCTCGTAAAACAAACCGAATGTGGAGGGCTCAATGCTCCTGATCATCCATATCAGCACGCCCAAAGCAGGGTCGAACAGCTTGCAGGTCGCAAGCACGGGGCCAAGACGCAGCGACGGCGAAAGCTCTGAGCATGAGTGATTTCGGCGCTGTCACGATGATAATCCGCACCGCCGGTGAACGCACGGAGAACGCGTGCCGCGCTTCGATCCGCGCGCAAGGTGTTAACGATGCGCAGATCATCACGGTGCGCGAGGTGCCGTTTTCGACAGCCATGCGTGTCGGTTTTGAGGCAGGCATCGCTGCCGGTCGCGAATGGACATTTTGTATCGATGCCGATGTGATTATGCGACCGGGATCGATTAAGGCAATGCTGCAGCAATCCATGCAGCAGCCAGCAAGTATATTCGAAGTACAAGGCTTGGTCCTCGACAAACTGTTCGTTTCGCTCCGCGAGGCGGGCAATCATCTGTATCGCACATCGCTGTTGCCGCAAATGATTGAATTAATCCCCGAGGAAGGAACATCCTTGCGTCCGGAAAGCACTGCGATGGCAAGCATGAAGGCGCGCGGATACAACTGGGCGCGGGTTCCCTATGTTGCCGGGCTGCACGATTTCGGGCAAAGCAACCGTGATATCTTTCGCAAATGCTATACCCATGCCCAGAAGCACGCTTATCTGTTGAACGATCTGCTGCCCAAGATGCGCGCTCGTGCCGCGACCGATCGCGATTTCGCCGTTGCTATTGCGGGCCTAGCGGAGGGGCTGAAAGCGACCAGCGCGGTACGGATCGATGTAGCGCACCGCCCGTTTGCCGAGCGGTTCGAAGCGCAAGACATTGAAGAAAAACTGCCGTGTGCCACGGACGACTTTACGCCCGAGATGGTAGAGAAAATTCTGCAGGACTATGGACGCGCCGATGACCTGACTGTTCGGTTCCTTCCGTTTTCGGGCGCTGAAGCGATCGCGCTGGATGGTACCACACGATTGACCCAAGCCGTTCGTTGGCGTGCCTTATGGCATCGAAAGCAGCGATGCCATGGCACTGGCGGTGCAGTCTTGCACACGATGGGACATGGAATTGAGCAGGTTGGATTGTGGTTGAAGAAACGTGCCGGAGAAAGCAAATGAGAGAATCAGGTGAGCAAACGCCGCCTTTCAAATTCGGCAGCGACCATGCCAGCGAGGGCCCACAAAAGCCTTTGCGTATGGCATTCAGCCTGCTGACACCACGCGAGCGGCGCAACGCTTTTATTGCGCTGGCAATATTCCTGACCTCCTCGTTTACATTGGCACTGAGCGTTGCATCGGTCTACCCATTCCTGCTGGTCCTGACCCGCCCGGATGTCATCGAGACCAACGCCTGGTTGAACTGGGGGTATAAACTGATAGGCTCGCCGTCATACATGTCTTTCGTGTTCCTGTTGGGAATAGCAACGATAGCATTGCTTGTTTCCAGCGCCCTGCTGCAGATTCTCCGGGTCTATATGGTTGAGCGCTTCACACAGATGCGCATTCACACGATCAGTGTTCGCTTGCTCGAGGTCTTCATGTCGCAGCCGATGATCTTTTTCCTTGGTCGCAATACCGGCGATATGGCCAAAGGCATTCTGAATGAAACCCGCGAGGTTGTGCAGCAGTTTTTCCGGCCAGCCGCCGAGCTGGCGGCGGGTGTGCTGGGGACCCTGTCTGTGATCATCGTGCTTTTGGCATTGGCGCCAATGATCACGCTTATTGCGCTTTCGGTCATCGCTGTAGCTTATGCTATCGTCTACCTATTGACCCGCGGTCTTCTGGGGCGGATGGGGGTCAGCCGAATAAAGGCCAATAGCGAGCGTTACCGGATTTCAAGTGAGGCTCTGAGCGGCATCAAGGACATCAAGATCGCCGGCACGGAGAAATTCTATCTTTCCAATTACAGCCGTTTTTCCAGCGAGGCTGCGCTGATGCAATCGCGCGCCAATGTGATCAGAACGGCGCCGCGCTTTCTAGTTGAAGCGCTCATTTTCGTGGCCATCATTCTGCTACCTTTATTGTATTTCGACAAGGACGCCTTGACCGACGGCAGTTTGCTGACGGGCTTCTTACCCGAGCTGGGGATCATGGCACTGGGTGCCCAGCGGCTGATGCCGGAAGTACAGAAAATTTACAATTCGATCAGCGTTATGAAGTTCGGCGCGGCCGCCGTCATCAGCGTTCACGAAGACATGTCGATGCAAGGCGATCCAGCCTTGACTGCGAAACCGTCGAAACGCTCCATAAGGCTCAACCAATCGCTGGAGCTTCGCGACGTGCACTTTGGCTATCCAACCGCAGAGGGCCTAGCTTTGAACGAGATCAATCTGCAAATTCGGAAAGGTCAGCGGATCGGCATTGTCGGAACGACCGGCGCGGGCAAGAGCACTCTGGCCGATCTCATCCTGGGTTTGTTGCGCCCTCGTGACGGGCAGGTTCTTGTCGATGGCATCCGGCTTGCTGACGAAGATATCCGGGTCTGGCAAAAGGCAATCGGTTATGTCCCACAGCATATTTTTCTATCGGACGCTACTGTAGCCGAGAATATCGCCCTTGGCGCAAAAGCAGGCCACGCCGACCAGGCTAGGATAGAGGAGGCTGCCCGGATCGCGCAGCTGCACGACTTTATCACCGGAGAGATGCCGCAAGGATATGATACGTCGATCGGAGAGAATGGCGTTCGTCTGTCCGGCGGCCAGCGGCAGCGGATCGGTATCGCCCGGGCGCTATACCGCGACGCCGATCTGATTGTATTTGATGAAGCCACGAGCGCGCTGGACTCGGTAACGGAAGGCGAACTGGTTACGGCCATTGATGCGCTCCCCGGCGAGAAGACGCTTCTGGTCATCGCTCACCGGCTGACGACCGTAAAATCCTGTGACCGGATCATCGTCATGAAACAGGGGTGCATCGTAGCCTCGGGCAGCTGGGAAGAGAATTTGCGCGACAGCCCCGATTTTCGCGATCTCGTTGCCCAGAAGTCCGATTGATTCGATTGCTGGTCCCATTCACATGAGTCTTGATCTGCCATGAAGTTAAATATTACCACCTTGCAGAATATCGCGCTGGCTATCGTATGCGTGTGGATCATGAGTCCGCCATTGATATCGATACCTGCCGTGCGTGTGCTGGCGCTGCTCGCGATCATTCTATGGGCAGTCCTTGAAATAATTCGTCCCAACGGAATTTTTCTGAGGCCCACGCTGCCGGTGCTGGGGGCACTGCTGTACATCGCTTACGACCTGATGCTATGGTTTGAGCCAGGCCAATGGGATTTGCTGTCGCACATTCAATTATATATCCTGCTGACGCTATTGATCGTCTACGAAAGTCGCCGGAATGATCCGAAAAGCCTGACCCCGGTTTTCTGGACAATGATGCTGACGCTGCCGATCTGGTGGATCAGCACTCTTCGGGGCTTCGAAACATTCGGTTCGCATGCGGCGAGAATCGTTGTCCGGTCGTCAGACGACGCGACAGAATTGTTGCAGCAAGGTGTCGGGGGCTATTCTCTGATCTATTCCACGCTCGTCATAATGCCGATTCTGGTACTGATGATCTTCCGATGGCGCCAGTTCGATATGTCTTCCGCGCCGCGCATCCTTCGCGCTTTCCCACGCCTGTTTCGCCTCCTTCCGCCGGTCATGCTGGCGCTGAGCTGTGTATTGGTCTTGCGCGCGGGTTTCACGATTGCAGTGATCGTGATGGCGGCGACGCTGGTCGTTTCACTGATGTATCTGCGACCGCACTCCGGACTCTTTTTCCTGGGACCGCTGGTTGCCCTGTTGCTTGTTGTTGTGGGGCAGCTCTTCCTGAGCGAGATCATCCAATTCCTGATCCCTCTCACGGAAGGGACGAGTTTCGTACACAAGCTGCGCGATCTCCAGATGTCGTTATATGTCGGAGATTCCACCGGCAGTGTGGCAGATCGAACAGAGCGCTATGCTCGCAGCATAAATTCTTTCCTGCACAATCCGATTTTTGGCGTGCTGGGAAATCAGGGCGTCGGGAATCACTCGGCCTATCTTGACAATTTTGCTCAGCGGGGCCTGTTCTTCGGGGCGCTCTATATGGGATTGATGCTCTATCTTCCGATCAGGATGCTGCGCCGGCTACCCGGTATGCTCAGCATGACCGGTGGGGTGTTGACCGTCATGATTCTGTTTCCGTTTTTAAACAACGTAACGATGGCGATCGGCGTCGTGCTTTTCATCATGTTTCCGGTTGCCTGCTCGATGACCAGGGAATTCGAGAACAGGCGCAAACGACATGGGCGCACTCCCTCGGCGAGTGGAATGGTGTCTCCGGCATGACCGTGTCGCCCATCTCCATACTCTGGACGTCCAATATCGTCCTGCCAGCCGTCGCCGCCCGTCTGGGTGTGCCCGAAACTCCTTTCGGCGGATGGCTTTCCGTTACCACCGATCGCCTGGCAGGAGTCGAGGGCTTGCGGTTGGGTGTGGCGATGCGCGCGCCCGTGAAAAGCTTTCAGCATATTCACCAGGATGGCATTGACTATTTCGCACTCCCCCAGGGCAAGGGCGACAGTTACGATATCAGGCAAGCGGATTGCGACCGAGTCCTGTCTGAATTCGCGCCCGATATATTGCATGTCGAGGGCACCGAAATGGCCTATACCCGGCGTTTTCTCTCGAGTTGGTCCGGCCGCCGGCTGATCTCCCTGCAGGGCGTGATCAACGGACACAAAAAATATCAGTTCGGCAATCTTTCGCTGGGTGATTTCCTTAACCCCCGGCATCCGCAACATCTGGTAGTAGGATTGGCGCTGTTGGCCAATAACCTGCTCAAATTTCGCCCTCGCCTGCGCGGCGAACGCGAGACCATCGCTATGGCCGACCATATACTCGGCCGGACGATCTGGGACCGGGCCCAGGCCAACTGGTTGAACCCAGAAGCCCAATATCATCATTGCCCGCGAATCCTGCGCGACCCTTTCTATGGCAAAAACTGGTCACGCGCCGAATGCGAGCCCTATTCGATCTTTGTCGGCAATGGTGCGTCGGCTCTGAAAGGGGCCCATTTTGCGGTGCGGGCGCTGGCCCAAATCCATCGCAAATTTCCCGATGCCAAGCTTTATATCGCGGGCCGCAATCCATGGTCCTTATCGCGCCTGTCGGCGCAGCGGCTGGTTGGCTATTCGGTCTACCTGATGGACCTTATTTCGGATCTCGGTCTGCGGGACCATGTGATTTTCACTGGTCAGCTCGATGCCGATAACATGGCCGAGCGGATGCGCCGGTCGCATGTGGTCCTGCTGTCATCGGTGATCGAGAATAGTCCCAACACCCTGGCCGAAGCCATGCTGATGGGTGTCCCGGCTGTGCCGTCCTATGTCGGGGGCGTGCCATCCATGGCGCAGGACGGGAAAGAGGCGCTCTTCTATCGCGCGGGTGATTCGGCCATGCTCGCATGGCAGTTGCAGCGCATATTCGAGGATGATGATCTGGCGGAAGATTTGTCGCAGGCAGCACAGGTCCGCGCCCGCAACACGCATGACCCGAAGTTTATCACCGAAACAATGGTCGACGTCTATCGCACGGTCATTGCGGGGAAGTCAGCATGACCCGCTCGCTCGCACCGGTCGTGCTATTTGCCTATGCTCGGCCCGATCACCTGCACCAGACGCTTTCCGCTTTGGCCGCCGCCGAAGGCGCGTGCGACACCATGCTCTGGATATTCTCGGACGGGCCAAAGAATGCCGCTGCGGAAGAAAAGGTCGCAGCGGTTCGTGCCGTGCTGGCCGAGCCGAAATGGCGCGACCGGTTTCTGGAAGTTCATGTTATCGAGGCTAGGCAGAACAAGGGACTGGCGCGCTCAATCATTGAAGGCGTATCCCAAGTTCTGGATCAGCGCGAGGGAGTCATCGTATTGGAGGATGATTTACTGGTCGCCCCCGATTTCCTGCATTTCATGAATGGCGCGCTGGAACGCCATGCGCAGACAGCGGAAGTGGGGTCAGTCACCGGCTATTGTCCACTGCCGCAACCGCCGAAGGGCTACGCACATGACGTCTATGCGGTACCGCGTAGTTGCAGCCACAGCTGGGCAACCTGGCGGGACCGCTGGGAAACGGTCGATTGGTCCGGTCAAGGTGCCCCGCGTTTGTGGCAGGATCCCGCGCTGCGGAAGCGTTTCATGGCAACTGGATCAGACAAGCTTGACCGGCTGCGCCGGCAGCTCGAGGGCCGCATTGATTCCTGGTCGATCATGTTCAATCTCTGGCATATTCTGAATGATCGTGTGACCCTTTATCCGGTACGCAATCTTGTGCAGAATATCGGGTTTGACGGCAGCGGAACGCATACTGGAGCGCATGACAGATTCCATACGTCGATTGGCGCGAAGGGCCGCGTTCTTGACCCGACACTGCCGTCCGTGGATTCTCGTGTTTTGGCCGCGTTTCGCAAGATTTATTCTGGCTCTCTGCCTGGTCGTCTGCGGCGTTCCTTACGCAACTGGCGCATACCGGCAGCTATCAATTCGTTAGACTCCTGAAAGAAAGAAAATTCCATGGTGAATACACGCTGGAACAAAAAGCAAACACAATATGAGACTGCGAGCGAACATTATGATCGTGCATATTTTGACGATCAGGCACGGCATGGTTTGTTGCGCGGTCAGGCTAACGCCTGGAAATTCGAACCGTATCTGAAGGACGGGATGGAAATCCTGGATTTCGGCTGTGGAGATGGCGCGCTGCTTACTGTCCTGGGCGGGAAAAATGGTGTCGAAATTAATCCGCACGCTGCCGAAGCTGCAAGAGCTCGAGGGCTGACGGTCCACGCCTCAATTGACGAATATCCCGACAATTCCTTCGATGCCGTGATTTCCAATCACTGCATCGAACATGTCGAAGACCCGGCGAAACAGATTCGCGGTATGCGACGGGTGCTGAAAGATGGTGGCATTCTGATAATCGTCGTCCCCTGTGATCAGGCCGATTTTCCTTATCGGGAAGCAGATAGAGACTTTCATCTTTATTCCTGGAGTGCGGCTAATATGGGAAATCTGGTCAAGACTTGCGGGTTTGACCAAGTTGAAGCCACTGAATTGAAGCACCGTTGGCCGCCGAAATGGCCCTTGTTCATCCAATATGGTGGTTTGCGCTTTTTCCACGCCGCGTCTTGGCTTTGGGCAAGATTGGGTCGAAAAGCCTCGCAGGTCCGATGCATCGCGCGCGCGAAGACCTAATACGGTATGCATGTTCTTTTCCATCTTTCCCAGTTCAATATCGGCGGTGGCGAAATGTCCACGCTGCGACTCCTCAATGCTCTGCGGGCAAGGGGCGCGCAGATCACGCTGGTGCTGACCGAGGGAGGTGGCGACCTGGAGAGTCGTCTGCACCCAGCGATAAAGATTGTGCATCTGCGGCCCGGTAAACGGTCAGGAAATCCATTGGTGCGGATTCTGCGCGGCGGGCTGGGAGCCGCGGCGGCTCTGCGTCTCGTGTTGCGGCGCTATGACGGGGCAGCGGTAGGCATGACCGGCGCGCCCACCTGGGTCGTCCGGCATCTGGTTCGCGCGCCCTGCAAGCTGCATTTTATCCGGAACGACTTGTCGCAAACGGACAAGACTCCGGAGATTGCCGCGCGGGTGCGGCGTGACCTTGGCGCGTTTACCGGCTTTGTCTGCGTTTCGGATGTGGCACGCCGGTCGCTGGTCGCTGCCGTGCCAGAAACAGCGAGCAAGGCCCATGTTATCTACAATATTCTGAATCCTGACGAGATGCGCCGGCGGGGAAAGGACGAACCCGATCCCTTTCCACCCCGCCGCAATGACGCACTGCGCATTATGTCTGTCTGCCGACTGCAGGAACATGCCAAGGGGCTCGTTCGCATGGTCCGGGTGGCGCGCCGTCTGGCGGACGCGGGACTCGATTTCGACTGGTTTGTGCTGGGAGATGGCCCTGACCGCGCCCGGCTGGAAGCCGAAATCGCGGCGCACGATCTGGGCGGGCATATCCATCTGCTTGGCCGGGTAGAAAATCCCTTTCCCGCATATGCCCATACCGACCTAGTAGCGATGTTGTCGAATTATGAGGGCCTGTGTGGCGTGATCAACGAGGCCAAGATCATGGGCCGTCCGATCGTGGCAACGCGGGTTTCGGGTGTTGATGAGCAACTGGTGGACGGTGATACCGGGCTGATTGCCGAACAGGATGATCAGTCAATTTTCAATGCCATGCACAGGATGATGACGGATGATGCGCTACGCGGGGCGCTAGCGAATGATCGCTTGCCCCTCGCGTTGCTGGATGACAACAGCAAAATCGACCGCCTTTGGCGGCTTTTTTTGGCAAAGTGAAAGATGATCCGCGCAAGGCCAGCGCGTGGTAACCAATCGAGGAGTTCGACGTAGTGAAGAATGAACATGAGTGTCCGCCGATTGCCGTCATAGGCCTTGGCTATGTTGGCTTGCCGCTGGCGGCAGAATTCGGGCGTAAGCGCACAGTCATCGGATTCGATATTGATGCCGAGCGCATCACGGCTCTGCGAGCGGGTGAAGATGCCACGTGCGAGGTCGATGCGGAGGAGCTTGCGCAAGCTGATCAACTCCATTTCACCGCCGATCCTGCCGATCTGAAGGCCGCACGCATTTTTATTGTAACTGTCCCGACTCCGATCGACGCGCAGAAGCGGCCCGATCTCTCGGCGCTGATCGGGGCATCGCGCACAGTCGGCGGCGCTTTGAAACCGGGCGATCTGGTCATCTACGAATCGACAGTCTATCCTGGTGCAACCGAAGAAGATTGCGTTCCGGTACTGGAACAGGTGTCGGGTTTGCGGTTCAACCACGATTTCACGGTCGGCTACAGCCCCGAGCGTATCAACCCGGGCGACAAGGTGCATCGTCTCACCACCATCTGCAAAGTCACTGCCGGTTCCACACCGGATGCAGCCGAGGCCGTGGACAATCTATATGCATCGATCGTGACAGCGGGGACTTTTCGCGCTTCGTCCATCCGTGTCGCCGAAGCGGCGAAGGTGATCGAGAATACCCAGCGCGATGTGAATATCGCGCTGATCAATGAACTGGCAGTGATTTTTAACAAGCTTGGGATCGATACCGACGAAGTGTTGCGCGCAGCCGGGACGAAGTGGAACTTCCTGCCGTTCCGGCCGGGTCTTGTCGGTGGACATTGCATAGGGGTCGACCCCTATTACCTGACTCACAAGGCAGCCGAGATCGGCCACCACCCCGAGATCATTCTGGCCGGTCGGCGGCTGAATGACAGTATGGGCGAATATGTTGTCAGTCGTCTGGTCAAGGCTATGTTGCAGCGCGGCCAGCAGGTCCATGGCGCGCGCGCGTTGGTGCTGGGACTGACCTTCAAGGAAAACTGTCCGGATATCCGCAACACGCGCGTGGTCGATGTGATCGCATCGCTTCGCGACTATAGCATGCAGGTAGACGTGCATGACCCATGGGTCGACCCGGCGCTCGCGAAACACGAATGCGGCGTCGACTTGATCGCAGAGCCGGAGCCCGGCGCCTATGATGCCATCATTCTTGCCGTTGCGCACGACGCTTTCGCCGAACTCGGCCCCGATGGGCTCAGGAAGCTGGGCCGCGCACAGCATGTCTTGTTTGACGTGAAACACAGCCTTCCCGATGGCACCAGCGATCTGACTCTTTGATGGCAGGGTTTACAATGTCTGATCTGAGTGCAATCGTCTGTGATCGCTTTTGTCGGCATTATCAAAAAATGTTTTGCAGAAGGAAGTGAACTTGCTCCGAAAAGCGCTACCCAATTTCATTCACCCCGGTGTGCCGAAATCTGCGTCGGCAACGATTAACGCGATGCTGCGTACCCATCCGGACGTGTTGCTGCCGCGGCAGAAGGAACCCAATTTCTTCAACACCGACGAGCGATTTGCCGAGGGCCTCGAATGGTATTCGACCACCTATTTCGCCGAAGCAGAAAACGAGAAGATCATCGGCGACATGTCGATAGGCTATGCTACAGGGTTTGGCTTCGATACCGCAAAACGCATTGCCGAGACGCTCGGAACGGACCTCAAGATTTTACTGACTTTCCGGGAGCCGATAGCGCGCGCCTATTCGCAATATGGAATGTCCCACAACAAGGGTCAGCTCGAACAGATGGGCTTTACCGAAGCGGTTAACCGCGCTCTGGCGGCCGGACCGAAAATCACCGAAGAAGACCGGCTTCGTGCGCGAACAGGAACCTATTATTCCAGCAAATCCGATATGGATGCCTTCCGCTGGTGCATGTATGTTGAGCCCGGTCACTACGCCGATATTTATGAAACCTGGGCGGGCCTTTTCGGAGCGGACAACATATTGGTACTGTTAACCGATGACATTGGCGCCGATTTCCAGGGTCAGGCGAACCGGCTGTTCGAATTCCTCGGGCTGGAAACGATCGCGGTGGAGCCGGACATGAAACGCAATGTCGCGACCGCGCTACGCTATCCGGCGCTGCGTCGGATACTCAATCGCCTCTATGCATTTGGGCCGCTGCGCCGGACCTTGAACGCGCCGCGGCTAGATGCTTTTCGCAAGTCGTTGCGCAAGCGTTTCCTGACCCGGAACTATGTCGAGAATACTCAGGTCCGGGATCCTGAACCCGAGGCAGTGGCGCGATTGCGCGATCATTATGAGCCGCAGATTGTCCGGCTGGAAAAGCTTCTGGGGCGCGACCTCGCGATGTGGCGGTCAAAACATACGCGGGAGACATGCGAGCCGTGACCACAAGCCCGCATCAATCCCCCTGGATCGCCTATGTAGTCCCTTTCGACTTTCCCGAGGGCGGGGCCGGCGCGCGCCGCGTGCTGGGAAATGCGCAGGCGCTGGTCGCGGCTGGTTATCGGGTTACGATCATTTCGGCGCAGATCGACCGTTCGGGCAACGATGCACGGCCCTTTGCACCGGGGATCAGCCTGGCCTCTACCGGAGAGCGCGATGCCGAACATCTCCCGCGCGCGCTGAAACGGGCGCGCTATATTTTTACGGGTAGCCGGACGCGGGACTGGATTGCCAACGCCCCCACGCCGCCCGCCGCCATCATATTGTACAGCGGCTATTCGCCCTATTTGCTGCAACTGACCGGGATGGCCCGGAAGCGCAATATTCCGCTGATCTTTGATGCCGTCGAATGGTATACGGCGAGCAGCACCGCCGGCTTTCTGAAATCACCCTATCTGTGGAACATCGAGTTCGCGATGCGCGTTCTGATCCCCCGACAGGACGGAATAATCGCAATTTCATCCTATCTCGCCGACTATTACCGCCGGCGCGGGCTTCCGGTGGCGCAGGTGCCGCCGACTCTGGATGTCGCGGCGTTAGAGCCATCGCTCGAAAGCCAATCTCCGGATGGCCGTTTGCGGCTCGCCTATTGCGGTTCCGCCTCGAACGATCTGCTGGATATGGTCATTACAGCCCTGCTGCGGCTTGACCCCGGGGGGACACGCATATTGCTGGATATTGCTGGCCCCACTGCGGAGGAAGTATCAGCGCTGCCCAGCCTCCGTGGTCGCGATTCCGTCCCCCCCGGCCTGACGCTGCATGGCCGGGTGAGCCATGAGCAGTCGGTCGCCATCACGCGCGCCGCCGATTTCAGTATCTTTTTGCGTCAAATCAACCGGGTATCGAGCGCCGGCTTCCCCACCAAGTTCGGCGAGAGCCTGAGCCTGGGGACCCCGGTGATCACCAACCTAACCTCGGATCTTGCGAAGTACCTGCAAGATGGCGTCAACGGTCTGGTGTGTGCATCACCCGATGCCGACGCCCTGACCATCGTCCTTGAACAGGCCCTGGCGCTCGACCCGGCGCGTCTGTCGGCCATGCGCCGCGCCGCACGTACGACAGCCGAAACCAGTTTTGACTATAATATTCACAGCGAAGCCCTTGTCCGTCTGCTAGCGCAATGCAACGCGCCCGGCCCCGACCGGACCCTTATGGAGAATGATATTCATGTTTGATGATGTTTGCCTGATGATTACCGGCGGTACCGGCAGTTTTGGCAATGCCGTGGTGCGGCGGTTCCTGGACAGCAATGTCCGCGAAATCCGGATCTTCAGCCGGGACGAGAAGAAGCAGGACGATATGCGCAAGCTTTATCGCAGCGACAAGATCAAATTCTTCCTCGGCGATGTGCGCAGCCGTGACAGCCTGTCGGACGCCATGCACGGGGTCGACTTCGTGTTTCACGCCGCCGCGCTGAAGCAGGTTCCGTCCTGCGAATTCTTTCCGCTGGAAGCCGTGCACACCAATGTTCTGGGCACCGCCAATACGATCGATGCTGCCCATCGCTCGGGCGTGAAGCGGATGATCTGCCTGTCCACCGACAAGGCGGTCTATCCGATCAATGCCATGGGCACGTCCAAGGCGATGATGGAAAAGGTCGCAACCGGCAAGGCGCGCGCAATCGACCCGGATCGCATGACGATCTGCTGCACCCGCTATGGCAATGTCATGGCCTCGCGCGGGTCCGTCATCCCGTTATTCGTGCGCCAGATTCAGGCGGGCGAACCGAGGCGCTGCTGGAGCTGTTTGACAAGCCCGATCATCCGATCAACATTCTCGGCACCCGCCATGGCGAGAAGAAGCACGAAACCCTGCTCTCGCGCGAGGAACTGGCGCAATCGGTCGATCTGGGCGAATATTACCGCGTTCCCGCCGACATGCGCGACCTGAATTACGGCGACTATGTCGAATCCGGGGAAAGCCGTATCAGCGAAGCCTATGACTATACCTCGGAAAACACGCAACAGCTTGATGTCGAAGGCATGAAACAGTTGCTCTTGCAGCTTCCCTTCATTCGTTCCACGATGGCCGGTGAACCGGCAGATTCCGAGGTTTGATATGCAGGTCCTGATCACCGGAGCAAACGGTTTCATCGGACGCAATCTGGCGCTGCGCCTGAGCGAAGCCGGCCACGAAGTTCTCGGCGCCACCCGCTCCACCAGCGACGCCGATCTGGCAGTCATGGTGAATAAGGCCGAGGCCGTAGTGCATCTGGCCGGCGCTAACCGGCCGGAAACGGACGCGGAATTCGAAGAGATCAACGATCATTATACCGCGCGGCTGTGCGCATTGCTGCGGGACCGGTCGGGCGCCATTCCCATGATTGCGGCGTCCACCATCCAGGTGGATCGCGACACGCCTTATGGCCGGACCAA
>JGI24521J20086_1000362_pt1 | contig 13923 bp, 18 predicted proteins | sample LinPmetageLP46_FD_20086 | JGI IMG/M metagenome (IMG submission 20086) | reverse complement strand
TCGGCCAGCTGCTCGGCTGCCCGTAAAAGCGGTAAAGCGAGGGATTCATCGCGCAATAGCAAGCGCGGGCCAGGCACCGGTGAAAAGGGTGCGGCGATCTGGATTTTGGGATAATATTGGCCGCCGGCATTTTCATAGGCATGCGCCCATTGCTGGTCAAAAATATACTCGCCCTGGCTGTGCGACTTGAGATAGCTGGGCAGGCAGGCGGCAATTTCGCCCGCGTTGTCTTCGATAATGATGGGCAGGGATTTCCATCCGGTGCCCGGCCCGACACTAGCCGATTCTTCCATTGCGGACAGAAAGGCATGGGAAACAAAAGGATTGGCCGATCCGGCACAACGATCCCATTGGTCCGCCGGCAGGCTGGCGATGTCGTCGGCGACGCGCGCAACGATCTCGGAGGGGGCGGCTGGCGGGTCAGACATGCGGTTCAGGTCTCCGGAATTTCGTAAACCGGTTCGTCTGCATATCGGGCTGCGGTTTTCTCCTGTTCGGCGGACCGCACCGTCCAGGTGACGACGGGCAGGCCGCGCGCCCTCTGAGCTGCAGCAAAGCGGGAAGGCAGGTCGCGAATATCATATGCCACAAAATCCGGTTTCGCGGTCCAGAGGTTGCGGTGACGCGCGATTCTGCCGCGCCAGTTCTTGCTGTCCTCTTCGGTGATGACCAGCCCCCGCACGATATGTTCGGCATTTTTACGGAACCAGGCACCGACCAGCGGATTGAACGACATGATCGCCGCCTGGCCGCCATAGCCTTCGAGAGCGCGGCGAACCGACAGACAGAGCGGACCAACCCGGAGGTTGCGTGATTTGATTTCGATCATGATTGGCACTTGGCCGGCGACTTGCGCGAGTATTTCCTGCAAGCGCGGAACCTTGCCGTGGCCGCCGTTCAGCTCGATCCGGTCAATATCTTTCGACCGCAATTTTCCGATCTCACCGGTTTGATCTGTCAGCCGGCCCAGCTCATAGTCGTGGAATACAAAAGCGCGGCCATCTTCCGCTGCCTGGACATCGCACTCGATTCCGTGGCCCAGTTTGATCGCTGCTTCAAAGGCGGCGGGGCTATTTTCCAGAACGCCATTGCCGTGCAGCCCGCGATGCGCATAGGGCTGGCCTTTCAGAAACGCTACGCGGCCGGGTGCCGGAGCCGGCGCGAGCGCATTGTCGAGCAGTGTCCCGATCACTCGGGTTTCAGGGCGATGATGGCGTCAACTTCGACTGCGACGCCTAGCGGCAGAGCCGCGACTCCGACGGCGCTTCTGGCATGCACCCCTGCGGCACCGAAAATCACTTCCATCATATCGGAGCAGCCATTGGCCACTTTGGGATGATCGGTATAGTCGGCGGTGCTGTTGACGAAAACGCCGAGTTTGACAATCCGGTCGACCCGGTCGAGCGATCCTGTCGCCTTCTTGATCTGCGCCGCGATCATCAGCGCACAGGCTTTGGCGGCCTGTTGCCCGCCTTCCAGCGACATATTGTCACCAAGCCGTCCGGTAATCAGCTTGCCGTCCTGCATCGACACCTGACCGCTGATATGGAGCATGCCATTCACTTCGACGGCGGGAACATAAGAGGCAACCGGGGCTGCCGGTGTCGGCAATTCAATGCCCTTCGCTGTCAGGGCTTTTTCAATATTGTCGGTCATAAAGCAAAACTCTCACGCATGGTTGGCAGGGTCAAGCTCTTGCGATGGCAAGTCCATCGCCGGAGCCGGTGCGGCATTGTCAAACTTGTCCGATATCCAGACTGTTGCATCGTTCCACAGATCGATGCGGGCGTGGGCGGCGGGATTGGTCTTGATATGTTTCGCCATGATCGGTTCGCCGACCATCTGCAGGCGCCACACGTCCGGCGCATGTTTGGCGACGCTGCCGTGCTGGTGGCCCAAATCATCAACAAAAATGGTAACACTGGGCTCATATTCGGCGAGAATACTGGTCAGTAGTTCGCCCTTGCCGCCCTGATTGGTGTAGACGGGGAAATCGATGCCAACCGCCTTGAGCTGTTCTGCACGCGCTTCGCGGCGGTCATCAAGGAGATTGGTCAATATCACGACATCGGCGATCTCAGCGAGCTTGTTGATCGATTGAACCGCGCCTTCGATAGCGCCCTGCCGGTGCATTTCATTATCGAAAAACTCCTTCAGCATCGGCCAGATTTGCTCGGGCAATACTTGGGTGCCGTCATGTTTGTGGCGCAGGGCATTGGCAAAATCGCTACCATTTTCAAGGTCGAAATGGATGTGCTTGTCGCTATCCAGCCATTGCTGGAAGGGCACTACCATATGCAGCAAGACTTCGTCGCAGTCGCTGATTAGAAGCGGCTTTTTACTCATAAAATTCTCCGGGAGAGTTTAGATGCTGCGCTGCGGCAGCCAGTTTCGCTGGGGCAACGCCAATGGCCTCTGCACAAGCGACCAGGTCGGGTTCGTGATTGGCGAGAAAGCCAAGCAGGGATGCCAGCATTGTCGGGTCTTCAAGGCCTGATCGCAGTTCGCGGGGATCCAGACCGGTCAACGCCAGCAGACGCTCTGCACGATCCTGATCCTGCAGCACCCATCCGAGCGCCTGCAGGGCGACGATTTCACTATCGGGGATTTCACTATCCGGCCCGAGATTGGGATTTGTTTCCATTGCCGCTTTCGCCTAATGGTTCGGCAGCAAGTTTGAAAGGGCAAATCCGGTAGTGGCAAAAAGAGTATTGGTGGTTGAGGACAATGAATTGAACCTCAAGCTATTCTGCGATCTGCTGCGGGCTCATGGTTTTGTCGTCGAACCGGTCAGCGACGGCCGGGAAGTGCTCGAAAAAGCGCGGAGCTTCGTGCCCAATCTTATAGTGATGGATATCCAGCTACCGCACGTCAGCGGTCTGGAGTTGATCGAACAGATCAAGAAAGACAGCCAGCTCAAGATCATACCGATCATGGCCGTGACCGCTTATGCCGGCAAGGGTGACGAAGACCGGATATTGAGTGCCGGAGCAGAGGCTTATGTCTCAAAGCCGATATCAGTCGCGAAATTCATCGAATCGGTACAGAAAGTTCTACACCGCTAAAGCCAAGCCAAAAGCTGCTTATTTGATTTTGGCTTCTTTGAATTCGACATGCTTGCGCACAACCGGATCATATTTGCGCTGCACCATTTTCTCGGTGAGATTCCGCGGGTTCTTGCGGGTTACGTAGAAAAAACCTGTGTCCGCCGTGCTGACGAGTTTGATCTTTACATTGGCTGGTTTCGCCATGGTGCATTCCTTAAGGCAGAAGCTGAAATAAAAACAGCGACGCTATCCGGCGCCGCATTCGTTCCCCGCGCTAATGGTGAAAAGACTAATGAATGTCAAGAAAAAGCCTTCGTCGCTCCGAAGGCGGCAAATGCAGTTTTGTTTACCACTATTTAACCATGTTTTTGCATGGTCACGGGGAAACAGGGGCAGTTGCGATGAATCAGGACCAGAATCTATTTGTGCAGGCCGAAATGATGAACTTGCTTGATGATCTGCGGGAAGAATTGGCGGTTCATCATCCTGTGCAATTTCTCATGCATCTGGACCATGTCCGGCAAAAAGCGATGCAGCACCGACTATTAGCGCTCCGCGACCTCAGCTGTGCGCTGGAAAGCGCATTGCAACCAGCCATGCAGAATGGCGGCGCCAAGACCATAGCGCGCTCTTATCTCGAAGCAATGCGTGCGACGTTCGACATTGAAGAGATGAACCCTGCGATGACCGAAGCGCTGATGGCCAATGTTGCGCTTCGTCTCGGCGGACAGGCCTAGCGCTGGGAATAGTGGATGCGTTCCTAACTTCGCTTTTTGCCCTGGCAGTCGCTGAATTTGGCGACCGGCCGCAGATATTATGTGCCGCTTTGGCAATCAGATATGGCCGTGTATCCCCGATCATCCTTGGCCTCGGTCTTGCCACTCTCTGCAATTGCGTGATTTCGGCCATCGCCGGCGCAGCGGTGCATCAATGGATCAGCGAGGATGCGCTGCAGCTTTTCTATGCCTTGTCGCTGATATTTGCCGGCTTTGGCATGGTGGCATGGCGCCGTCCGGTCGACTTGCTGGAAAAATGGAAGTTCGGGCCGTTCTGGACTTCGTTTCTCGGCCTTTTCATTCTGCAACTGGGCGACAAGGGACAATTTGTTCTGATGGCTACCGCCGCGCGAACTGACATGGCGGCTTTCGCCGCAGCCGGCGGTTGGATCGGCGTGATGATTGCCTGCGTGCCCGCCATATTATTCCACAGGCAATTGACCGAGCATGTCCCGATGGCGCTCGTCCGCTATGCAGGCGGCGCCGGCTTTCTTATAGTCGGCGCGATTCTGGCACTTGGCGCATGGGGCATATTCTGATGCCGCTCCGACAATTCTGTTCGAATTTCTAGATCGATATTTTCAATCTTAGATAACAAATCTTCCGGTTATATCGGACCGTCAATATAATCTAATCTCCTTTTCATAGACGGATGAATCCGAAAAGGAGAATGATTATGACCACAGGGGATAATGCAAAAAAGGCCGTAGCCGAAGCGCTGAACGGAATATTGGCAGACAGTTTTAGCCTCTATCTCAAGACCAAAAACTTCCACTGGCACGTGTCCGGCCCGCACTTCCGCGACTATCATCTGATGTTTGACGAGCATGCGGCGCAGATACTCGCTACAACGGACCTGATCGCCGAACGGGTCCGCAAAAACGGCCACCGCACTCTTACCTCCATTGGCGATATCGCCAAGCGGCAAACCATTTCCGACAATGATGAGGCGAAGGTGAAAGCACCNGACATGCTCNAGGAGTTGCGCGCNGANAACCTGAAGCTGGTCGANAAGCTCCGAGAAGCCAAGGAACTGGCGGGAGAAGCCGGTGACAATGCTACAGATGGCCTGNTCGACGACTGGACCGACCAGGCCGAAGAACGCGCTTGGTTTTTGCTCGANATCGCGCAGAAAGATTAAGCGAAGGCAGGNTTTATCTGTCTGCCCGGACAGATAAAGCCAGTTGAACCCCATTTCCGCCGCTTGCTTACTTATGTAAACGGGCGNCGGAAGTCTTTCTGGCCAATATCCGGTCATTTCTGTTGCCGAATCATCACATATGTAACCAAAATTTGGATTTCCCTCACGAGAAAACCCCCAAAAATCAACATTTTGCCAATTAGCGCCAAATATTTTGCAAATTTCGCTTTGATTCACATGGCGAAAACAAGCACAGTAATGGCAGGGGTCTATTCTGACTAAATATTGCAAGGGGCATTCTTCGATGAACAGGAATTTCGGACATTCAAGCAGATCTGTACTTTTGCGGACTGCTGCAGCGGGGGTAATTGCCACGCTCGCACTCGCAACACCGGCACAGGCCATCGTGCCGAATGACAATTACACGCCGGCAGATATCAGCGACCCTGAAGATAGCGTGAACGGCGTTGGCCAGTTTTTTCGCAATGACGGTTTCGTCTGCACCGGTACGCTGATCAACCCGCGCACGGTTCTGTTCGCGGCTCACTGTGTGAATGATTTGCCGGAAAGCGATTATGATACCAATGGTGCGATCCAGTCCGCTTTTTCGTTTAACGGTAATTCCCTTCCAGGTTTCGTCGACTGGATCAATAACGGCTTTGCTTCCAACCCAGATCTGTTCGTCTATAATATCAGCCAGATTGCCTATCATCCCGATTCCGTAGCCCGTGCCGAAGGTCAAGGCTTTTTGGAAGGTGATATTGCCCTGGCTACGCTTTCGGATCCGGCTGCCAATATCCCTACCTGGGCTCTGCTATTTTCGCCGCTTCCCGATCCCGGTGCGATTGATGACGTCGATGGCACTGGCTATCATGTGAAAATTACTGGCTATGGCCGCACCGGCAGCGGTACCGCCGGCGATAATTTGGGCATCGACTGGCGCCGCAAATCTGCTGAAAATATGCTTGGTGCACTGACCAATTTCGATGACAGAAACACGTTCCTGTTTGGTGATCCATTTGGCGATTTGCCACAGGTGCTATACCGGCTGGACTTTGACGATCCCAACAAGACCAACCCGTTCGACTTCAACCTTTACAAAGATGAGCCTCTCGAAATCGAAGGTACGACAGCTGGTGGTGACTCGGGCGGTCCCTTGATACTTGATGCGGCAAACAACGATCTGTCGACCGAAGATCTGCAAATTGGCGTTCTGTCCGGCGGCTCCCGTTTCTTTGGCGCGCAGGTTTTCAGTTCCTACGGCACAGAAAGCTTTTACCAGCCTTTGTTCCTGTTTGCCGACTATATCGCAGCGAATAATCCCTATCGTTATGTCAGCGCAAAAGCGGGTGACGGCGACTGGGAAGATGCGACTCACTGGCAGACCGACCTCGATCCGGCCTATCGAATCATTGACGAAAACGGCAATGTGGTAAATGGCTTCCCCGATGCGCAATCGGGCGGTGTCACGCAGTCCACACCGCAATTTGGTGAAGTTTGTTTCGACCTTGAGGGCGAAAATGTCGGAGACGAATGTCTCGATCTGGCAACCGGCACCCCGACGCCGACAGCGCGTCCTGCGCCTACTCCCGCGCCAACACCGGCGCCAACATCTTCCATCGGTGTTGCACAGGTTCCCAACGCGCAAGCAGCAACAGTTGGTGGTGACGTGCAGGTTGCTGCGGTTTCAGCGCAATCGGCAGGAGCGCTTCAGCTAATCGCCAATACCGCCATTCGCGGCGAAGGCATGATCGTTGAAAATATCGCTATCAGCAGCGGTGCCACGCTGGTCGAGGATATTGCCATCAGCGGTGGCGCGACTCCAGTCGGTGACATTGCTATCAGTGGCGGCGCAACGCCTGTTGCAATCACCGCCAATGGCGGACCAGAAGGTGCGGAAGAAACTCCGCAGGCTGAAGGTGATCCGTTCCCAGCTGCGACCCTCGACAATGGGCTTGCTGGAGCAACTGATTTTGTTCCCGATAATATCGATGCAGATGTGGCGGGTGGCGTAAAAGCGCGCTATTTCGAAGTGACATTGGATCAGGCGGGCACGACTTCGTTGAACAGCGATGTGACAATTGATCGCCTCAATGTTGGCGGTGCAGCCGGATTGATGATCAATTCCGGATCCAGTCTTTCTGCTTTGATCGACGTCAACCAGACCGCTGGCCGGATCGCAGTTGATGGAACCTTGAACAGTGTTGGTGACTATTCGCTGTTTTCCGGATTGCTCTCGGGTTCGGGTATCATCAATGCACCGTTCCTGACCAACATCGCGGGCGGTATTGCTCCCGGTTCGGTCGGCACGATCGATACATTGACCGTGAACGGTAACGTCATTCTATCGTCCGGTTCTACCTTGATGATTGATATTGGCGCGTCTGGAGATTCGGATCTTCTGGCAGTCAGTGATGAAGCCAATGTAGGCGGTACAGTGGTGTTCTCGCCGATCGACGGCTTCCAGACGGCAACCCCGAGCACCTATCGCATCGTAACGGCCGCTGGCGGCGTGACCGATCAGTTTGATGGCGCCGCACAGATATCTGCAATCCTGCTTTCGGATTTCAGCTATAGTGCAAATGCCGTCGATGTAACCATCAGCGCTCAGAGCTATCAGAATGTTGTCGATGCCGGGAACCCGGTCCAGACCAGCTTTGCCAGCCTTATGGATAACAACCGCGGTAACGCTGCTGTCTCAGGCCTGTTCACCTTTTTGGACTTTACCGATGCCGGTACCATCCAGGCCACTTTTGATAGCTGGGCTCCGACAACGGAATCGACTGTCCAGGCGATGGGGCAAGCGTTTCTCGGCAATGTTTCCGATTTCTACCAGAACAGAATCAGTCTCGCCGACCGTTCGTCAAGCGGCGGCACCGTCGCTGTGATCGGCCGTCCTATGCAACTGGCGGCCACGTCACTGGGTGGGATTGCGATGAATGGTGCTAGCGCCCTGAGCGATGCAGCTGCTAATGCAGATGATACCGAAGTCCGTTCCGGCAATGTCAACGAGGACATGGCCGTCTATCTCGCGGGTGGTTTTGTGAATGGCGATGGCGGCTCCATGCCACTCACCAATCCTGCGCCGGGCGCTGACGGAGAAGATGAATTTGACGGCTTCTTCATCGCTGGCGGTCTCGAATATTATTTCGGCGAATCATCCTTCATCGGGATTTCGGCTTATTATTCGGATGTCGATGCAACGGCTGCCTTGGGCAATTCTGCGCAATCAACAGCGATCATGGGTTCGATCTACGGTCGGAAAGATCTCTCCGGCGGTCTGATCCTGGACGGTCGAGCCACGCTGGGTACCTATAACGCCGAGACACTGCGCAATGTTTCTCTTGGTGCGCAATCCTTCAGTCTGACGACCGACGATGACAGCATGGTCTATGCTGCTGAACTCGGCCTGTCGAAAGAGATTGAAATGTTCGATGTGATCGCGGCTCCCGGTATTCGGGCTCGTGCAGCAAAGATCAACTTCAGCAATGTTGACGAACAGGGCGGCGGACCGGCTTTGACGATCATTCGTCCCGATTATGACAGTATCCAGGGGTTGGCCGGTATCGAGTTCAAGTCCAAGCCGGGCCGGAAACTACAGATGCGGGCGTCTATGAACTATGTCCACGAATTCGAGGATAACCCAAATAGCTTCGGTGCGAATTTCGTCGGCGGAAATGGTGCAGTAGCGCCATTCGCGCTGGCCGGAAGGGACAAGAACTGGGGCGAAGTCGGCGTTGGCTTGCGTTACAATATGGGCAATGTCTCGTTTGACCTTTCCGCCGATTCAACGGTTGGCCGGTCGGATGTGTCCAGCCAGGTATATTCGGGTGCGATCAGCTTCCGCTTTTAACCGCCGAAAGATTTAGGAATGCCCGCCGGAGAAATCCGGCGGGCTTTTTTATGCCCGGTCTATGCCCGGATGATCAGGAGGTCTTATGTGGCCTTCGCAGCGCAAAAAAAATGGCGGGTCAAAGCCCGCCATTCTTACAATATTTGATGTGGTATAAGCCGCTATTTTGCGACCAGATTGACCGCAGCAGTCTTACCGCGTTGGTCCACTTCCAGTTCAAACTCGAGCTTGTCGCCTTCTTCCAGTCCGCGCATACCGGCGCGCTCTACGGCTGAAATATGGACAAATGCATCGGGCTGGCCGTCGTCACGCTGGATGAAGCCAAAGCCTTTGGTGCCGTTGAAAAACTTCACGGTACCCGTGGCCTTTTCCCCGGTCAGTTCCCGGCGAGGGGCACCGCCGCCACCGCGATCTTCGCGGGGGGAGCCGCCGCCTTCCGGAACCTCGATAAGGTCGCCTTCGATCTGAATGTCCGAAGCGGAAACTTTCCCGCCGCGATCAACCAGTGAAAAGCGCAACGTCTGGCCTTCTGCGAGTCCTTTCAGACCGGCGCGTTCCACTTGACTGATATGAACAAAAACATCTTCGCCGCCACCGTCTTGCACGATGAAGCCAAAGCCTTTTTGCGCATTGAAAAATTTTACGGTTCCGGTGCTTTCACCGACAACCTGATCCGGCATTCCGCCGCTCCGTCTGGCGCCACCGGAATCACTGTCCGGCCGCGTATATCTTTCTACGGGCGGACCGTTATCGCCTTGATATCCATCGAAGTTTTCGTCACCGAAGCCGTCGCGCTTGTCCCGGCCTCTACCTCGCCGGTTTCTGTCAAAACCCATTCTTAAATCGTCACTTTCAATTCGCCCTACCTAGTAATACCAATGCCGCAGCGGACGATCTCCGGAGCATTGTTTTGCGCGAATCCTATTACCGCACGGGCCATCCATATAGAAAAATGGAGGAATAAGCGAATGAATTCGGTGTTTTGGTAGCTGCCGGAACAAAACGGAAGCTCAAGCGACGCTATTTAGAAAAGCCAGGTTTTCGGATCGGCAATCGGTTCATGTTTCTGCGCTTTCAGCAACGCAACCACCGAGCGGACCAATATCCAGACCGCGAGAGCCAGAAGAATCGGTATGCCGATCAATATAAATGAGAGAATTACACCGATAATCCCGACCAACAGCCCGATGACAAATGTCATGACATGAAACTGCAAATGGCTTTCTTCCCAGGTTCCGGCCACCTCGTCTTTCCATATCAGGGCGAGGACGAAGCCGACCAGGCCGGTGATACCGACAAAAAATCCGGCAATATAGAGGAGCGAGATTATCGTTGCCTTGTTCAAATCGAACCCGGGAGCAACCGGTTCAGGTATTTTCTGTGTCATATTGTCAATCCCCTATCTTGTCCCCGCATTTTCGATGCGTATCGAAGCTCAAACTAAACTTGCTGTTTGAACCGGCCTGCGGCACATAGCATATTCAATGAGGCGCTGCTGTCAATTTTCGCAGCCGGTGGTTCGGCTTGGGATCAAAACCGGAAGCCAGATAAGGTGTCATGCCGGTACCACGGTTGAAAAAATGAAGTTGGCCCAGAGATAAAATAGACAGGCAAATATTAATGGCAGTTTTTTTTCATGAAGAAGATATTCCGTCTGGCGTTCTAGGCGCGGGCGCCGTTGCTGTGGACACGGAAACCATGGGGCTCCAGACCCCCCGTGATCGCCTGTGCCTGCTCCAGATATCTGATGGTGGGGGTGACGAGCATCTTATCCGTTTTGGCCCCGATAGTGATTATTCTGCTCCCAATCTCCGGGCGATATTGTCCGACCCCGACCGGTTGAAACTTTATCATTTCGCGCGCTTTGATCTCGCTGCCATCGAACATTATATGGGCGTGATGGCAGAGCCGGTATTCTGCACGAAAATCGCCTCGCGGCTTATCCGGACCTATACCGATCGCCATGGACTGAAAGAACTCGTCCGCGAACTTCTCAGTCAGGATATTTCGAAGCAGCAGCAATCGAGTGACTGGGGCAATCCTGTGCTGAGCGATGCCCAGCGGGAATATGCCGCATCCGATGTCCGCTTCCTGCACAGATTGAAGGATGAGTTGGAGATCCGGCTTGAACGGGAGGGTAGAACCGCTCTCGCACAGGCCTGCTTTGATTTTCTGCCGGACCGTGCGAGACTGGACCTGGCTGGATGGCCGGAAACAGACATTTTCGCACATGCCTGAGCGGCCAATATTCTTGCTCGCTTGTCGCGACAATGACCCCGGGATGATGGTGTAGCCATGCTGACCACCGTCAACCCTGTCCGGACAAAGCGCCAGGAATTTGCCGCTCCCAATGGTTCGCACGACCGAAACGTAAAATTGCTGCGTTTCATTCTTCCTGTGGGAGTTGGACTATTGGGCGCGATGCTCGCTCTGGCTCCGTTCACAACAAGCGGTGAACTGAGCTTCGTGCTGGACAAGAATAGCGTTGATGTCGCCAAGGAACGCATGCGGGTGACCGAGGCGCTCTATCGGGGCGAGGACAGCGAAGGCCGGCCATTTTCGCTAAAAGCGGGCTCCGCCGTGCAAAAAAGCTCGAGCGAAGCAGTTGTCGAGTTGAAAGATCTTTCTGCCCGGATATTGCTGAAAGAAGGGCCTGCCCAGATACGCGCCAGCGACGGCAGCTATGACATGGACCAAGAAAATGTCCGCGTACCGGGTCCGGTGCAAGTCGAAGCGGCTAGCGGTTACCGCCTTTCTACCAGCAACGTCACCGTCGATCTTAAGCAGCGTACGTTGCAAAGCGAAGGCGCAGTGGAGGGGCGGACCAATATCGGAACTTTTGGAGCAGACCGGCTCGAAGCGGATTTGGCTGAGCGCACTGTAAGCCTCGATGGCAATGCGCGTTTGCGGATCGAGCAAAATGGACTAAGAAGACCCTAGATGAAATTANACCCTTTTCTTTCCCTGTCCGCTGGCACGTTTGCCCTTGCGTCGGCATTTTTTCTGTTCGCGGNTTCGGCCCCGGCGCAGGTTTTCGGAAGCCATGACAGCAATGCACCGGTGAATTTCAACGCCGGNCGGATCGAGGTTCAGGATCGTGCCGACCGTGTTGTCCTGTCNGGCGCGGTTCGTGTCGAACAGGCCGGACTGACGCTCAACGCAGCGCGCATGACCGTGGCCTATCGCAGCACCGGGGGGATCGAGATTGACCGGATCGACGCGTCAGGCGGCGTCACTATTCGCAAAGCCGGCGACACCGCCTCCGGCAATGTCGCCATTTATGACCTTAATCGACGTCTGATCACCCTGATCGGCAATGTTACGCTCACACAGGGAACGAATCGTCTCTCCGGTGGCCGTGTCATTATCGACCTCGAATCGGGCAGATCGACGATAGACGGGCGCTCGACCGGCGGTTCTTCAGTCGGTTCCCAAGACTCCAGCGGACGAGTGTCCGGTACCTTCACGGTTCCGCAACGGAAAGACTGAAGTCCCGACCAGTGGTACAGGAAATTCAGTTCGATTGCCGTATCTGGAGAGCTCCGCCGGCCTGCCTCGTTATGCCACTGGATGTTCGACCGGTAGAGGTTCATTTCGATCTTCCATGCACAAAGCTTGCCAATTCCGATGAGATTGGGGCATGTTGTGAGCTGGCAGACAAGACAGATCATGCAAATGAGGACGAATGATGAACGATACATCCGTGACTGAAGCAGCGACCATGGCGGATCCGGGTGCTGCCATGGCCAGCGATGCCATGGAACATGGTCTGGCGGTCGTTTCCATCGCCAAAAGCTATGACAAGCGCTCGGTCCTGTCCGATGTGTCACTGTCTGTTGGGCGCGGTGAAGTCGTCGGTCTACTGGGCCCGAACGGAGCCGGGAAAACGACTTGCTTCTACTCGGTCATGGGCCTGGTTCGTCCGGATGCAGGGCGGATCATGCTCGATGGTGAGGATATTACGTCGCTGCCGATGTACCGCCGGGCGATTCTGGGCATTGGCTATCTCCCACAGGAAACTTCGATCTTCCGCGGTATGACCGTCGAACAGAATATCATGGCGGTGCTCGAGATGGTGGAGCCCGACTCCGGCGTAAGAGCGGAAACGCTCGACCGTCTGCTCGATGAATTCGGACTGATGAAATTGCGCGGTTCCCCGGCGATGGCTCTGTCGGGCGGTGAACGGCGGCGTTGCGAGATTGCCCGCGCGCTCGCGGCAAGCCCTTCGATCGTTCTGCTCGACGAACCCTTTGCCGGCATCGATCCCTTGTCGATCGCCGACATCCGCGATCTGGTTTGCCAGCTGCGCGAGCGTGGCATCGGCGTGTTGATCACCGACCATAATGTGCGCGAGACACTGGATATCGTCGATCGCGCCTGCATCATCTATGACGGGCAGGTCTTGTTCGCCGGCAGTCCGGAAGACCTGGTTGCTGATGCCAATGTCCGCAGGCTCTATCTTGGCGAGGGCTTCGCACTCTAGCCATGGCACTCGCGCCTCGCCTCGATTTGCGGCAAAGCCAGTCGCTGGTGATGACGCCGCAACTGCAGCAGGCGATCAAGCTGCTGACCTTGTCCAATCTCGAACTGGAAACCTTCATTTCCGATGAGATTGAGAAGAATCCGCTTCTGGATACCGGCGAGATATCGACCGAAAGCGGCGAGCCTGGCGATGGTCCGGAGCCGCCCGCCGAACCGGGCGCGCAGGGCAGCGACGAAATCTTGTCTGCCGGACCTTCGGAAGCCGAAGCGGCTCTGGATATGGAAGGGCATACGGACAGTTTTACCAATAACAGCCTGTCGGACAGCGATGGCGCGCTCGACGGACACTCGGATTGAACGGTGCCAGTTCCGGTTCGGCACCCGGGGGCGAAGCGCCCGATTTCGAGAATATGCTGGTGGCCGAGACAAATCTCACCGACTATCTGATGGAACAGGCCGGCGCTGTGCTTTCCGGAACCGATCTTTTTGTTGCGCAGCATATCATCGACCAGATCGACGAATGCGGCTATTTGCAGGCAGAGCTGCTGGAGCTGGCGCAGCGCCTGAATGTCGGTCTTGTCGACGTCGAGCGCATTTTGGGTGTCGTCCAGACACTGGACCCGG
>JGI24521J20086_1000357_pt1 | contig 14024 bp, 16 predicted proteins | sample LinPmetageLP46_FD_20086 | JGI IMG/M metagenome (IMG submission 20086) | reverse complement strand
TCATTTTCGCCAAATAAAACCTGCCGCTGCAAATTCGAAAGCGACACGATATCATCATCGAAAATCGTCAGCACCCCGATTCCAGCCGCTGCAAGATATTGAATGGCGGGACAGCCGATACCGCCCGCGCCAACGACCAGAATATGGGCGTCCAATATCTTCTTCTGCCCTGCTCCGCCAATATCCTTGAGCACGATATGGCGGGCATAACGGTCGAGCTGTTCGTCTGAAAGGTCCAATAGCCTACCAGTAGAATTTCAGGACGCTGCGTCGCCAGGCGGGTTTTTTATCGGGTGTAGGTTTCATGTTATTCGCGCCTGCGCGGGCAAAATAGCGCGCGACATATTCTTCCAAAGCCGGGCACTGGATCGAGATCGGTGTCACCCGGCGGAGACTGCCCTTGCCGTCTACCAATAACAGCACTTCGACGAAATAATTTCCTCCGCCGGATACTTTTTCCGATGGTGTACAACCGGAGGTTAGCTTTCGTGCTTTGAGAGATTCCCTGTAAGTATATTCCGGTTGATATCTGAATTCTGCAACCGGTACGGTGTTCAAATTGTCAGGAATTGGCGGTATATTTGAACTCGCGATCGAGCCGGTCTGCAGTGCTGCTGCTAGAATTAGCGTTGAAATGCTCATTTCCTAAACTCCCGTTGAACCAAAACCGCCTTCTCCTCGCGCAGTCTCGTCGAGTCGGTCAACCTCTTTAAGAATGCCGCGCTGCACCGGCGCGATCACAATCTGTGCAATACGGTCGCCGCGCTGGATGACGAAGTCTTCTCGGCCGTGATTGATCAGGACGACTTTCAATTCCCCGCGATAGTCACTGTCGATCGTACCGGGGGTATTGGGAATGCTGACACCTTTTTTCAAGGCCAGTCCGGAGCGTGGGCGTACCTGGATTTCATAGCCGTGAGGGATGGCAAAGGCGAAGCCTGACCCGACCAGTCCCCGCTGAGCCGGCGCGATCGTGAGATCTTCCGCAGCGCGAATATCCATGCCGGCCGAGCCGCTGGTTTCATAGGAGGGCAAGGGAAGATCGCCGGCGTGATCCAGTCGTTTGACAGCAATATCGACGGGTTCGAACATCAGGCAATTTCCTCGCTGATTTTGGCTACAAGACGCCGGGCTACTTCCGGTTTTGGCAGGCGTTCCCAGATTTCGCTGCCGGACTCGGTGATGATATGGATGCTATTGTCTGTACCGCCCATTACGTCGCCGGAAACATCATTGGCAACGATCCAGTCGCAGGCTTTCTTGAGCAATTTGGCTTGGGCGTGCTCGGCAATATTCTCGGTTTCGGCGGCAAAGCCGATGAGCAGATTGGGCCGTTGTTCGTGGCGGGCTAGACCGGCCAATATGTCCGGATTCTCGGTCAGCTTGAGCGGCGCGGGTGCTGCGCCTTTTTTCTTGATCTTCTGTTCGGACTGACTGTCTGCCCGCCAGTCCGCGACGGCGGCTACCATGATTGCGATATCGGCGGGCAGCGCGTCGTGCACGGCCTGTTCCATCTCGATCGCGGTTTCGACATCGACCCGCATAACACCAGCCGGTGTGGTCAGATGCACCGGCCCGGCCACCAATGTCACCTGCGCGCCAGCTTCGGCGGCCGCAGCGGCAATGGCGAAGCCCTGACGGCCAGACGAGCGGTTGGCGATGTAACGCACCGGATCGATTGGCTCGTGTGTTGGTCCTGCAGTAATAAGAACACGCTTGCCGCGCAACGGGCGGCGCCGGTCCGGAGCGAAGGCGGGCTGGCCGTCGAGCGGATTGCGGCCCAGCCCGGAGTCTTGAGCCACTAGCGAGGGTGATCCCATCAGCGCGCTGATCTGCGCCATCACCGCTTCTGGCTCCGGCAGCCTTCCGGGACCAAATTCGCCGCAGGCCATAGCGCCTTCATCCGGCTGCATCACGATGATGCCGTCCGCTTTGAGCTGGGCAATGTTGCGCTGGGTTGCGGCATGTTGCCACATTCGCACGTTCATCGCCGGGACCGCCATGACCGGTGTATCGGTCGCCAGCAGCAAAGTCGTCGCCAGATCATCGGCTATCCCGCCCGCCATTTTTGCAAGCAGATTGGCGGTCGCCGGACAGACGACGACCAGATCGGCCTCGCGGCTAAGCTGAATATGCCCCATCTCGGCTTCGTCCTTGAGGCTCCACAGTGTTGTGTGCACTTCATTTTCAGACAGGGCTGCCAGCGTCATTGGAGTGACAAATTGCGCGCCCGATTCGGTGAGCACACAGCGGACGGTCATGCCCGCCTTCTTGATCAGCCGGATGAGTTCCGCTGCCTTGTAGGCCGCTATGCCGCCGCCAATGATCAGCAGGATATGTTTGGGGTTGGTCATAGCCCTGTCTTCTGCATTTTGGTTGATCGCCATGCAACCCATTTGATTATGGTGCCAGTTTTTGATAACAGGTGACAAAGAAAACAGAGGGCCGCATTCCAAAATACCATTTGGAGGCGCAACGTGCAGTTCAGGAAATTTACGACATCAATCGCTCTTGTCGCCGTCCTTGGTTTGACGGCGTGTGGCGGTGCTGCTGACAATGCAGAGGAAGCTGTAGATAGCTCGGAAGTGGCCAGCGAATTTTCGTTGGACAAAGCCCCGAACGCAACGGAAGGTGCTGCCGATGCTGCCGATGCTGCCGATGCTGCCGATGCTGCCGATGCTGCCGATGCTGAAGGGGATGTTGCAGCGAATTCTGATGCTGGAGAGCAAACAGAAGAAGCTAGGCCAGCACAAGAGGTGCCGACTGATTCAGCGGCCCTTCAATCTGCAGACAATCAGCTTGATCAGGTAATTTGGTGCCGCGAAGTCCGCAAAAGGGTTTTGGCGAAGCTTTGTCAGAATTACCGAGATCAGATTGCTGATCTTGATCAGGGTGTCGCCGCATTTGATCCGCCCCGCAATATGGTAAAGGGCAGAGCCAGAGAAGTCCGTCTGGCGATTGGGCCAGCGGAAGAAAAGCCACAAATAGAGACCAGGGCGGGTGAGGAAGGTGAGGCTGCGACCGCTGAAATCGAAATCGGCGCAAAGATGCGCGCCAGATTGATCGGGAGGGCATTTGATATTGATCCGGATACCTCGGTCGATCTCGAAATGGGCCGATCTCGGCGTCAGGTGCGGACTTGGGATGTCACTCCGAAAAGAGAAGGCACGCATCCCTTGTCAGCCGAAATAACGGTTCTTGCTACCGACGGTACGATACTTAACCGCTATCCAAGCGACCTGATCGAGGTGAATGTCACAGTCTCGCAAAGCGAGGCGGAAGAGATTGCGAGAGTCCAAAGAGCCAAAAAGCGACAGGACGCTGAAGAGCAGGTAGGCTTCTGGACCAGAATGGCCAAGTTGCTGCTTGATTTCTGGTGGGCTGGAATCTTTTTGCTCGGCGGCATTATTGGCGGATATTTTTATCTGCGAAACAAAATCAGAGATGAAGACGCTACGCCTCCGCCGTCTTAAACCTATATGTTAAGGTAGAACCAAAGCGTGCCGGCACTTCCTGCTCCCGCAATCACCGCCGTCAAAGCATAGCGCCAAAATCCACCGCCTTGACCCTTCTTGCGCTTTTCCCAGATTAGTTCGACTTCAGCCACAGGTGGTGGGGGCGGTGCGCCGCCCTGGCGAGGGAGCTGCTGATCCAGCCGCCGGACTATGTCGGGAAGCATGAACAATGTTTCGACGTCCGCGTTGATCCGGTCGGCAATCGCCGCTTCCGGACCCAGTTCGCCGCGGATCCATTCCTTCACATAAGGTCCGCTGGCATCCCACATATTGATTGTCGGGTTGAGATCGGTGGCAATGCCCTCGACCATCACCATTGTCTTTTGCAACAGCAACAGATGCGGCTGGGTTTCCATGTCAAAATCACGGGTAATAGCGAACAATCCGTCGAGCATATCGCCGACCGACAGCTCACTGACCGGTTTGCCGCGCATTGGCTCGCCGACTGCGCGCAAGGCGGTAGCGAAATCCTCCATACTGTGATGATCGGGGACATATTGCGCTTCGAAATGGATTTCTGCGACGCGCCGGTAATTGCCCGTCGTCAGGCCGTAGAGAATTTCCGCCAGCCAGACGCGTGCTTTCTTGTTGATCCGCCCCATGATGCCGAAATCGATGGCAACGATTGTGCCGTCCGCTTTCACGAACAGATTGCCCTGGTGCATGTCGGCGTGGAAATAGCCGGCTTCAATCGCCTGCTTCAGAAACGTATGTACAAGCCGGCTTGCGATCGCATCAAGGTCATGACCCGCTGCTATCAGCCCCTCGCGATTCGAGATTTTTATCCCGTCGACCCAGTCAAGCGTCAGCACCCTGCCAGACGTGCGGTCCCAGTCGATCGCGGGAATCTCATATTTTTCCACCTGGGCCATATGCTCGGCCAGCTCGGACGCGCTTGCCGCCTCGCGACGCAGGTCGAGTTCGCGCATGGTCCAGCGGCGGAAATTGGCGATGACCAGTTGCGGTCGCAGACGCTTTGCCTCGCCGCCGAGAGCCTCGAGATGGGCGGCGGCCCATTCGTAGGTTTCGATATCGCGGGTGAACTTCTTGATAATACCGGGACGTAACACCTTTACGGCAACATCCTTGCCTTCGAGCGTCGTTGCCCGGTGAACCTGCGCGATGGAAGCCGCTCCCACGGGGTCGGGATCTATATGGCTGTAGAGCTCGTCGATCGATTTGCCGAGGCTTAGCTCGATCTCGTCACGGATCAGGTCAAAAGGAACAGGTGGCAGACTGTCCTGCAATTGCAGCAGGTCCCGTGCGGCAGCCTCGCCAATAACATCCGGGCGAGTCGCCAGTGTTTGCCCGAGCTTGATCGCCGCCGGGCCAATGGCCTGCAGCGCCGCCGAATAATTAGGCTCTTTCGGCTGGAATGTACCGATCCGTGCAATACGGAACAGGCGCCGGACTTGTGGCGGTGTTGCCTTGTGCTTCTCCAGATCGCGTAGCGCGCCATGTTTGGCGAGAGTGCGACCCCATTTGAGTAGGCGGAATATATGGGTGCGGGAACTGGTCATCCTACGTGTCTACTCAGACCTTCCAGCCGCTATGGATCGCGACAAGGCCGCCCATCATCGGCTCCACTTTGGTCTGGCTGAATCCGGCAGCCTGAATCATCGAGCGGAACTCTTCCATCGGCGGAAATTTAGCGATCGATTCGGCAAGATAGCGATAGCTGGCTTCGTCATTGGCCAGGACCTTGCCGACTTTCGGCAGGATATGGTGGGAATAGGTTTCATAGACCTTGTCAAAACCCGGCCATCTGGTTTGTGAAAATTCCATGCAATAGAAACGCCCGCCATATTTCAGCACGCGGTGGGCTTCGGCGAGAGCTTTGTCGATATGGGTCACGTTCCGAATCCCGAAGACGATCGTATAGGCATCGAAATGGGCGTCGGGGAAATTCAGCTGTTCGGCATTTTGCTGACTCCAGACGAGACGTGTCTCATCTTTTTCGAGCGCACGTTCCACGCCTTCGGCCAGCATTTCTGCGTTGATGTCGGCGACCGTGATGTCGGCGCCGCTGTCAACCATGCGAAAGGCAATGTCGCCGGTACCGCCAGCCATGTCCAAGATGGTTTCGCCAGCGCGCGGTTTTACGCGGCGCACGAAGCGGTCCTTCCACAAACGATGGGTCCCGGCGCTCATCGCGTCGTTCATCACATCATAGCGTGAGGCGACGCTGGAAAAAACCGCGCCAACCTTGCCAGTCTTTTCGCTCTCGTCGACCTCTTCATAGCCGAAGGAGACAGTTTTGCTTTCGATAGCCATTTTGTGTCCGTGCTGAATTTTTCTCTGAAATCCCGAGTAGACGAGCCTTGGCAGCACTGCAATCACTCTATAGCTGCCCTGTGGATCGTAGCGGATAAGGAACGTCATGCCCGAACTGCCCGAAGTGGAAACGACCGTTGCCGGTTTGCGGCCGGTGCTTGAAGGCCAGCGCCTGACTCTGGTAGAACCACGTCGCGCCGATTTGCGCTGGCCGATCCCTGTGGACTTGCGGCAACGGATGACCGGATCGGTGGTAACCTCGCTTGGCAGGCGCGCCAAATACGGGGTGATCGAAACGGATCGTGGCGATGTGATGATCTTCCATCTCGGCATGTCAGGTCGCTGGCGGATAAATCCGGCGGAACTGGAGAAGCATGACCATCTGCTCTTAGAGACCGATGCCGGTCACCGGATGGTCATGAATGACCCCCGCCGATTCGGTTCGCTGGACATTGTGCGAATCGAGGATCTCGATAGCTATAAGCCTTTTGTGACGATGGGGCCGGAACCGCTAAGTGACGATTTTACCGGTGTTTATCTGAAAGCGGCTACCAAAGATCGCAAGGCCCCGATCAAGCAATTGTTGCTCGACCAGCGTACCGTGGCGGGACTCGGCAATATCTACGTATGCGAGGCGCTGCATATGGCGAGAATATCACCGAGTCTGAAAGGCGGTGCGATCTCCAAGCCGCGCTATGAACGGCTCGTCGCTGCGATAAAGCAGGTTCTGATCGCGGCCATCGCGGCTGGAGGTTCGTCCCTGCGCGATTTCGTGCAACCGGACGGGGAACTGGGCTATTTCGCCAAAGATTGGCGGGTCTATGGACGGGAAGGAGAGGCCTGCGAATGTGGTGCGCCGGTGCTGCGGCGCGTGGACAGCGGGCGGTCGACCTTTTACTGCTCGCGATGTCAGAAATAAGCCGGTCACTAAGCTATTGACGAGAATCGGCTGTCACGCTATTGGCCGCGCTCTTGAGCCGGAAGTTATCCGATAAGTACCGGCATTTAATTTCAGATTTTGAGGTTTTTTCATGGCTAATACGCCGCAAGCAAAAAAACGTATCCGTCGCAATACGCGCCGTACCGCGATTAACAAAAATCGCCTGAGCCAGATCCGCACCAAGATCAAGGCCGTAGACGCTGCAGTTGAGGCTGGTGATAAAGACGTGGCAGCAGCAGCTCTTAAAGCCGTTCAGCCTGAATTGGCGCGCGGTGTCACCAAGGGCCTCTACCACAAGAATACGGCTTCGCGGAAGTTCAGCCGTCTGACAAAGCGGGTTGCTGCGCTGCAAACGGCTTAAGCGACCTTTCAGACCTGTTTAAAAAAACCCGCCCGATTGTGGCGGGTTTTCTTTTGCGTGATCGTTATTTGATTCGCGCTATCAGGGCGATTGGTCCGCCGCACAGCCGGTATCTTTTCCTGAAGGTCCGCAGATAAGCGTGATTTGCCTTGTGCAGGTGACCCGAAAGGGTTCAAGTCGGCCGTAGGGCGTCAATCGGTCGTCGTTCAAAGTCGGTTCAGCCCGGCTTCTCTATCTTGCGGCCAAGATGGTGGGTAATTTGAAGGAAAAAGTATGACTATTCTCGCGACACAAGTCTTCAACCGCAAGGGGATTTCCCTATTTGCGCCGCTCGCACTTCTGTCGCTGGCGGCTTGTGCGACGCCGTTTCGTGCCGATGTCCAGCGCTTCGTAGCGCTTCCTGACACCACGGGCCAAAGTTTCATAGTGGTTGCCGCTGACCCTGATTTGTCCGGCGGGCTTGAGTTCGGCCAATATGCAATGCTGGTTGACCAAAAGATGCTAGACCTTGGTTATCGGCGCAGTGATGACCCCGCAGCGGCAGAGTTGATCGTCAGCATGGATTATGAAATCGACAAGGGCCGGGAAAAGGTGGTTGCCGACCCAGATCCATTTTATCCCTCTGCACGATTCGGCGGATATTACAGACGGCCCGGCTATCGCTACGGTTTCCATGATCCGTTCCTGTACGGAGGCTACGGCTTTTCCGGCTATGACGGGGTCCGCAGCTTTACCGTGTACACGACCGAGCTGGATATGAAGATCGACCGTGCGGTCGATGGCGAACGTCTGTTCGAAGGCAAGGCCGAAGCCCTGTCACGGTCGAAGAACCTGACCTACCTCGTGCCGAATCTGGTTGAAGCCATGTTCACCGACTTTCCGGGAAACAGCGGCGAACGGGTCCGGATTTCGATAGCTCCCGAGAAAAAATAGATCGGTCACCGCTCGGCTTGTCAGCTATTCAGCTTTCAAGCTGGCGGAGGAGCATCCGGACGTCATTGTCCATCTCGCTATCTTCGCCGCGCAAATGCTCGACCAGTTTGACCGCATGGATCACCGTGCTGTGGTCGCGGCCGCCAAATTTCCGCCCAATTTCGGGATAGCTGCGAGGGGTCATGACCTTTGCCAGATACATGGCAACCTGGCGCGGGCGGGCAACCGCGCGGGCGCGGCGTTTTGATGACATTTCGTTGCGATCTAGCCGGTAATATTCGCACACCGTGCGCTGGATCTCGTCAATGGTGATCCGGCGGCGACAGGCGCTCAATATGTCCGACAATTGCTCTTCGGCCAGTTCACGGCTGATCTCGCGACCGGTCAGTTGCGCGTAAGCGAGCAGCTTGTTGAGACCGCCTTCCAGTTCGCGCAGATTGCGACTGATTGTGCGGGCCAGAAAATCGACAACCTCTTCGGACACATTCTGGTGGGGCATGGTGGCGAGTCGATGGTCGAGAATGTCGCGGCGCAGTTCGAGGCCAGCAGACTGGATATCCGCTACCAGGCCCATCGACAGTCGCGACAGCAGGCGCTGGTCGACACCATCAAGAGCTTGCGGAGGGCGATCCGCGGCCACGACAACGCGTCTGCCTTGGCTGATCAGCGAATCGACCGTGTGCAGAAATTCTTCCTGCGTCGAATTCTTGCCGACAATGAACTGGATATCGTCGATCATCAACAGATCCGCTTCGCGCAGCGATGCCTTGAATTCCATGCCCTCGTTGCGCCGCATGGCCGAAACAAATTCGATCATGAACCGTTCGGCGGACATGTAGATGATGGTCGAAGACGGAAATTCTTCGCGAAACGCATGGCCGATAGCGTGCATCAAATGCGTCTTTCCCTGGCCGGTCGACGACTGAAGATAGAGCGGACTGAAAAGCGGCTTTTCGGCTGCGGCCGTGCGTTGTGCGGCGTTGAGGGCGAGAACATTCGAGTGACCGGCGATAAACTGGTCAAAAGTCATCCGGGGATCGAGATCCAGACGAAATTTGCTTTCCGGAACAGCTCTGATATTTGCCTGTGCCGCAGCACCATTGATATGCGAAATCTGTGCAATTTTTGCAGTCCCGGACTGGGCCTGAAATGCAAGATCGGTGACGGCAGCGTGATGGGCTTTCCATGCGAGCAGCAGACGCTCGGCATAGCGATCGCGGACCCAGGTGGCTGCAAATTCCGAAGGAAGTTCCAACTGCAACAATCCTGTTTCTGAATCAAAAACAGAGAGTTTGATCGGCTTTATCCACTGGCCAAAAATTTGTGCACCCAGATCACGGCGCAGACCCGCACAGATTTTGAGCCATACAGATTCCAGATCATTAGAAATAATAGTTTTCCCAGAAACAGCAGCGTCTACAGACAGTCCGCTATTCCGGTTTTGTACACTTTTACTCACGAGCATCCCCCGACATCTTCCCCGTGGCGCGTGACCACGACGCCAATACTTGACCGCAGACCCTGAATTCAGCAGCCTTCAATACCCCCAGCCATGGGAATCAATCGGGCACAAATCTGCGTAGCTGAAAACACGTTTTCAACGATGGTCTCTATATTTCAAATTAGGCTTAGTTATGACGATCTCAGCCACCAGCCGAGCCTCCTTAGTAAGCGCCTCTGCATGAGTCGATCAAGGGCGGCGCTGTAAAAAAAATGAAATATATCGATTGACAGCGACAAGCCGTGGATTTTGCTAAATATCTTTTTAAGGCACTGAAATGCATGCATTATATGCTGTGGATAATGATGTATAACTCGCGAATCGCGGAGTCAGCTAGGGTTCTGGTTAATGGCGAAATGATCATCGAAAATCAGCATAGAAAACCTGCCTCAGCTCATCTTGTTAGCAAAGGGGCGCAAATAGGCTTGCCAAAGGCGCTGCGATTTGGCAATGGCGCTCGCCTGACCTCGACGATGCCAATATGTATCTTGTCATGGGGGCGATTAGCTCAGTTGGTAGAGCGCTTCGTTTACACCGAAGATGTCGGCGGTTCGAGCCCGTCATCGCCCACCACCACCCCGACGCAGGATCGGGGATAGTTAGCTAGGGCGATTCGCTTCAGCCGAAATTCAATAGTGCGATAACGCTGGCCAGCGACAAGACCGCTGCGCCTATCATTGGAAAGAATCGCATTCGATTGGCGGGCAGAGTTGTGGCGGCAAAGTCAGCACGGGACCGGCGACCCGTAATCATTGGTCCGACGAGATTCGCTTTCAGGACAAAATGATAGACAGCGATCGCCGTGATATGCAGTCCGATAAGTGCCGCCAGCAGGTTGAAGTTGAATTCGTGGACCTCGGCCATCTGCCTGCCGGTATCGAAGGAAACCAGCACAGCAAGTGGCCCTGATTCGAGGCCATCGACATCCACGGCAAATAATCCGCTCGCGACCTGGGTGACAAGCGCTAGCAGCAAGGCGAAGACGCCGAACACGGCCAACGGGCTGTGGCCAAAGCTTGCGTTATATCCCCGGTTGCGGAATTTTCCGACATAGGATTTTAGAGAGCCGATTCCTCGCACCATCGGGACAAAACGTGCCGTCCATGTCCCGATGAACCCCCAAATCAGCCGAAAAAGGACGAGGCCGAACATGGTTAGCCCCAGGGTTCTGTGCCAGTCCATATAGCCCTCTTCTGCGGTCCACCAGAGGAGGGGGACAAGAACCACCATCAACCAGTGGACCAGCCGGACGGCCCAGTCCCAGACCAAGATACGCGCCGGATCGCTATTCATGGCGCGCTAGTCGTCCAGACGATATTTGTCATGGCAGGACTTGCAGGTCCCGCCCGTGGTCTTGAAAGCAGTCGCGATTGCTGCGACATCGCCGCCCTGAGCAGCAGCGTCGAGTTTTGCGGCGGCCTCCTGCATCGCACCGACCTTCTCGTTAAAATCTGATGTTTCTTCCCAGATAATTGGCAGGGCATCAGTTTCTACGCCTGATTCCGGGCCGGTGCCTGCAGGGAACCAGTCGACCATGCCAGCGGCCTCTTTGGGCACAACCGCCGTTGCGGCTTGAATTTTGGCAACATCAGGACTGTCGGCTTTCAGCTGGTCACTAATCGCCTTGAATGCCTTGCCGATATTCTTGAGTTGCGCCTGTCGTGCTTCGATCTGTGCTTTGACGGTCATTCCATTGGCCAGTTCGACATCGGCTGTTTCCGAAGCGGCGTCTGTTTCGCCAGTGTCTCCGCAGGCGGAAAGCAGGGTCAGTCCGGCAAGCACCGGTACTAGCATTTGTATTTTTCTGCGTTTCATCACATTCTCCATCAAGCCAAAGATGCTTCAGACTAACGGAACTGGACATAAACGCAATCGGCGGCGGCGCTCGAAATTGATGATTTCCGCGAAAACCGTCGTCGGTTCGTGGTCTGATGGAAGGTGCAATCAATCTTCTGCCAGCGTTTCTTCCAGCAATGCAGCGGCCTTCGCACCGTCCCAATCCATGGCTCCGATAACCCGCCACACTTCCTTGCCTTGCGCGTCGTAGAGGACGGTGGTCGGCATAACGCCGGACCCAAAGCCGAAACTCAGGCCGTTTTCGGGATCGACATAAGGTTCCAGCTCTTTAAAATCGTTTTGTTCGAAAAACGGGACCACTTTTTCCGCGCCTTGAATGTCCTGCGAGACAACCAGCACCTTAAGCCGGTCTTTCTCGTGCGCAGCCAGGTTGTCCAGCATTGGCATTTCCACGATGCACGGCCCGCACCAAGTCGCCCAAATGTTGACAAGTAGCGGCTTGCCGACAAAATCGCTCAATTGCACGGTGCTTCCATCGGGTGTTTGGAAAGACGTGCCGACCATAGCCTTGCCGCGCTGGGAAATGTCCAATTTGCCGACCATGGCCTTGCCGCTCTCGATGGCATTGCCCGCTTCCTCGTCATTGGCGCCAGCAAATTCTTGCCCCGCTTCGCTCGAGTCTCTATCGCAAGCCGTTAGATTCAACCCCAAGATCATGAACAGGACGGTTCGCATCACAAAAGGCACAAAAAATTCCAATATCATGTGGGGTGGCAGGTTTGCCGATGGCCCTTCTTCAATCATGCGCGAGATAAACGCGTCAATCCCGTTCGACAAGAAATTATGGCGACATGACATTCGCGCCAGTCTGGCGCATGTCGCGATGCTGGCGGAACAGGACATCGTCGAAGCGGAAGATGCGACCCAAATCATCAACGGCCTGAATCAGATAGCCCGGGAGTATGAAACAGACGGCGTGCCCGAAGATCTCGACCTCGAAGATATTCATATGCACGTCGAAGCACGGCTCTCGGAAATTATCGGCCCGGTAGCGGGCCGTCTGCATACTGCCCGTTCTCGTAACGATCAGGTCGCGACCGATTTCCGACTTTGGGTCCGCGATGCGATGGACATGGTCGATGACGCCTTGGCGAGTCTGCAAAAGGCACTGGTAGATCGTGCCGAAGAACATGCCGAAACGATCATGCCGGGTTTTACCCATTTGCAATCAGCCCAGCCAGTGAGCCTCGGTCACCATATGATGGCTTATTATGAAATGATTCGGCGGGACCGTTCGCGGTTTGCCGATGCGCGCAAGCGGATGAACGAATCCCCGCTCGGCGCCGCAGCTTTGGCTGGCACCGGTTTCCCGATTGATCGCGAGAAAACGGCCTCGATGCTCGGCTTCGATTGCCCTACAGGGAACAGTCTCGATTCGGTCTCTGACCGGGATTTTGCGCTCGACTATCTGATGGCGGCTACCCAGTGCAGCTTACATCTCTCCCGACTGGCAGAAGAGTTCGTGATCTGGGCGAGCCAGCCTTTCGGTTTCATCAAACTGCCGGACAGCTTCTCGACCGGTTCATCGATCATGCCGCAGAAACGCAATCCCGATGCCGCCGAACTGGTGCGTGGCCATTGCGGACGGATCGCCGGTGCGATGAACGCGCTAGTGATCACGATGAAGGGCCTGCCATTGGCCTATTCAAAAGACATGCAGGACGACAAGCCGCCGGTGTTCGAAGCGCATGACCTGCTCGGCCTGTCGATCGCCGCAATGACCGGCATGATTGCCGAAGTGGAATTCAGCAGCAGCCGGATGCGGGCTCTGGCCGAATCAGGCTTTTCGACGGCGACCGATTTCGCCGACTGGCTAGTCCGGGAAGCCAAGCTGCCGTTTCGCGAAGCCCATCATGTTACCGGAGCGGTAGTATCTCTTGCTGAAGAGCAGGGCTGTGGTCTCGCCGGTCTAACGCTCGAGCAGTTTCAGGCCATCGATGATCGGATCAGTGCCGATGTGTTCAGCGTGTTGAGCGTTGATGCCTCTGTTGCCAGCCGATCCAGCTATGGCGGGACGGCACCTGATCAAGTAAGGGTTCAGGTTACAAAGGCCAAAAAAACATTGGGGCCGGAGAGCTGAAATGAACAAAATCCATTCGATCCTGTTGCTGACCGGCGCGACCCTGATCCTGGCCGCGTGCGGCAACCGTGGCGCATTACAGCCAGCGAAAGGCGAGGCTCTGCCGCCTCCTGTTTATGGTGAAATGAAAACACCCAGCGGCGAAGACCTGCTGGTCCCGTCGAGCCAGGCCATGCCGGAGCGTAGCGACGAACTGCTCCGCCGGTCAGAAAAACGGCAGGATGACGAATTCGATCTGCCGCCTCCCGGCTAACTCCCCTTCCACACGTTTGAAAGTATAAGATATTGGACCATTTCCAGCTCAAAAATGGTAAATTGCACGCGGAAGATATTCCGTTGTCACAAATTGCGGAAGAGGTCGGGACACCGGTCTATGTCTATTCGCGCGCAACGCTTGAACGCCATGCGCGGGTGTTTCGCGAAGGGCTGAAAAATGCTGGCAAAATCCATCTGGCCTTTGCGGTAAAAGCAAATCCCAATCTGGCGGTTCTCCGGATATTGGCAAATCAGGGCTATGGCGCGGATGTCGTTTCCGGCGGCGAATTGCAACGTGCTCTGGCGGC
>JGI24521J20086_1000356_pt1 | contig 14051 bp, 9 predicted proteins | sample LinPmetageLP46_FD_20086 | JGI IMG/M metagenome (IMG submission 20086) | reverse complement strand
CCAAGCAGCACATAGGGGGACAGCGGCAAACGGTAGCTCAGCCCCATTTTCAGATAGCCTCCCACCAGCCATTGCGGGTCCACGCTGACCCGGGCCGTATCCGGCCCGCCCTCATCATCGCTGACGCCATAGCCCAGCCGGGCCTCCAGCGCGAGCAGGGTGTTGTACTGCCAGCCCCAGACCGCCTGAACGCTGCGCGGTTGCGCATCATCGCCGGCAGAAATCTGCTGATCGAGCAGGTTGTACTGCACCCCCACATACCCGGGCAATAGCGGATCATCATTGGCAGACACCGGCCCACTGATCACACAGGCCAAGGCGACGAGTCCCGCCGCCACCGAGTAAGAATGCTTCCCCTGTTGTTTCATCATCGCTCCCTCAATGCCTTCAATGGTCCGCCAGCAGATCATATTCCTTTCCGAGAATAACGGGCGGCACCGTTTCCTCAACAAGAAAGTAACACCGACAGGAAAAAGAAACGAAAAAAGGGCCGCACAGGCGTGCGGCCCAAAACCTCTTATGGCACACGGGCCACAACAGGCTATCGGCATTCACAACACAAACATCAACCGGCTACAGTCAACCTGTGCGCGAATCAGCGAGTCGGGTCTGACAGGAAATAACATTCATCGTGGCGGCCGCCACGCTGCGAGGGTATTCATAAGGTTCTCTCCCAAGTCCATTTGGTGTTCGCTCCGTTGCTTGCGTTTTTTTCTTGCTTATAGTTCCTGCTTATTGCGCCTACTTCTTTGTCCCATTCGCCTGTTCACGTTGTGTTCTTCGAACAGGTTGGCAGCGGCATCAACAAGATATCATTGCAACAGGATTCAATTTTTTATCGCTACTACAGGCTGTCTTTTGTTCGTTCTTTTCCAGCGCCCATGCCAGTAGAATGCACCGACCCTTGCGCCGCAAACTTTGCGCCAGCGCACATTCCGGGCCACAGAATGTGGTTTTTTGTTACCGCTGGATTTATCTCACACCGGCGGACAAGGGTTCGGGTTGCACGAATTTACCGGTTACCGGAAAACGCACCTCCACCAGCAGTCCACCATGGGGGTGATTGGCCAGCTGAATATCACCGTGGTGCATGTCCACAATCCGCTTCACGATGGCCAGCCCCAAACCACTGCCACTGAGAGTGCGCGCCTTTTCCCCCCGGGAAAACGGCTGCAGCAGCAACGGAATATCCTCTTCACGCACACCGCGACCGTGATCACGCACCGTCAACACGACCTTGTTTTCCGCCACCGCGGTGCGCACCTCCACCGGTGAAGCACCGTACTTCAGGGCATTGCCCACCAGATTGGCCAGCATCCGTTTTACCGTCAGCCGCTTGAGCATAAGCCGGGGCAGGTCTTCCAGCTCGAACCGTAATTGCTCCGCCGGGTACTTGCCGGCCACTTCCTGAATCAGGTCATTGAGGTTTTCAAAGTCCGGCTGCTCATCCGCACCATCACGGATAAAGGAAATAAATTGATCGAGGATCGCATCCATATCCTCAATGTCTTCGATAATGCCTTTTGCCAGCTCTTCGTCCTGCATAAATTCCGCCGACAGGCGCAAACGTGTCAGCGGGGTTCGCAAATCATGGGACACCCCGGCCAGCAGCAACGCCCGATCTCGCTGGGCATGCTGCAAGTCACTGGTCATCCGGTTAAAGGCGGTATTCACGGCCTGAATTTCCTCCGGGCCGATGGTGGTATCCAGCACCGGCACCGCCTCTCCGCGCCCCACTTTCAAGGCCACTTTGGCCAGCCGTCGCAACGGCAAGTTCAGCCCCCGGGCAATCAGCAAGCCGCCGATGATGGCCAGCAACGGCACGGTCACCCCCCAACCCAACAACAGGTAGCGATCGTAATCCCGGAAGAACGCCATGGGCACCCGCACCCACTGCTCACCAAACGACGGCGCATTCACCCACAGAACCGGTTGGCGGTTGTCTTCCAGACGCACCGTCACCGGCTCTTCCAGCATGCCTTCCAGTTCTTCCTGAAAACGGCCCACCACCGGACGCGACAGCAGCATGGTGCCATCGTGAAGTTTCTCTGGAATCGCCACCGTAATACCCGTGGCATTACCCAGCCGGTCAGCCAGATCCGCATCCGCTGCCGCCCGCGAATCATCAAACGCCAGCTCTGCTTGCAATACCGTCAAACGGGCGTATTCACGGATACCGGGCAGGTAGGCATTACGGGCAAAGAACCACAGGGTCAGCGCCTGGCTGATCCCAATCACCAGCCCCACCACAATGGCGGACCGGACAAAGGCAGTGCGGGGATAGAGTGTCATCAAGGCAGCTTACACGCTGCATGCCTCACGCAACACGCGCATGGGGCGTGAAGCGTGGTGCATGCTGCGTCTCTTAATCAGGCACAAACACATACCCCACACCCCAGACCGTCTGGATGTAGCGGGGTTTGGAGGGGTCGTCTTCCAGCAGGCGGCGCAGGCGCGAGACCTGCACGTCGATGGAGCGCTCCATGGCCGACCATTCGCGGCCCCGGGCCAGGCTCATCAGCTTGTCACGGGTGAGCGGCTCACGGGGGTTCTGCAGCAATGCCTTGAGCACGGCGAATTCGCCCGTGGTCAGGCTTTGCGGGTCTCCGTCGCGGGTCAGGGTGCGGTTGGCCAGATCCAGAATCCAGGGGCCAAACGTCACCGACCCTTCTTCCTTGCTGGGCGCCCCGGGCAGCTCGCGCACATGGCGGCGCAGCACCGCGCGGATACGGGCATCCAGTTCCTTGGGGTTGAACGGCTTAGGCAGGTAGTCATCGGCGCCGGCATCCAGGCCTTCAATGCGCTCGGCATCATCACCCTTTGCGGTGAGCATGATGATCGGCATAACGTTCTCGGCCTCACGCAGGCGACGGCAGATCGACAGGCCATCTTCCCCCGGCAGCATCAGGTCCAGCACCATCAGGGAATACAGCTCGCGGGACAGGGCACGGTCCATCTGCTCCGCATCGCCCACCGCCTTTACGGTATAGCCAGCTTCTTCCAGAAACCGTTGCAGCAGGCTACGCAGTCGCGCATCGTCATCCACGACCAGAATCTTGTCTTGTTGTTCGCTCACGGCACCTCCGAAGGTTTACTGGTCCCTGATTTACGCGTTGTGGTCCGAACGTGCAAGAAAATGGCACGAAGAGATTGTATAAAAACATTGCCAGCGTTGAAGATAGAGGGTGCCAATAGGCACTACCACAAGAAAACGCTAGAGTGTCTGGCTGAGAATCATTATCGATAAAGGACTTCCCTTGCGAGACCGCCTGAAACACATCCCCCCCGTGGCCCGCGTTATTCTGGGCACGGTGCTGGCGATCATCCTGCTTGCCACATTCAAACCGTCCGCGCCCACCCGAGACATCGTGGACAACCATGCCCGGGTGCGGTTCGTGCTGGCCGACCCGCAGGCGCGCTCGCCGCAAATCCAACTGTTCGGCCGGGTGCAATCCCCCCGGGCGGCGGGCCTGACCGCCGTGGTCACCGCCAACGTGGACAGCATCCCGGTACGGGCCGGCAACCGGGTTAGCGAAGGCCAATTACTGATCCAGCTGGACGACACCGAAGCCGCCCTGGCCCGCGACCGCGCCAAAGCCACCCGCGACGAAGCCGCCGCCCAGCTGGAAACCACCCGCCTGCGCTACCAGAGCGACAAGAAAAACCTGGCGCTGGAAAAGAAACTGGCGCAGTTGTCCGCCGATAATCTGGAGCGTATCCAGTCCCTGCGTGAACGCAAACTGGTGGCCCAGACCCAGCTGGACGAAGCCGAGCAAGCCCAGGCCCGGGCCGACCTGTCACTCAGCCAGCGGCAACTCAGTGTCAGTGATTTCCGTAACGAGCTGGCGCGCATGGAAGCCCGCCTGGCCAGCGCCGAGGCGCAGCTGGAACAAGCGAAGATCGACCTGGCTCGCACCACCGTGAACGCCCCATTCGACGGCACCATTACCCAGGTGAGCGTGGCCCCCGGCGAGCGGGTCCGTCCCGGCGAACCGCTGATCGACCTGTTTGCTGACACCGAACTGGAAGTACGCGCCCAGATTCCCGACCGTTATCTGCCTGCCGTACGCCAAGGCTTGATCGCCGGCGACCTGGCCGCCAGCACCCAGCTGGAAGGCCACACCCTGCCGCTGAAACTGAAACGCCTGGCCGGCGATGCCGCCGATGCCCGTGGCGGTATCGATGGCCTGTTCGCGTTCAGCCATGACAGCGTGAAAGGCGCGCCCACCGCNGCCCTGGGCCGCCCGCTGACTATCACCCTGACACTGCCCGCCCAGCCACAACTGCTGGCGCTGCCGGCCACCGCCCTGCATGGTCTCAACCGGCTCTATCGCATCGACGCCGAGGACCATTTGCAACGGGTTGACGCTCACATCGTCGGCGAAGCCATCGACGGCGACCAGTCCCTGCTACTATTGCGCGCCGACAGCCTGACCGGTGGAGAACGCATCATGACCACCCAGCTGCCCCAGGCCATCGTCGGCCTGCCCGTGGACCCGCAACCGGTGCCCGGCAGCAACGCGGACACCGGCACTGAAACGGAGAGCAAAACGGAAAACGCCACCCCGGAAACAAACACCCACGCGGATAACCAGGGCGGTGACAGTGAGTGAGTCGCGGGGCCTGATCGCCAGTTTTACCGAGCACAAGGTTGCCTCCAACCTGCTGATGATCCTGATGATCATGCTCGGGGTGTTGGGCCTGACCCGCCTGAACACCCAGCTGTTCCCGGATTTTGACTTCGAATACGTCACCGTCACCATCCCCTGGCGCGGCGCCAGCCCGGAAGACGTGCAACGCTCCATCACCATTCCCGTCGAGCAGGCACTGAAAACCCTGCCCAACACCCGCAAGCTGATTGCCCGCTCCCAGCAGGGCGCCAGCGCCATCTTTATTGAACTGGAAGACGGCAGTGACCTGGGCCTGGCCCTGGATGAAGTGCGCCAGCGCATCGACTCGATCCGCAACCTGCCCCAGGACGCAGAACGGCCGGTGATTCAGAAAATCACCCGCTATTCGCTGGTCACCTCGATTCTGGTATCCACAGAAAACGGCAGCCGGGAAGAGCTGCGCCCCCTGGTGCGGGAAATGGAGGATGAACTGCTGGCGCTGGGGGTCGGCAAAGTGGAGTTCATCGGCCTGCCGGAAGAGGAAATGGCCATTCAGGTGCCCAGCAGCACCCTGCATGATCTGGGCATGACCCTGGGACAGATCGGCGACAAGGTACGCAGCTTCAGCCAGGACACCCCCGCCGGCACCGTGGGGCGCGACGACGCCGCCAAGCAACTGCGGGCGCTGGGCCAGCGCCGTGACGAAAAGGCCTTTGCCGAGCTCCCCCTGATTACCACCGCCGACGGCCAGCAGCTAAGCCTGGGCGATGTGGCCATCATCGAACGGCGGGCACGGGATGACCAGGCCACGCTCACCTTCGAAGGCAAACCCGCCATCGAACTGCAGGTGATGCGCGGCGAAGACGACGACATGCTCGACCTGGCCGAAAAGGTTCGTACCTGGGGAGGCGAATACGCACATTCGCTGCCCAATGGCGTCAAGATGACGTTCTATTTCGAGGCCTGGAAGCACGTACAGGAGCGTATTTCCACCCTGCTCTGGAATGGCATTTCCGGCCTGGTGCTGGTGATCCTGACCCTCTATTTTTTCCTCAATGCGCGAGTCGCCTGGTGGGTCACCGTGGGGATTCCGGTGTCCTTCATGGCCACGCTGGGCATTCTCTGGGCGTTCGGCGGCACCATCAACATGATCAGCCTGTTCGGCCTGATTCTGGCCCTGGGGCTGATCGTGGACGACGCCATCGTGGTGGGCGAAGACACCCTCACCCACCTGCAACAGGGCGAATCCGCCCAGCGAGCAGCCCTGGGCGGGGCCCGGCGCATGTTCTGGCCGGTGGTGGCATCGTCCACCACCACCATCGCTGCCTTCCTGCCACTGGGAATGATGGGCGGCGCCATGGGCAAGATATCTTTCGATATTCCCTTTGTGATGATCTGCGTGATTCTCGCCTCACTGCTGGAATGCTTCCTGGTGATGCCCGGCCATCTGCACCACAGCTTCCGCGGCATCGAGGTCAAGGCCAGCGGCCTGCGCGAACGCATCGACATCGGCTTCAACCGCTTCCGGGATGAGCGCTTCCGGCCTTTGGTGGAATGGTCCATTAGCCACCGCAAGCTGGTGAGTGTCTCCGCCGTCTGCGCCTTCGTTATCGCCCTGTCGCTGGTGTCCACCGGCTGGCTCAAGTTCACCTTCTTCCCGCCGGTAGATGGCGACCAACTGCGCGCCGTGGCGGAATTCTCCTCCGGCACCGACAAGCAACAGGTGGACGACTTCCTCGCCGAACTGGAACGCACTCTGGAAGAGACCAACGAGGAACTGGGCGGGCATCTGGTCCATACCATTATCAGCCATCACGGCGCCGCCGCCGGCTTCCCCAACATCGGCGGCCGCCAGGACAAGTTCGGTGATGAATACGGCACCCTGGTGGTCGAGGTCTACACCGGCTCGGACCGAGACATCTCCAACGACGAACTGATTGATGCCTGGCGCGAACGACTGGCCATGCCCGCGGGGCTGGATCAACTCACCATTTCCCAGGCCGAAGCCGGCCCCCCGGGCAAACCCATCGAGGTGAAACTCACCGGCAGTGACGCCGCTACCCTGAAAGCCGCCTCACTGGCGTTGCAGGAACGTCTTGAGCAGTTCACCGGCGTCAGCAACGTGGACGATGATCTTCCTTACGGCAAGGAACAGCTCACATTCGAGCTCACCGCTCAGGGTCGCGCCCTGGGGTTGACCCTCAGCGAAGTGGCCAGCCAGCTACGGGGCGCCTTCGACGGCAGTCTGGCGCAGCTCTACAACGAGGAAGACGAAGAAGTGGAAGTGCGGGTGATGCTGCCAGACAGCGAGCGCCGCCGCTTCAGCGCCCTCGAGCGCCTGCCCATCATCACCGGCCAGGGCGAAGCCATTCCGCTACGCGACGTGGTCACGTTTGACGCCCGCAAGGGCGTGGACCTGCTGCGCCGGGTCGACGGCGAATTGGCCGCCACCGTGTACGCCGACCTGGATCCCGAACAGGGCAACGCCAACGAGATCATCGCCACCCTTAACGAAGGCATCCTGCCGGAACTGAAAAGCCGCTACGGCATCGGCGTCGGCTACGAGGGCAAACTGCAGGAACAGGCGGAAAACCTGCGGGACCTGGCCACCGGCGCCCTGCTCGGGCTGGCGATTATCTATATCGTGCTGGCCTGGGTATTCAGCTCCTACTCCTGGCCAATAGCGATCATGGTGGCGATATTCTTCGGCCTCACCGGCGCAGTGATCGGGCATATCTTCACGGCCCCGTTCGGCATCAAGTTCTCCATGTTCTCGGCCATGGGCCTGTTCGGCCTGTCCGGCATTATCGTCAACGACTCCATCGTGTTGGTGAGTTTCTATCAACAGCTGGTCGCCGAAGGCATGGAACGCTTCCAGGCAATCACCGAAGCCTGTGTGCGCCGCCTGCGTGCCGTGCTGCTGACCTCGATCACCACGGTAGCCGGCCTCACGCCGATCCTGTTCGAAAGCTCACTGCAGGCCCAGTTCCTCAAGCCCATGGCCGTGAGCCTAGTGTTCGGCCTGCTGTTCGGCACCGGGCTGATCCTGCTGGTAGTGCCCGCCATGCTGATGCTGATCGAGGAACAGCGCGACCGCTTCCATGGACTCGGCCGCAACCTGGCGCCGCACAACTGGGGCACACTGCTGCAGCGCGTCTGGCGCTTTGATCCCGTCCACCACCGCCAGCAACCCGGCCCCCAAGGCCTGGGCGGCAATCTGTGGTGGGCCATGCTGCTCGGCCCCTTCCTGCTACTGAACGTGTTCGGCAACCTGCCCCTGCTCAAGGCAGCCGCCAGCGAAGACGCCAGCCTGCTGCTGCTCGCCCCCGCCGGGCTACTCTGGCTGCTGATGCTGGGGCTGGGGCTGGCCTTTTTGTGGTGCCTGTTCCGCCGCCGGCAGCTGGCACTGGCCTTGGCACCGCGCTGGCTGCTGCTGACCGGGGTCGGCAGCCTTGTCATTGCCGCGCTGGCACCGCTGGCCGGGCATCACGGCGACCTGCTGGCCAACAGTTTCTGGGCACTGGCCCGCTGGACGCTGGTCACCGCCCTGATTGTGTTGCCCATTCTGCTCTGGGGGCGGCGCAGCGCCCACACGTTTACCCGGTAAGCTGCCCCATTGCGGCACCCATGTGCCACAATTCGACAGCTTACCTTTTAAGCCGTCGCTGGTATGATTCGCGATTGGATCGAGACACATATAAAAAAACAGCCGCCTGGGATCAATAGCGGCTTGAGGAGAGCAACATGGCCAAAATTCTTGTGGTGGACGATTCCCCGACCCAGCTGACCAATCTGGTTAAGATTGTCCAGGGTCAGGGCCATGATGTCGTCACCGCCACCAACGGCATGGAAGGGATAGAAAAAGCCCGTCAGGAACAGCCCGACCTGATCCTGATGGATGTGGTGATGCCGGAACTGAATGGCTTCCAGGCCACTCGCAAGATCACCCGCGACCCTGCCACAGAAAGCATTCCGGTGATTCTGGTCACCACCAAGGACCAGGAAACCGACAAGGTCTGGGGCGAACGCCAGGGCGCTTTCGGCTATGTGGTGAAACCGCCGGTGGAATCGGAACTGGTCGCCAAGATCAATGAAGCGCTGGGCTGAGTCGTCGTCCGCGGCCTGTCGTGCGCGGTAACCGAACGTCCATGACCTGCGCCACAGCCACAGCCGCTTTTACAAGTCAATCTATCAACGACCGGATTCATTCCCTATGATTCCGGTCGTTTTGTATTTGAAGAACGCTTGCCGGCAATACGCTCGCAGGCCGCACGCCGTCAGGACATCTCATGCGTAGTATCGAACAGATTATTGCCGAAGAAATCGGTTGCCAGGAACGCCAGGTCAACGCCGCCGTCGCACTGCTCGACGAAGGCTCCACCGTCCCCTTTATCGCCCGTTACCGTAAAGAGGTAACTGGCGGTCTGGACGACACCCAGTTGCGTAACCTGGAAGAACGGCTGCGTTATCTGCGCGAGATGGAAGAGCGCCGTGAGGCCATCCTGAAAAGCATCACCGAACAGGAAAAGCTCACCCCGGAACTGGAAAAGGCGATCAAGGCTGCCGACACCAAGACCCGGCTGGAAGATCTCTACCTACCCTACAAGCCCAAGCGTCGCACCCGCGCCCAGATTGCCCGCGAAGCCGGTCTGGAGCCGCTGGCAGACAGCCTGATGAATGATCCCACCCAGGAGCCGGAAGCACTGGCCGCCGGCTACCTGAACGAGGAACACAAAATTGCCACCGCCAAGGACGCCCTGGACGGTGCCAAACAGATCCTCATGGAGCGCTTCGCCGAAGACGCCGAGCTGCTCACCCGCCTGCGCACCTTCCTCTGGGACAAGGGCCACATCCAGGCCAAAGTCGTCGACGGCAAGGAAAAAGACGGCGCCAAGTTCAGCGACTATTTCGACCACAGCGAAACGCTTAAAAGCATCCCCAGCCACCGCGCCCTGGCCCTGTTCCGGGGCCGCAATGAAGGCATCCTGCATGTCTCCATGGTGCTGCCGGAAGAGCTGGAGAATGCCCAGCCGCACCCCTGCGAAGCCATGGTCACCGCCGTAGCCGACTGGCAGCACGCCGGCCGCGCCGCCGATGACTGGCTCAAGGAAGTGATGCGCTGGACCTGGAAGATCAAGCTCAATACCCATCTGGAAACCGAACTGCTCGGCCGGGTGCGGGAAATGGGTGAAGAGGAAGCCATTCAGGTGTTTGCCCGTAACCTGAAAAGCCTGCTGATGGCCTCCCCCGCCGGCCCCAAGTGCACCATGGGTCTGGATCCGGGTCTGCGTACCGGGGTGAAAGTGGTGGTCGTGGATGCCACCGGCAAGCTGCTGGAGCACACCACCGTGTTCCCGCACCAGCCGAAAAAGCAGTGGGACCAGTCCCTCAGCAAACTGGCCGCCCTGAGCAAACAGCATGGCGTGGAATTGATCGCCATTGGCAACGGCACCGCCAGCCGGGAAACCGACAAGCTGGCCGGCGAAGTGGTGAAACTGCTCAAAGACCAGCCGATCCAGAAAATCATCGTTTCCGAAGCCGGCGCATCCGTGTACTCCGCCTCGGAACTGGCCGCCCGGGAATTCCCGGAACTGGACGTGTCTTTCCGTGGCGCCGTCTCCATTGCCCGCCGCCTGCAGGACCCGCTGGCCGAACTGGTGAAGATCGATCCGAAAGCCATCGGCGTGGGCCAGTACCAGCACGACGTGAGCCAGGTAAAACTGTCCCGCTCACTGGATACCGTGGTGGAAGACTGTGTGAACTCCGTGGGCGTGGACGTGAACACCGCCAGCGCCCCGCTGCTGGCCCGCATTGCCGGCCTTAACAGCACCATCGCCGGCAACATCGTTACCTTCCGGGAAAAGAATGGCGCCTTTGCCAGCCGCGCCAACCTGAAACTGGTGCCGCGTCTGGGCGACAAAACGTTTGAACAGGCTGCCGGCTTCCTGCGCATCATGAACGGCGAAAACCCGCTGGACAGTTCCTCAGTGCACCCGGAAGCCTACCCGGTGGTGGAAAAAATCGCCGGCAAGCATGATCGTCCGTTGAAGGATCTGGTGGGTGATGTGCCCTTCCTGAAGAAGGTCAACGCCGCCGAATTCACCGACGACAACTTTGGCCTGCCCACCGTCACTGACATCCTCAGCGAGCTGGAAAAACCCGGCCGTGACCCGCGCCCGGAATTCAAGGCGGCGGCACTCAAGGAAGGGGTGGAAACCCTCAAGGATCTGAAACAAAGCATGATCCTGGAAGGCACCGTCACCAACGTGACCAACTTCGGCGCCTTCGTGGATATCGGCGTTCACCAGGATGGCCTGGTGCATGTCTCCGCGCTAGCCGACAAGTTCGTGGAAGACCCCCATCAGGTGGTCGCCCCCGGCGATATCGTCAAAGTGAAAGTGCTGGACGTGGATCTGGATCGCAAACGCATCAGCCTGACCATGCGCATGGACGACCAGCCCACCGAAAAAACCGGTGGCCAGCGCCCCACCAGCAACCGCGCCAATCAGGCCAATAAAGGCAATAACCAACGCCGCGGTGGCGGTGGTAACGGCGGCGGTCAGCGTGCCGGTGGTCAGCCCCAGGGCGGCGGCGGCACCTTCGCCGACCTGTTTGCCAAGGCCAAGGAAGAGAAGCAAAAGAAGGACAGCAAGAAGCGCTCCTGAGTGGAGTGACTTCTCAGCGTCATTCTATTGCCCCATGATTGTCGGAATTCCGTCACACCCGCGGCCAGCCCCACACCCGGGCGGCCGCACGACAGGCCCCAACCATGAAGCATCTTGAACAGAGAATTCATGCCCTGCTGGATTCAGATGCCGCCGCCACCCTGGCTGGTATCCGTCGCGGCATCGAGAAAGAAAGCCTGCGCATCACCACCAATGGCACCCTTGCGCAAACCCCGCATCCCAAGGCGCTGGGCTCCGCACTGACGCACCCCTACATCACCACGGATTATTCCGAAGCGCTGCTGGAATTCATTACCCCACCCAGCACCGAGCTGCACAAGCCCATCGAGTTTCTCGAACAGCTCCACCGCTACGTGTACAGCCACATCGGTGATGAAGTGCTGTGGGTCAATTCCATGCCCTGCATGATCGGCAAGGACAGTGATGTACCCGTGGCGCAATACGGCAGCGCCAATGTGGGCCGCATGAAAACCGTCTACCGGGAAGGGCTTGGCCATCGTTACGGCCGCAAGATGCAAACCATCGCCGGGATTCATTACAACTTTTCCTACCCGGAAGAATTCTGGAAACTCAATCAGCAACTGGAAGGCGACAGCGCGCCGCTGCAGAATTACATTTCCCGTCGCTACTTCGACCTGACTCGCAATTTCCAGCGCTACTCCTGGTTGCTGGTGTACCTGTTCGGCGCCTCCCCGGCACTGTGTGCCTCTTTCCTGGCCGGCCGCGAGCACGATTTGCTGGAGCGTTTTGACCACTCCCTGTATCGCCCCCAGGCCACCAGCCTGCGCATGAGCGATCTGGGCTACCAGAACAATGCCCAGTCTTCCCTGGCGATCAGCTACAACAANCTGGATGAGTACGTCAGCACCCTCACCCATGCCATCAAGACGCCGGAACCGGCCTACGAGAAAATCGGCGTCAAGGTGGGAGACGACTACCGCCAGCTCAACACCAATATTCTGCAGATCGAGAACGAGTACTACTCGTCCATTCGGCCCAAGCGCACCATCAACCCGGGCGAGCGCCCCACCACGGCATTGCAGGAACGTGGCGTGGAATACATCGAAATCCGCGCGCTGGACCTCAACCCGTTCGAGCCGGTGGGCATCAACCAGCAGGAAATCCGTTTCCTGGACCTGTTCGCCACCTATTGCCTGCTGCGTGAATCGCCGCAACTGGAAAAATGCGACCTGCATGCCAGCAAGGAAAACCTGCGCAAGGTGGTCTACGACGGCCGCAACACCGCCACCCAGCTCTGCAACTGGGGCAAGTCGGTGAGCCTGAAAGACTGGGCCACGGAAAAGCTGGAACAGATGCAGCCCATTGCCGAACTGTTTGACCGCGCCCATGGCGGCACCAACTATGCCGAGGCACTGGCGCACCAGCAGGAAAAAGTGGATAACCCGGACACCACCCCGTCCGCGCGGATTCTGGCAACACTGGAAAGTCGCAATCAGGGCTTCTTCCAGTTCGCCATGGATCAGGCCCTGGCCCACCGCGACCACTTCCTGTCCCGCCAGCGCTGCGACGACACCAACCAGCGCCTGGAAGCACTGGCGGCAGACAGCCTGGCCGAACAGGCCGCCGGCGAAGCGGCCGATCAGCAATCCTTCGAGGATTACCTAGCCGATTACTTCCGCGACTGACCGGCAAACAGCCGGCAGCGGCTCCCGCCCCCGCGGGAACCGCTGCCGGCCTCTTCACTCCCCAATACAGCCCCTGACATGCGCCGCCCGCCTCAACGTCACGTTGCACTGCGACACATTCCGTTGCATAGCCCACCGCTAACACTGCACACGGATCGCGCTTGCTGCATTTGCACAACAAAAATGCGGACTCGCACGCTATGCAAATAGCACCGTAGTGCTACTCTCAATGGAACGTGACAAGGAGCAAGGGCATGTCTCCAGACCGGGAGCAGTGCGAAAAAGCGTACAATCAGGGCTGCATGTGGGGGATGTCCGGCGGCGATAGCAACCGCTGTCCCTATACGGATGCCCCGCTGACGCAATGGTGGTTTGACGGTTGGCAAGCCGGCATCGACGCCTGGCACGACCGCAACCTGCAGCAGAAAAACGCCAAACAGGCCTGACGCGGATCCGCGCAAGGAGCGGCCTCTCTCCTGCCTGGTGGGAGCAATGCTGTCAGCACCGCTTCCTGTGCTTTCCACACCCGGCACCGTACGTTAAGCATCCGCCCTCTTTCCCCCTTGCCGCCACCGGCGCTTTTGCCTACCCTTCGCCGGTCCCCGACGAAAAGAGCCGCCCCATGCCGTCCTTCATTCCTGCTCCACGCCCGCTGAACATCCTCGCGTTTCTTGCCTGTCTGGCCGCCATGGCCGGCGCCCTTTACCTGCAACACGTGGATGGACTGGAACCCTGCCCGCTGTGTATTTTCCAGCGCGTGGGCGTGATCGCCGCAGCCGTGATCCTGCTGATCGCCAGCCTGCACGGCCCGAAAGGCGTGGGCGTGCGCCTCTACGGCGCGCTGACCGCCCTGGCTGCCCTCGGTGGCGGCGCCGTGGCCGCGCGCCACATCTGGCTGCAGAACCTGCCGGCGGATCAGGTGCCCGCCTGCGGCCCCGGGCTGGACTACATGCTCGACGTATTTCCCCTGCAGAATGTGCTCCAGCAAGTGCTGGCCGGTTCCGGCGAGTGCGCCGAAATGGACTGGTCCTTTCTCGGCCTGAGCCTGCCCGCCTGGTCCATGGTGGTGTTTGCCGGCCTGCTGATCGTCGCCCTGATTCAGATGTTCC
>JGI24521J20086_1000346_pt1 | contig 14287 bp, 9 predicted proteins | sample LinPmetageLP46_FD_20086 | JGI IMG/M metagenome (IMG submission 20086) | reverse complement strand
GCGGCTCCCCCTATGTGTTCCCTGCCAGGCGCGCCAGCAAACGCCCCCACATGGGCCCTGACACCCTGAACCGCGCCATTTCCAAGCTATTTGGCCGAGAGCCAGGCCGGAAGGTGCAGCCACCCAACAAAATGGGCGACTTGGAACACTTCACCATCCACGACCTGCGACGCACCTTCCGCAGCCTCGCGGCTGCGGAAGGCGTGCCGAGTCATGTGGCAGAACGGTGTTTGAATCACAAGCTGAAGGGAGTTGAGGGTATTTATGATCGGTATGACTATTTCGATGAAAGAAAGCGGGCCCACCAGCAAGTGGCCGACAGCATAGAGGCCATAATAGGCCATTGAAGCTTTAACCTACTCTATCTCAAAATTGCGAGATACTGCCGGCAGATCCCCGCCACACTCTCCGCAAGATCGGCCAGGTTCTGATCAACCGCCAAGCGCCCAACCCCGTCAGCCCCATCGAAAGCAGCAGGATCTAATTCACGGATCGTCACCCAACTCAGCCACCACTGATTGCTGTTATGGCCCGGAATGGCGCTAAAGCGATCCCCACAGCCGAGGTTATCTTGGTGCTCACCATCAACAAAATACCCCAACCCCACCCACAATAGGTCGCCTTCATCCAGCCCAATCACCAGATGCACATCCTGTAAGGCTTCATCGCGAACCCCCTTGATCCTATACAAGAGAGTCCCTTGAGGGGTTTTCCCTCTTGCCCAGGCTTCATAGACTCCCCAGTCCAGCTTGTTCTTTCTCGCAGTGTCCAGCACTGGCTCAAGGCTCGGCTCAGAGTTCAATCTCCCCTGAACATCGTTCAAAAGTCGTTCAAGCAATCTGGCATGAAGGAAATAGACTGAGCGAGTTAATCTGGCCAGAACCGAGGCATCGTCAGGATTATGCTGCATATGCTCCATGAGGCCACTCTGATCGAGTTCTTTCATGGCATCTCTCCGAGAGTGCATCCCGGTCACCTCCATCACTATTTCAAGGTATTGCTCAAGGCTATGCTGAATTCTGGAGTTTTTCTCCGAGACCTCCGAGGTCAGTTCACTCAGCCACTCTCGAATCTCTGATCGATAACTGATGCACTGATAGGCAGGATCCTGATGATCTCCCTGCAAGCCCTCAGGAGCGGAGCGCGAGACATCTGATGGATCAGAACCGTCTATGGTCAGATAGAACAAGCCCCCCGTGGCTAGGCCAATCTCCTTATCCAGTATCTGCCGATAACGCCACAGCTGGGCCTCCTGGTCAGCCGCATGCAGCTTATTCTCGATCACAATGGCTGCACCTGGATATTCGATGATCAGATCCACCCGGCCATATCCTGGAAAATATCGCTCACGCCACACACTCACTGATCGAGAACCAACATTACCGGGTACAGAAACTCCCAATTTCTCCAGGAAACGTCTTAACGGCTCCATACCCAACCCATGATCACCTGACGGGTCCAGTAGCCAACCAATCATTGGGGTGTGCAGTCTCACCTCGTCGTGAGCAGAGAAGAGGAGAGACAGTAAGTTTGCCGGCTCCTGACACTGCACCGCGCGCAAACGCTCACAAAGCCCAGATTCCCAGAACCAGTCACCATCCTTTTCACATGTGCTCAACTTCGAACTCCCTAGCATCCAGCTCCAGCGGCGCCCTGTTATAGCGAAACGTCAGCACCTTAGGCGATACTCTTCCATAAAAGCCGAAGCTCTCATATTGCTGGGCATGGCGAAATTCATTGGCGTAAAGGAGTGTGGATTCGCAACCTTTGATGATATAAATCGAATAGGCGAAGGTCATGCCCAGTACCCCTTCCCACTCAGCATCCCTGTGATCTTCGCAAGGCTATAAATAACAGGGTTTCCACCAGAGGAACCCTGTCTACGAGCATGCCCCGAATCAGGTTGGACTCCTATCCCCATACTTCTTGCTAACCTCACCCCAGTTTCGCTGAGCTCAACACCGTTGTCTTGAATAATTCGGCGCTGTCCCTTAGCCCAATGAATGACCTGCGACAACGTCCCCTGATAGATCTTCAAACCAGCCCCAAGGCTGTTAACGACAACATGAGACTATGGGTTTAGAAACGTCCCGGCCATACTGGCCACATAAACATGTCGCTCTACAGCGTATGTCGCTTTTTCAGGCAGCTCCTTCGAGCAGGCCAACACCTAGTAGTGTCCCACCCAGAGGCCCTTTTTGTGCGACAAGCACCTCATCCAGCTCCAAACGAAGGCAGAGTTTTGCTGATCTCCCACGAGAGATTATGAGACAGCGGTTTCGGTCTCTGGAATACATAACGAGATATCCAAAGCACAATACTGAAGCCCAGACTACCGGATCTAATTAAGGGTTCTATCATCATCCGAAAATTCCGTAGGGACGAAATTAACTGCTTCGTTGCTGTACCAGGCAAAGATTGCCTCGCATAATTCCAGCCCTTTCTCGGATGTATCCTTTGAAAATCTGATGAAAGCATCATGTGACGACTCAAAGGAGGACAATGTTGATTGGACATAACCATGGATGGCTCTGTTTCTACTAGATCTCCATATATCTATACCAGTCATGAGCTCTCCACCCCTGTCACAAGACTTCTTGCAACCTTTTATCAGATTCTTAAATGAATACCCTTTTGCAGAAACCCCCTTGGAGTCCAGAAAGTTAAAAAGGCAGTTACTAATTAAACACTCCTCAAGAGTGATAGCCTCCAGATAGTACTCACCCGAGATAGCAGATCGAATTCTATTCATGGCGTTATCATGCGATAAACGCCGCTCTTTTAACTTATCAGCAGCTTTTTCAAAAGAAACTTGTGATTTTTGGGAGACATGAAGCGCTTCAAAAAAAGAATAACCGCTGCCAGATTTATCGGCTTTATCGACATCCCTTGCCAAGTCAAAATAAGCACGATGAAGACCATTTATAAATGTATAAACAAACACCCAATCCCGCTTAACCCAAGAAAAGTATTTCTGCGGTTGGTATGGCTGAGGCAGGCCAATCAAAAAATGACCAATATTGTAGACCCAATTTGCTAGGGCATACGTCAATCCAGAAATATGTATATACGTTCTATATCCATCTGGGTACATGTCCTCGAATTCTGGTGACCAGTCACTCAATTCTTGGGTTTGAACCCACAAACGCAACTCTTCATTCGACCCATTATCCTTTAAAATCCTGATTAGCAACTCAAAGACCTCCCTCGGTTGCGGCGCAATATCGGAAAGTCCATCGCAGAAAAAGCAGTACCCCAGATTCACGCAGAACCCTTCTAGGTCAAGGCGACCTTCTTCAGTGAAATAAGGGTACTCCCTTATAAAATTCAAAAATTGCTCCTGCTCAACAAGCAGTATTTCGTTACCCATTCCCCCCCCCTTTAGACCTACTTTTGATAGCGCTCAGGCACTAAATCCATCAAGTAGTCATGACGATATGCCAAATAACTTATAGACGCCACACACCACCCAGAGCAATCGGGCACCAATCTACTACGTGGATCTAACCCTACTTGCAGAGCAATCCATGAAAGAGGCCTTCACCCATGCCAGGGAAGAAGCCCTGGCTCAGATGAATCTGGGTATCAATCAGGCAGAGTTGGACAAGGTTGCTCAGGTAGGCCTGATGAATGCACAGTTCGAGTATGTGGAAAGTGATGGGTTCAGGTTACGAGGGAGTTTTATCGCAATGAGTCTAACCAAGACACCAGTGCCTCAAAGCAATCATCTGGCCTGAAAGATGCACTTTCGGCAAAAGTAAGCGGGAAAATCCTCCCCACCTCAGCTACAGATAGCGCAGCACCACCTCCCCTCGCCGAATCCAGTTGATCCCCACCCCAAGCACGATATGCCCCATGCTCTGAAGTAACCTCGCGTAGCATTCCAATTGTGGTCGATAGCCATTAAATGCCGCTTCTGGATCCTCAATTTGATCTGACTTGTGGTCCAGAATCCATACGCCGCGGCCTGTTTCCAGCACCAAGTCGGCGGTACCAGATACCACAGAGCCGTTATCTTCAAGCCCTAATAATGGAAGCTCCCGATGCACGAATATTGCAGAGAAATGGTCTGCCACCCATTGCTCGAAGCTATTCACACTGGCAGCGATGCTGGCGGCGCTACCGTCGCTGAGCTCTACGCCAGTAATACCTGAGATATTCGCAGCGTGACTTGGATTAGCGCCGAGGATCTCAAAACAGCGGTGCAAAAAGGTGCCGAGTGTCGTGCCGGTGAGCTCGACATCCAGATCTAAACCTTCGTGGTAGCGAATCAACTCCAGTGGCTGACTGGCCGTCCCTGAGGCCTGGACACTTTCCATTCCCGACGGCACAACGCTGTCCGGAACCAATCCCTTCAGGGCGGTTCCGCGCTGTATCGCCCGGCGGCCGACGGTGGCCAAGAGATCGGCAGTTGTCTCTACACCTGCCCCCATATCCTCTGGCAACTCCGATTCTCCTTCTCTGATTACACAAGGGAACGAGTTATCACCAACGGTAATTGTCGAGTCTTGGCGTGATGGAGTGAGCCCTGATGCCAGAATCGACCAATAGGTCAATCCATCTTTACCCGCCAAATAGCTCGGCCACTCCAATACCAGTTTTTCTCGTGCTCGGGTCATGGCGACATAGATCAATCGCCTGGATTCAAGCTCGGTGGCAAGCCCCAGCGCTTCGAGGAACTTGTCGTCGGACTCGGAGGCAGCAAATTTGGGTGAGTATTCAATCTGCGCCTTCTCGATCAGTTGGGAGAGGCCCTCAAATGTGCTGTAACCAAGCACCATGTTGGGTAATCCCGGTTTTAGACGTCTATCCATGCCACACACAAACACCACTGGCCACTCCCGGCCTTTGGAGCTGTGCCACGTCACCAGCTGAATGGCATCTTCGTCTATCACCCGTGGTTCGGGCTGATGGTTTTTATCCTTCTGCTCAACCTTGGCGTTCAGCCAGGCCAGGAAGCTCTGAATACCGGAACCGTAGTAACCACCGCTGGCGAGTGCCTCGCGATTGGCATCCATGTATTCGCCCGCCTCAGCCTGCAAGCGAAGCAGATTTGCGCGAGCTTGATCAGCATCCGGCCAGACGGATACCTCATCAAAGAGGTTGAGTGCCGCACAGGTATCGGCCACCAAGGCAAAAAGGGTGCGGTCTTTAACGTTCGCCGCCAGCGCATCCAACCGTGCCAACACCGGGTCAACGATTTTCCCATCGGCAATCAGCTGTTCCAGGGCCGTTTTCAAATCGAGGCTACCCAATTCGGTAACAGCTAGATACAACGCAGCGTGGCGATCAGTCGGTTTAGCGACATAAGCCATAGCCTGGCAGGCCAGTTGCACCACCCGTGAAGCGTGCCAGCCATCCTCTTGCAACCGCACCCTAAGTCCCATCGCTCGCAACACATCAGCGTAATCTGCCAGCATTTTATGGGTGGGACAAAGGACGGCTATATCACCGCCCCGCAGCCTACGCTGCTGTTTTGTGCGTCGATCCGTAATCTGCTGATTGGGGTCTTGCAGCAGGGCCTGTAGCCGCTCGCCAACGGACAGCGCCCGAACTGCATGCTGGCCTTTTCTGGCTTTCACCGGAAAATCAATCAGTTCGATCGGCTCCTGGGCGCTCGCAGCCCCCTGCGGCGTCAGTGGCACGTATTCATCGCCGAACAAGCCGGGGCCAACCGCATTGATAAAGTGCATCAGGGTTGGCTGAGATCGCCAGTTGCTAGTCAAGGGCTTGGCCACATCCTGATTCTGGCGGATTAGTGCATCGAACAGGCGCGGGTCAGCGCCCTGAAAGCCCATAATCGCCTGCTTCAAATCTCCGACGGTGACAGTGGGTACACCGGCATCCCTCAACTGCCACAGCAGGGCAAACTGCAGCGGGTTTGTGTCCTGAAACTCGTCCACAACCAGGCAGTCGATGCGCTGCGCCAGAGTGCTCAACACTTCCGGGCGGTTGCGCAGCATGTCTGCAGCCATGGCAATCATGTCGCCGTAGTCGACCAGCCCCGCTTCACGTTTGGCTTGCGCATAGTGGACCAGCACTTCTTGGCCTGCGGCGATAAGGGATTCAATGTGCAGTACGGCCTGTTCGCGTGGGCCGGGGTGCATAGGCAATGCGTCCGCGGCCTCGATAACAGCATCGGCCAACTCGTCATAGCCTTCGGGCAATTTACATACCCGATTCGACTTACGAAGTTTTCGCAAATCACCCCACAATTTCCATTCCGTGCTTAACGCCCGGGACTTCAATGCGCTAATAAGATTTCGATAATCTCGATGTAGATCGTCTTTAGCAGCTTTACTATTACCAAACTCCCTCGCCAAATTCTCTGGGAAGACATCCAGTAAATGACTTACGGCTTGCTGCAACTGGGCAGTCAGTTGGTCACCGTCTCCGGTGACACCGTAGCGCGCTCTGATCCAATTGGCGGCAAACGCTGAATAGCTATCGCTCTCTTCGGACCAACCGGCAGATCGCAACAAGGTGACAATTCTCAGCAGATCATCGCGAAAGCCCTCTTCGGCGCTCTTCTGGGAGTTGAAATCAAAGCTGTAGCCAAACCTGGCCAGGTCTGAGGTGATTACATCCGCCTTTTCGGTGCGCGCCAACGCCAAACGAATCAGCGTGTTTTCTTCGTCCTCATTGAGCAGTCGGGGCCGAGGAGACAGCCCTGCATCGAACGCAAATTCCGTCAGCAAGCGCAAGCCAAAACCGTGAATGGTGGAAATGTAGGCCTGATCCAGCTTTAAGGCCTCTTCCAGGCGACCAAGACTCAGTAACTTGGCACGGATCCGCTCCCGCAGCTCTGCCGCAGCGGCTTCGGTAAAGGTCACCGCCACGATACGTTCGGGAGCAATCAACCCGGCAACCACCCACTCACTCAACTGCTGCTGAATGGTGTAGGTCTTACCGGATCCCGCGCCGGCGGGAATAATTGTGAGTGCGGGCAACATCATTCGGCCTCCCTGGCGTCACCGGGAATTGTGAACAGAGGGATCAACGGGCTGTTGTCCAGGGCATAGGGCTTCACACCCGCCTGTTTATCGAAGAACACGGCATCGCCGTCCCGATTCAAATACAGCTGGCCTGCCCTCACCTCGCCCAATCGCTCCCGGATCAGGGTCATCGCCTGTTCGGCCACATCGCCATCCAGCACCTCCCAGCCCGGAATGGCTCCAGATTCGACCACCAATGCATCGGACAGTGATGTCTGATCGTTGGTCATGAAATAGACGATACCGGTACTGTCCCCAGCACTCAGTCTCTCCAGCAAGGCCGTATTGTCTTCGCTCTTGGGCCCTCCGGTTTGCAGCATGGTGCGGTACAGATTTGCCTGACTGTCATAGCCTTTCTGCATGCGGGGCCTGCGGCTGTTGGCACTGGAGCGCTTGTAGTCGACCACCAGTAATCGGCCATCGGGCAGGCCCAACAATATATCGGCCTGGCCATGAATGGGCAGACCACCAAGGTGTCCTTCCAGCCACTCTTCGGTACCGAGAATCTCGGCGTTCAAGGTCACCAACACGTCTCGCCAGGCCAAGGCAGCCTTGGCGATGCCAGAGGCCAAATGCCGGCGTTCGACCTGCCACTGCGCTGCGCGGAGGAAGGGTGCGTGGGTTCTGATGGCCGCGTCCAGCAGTGGCTCAACTTGTGCACTGATGGCCTGTGGGTCGGGTATCGGGCGCGATGCCTGAAACAGCTCCTCCAAGACCTGGTGAGTGAGCGTACCCAACAACATGACATCGGGCCGCTCCGGCTCCCAGCCCTGGGGCTCCGCATTGATGCGGCGTAACAGCCAGGCCAGCCGGGACACCATCAGTGTCTCCAGGCTGCTGGGAGACTCGGGGCGAAGGTTGCCCTCAGCATCGGTGCGTAACGCCAGCAGATCGCATCCAAACTGCATATCTTCCGCGACAATCGCACGCGGTAGCCGCGGCGGCTGTGACCCGGCCTGGGGCAGGAAACGAATGTGATCGCGGTCTGCCGCCACATCCATCTCCAGAATCAGGGACGCTCCATCATCGATACCGTTGTAGAACTGGCCCATGAATACCAGTGACTCCGAAGGTGATTGGGAGACGCCACTGGCATCCCTGCGGGGGATAGTGAAACAGACGAACTCGGCAACAGATGCCAACTGGCGTTTAAATCGCGCCCGTCGATCGCGCATTTGGTCTGCAGGTGTTGCCAGCGATAAGCCGAGCTTGTCGCGAAGCGCCAGTAAATCCTCCGAGAAAAATACCGCAGAATCGCTGCTGACCACTGGGTAATGCCCCGAGACGAACCCCAACACCATCAGAAACCGAACCGGACGCCAGGCCTCGTGGGCTTCACGCCATACGGTAATCCCTTCCAGGTTGAAATTGGGCGATTCCCCAGTGCTGATGTTCTTTGGGCTGGATAGACGCCGCAGTAAGCTCCAGTCGATGTCCGTTTTGCCAGTTAATGCCGCACACAACTCGTCGGCTGCTGCCTTCGCGCGATAGACGTGGGATTCCAATTTCTCACTGCCGTCCAGCAACCAGACAAAGGCCTGAATCGCCGCTGTCAAGGTGTCGGGACGCTCATCCCCCTCACGCAACAGCTCCAACATCTGCCGGGCCGCCCGTGACGCCGCCGGAAATGGGCGCAATCGATAGTCGCCATCCATCACGGTCTGGGCCAATTCGGCACCCTGCTCTTTCGACCAGGGCATTAAAGGAGACGACAAGCAAACGGCCAGAGCCATGGCCGGTGAAGGCTTTTGCCGACAGTAAAGAAAGTGGAACAGGGCCTCATGCCCCAGATCTCGCTGCCAGTGATCCACAGGCAAACCGGAAAGCGGCAGACCCGCCGCGGAAAATGCATCGTTGACGGCAAGCGAGTACTCAAAGGTATCAGGCAACAGCAAGCCAATGTCAGATGGAGCAAGCCCCGGGGTTTCAGCCAGCAGTTGCTGAGCCATGCCCGCTGCCACTTCGGCTTCTTCCAGAAAATCCCTGACACCCACCCATTGCACAGTATCATCCCGCGGCACCGTCTCCTCTGGCACAGCAAACAGGCGCTGCTGTAGAGCCTGAAGACTGGTCTGTGGTGTAGCCGGAGAAGGATCGAGCAAGAGCGATGCGATAAGCCCAGTCAACTTCGGGTCAGGTTCTATGCCAGAATCCGCGTTGAGCTTGTCAATCAACGCCCCCTGCCAGCGGGTCAGCGACGGGAATCCCTCCACGTAATAAACCGCGACCTGTCGTATGGCTGCGGATGGTTCGGCAGAAAGTAGTTGCTGTATGTTTAGTAGCTCGTCTGGCAGCAGACCATCCAACTTAACAAGCAAACGCACGATATCTCCAACGTGCTTTCTCGGGCGATCGGCAATCCCCTCTAAATTCAGTGCGTCACTACTTATCTCTATGCCTGGCTGAGTAGCAGACACAACCAGGGATAGAGCGGCTTCAACTTCTGCAGCCACTTCTTGAGGCGCCACCTCAAAACTGTTGGACCAGAACGCATCAGGAAACTGTTCCAAGGCCGTATGAAATTGAGACTTCCAGTCACTTGCCTGAGGAGAAATGATATAGGCGCTCTTGGCTTGTTCGATCAGTTCTGGCCAGGCACCAACCACAATCCCCATGCTTGGGGATTGGGTGGCCAGCATTCGGCGAAGGCGGCGAGCGGCACTGCCATCGGGAACCAAAAGAAACTGTATAACCTGCATCATAGATTGATCGTCCTATTCTTCCCTGATTGGAGAGCCCGCAGGTTCTGGTAGGTTTTTGTCCGCTAGCGGTGGCTGGAGCGAGATCAGCCAGTTGGCAAAGTCCGCCACCTCGTGGCTGCCATTTTGGCTGAGGCTAAACAGAAGATCTTCCTGTCGCGGTTGGCCAAACACCATTCGATAGAGTGCCAACCCCTGCTTCAAACGCTTGAGCTTCCCCACTTCTTTGCTGTACGGCAGCACTGGAATTCGCCGTTCGACACGAGCGGAACCCTCTTCGAATACCCAGTAGGGAACCAGATCAGACAGCCCGCTGGCTTTCCCCTCAGAGGCCATCCGGAAGAGCGTCTGCCAGGGATCCCCCCCATCGTGAGATTCAGAGAGCGCGCTCAACCCATACCGCTCAGCAACATTCTTTCTGACGGCATGCCCCTTATAGCGATGCACCCGCCCCTCCCGCTGCTCCAGATCAACCGGGTTCGACGGTAGATTCCAATGCACGACCGCATGACACCAGGTATGAAAATCCAGTCCCTCCTGACCTATTGAGGTCGAAGCGAGAACGAAGGGGCGAAACGGAGAATTAAAGGCATCCCTTACGGAGTCGGCACGGACCAGGGCTTGATTATTGTCGTCGCGAATATCACCAAAGCGGAGCGCAAATCGACAGCGGGTATTGAAGTCATCCACAACAAACCCTTCTCCGCCGCCTTTTATCTCATCAATGCGTATCTGAGCCGTTCGCAGAGACAGCACCGACTGTATGCATTCAGCAATCGCGGCTACCTGTTCTTGCTCTGAATGCTCCTGCAAGCCCAGGGACTCACGAAGAACATGCACATACTCATCAAGCACAGACTGAATGTTGCCATCAATGCCGTACTGTAGAGTTAATCGCCAATAGGTCTCCTCCCCCGCACCACGCAACATGGCAATGGTTTCCGGCATGTTGAACAACGATCGAAATCCAGACGCGATTCTGGTCGCGGCTGACAACAGTGTTGGATTATCGATATCGATCCCTCCAGCGATACGACGAAGCGCCCGCAAGGCGCAGACACCAGGGCCGCCCAGCGCAAGATCGCAGAGCACATCCGCTAAATCGTCAGGCATGGGGCCGAGCGTCAGATTGCCCTCAGCGACATTGACCAGTAGATCAAGGTGATCCCGGAAGCGGGTACCCGATTCATGGTCTGGCGTCGCAGATCGCCACCCCAACTCACTCTTACACCAATCCAGCAGGCCATTGTGGCAATCGATAAGGATCGGAGCCGCCCAATACCAACGCTCGTCGGCTCTCGATCCCTCCCTGCCTTCAGGCAGAGCATTGATCAAATCACGACACACAGCCTTTACTTCGTTCTTCAAATCCCGAGCACTTAGCGGTCCATGGCGCAGCGCAATCTCCAGTGGGTCGATCTGGGTGGCAAGAGTGGGAGAAGGTAGCAACCACGCAACCACCGGCATACCCGTCAGGCGATTATCGCTGGAGGCTACTGCAAACCTCAGCAGAGGTTTGATCTTGTCATACAGCTCACTGTGAGACACCGTATTTCCGTCCAGCATCTGCCGCTCGGCTTCATAGGAACAGATCGAAGCCACGGCATCGGGAACAGCACTCCAGGAGGAAAACACCAGTGCTTTCGTCAAATTATCCTTATCCCGGTAGGCCCCGCCCGGTTCGACATAAGGCATGGACGGTGGCATCCAGAGCAGCTGCCACATGCCCTTTTCAATAGTGTCCTCAAACAGTAAGCGCATCCTCGGGTTCGCGGGGTCGATTGACTCATAGCCTTCGAACTTATCTTTGCTCAACAAGAACCCATTTGCTGACTGCAAGGCACCTCGAAGCGCATCTGAAGGCGCACTCAACTGGGCATCCAGTTTGTGCCTCAATTCATAGTGCTTTAAAAAGTTGATCAGATACGGTGCCGATTTCCAGTACTCGATGGGCTCCCCGGCTTTGACGCAGACTGCTACCGCATCAGCAGTGGCCGCGTGCTGCAGATCTGCGGGTTTAAGAGGCGCCCGCCGCTCAATCTCTCGCAACATAGAGTTATGATCGCGCGTGGTGGCAACCCGCTCTGTTCGACACATCACCTCAAGAAGCGCCTGCTCAAGTTTGGCCTTTTTGTGTGGAAGACCTACCGCGCCGTTGGTACTCGCATGAAGCGTGGTTCGATGGGCCGACAATAGCGTTTTTACCGCATCCACTTTTTCAGGGTCATTAAATAGAAAATTCAGAGTACGGATAAAATCAGGATAGTGATCGTCCTCTTCGGTCTCTTGATCGAGGGTAAACATCTTGTAGGGCGTTGCGGAAAGCAAAAGCACGCGAACTTCCGGATGTTCAAAGAGCTCGGTCGCCAGCATGGAGGCTTCATCATCACCATCCAGCAAGCTCTTAAAGCGCTGAAACTCATCGAGGATAACCAGATCGGGCTCAAGCGAAGAAAGACACACGGATGCCAGTTTGCTCCTGAGTCGACCAATTAGGTTATAGCGCAACTCAGAATCCTCCCAGGGAATCCTGCTGTAGTCGCGAAAGCTGGCAAAGCGGTCGCAGCCCTCCTTCAGGTCAACATAGAGCTCAGCATCTTCAAGAACCGCCCGACGAAACGCTTTGGAGAGATCTAGATCCAGTTCTGATGCAGGGAGGTTTTTGGCTTTCGCCCGCCAGTTTTTCTTGCCTGCAGTCGCCTGCAATATATTCAGCAGCCCTACTCGCAACCGCTTGCGGCGCTCATTCTGCGCAAGGGGCAGGTCGTACAACATCCGGTAGAGTATGGCCCGTTCATCGGCGTGACCTCCCCGGCTGCGGGCATGATCAAATGCCGTTCCCGGAGTCAGGCTGATGAAATTTACCTTGTTGTTGCGCAGGGACCGTACCTGTTTTGGCAGGTACGTCAGGCGCGTAGCAATTGTGAAGCCTTCGGTATCACTGACGTTGAGTCGGTTGACGTTTTGGGTCGCGATCGCAGCATTGGAGCAAATGTAAATCACATCAACCCGGTCCACTTTATCCTGCAGGTGCTCCAAGGTTTTGGCGATGATGCCTCGGGCAACCAGTGTCTTGCCAAGACCCACCTCATCCGCGACAAGAAAACGCGACGTCGAATCTGACCCGTAGAGACGTTGGAAAACATACTCAACGGTCGTTCTCTGAAAGTCCTTTAATCCCGCCAACGCAGGCGCGGCCACAAATCGATTGCTAGGCATCGCGATCCCCAATCGCCGACTCAAAAACGCTCCACATCCCCAGAAATTCATCTGGGACCACCGCGTTCTCGGCCCCTTTTGATAGGTCTCGAACCAATCGCGAGACTTCTGATAATCGCTCCGGATGGCGACTGAAAGTACGCGTAAGCTCTTCCAGTAGCGGAATATCCTCACCGGCAGCCAAACGGGCCAGCCACTTGGCCCAGCCAGCAGCATTCCATCCCTCAAGCCCCTGCGCTGTATCGTCTCCCAGCAACAGCAGCAGGTATCGGATAAAACCTTCCTGGTTGTTGATGACCGTTTGCAGAATGGCGGTGTCGCGCTCTTCAGGTATGCCCGTAATGGGAAGATTCAGCACAAACCGAGCTGACACATCAGGATGGTTGGTCTTCAGCTCAAAGGCAATGAGGCCGGTGACATAGGCTGCATCACACTGCCATACCACGGGTTCGCTCGATAAAAGGGAAGTTGCACGACTGTCTGACTGCAGAGTGATTGGCCAGACCTCAGCGCTCACAATCCCCTGCAGGGGAGGAACTTCGCCGATCAGTGACAGCGACCACAAGCCCTCGCTGGTTGTGGGGCCGCATTCCAACGACAGCGCAGCGTCAGCGAGCTGATATCTCGCATCCTCAATACACGCCTCCGCAGCCTGACATCCCACATCAAAAATAGACTCCTTGCTGACATCGAAGTCCACTAGATATTCACCCAGACCATCAGCCCCGAGAAGCTCGTCAATACCGCCGACTTTGCTCTTTTTGCCGACCAACCCCACCAGAATCTCGATATTCTTTGCCGCATTCAGCGCCGCGTTGGTTGCATTGGCCGACCCCATAATCACATGGGTGTAGTCGGAGTAATATCGGGTCTCGAATAGATAAACTTTCGCATGAAGACCCGTTGCGAGCGGATGCTCAACAGTTGTGTCTTCTTCGCCATCTTCCGTTTCCGCAGCCTCATCCAGCTGCAGGCATTGAGTGAAGAGCGACAGCGTTTCCGGCTTCAAGGCAGATAATGATTCCGGTCGTGAGATGAGCGCATCAGCAACGGTGGATTTACTCGTAAGATTTTGTAGTGCGTAGTCCGAGCAGAATGGGGAAATAACGGCCATTCGATTCGCTTCCGGAGGCTGCCAATCAAAGCCCTTTATGCCCGGCAGGTAAAAGGCCAACTCATCAAAGCCCTCAGGTAGCTCCCATTCGACGCGATGCAGCGCCTCTGCAAATCGATGTGCTTGCCCCTCTCTCTCCGCCGCTACGGTGCCGACTGAAAGGCCGGGCAGCATGTCAAAGAAGTGCGCCAATGGCTTATTCGGTTTGGTCTTGCGGCCAACCACCGATCCTTCAAGCTGCAGTGACAGATCCCAGGATT
>JGI24521J20086_1000339_pt1 | contig 14610 bp, 13 predicted proteins | sample LinPmetageLP46_FD_20086 | JGI IMG/M metagenome (IMG submission 20086) | reverse complement strand
GCGCTGCGTTTGCTGCCGCCGTGATAGCCGGAGGAGACGCTGATCACGCCCTTTGTATGTTCGAACACGCCTTCGACGCCCCAGAAGCAACCGCCGGCAAAAATCGCCACGGCGCGCTTGCCGGTCTCGCCAGCGCCAACACGCGGCGTCGGGATGATCGTGGCTTTTTCGGCGGCATGCGCCTCTCCGATCAGTCCCGGGGAGGATGCCTGGTCGACCGGCAAAGCGGTTTGCACACCGGCCCACATCGCACCGAAACAGGCGATGCTCACACCGAACATGATCGCTCGGGAGAGGGATGGACCGATCGGCATCTAGCTCAGAAGCTGGGAAGCCGAACTGACGGTGGGCGAAAGATTTTCGCCGAAGTCGCTCGGCTGCTCGGCGGGCTGCATGAAGAACAGCATCAACGCGCCTGCGATAAAGCCGCCGCCGAGGCTATAGGTCAGATCGGATTTGAATAATTTCATCATGGTCGGTTCCTTGGGGGTCATCCTCTGGTTCGAGTCGTCCCGCCTGTTGGTTACAGTTTCTAATATAGTTTTCCTGTCGCCGCTGTGAACCTGATCACAAGGTCATATTCAGTTTGCCAGCGGGAAGATTTTCTATTCAGGATGGCGTTTTTATTAAACCTTAAGCGCCGGGCGGAGGTGTGGCCTTTGTCTCGCGGCAGTTCGCTGCGCGAACGCCTCCGACGGGGTGTTTTTTACAAACCTCAAACGCCGGACGGGCGCATCCGCGCCCTTGGCTTTCCTCGCATACGCTCGGGCGCGCAGTCGCGCTTGCCTCCGCTTCGCGTCGGTTCGGTTTTTCAGTCTTGGAAAGTTTCTAACCGAGGCGCAGCCAAGGCAAGGCCGACTGGCCGCCGCGCCTTATGGCGCGATAGCCAAGGGCGCGGATGCGCCCGCCCGGCACCTGAGGTCTTAAATTAACGCCGCACAGGCCCGCTGGATCCGGGTGCAGGCTTCGGTCAAGACCTCTTCCGACGTCGCATAGCTGATCCGGAACGCAGGCGAGAGGCCGAAAGCCGCTCCGTGAACGGCGGCAACCTCTGCTTCTTCCAGAAAATAAGCGATCAGATTTTCATCTGTCTTGATCACTGCGCCCTTGGGCGTGGTCTTGCCCATCAGCTCGCTGGCATCAGGATAGACGTAGAATGCGCCTTCCGGAGTCGGGCACTGCAGGCCCGGCGTATCATTGATCATCGACACCACGAGATCGCGGCGTTTCTCGAACGCGGCATTGCGCTCGACCAGAAAATCCTGCGGACCATTGAGCGCGGCAACCGCGGCAGCCTGCGAAATCGAGCAGGGGTTTGAGGTCGACTGCGACTGCAATTTGGCCATCGCCTTGATCAGCCATTCCGGGCCACCGGCAAAACCGATCCGCCAGCCGGTCATCGCATAAGCCTTGGAAACGCCGTTGACCGTCAAAGTACGGTCGAACAGCTCCGGACATACCTGAGCGATGGTCGAAAAGGCGAAATCGGCATACCAGATATGCTCGTACATATCGTCGGTCATCACCATCACCTGCTCGTGCGGCAATATGACTGCCCCCAACGCTTTCAGTTCGTCTGCGCTATAGGCGGCGCCGCTTGGGTTGGACGGGGAATTGAGCAACACCCATTTGGTCTTCGGCGTGATCGCCGCTTCCAGCTGTTCCGGCGTGATCTTGTAGCCCTGATCCGCTCCTGCTTCGATGAACACTGGTGTGCCGCCGGCAAAATTGACGATATCGGGATAGCTGACCCAATAAGGCGCGGGGATGATCACTTCGTCGCCTTCGTCGAGCGTCGCCACCAGCGCGTTGAACAATGTGTGCTTGCCGCCGCTGTTCGCAGTGATCTGCTTCGTCGTATAGGTCAGGCCATTGTCGCGCGCAAACTTGTCCACAATTGCCTGCTTCAGCGCAGCAGTGCCGTCGACCACCGTATAATTGGTATCGCCGTCACGGATCGCCTGGATCGCCGCGTCCTTGACAAAGTCGGGTGTGTCGAAATCGGGTTCGCCGGCCGACAGGCCGATCACGTCAATACCCTGCGCTTTCAGCTCGGTGACCTTTGCGGTCATCGCCAGCGTCGCAGAAGGTTGGATACGTCCGAGTGCTTTTGAAATTATGGTCATGGGAGGTCCTGTCGCAAGGAATGAGCCTGATTAGGAATGAACGTGATTGCCTAATATCATTGCTGCTGCACTGCAACAGGGAGAATGGGTCAGCTGCGCTTTTTCACAAACTCTGCTCGCAGGACGAGACCTTTTATGCCTTCGTGCCGGCAATCAATCTCCTGATCGTCCCCGGTCAGGCGGATTGACTTGATCAAAGTCCCGCGTTTCAGCGTCTGCCCGGCACCCTTGACCTTGAGGTCCTTGATCAGCGTGACGGCATCGCCATCGGCCAGAACATTGCCCACCGCGTCAACGACTTCCGGACCGGCCGACTTGGCCGCCGCATCTTCCGGGCTCAACCATTCGCCAGTTTCTTCGTCGTAAACATAATCGCCACCATCATCATTGGCACCATCACTCATCACAATGACTCCAGTGCTTGCTGCATGTCGGCGATAATATCGTCGATATGCTCGATGCCGACAGAAATGCGAACGACATCCGGACCGGCGCCCGCAGCGACCAGTTCCTCGCCGGACAATTGGCTATGTGTGGTCGAGGCCGGGTGGATGATCAGCGATCTTGTATCGCCGATATTGGCAAGATGGCTGAACAGCTTGACCGCCGACACCAGCTTGGTGCCTGCTTCAAATCCGCCCTTCAGGCCGAAGGTGAACACCGCGCCGCCCTTACCGCCAAGATATTTCTGCGCCAGCGCGTGATAGTCATTGTCGGGCAAACCGGCATAAGACACCCAGCTGACTTCGTCGCGCTCCTGTAGCCACTTCGCCATTTTCAGGGCGTTCTCGCAATGGCGCTCCATGCGCAGCGCCAGCGTTTCCATCCCGGTCAATATGTAGAAGGCGTTCTGCGGGGCCAGCGCCGGTCCCAGATCGCGCAGCGACAGGGCGCGCGCCGCGAGAATGAAGGCCATCGGGCCAAAGGCATCGGTGAAGACCTTGCCGTGATAGGAAGGATTAGGCTGGTTGAGGAAGGCGAATTTCTCGCTCTTGGTCCAGTCGAACTTGCCGCTGTCGACGATCAGGCCGGCAACGCTGTTGCCGTGGCCGCCGAGAAATTTGGTGCCGCTTTCGACAACGATATCCGCGCCATGTTCGATCGGACGGCAGAGCATCGGCGAGGCCATCGTATTGTCGACAACCAGCGGGATGCCGGCTTCGTGGGCGATATCGGCAATCGCCTCGATATCCTGCACCACACCGCCGGGATTGGCGAGGCTTTCGATAAACACGCAGCGCGTGTCATCGGTTATCGCGCCCTTGACCTCGTCCATATTGTCAGCGTCGACAAAGGTGACGTTCCAGCCGAATTTCTTGACCGAATGAGCGAGCTGGTTGAGCGAGCCGCCATAGAGTTTCTTCGCGGCGACAATATGCGCGCCGGGGTCCATCAGCACATGGAAGACAATGATCTGCGCGGCATGGCCCGAAGCCACCGCCAGCGCGCCAACGCCGCCCTCCATCGCCGCAATCTTGCCTTCCAGCGCGCCGTTGGTCGGGTTCATGATGCGTGTATAGATGTTACCGAACGCATCGAGATTGAACAGATCGGCGGCATGATCGACATCATCAAACACATAGGACGCCGTCTGGTAGATCGGCGTGATCCGCGCATTGGTCGTCGGATCGGGCTCGGTCCCGGCGTGTACTGCCATGGTCTCGAGATGTGGGGTTTCCAGATGATCGGTCATGATGCGTCCTTGTGCAAAGAAGTAAGCAGCGTGCCTAATATCAATGCGCCCGCACCGCAACTAGGCTTATGATGGGGTGACGCGGATGAACCGCAATATTGCCCGTTTTCGATTGCTCCCGGCAAAAACCTGCGAAATTTTTGAAACTTTATCTGCTCTGCGCGTTGGTTGGATGAAACCGGAAAAGGAGACCGACCATGAGCAACAAAGATATGAACGATACAACCGACCGCGACGAAATCCGCGAGGAATTCTGGGAATCGATTGCCGACAGTCCGTTCGTGATGATGGCGCTCGACAGCGGCCGCGAGCATAGCATCCCGATGCGCGCGCAACTCGACAAGGACGCCAATAGTTCGATCTGGTTCTACACCTCCCGCGACAACCGGCTGGCCAAAGGCGGCCCGGCGATGATGCAATTTATCTCCAAGGGCCATGATCTTTTCGCCTGCGTGTCCGGCAATCTGACCGAGGAAACCGACCCGGCGATCATTGACAAGCACTGGAGCAAACCGGTTGAAGCATGGTATGAACAGGGCCGTCAGGACCCGAGCCTGCTGATGCTGCGCCTTGATCTTGGTGACGCGGAAATCTGGGAAGCCGATCCCGGCGTTGTCGGGATGTTCAAGATGATGACCGGCATGACGATGGACGGCGACGAAATGGGCGACCACGCCCGGGTCCCGCTCTAGGCGCGACCACTGCCGTCTGAACGCAGTCCACAGGGGCCGCAGAAGAACGGAACAAAGCGGAGGCCGGCCATTGAGCCGGGCAAATGCCCGTTTTGATCCTGCTTCGGCGGCCCCTTATTTTTTCTCGCGGCAACCCTGCAACAAATGTCCGGTCCGCGCGTTCTTGTGCCATGACGGATATACTTGCCGGACCCGATACGATTGCCTGGTCAGAAGCGCTGTGGCGGCTTGGTGCCGCCACCCTCCTCCCCTTCCTGATCGGCTTGGAGCGGTTCATCCGCCGCAAGCCGATCGACTTCCGGCCCTTCGTGATCATCTCAATCGCCGCCTGCGCGCTGGCGATCGGCGCGATGGAATTGCTTGAATCCACCCGCGATCCCCAAAGCGATATCGACCCCAGCCGCGTCTTCGAAGGCGTGATCACCGGTATCGGCTTTCTCGGCGCCGGCGCGATGTTTCGCGAGGGCAGCTTCGTTCAGGGAGCGGGCTCGGCCGCGTCAATATGGGCGGCGGGCGCAATCGGCCTAATCTGCGGCTTCGGCGAAATCTGGCTAGCGGTGATCATCACCGTCGTCATCCTGACGGTTCTGATCACCAGTGCGCCCTTCACCTCCCACTGGGACCCAGGAGAACAAGACGGGAAGCCGCCGTCCTGAAAGGGCCCCTCACAGCATCAACCATCAGCAAGCAAAGGAGACTATCATGCCAGCCCAATCGAAAGCCCAGCAACGCGCCGCCGGAGCGGCCCTGTCCGCCAAGCGCGGCGAAACCAAGGTCGGCGACCTCAAGGGCGCGTCGAAGGACATGTACGACAGCATGACCGAGAAGGAGCTGGAAGATTATGCCGGCACCGATCACGACGACCTGCCGGAAAAGGCTGAAGATGACGACTAGCCTGCGGCAATAGGCCGGGACACGACCCACCGATCATTTGCGGCCAAAGCAGATATCAAATGGCGCTTTCAACCTTGGTAAGCGGCCGTTTCTACTGCATCCAGGACCTTGATCGCGCTTTTGTCACCGAACGGGAAAAATTGCATGAGAACCAGACCTGCGATCCCGCTGGCGGGATCAATCCAGTAATAGCAGTTTGCAAGCCCGGCCCAGGAAAGACTGCCCGCCGCGCGACCGGCAGGTCCTTTTTCGGGATTGATCAGAAAGCCCAGCCCCCATTGTGTTTTCATGTCCGGAAAAGGATCGAAGGTTTCTGCCAGAAACGGGACCACGCTTTCCATCCGACCGACATTCATCGACCCGACATGGTTGCGCGACATTGTCGCGACCGTCTCTGCGTCGAGAATTCTGGCGCCATCCAGCGCACCCTGATTCAGGATCATGCGCATGAACTGCATATAATCCGCGGCAGTGGAATACAGACCACCGCCGCCGGACTGAAATTCCGCGCCGTCACCACCGCCTATCTCAATCGATATCGGAACAAAGCCATCCTCTGTGCGGGACAGCAAAGACACTCTGCGACCGACCTTTTTCGAAGGCACCGAGAAGCCTGTGTCATGCATCGACAGCGGAGCGAGAATATGTTCTGCCATATAGTCGCCGAGCGTTTGCCCGCTGACCGATTCCACCGCGCGCCCGACCCAATCCGTGCTGACTCCGTATAACCAGTCCGAGCCCGGCTCGAAGATCAGCGGCGAAGAGATGCTGGCGATTGATCCGGGAGCGACCTTGCCTTGCGCTTTCGCCATTTTGACGCTGGTAAAGGAATAGCCCAGACCGGACGTGTGGGTCAGCAGATGTCGCAGCGTGATCGGCGTCTTTGCCGGGCTCAGCCGGGCATTGCCGTCCTCGTCAAAGCCTTCGAGCAGATCGGGATGGGCAAGCTCGGGAAGAATAGGACCAATCGGTTCGTCAAGCGCCAGCAAACCGCGTTCGACCAGCTGCATCGCCGCAACCGACGTGATCGCCTTGGTCATCGATGCGACGCTGAATATGTCATCCAGTGCCATGGTCCGACCCGTAGCGGGATCAGAAACACCGGCGGCGGCCGAGGCCAAAAGCCCGTCACGATTGCCAATCATCGCCACCGCTCCGGCGAGCGCGTTATCTTCGAGGGCGTCTTTCAGAGCTTTTTGCAAATTAGTCATGGAACAGTGATTAGCAACCCTTGCTGGCAGGTCCACTCTCAAATATTCATTTTCACCGCCACTGAGGAAACGGATTTCGTTGCTTATTTAACAGATTGATTAATGTGCTTGCGAGAAAATGCTGCTAGAGCAGCGTGATGAACTATCCAAAATTATTAGAGCCGCTCGATCTGGGCTTCACCACCATCAAAAATCGATCGATCATGGGCTCCATGCACACCGGCCTCGAGGAGATGGACGGTGGCTTCGAGCGGATGGCCGCTTATTTTGCCGAACGCGCCGCCAATAATATCGGCATGATCATCACCGGCGGGATCGCGCCCAATGCCGAAGCCTCCATGGGCGGCGCCATGATGTCCAGCGATGAAGAAGCCGCCAAGCATAGAATGGTAACGGATGCCGTCCACGGCGCTGCAGACGATGTGAAGATATGCATGCAGATCCTGCACCCCGGTCCGCTGGCCAATAACAAGGACATGGTCGCGCCGTCGGCTGTGCGATCCCGGATCGCCAGGCATCCGCCCAACGAACTGGACAAAGCCGGCATCCAGAAGCAGATCGACGATCATGTGAACTGCGCACTGATGGCGCAGAAAGCGGGCTATGACGGCGTCGAGATCATCGGCTCCGCCGGCTATCTGATATCGACTTTTCTGGTGCGCAAAACCAATTTGCGCGAAGATGAATATGGTGGCTCGTTCGAAAATATGATGCGCTTCGCCATCGAGATTGTCGAACAGACGCGGGCCGCGGTCGGCCCCGAATTCATTCTCATATTCCGGATCGCGGCGATGGATATGCTCGACGGCGGNATGAGCTGGGAAGAAATNGTCGCTCTGGGCAAGGCGCTGGAGAAAGCCGGCGTCACGATTATTTCCACCCATTTCACNTGGCANGANAGCGCCGTCCCGACGATCGCGACCATGGTGCCCCGGGCCGCCTTCACCTCGGTGACCGGTCGGTTGCGCAAGGAACTCGGCGTGCCGATGATCACCTCCAACCGCATCAATATGCCCGATGTCGCGGAAGAAGTTCTGGCCCGCGGCGATGCCGATCTGGTCTCCATGGCCCGGCCGCTGCTCGCCGATAGCGAATTCATGCGCAAGGCAGTCGAAGGCCGCGAGGACGAGATCAACACTTGTATTGCCTGCAATCAGGCCTGTCTTGATCATACGTTCATGGGCAAATTGACGACCTGCCTGGTCAATCCCCGCGCCTGCCACGAAACCATCCTGAATTACGAGCCGGTCACAGAAGCCAAACGAATCGCGGTTGTCGGTGCCGGACCGGCTGGCCTTGCCTATGCCACGGTCGCGGCCCAGCGCGGCCATGCGGTCACTTTATTCGAAGCTGCTTCTGAAATTGGTGGTCAGTTCAATCTGGCGAAAACCATTCCGGGCAAAGAGGAATTTTACGAGACACTACGCTATTATAACCGGATGATCGCGGTGCATGGCATCGACCTGCGGCTCAACACCAAAGCAGACGTCGCTGGACTGAAGGCCGAGGGCTTTGATCATATCATTGTCTCAACCGGTATCAAGCCGCGCACGCCCGATATCGAGGGCATCGATCACGAAAAGGTCGTNAGCTATNTNGACGTGATCAAGGGNAACAAGNCGGTCGGCAAAAAGGTCGCCATCATCGGCGCCGGCGGCATCGGTTTTGATGTCTCCGAACTGATCAGCCATGCCGGCGTTTCCAGCGCTATCGACCGCGATGTCTTTGCCGCAGAATGGGGCGTCGATTTCGAAAACCACCCCCGCGGCGGCGTCACCGGCGTAGAGCCAAAGGTGGTGAAATCCGATCGCGAAATCACCCTGTTGCAACGCAAGGACAGCCGGGTCGGCGCCGGTCTCGGCAAGACCACCGGCTGGACCCACCGCATCACACTGACAAGGCGCGGTGTCGGCATGATGAACGGCGTCGAATATGTGAAAATCGACGATCAGGGACTACATGTCCTGCAGGGCGGCCAGCCGGAACTGCTGGAGGCCGACACCATCATCATCTGCGCCGGTCAGGATCCCCTGCGCGAACTGCACGACGATCTTCAGAACGCGGGCCTTTCGTCCGAACTGGTCGGCGGCGCCTTTGAAGCGATGGAACTGGACGCCAAGGCGGCGATCAATCAGGCCAGCTATATGGCCGCCGCGATCTGACAGACAGACGGAACAATCCCAGACTTGCTGAGAGCAGGCTGGTGATATTCTGCTCATATCCAGCGAGATCAAAAAAGCCGGGCGAAATCACTTTCACCCGGCCTTTTGTGTGGCACAACGGTTAACCGCTGCTTACCAGTAAGGATTGACCGTCCAGTAGTTATAGACGCTCGACTGATATTCGCGGTCATAGGCGCGATCCGGCTCGTTGGCCGCAAAGCGAGGCGCGTCCATCAGTTGCTCCTTGGTCACATCGATCCGGTAACCGTCCAGATCGGTGTCATAGTCAAGCTTTGACCACGGGATACTGTGCTTCTCGTCACCAATGCCGAGAAAGCCGCCAGCGGAAATCACCACGTCAGTTACATTGCCGCCGCGTTTGTCGATCAGCAGCTTGTCGACAGAGCCGATTTTGCCCTGGTCCGGACCATAGACGGCGGTGCCGTCGACGCGGTCGCTGCCAATCACACTGTGGTTTTTTTCATCCTGTAACATTATTTTCTCTCCTCTAGGTTTCAGGGCCCCATGTCGGGGATAGCCGCGCGGCAGCCCGTTAAGGGGGAGGGCCAGTGCCTTGCGGTTACAGGGAATCTACGGGCGACCCCGGCGATCGTTCCGAAAAATCTCGAGATTTTTGCACGGTTGGTCGACGCAAACGCGAGCGGCCAAACCGGATGGTTCAGCGCTCATGACCAATCAGGCCGGCAAAGCGGTTCTCTGCCACCCTCAGGCCGGAGATCGTCGCGCTGTCGTTCTCGATCATCGCCAGCCGCTCGTCGGACTTCATCTCGATCAGGTCAAGCACCATGGGATGGACATAGCTCTTGCGGCAAATCGCCGGCGTGTTGCGCAGGGTCGCGGCGGCGGCTTCGCAGGCCTGCTTGATCGTCGGCTTCTCCTCCGACGCGACCGCGTCCAGCGCGGCCACGCTGCCATGCCATGTGCGGAACATCTTGGCGCTGAGGCTGTCCATGCCGGATGCCTCCTTCAGCCAGTCATTGACATCGCCGCTGTCGAGCGGATGCACCTCTCCGTCGCTGCCGATATATTGGAACAATCTTTTGCCGGGCAGATCGTCGATCTGCTCCAGGATTTTCTGCAGCCGCGTGTCGCGCAGACTGCAGCTGACTTTCTTCCCGCCCTTGGCGCGGTAGCGCAGGCGCAGAACATCATCGTCATAGCTGACATTCTTCATATCCAAAGTCGTCGCCCCCTTGCTCATCTTCGAGCTGCCGCCGACCCGGATCGCCGTGCGGTCGATCAACCGGACCAGCGCTGCTATCGCGACATCCTTGCTCGGCCCATCGCCCTCGCTCTCGGGATTGAGCAGCGCGTGCACCTTGCGCCGGATGCGAGGCAGAGTGGTGGCAAATTCCGCAAGCTGGTCGAACTTCTGCTGGTCGCGAAACACCCGCCACTGGTCGTGATAGCGATATTGCTTGCGCGTCGCGGCATCATAGCCGGTCGCCTGGATATGGCCATTGGCCTGCACGCAAATCCACACATCGCGATAGGCGGGCGGAATGCCCAGCTTCTTGATCCGCGCGAGTTCTATGCGGCATTTCAGATGGCTTTTGTCGGGCAGCAAATATTGAAACCCCCGCCCCCGCCGCACCCGCGATATGCCGGGCTCTTCGTCGCTGGTGTAGACGAGACTGGGGATGCGGAGCGAGGGTTCGTGGATCATGAGCGAAAAACGCTGGCCGCGATGTTCGGTTCCCGCATGAATAGCGAATTATCCGTGGTCCGTCCGCCCTGCCGCCCCGCTCAATACATTTCGATCAGATGACCCGGTTCAGCACGATCAGATAGACCGCCGACAGGACAATCCACGTCCCGTCCAGCGTCTTGAGCCGCTTCGCGCCCAGCCACAGCGCAATCGGACGCGCCAGAAAGGCGCCGAGCACCGCGCCCGGCCCGGCCAGCAGCACGATCTCCCACGCCACCGTGTCCATCTCGATATGCCAGACGATCCCGACCAGCACGCTGATCGAGGAAATGACGCAGGCGGTACCGGTGCACAGCAGCACCGGATAGTGGCGGATGAACAGATAGAGCGCGACCAGCTCCCCCACGCCAACCGAGAAGAGCGCGGTGAGCGCGCCGCCGGGGATCGCGATCAGCATCAGGATCAGCAGGTCGATTTTCTCCAGCCGCGCTCGCTCCGCCCGTTTGTGGTTGATCGTCCAGGTGGTGATGATCAGCGCGAGGCCGAGAACAATCGAGAAAATCTTGTAGCCGAGCAGGATCATCTGCCCGTCGACCATGGTCAGCCGCTGCATCGCCAGCATCGCGGGCAGCGCAAAGGCGAGCACCGCCCCGATCACCAGCGCAAAATCGCGCGGCCGGACCCGGACATAGCCCACGCCATCCGCCGCAGCAGCCGCGCCCGCATCCGGCTGGTGCAGTAGACGATCGGTCCAGCGCAGCCCGCCCATGGTCATGCCGAAACATTGGATGGCCATCGATGCGGCGGTGACCCGCAGCGGATCGAGCGCCATGACCCCGTGCTCGCGCAGCCCGTTGAACACCGGCACAAACACCACCCCGCCCCCGGTCCCCGACGTATTTGCAATCACCGCCGCCAGCGCCCCGATGCCCGGCAGGAACCAGAGCTGGCCCAGCAGAGCGGGATCATAAGAGGCAAACAGCAAGATGCCGGCGTAGGCCGCGAGCAGGACAGCACCGCCCCAGATTACGAGGCGGCCTTGCGCCGGTGTTGTGAATTTAGGGTGGGGAGTGGTCATGCGGCGGCGTTGGCTAAAGGCGGGGGGCGACGCAAGGGGTAATCGGGTGGGGGTGGAGAGGTTTCCCGATTAGGAACAGTGGGTTGTGGGGTGTTGGGGGGGGGGGATTGGGTGAAGCATGGCTGATCACAGTGCCCTGACCCAAGCGAATATTACAGATACTCCAGCAGTCTTTTTTTGAACTTTTTTGCACTCATATCCGGTGCAAGCCAGCGATTTAGGATCATTGTGGTTGATGCGGAGATTTCGTTTGCGTCGATTTCTGATCCGATGAAAGTTCTTATCCATGGAGCTTTAAGCTTACCACCTGAGCCGTCGACGGTTTTCGAGCCCAAACCTTTCAATAAGGCCGGTGTACTTTCATAGTTTACACTAGCAATTGAGTTTATCTTTTGTCGAAGCTCTAACGAACATTCCGACAACATGGTATTTTCAAGGTCGCCAGCGAGAAGCAACAAAGGCACATCATGCCCCGCCAAAGCGAAGCGTTCTGATTTTTCTTTCCAAGAATCCCAATTTTCTGCGCGCTTATCCTCTCCAATTTCATTTAAATCCGCTTCCAACTTGGCTGAAAGCGAGTAACTCGCATCGCGCAAACCTCGTTTTACTGAAGGTATGTCATCTGAATCCGGACATACTAAAAAACGTTTTGGATTTTGAGGCCCAGAGTTCAAATCGTTGATTAACTTCATCCACGGAGCAAAATTGGCTACACCGCCCACCGCCAAAACATAACAGCTATCTATCTCTCCGAATTTTCCGCTATGTGAAAGCCGTCTTCTCAGAGCTTCAAAAAAATTTCGATCGCCAGGCCCTTCAACAAGTAAAATATGACTGGAAAAAACCATTTCCGAACCCGCACCGTTTAAAAGGTATGAGTTGATGCTATGTCGACTTTCCCTATCGGGGCCGTAGAACCGAGGTTTGATAATATTGAAACCATCAAAGCAAACTAGGTCCTCATATTTAGATTCATCCACAAAAATCGTACTATGCGTCGAAATTATTAGATTGGCTTCAGTTTGATCCGAAAATAACAGTTGAGCAAGTTTTCGTTCAGAAGAAGGATGAAGAAAAGCTTCAGGCTCCTCCACTATTAACAATGGAATTGCCTCAATATCATTTAACCTCATTTGTGCAACGGCAAGCATAATGAGGGACTGAAGGCCGCTTCCCAGGTCTGAAAGCATTACCCCGGCGTCATCGTGATCCCCAGTAATAGCTCTTATAAAGGATTTTTGACTAAACCACTCCAAAAACTCGGTTATACCAATTTCCAGATCTGGCTTGGCGCTCTCGTATAAGTTGGATCCAACATTAATAAATATCTGGTTGATTGCTTCTGAAATTGCGTCACTCGCAAGCTTATTGAGTTCACCAACTGCTCCTTTGGTCGCTCGATATTCTGCGCTGGATCCTCCTTGGAGGCCAGAATGATCCAGCTGTTTTCTCAAATAAGAAAAGAAGAGCTTCTGTAGTTGCTCGGTAGAGTCGGAAGAAGTCGCATCTCTGGCAGACGGAATATATATTACTTCAAATGCTCGCTGTACAGTTTTTAGAAGCTCGACGGCAAGCGGATCAGTAACACGATTTTCACCTCGCGTTGGCAAACCAAGCTTCAAAAAACCTCGCACAGCTCCTGAAATCGAAACACCAATCCTTAAGTGGACTAATTCATTTTCGTCGGGCCCAAACCTCCGTCTACTTCGGCCATCAGGTATCTTAATAGCGATTGTTATACGACGGGCCTTATGTCGAGCGGTTCTAGCTGGCAAAAGTAGTTTTTGCGCTGATTGCGACAGCTCTTTCAATCCATCTAAAGTTTCAACTTCAGGATTATTTACGATCCAGTCAAGCAGCCTGAGAGCTGACGTCTTGCCCGAGTTATTTGGCCCTATGAGTACGGTCGTCTTTCGATCAAGTGGTAATGTCGAATTATAGAATCCCCGAATATTTTCGAACTGAATTGAGACTATTTGTATATCCATAAATTCAGAAAATCACAAATGTTGAAGCTTAGCTAGCTAAAAAAAATAGTCTTTTGATTTCGTCTATATCAGATGCCGCTAGTCATATGCAAACGTTCCATAATATCCACGCTAGCACTAATTCCTGTCAACGCATAATAAAATTCTTTGAACGATTATAGAAATCATGAATAAAAATTAATTCATTAAGTAAATCTATGTTTCACCCCCAACCAACCCCCGCACACTATTCCCCACAAGAAACCCGCCCGCCAGATCCGCCGCAGTCAGGTCCGCCTCGACCGCCTGCCCGCTCTCCAGCAATTCCGCGCGCAGCACGCCCGGCAACACGCCTCTTGCCAACGGCGGCGTCAGCAACACGCCGTCGCGCTCGACAAAGACATTCCAGATCGCGCCTTCGGTGACAAAACCCTCGCTATCGACAAAGATCGGGTGGGCGCCCTCGCCCGGTGCGCCGTCTTCCATGGCGACCTGATAGACCCGCCGGTCGCTGGTCTTGTGGTGCAGGCGGAAGTCCGTCTTGTCGGCCTGCATCGGCACCAGCCGGCATGGGACCGGGCCGTCTTGCGGGGCGGGCATCGGCTTTAGTTCGATCGCCAGCGCGCCGGACTGGCCGAGGTGCAGGCGGACCATCGCCGGGCTTTCCTGATGAAAGGTGATCGCCTGGATCGCGTTGCGGGCGGCGTGGCGGTCGAATTCGAAATCCAGGGTGGCGGCGCTGGTCTTCATCCGTTCGAGATGCGGTTCCAGCCGCCTGATGCCGCTGGCCGGATCAAAGGCCATGGTTTCGATCAGGTCGACCTTATGGCCTCCTTCCGCATTGGCATCCACTTTCGCAAATCTCCCCTTGGCGAGGCATTCCCGCCACTCGTCTTCCCCGTCCGAGTCCGCCACTATGCCAGAGCCGAGGCCGATGGAAAGCGTTTCTTTGCCCTCCCCCTTTTGCGGGGCGATGAAGAGGGTGCGGATCGCGACATTGAACGCGGCGTCGGAGCGGCCCTGCGCGTCGGCGGCGTCGATCCGGCCGATCGAGCCGCAATAGATGCCGCGCGGGCCAGGGTCGCTGCGGATGCCGCCGGGCGCGGGATCGGCGGGGG
>JGI24521J20086_1000337_pt1 | contig 14698 bp, 13 predicted proteins | sample LinPmetageLP46_FD_20086 | JGI IMG/M metagenome (IMG submission 20086) | reverse complement strand
GACGACCGGGGAGGTCGACGGGGCGTTGGAACGGCGGGTCGCAAATGTCGTTCCGTCGTTGCTCCTAGCGCAGAGAAGTCTGGTTGAATTGGATAAAATGGCTTCCCGGGTCACCGACCGTTTTCGGTCATAATCGATCGCCAGTTTGACGCGCTCTGCAGGTATAGCGCAGGTCACTTTTCGCATAATTACTGAGCCAAAGCTCTTTCAATAGGAAAAGCCCAAATCCGGAACTCGCCACAGCTTGGGTATCGCGTGGGTCGAGGGCATAACACCGGCCGGTTGGAGACGGTAAGCCTTGAAATTCCGAGCCTTTTGGAAATGACGAGGTCGAGAGTTCAATTCTCTCTAGCAGCACCATTTTTTCCGTAGTCTTTTCAAATTCTTGCAGTTATCCTAAGGGTTTCTAGCCACCTCAAGTACAAAGAGGTGGTACAAAATGGGTATTGCAATGGTCGCTCTGGCAAGAACGAAGTCGGGCCGCTGGGCATCGCGGAAAGTGATTCCTTCAGACGTAAGGGACGCTTACGGAAAGCGCGAAGAAAAGAAGACTTGGCCTCCCTCCCTCTCAGAAGAGCAGGCAAAGGCCGAGCTAGGCGCTTGGCTCTCTCCGATTGAAGAGCGAATATCTTTGCTCCGAGCTGCCAAGTCGGCGGTCCCGGTGACCCTAACTGCGAGACAGTGCAGGAGCATAGCTGGTGATTGGTACAAAGCACTGAGCGAAGCCGAGGAAGAAAGATTCACGGAAGGCGTGGGCGAATGGGACTGGGATGCTGATATTGATTCTATAGTCGGACCAAATGATGGCGACCCTTTACGCCCCATTCCATTCGTGTTGAACGAAAGAGAACGGGTACTCGCTGAGCGCGGGTTGACTGTTACGCCGGATACTGCCGAGCGCCTCTTGCAGGATATGCTCTCGCTCTATCTCGACTTCTTGAGGCTGATGGAGAGGCGTGTTGCTGGCGACTTTGGGGCAGACTCAGTGATCGACACATTGCCCGCCCCAGAGAGCGTCAGCGTTGCTCAAGGCGTGTCACTGCGCGACCTCTTTGCGGATTACGCCAAGACAGGCTCAGCGGCCCCAAGGACGGTCCTGAGGTGGCAGGGGGTTGTAGGCTCGTTCATCGACTACCTAGGCCACGACAATGCAGAGAAGGTTACTCGCTCCGATGTGTATGGCTGGTTTGAAGCGCTTCGACAGCAAGGCCTTTCCGTCAGTACAATCACGAGGACATATCGCGCTGCGGTGTCTCGCATCTATCGCATAGGGGTAGACAAGGGGCTGCTCTCAATCAATCCAGCCGCAGGTGTTGAAGTGATTGGCCCAAAGAAGGCGGAGACACGCCCCAAAGCACTCTCCGACACGGAAGCAAAGACCATCCTTAGGGCAGCCTCAGGGTCGCAACCTGAGGGCCTGAGTGAACACCACGCCCGCGCCAGACGGTGGGTTCCGTGGATATGTGCTTACACTGGGGCCAGGGTGAATGAGATCACTCAGCTTCGCGCAATGGATATTAGGAAAGAGGATGGGGTCTGGGCATTCCGCATCACCCCCGATGCTGGCTCAGTGAAAACACGCAAGGCTCGCTCGGTTCCAATTCACTCTCACCTGATTGAACAGGGTATCACAGACCTAGCCAAGGTTGGCGACAAGACTCCGCTGTTCTACAATCCGAATGGAGCAAAGGCAGGCTCAGGGAAGTACCCCCTTTACGCACAGATGGGCAGCAAACTGGCTAAGTGGGTTAGGGAGCTTGGGGTCACAGAGGTGCAGTCGCCGAACCACGGCTGGAGGCACCGCTTCAAAACCGTAGCACGGCGCGTAGGGATGGACCCAGAGGCGCGAGATGCCATTCAAGGCCATGCGCCAAGGACCGAAGGCGAGACTTATGGGGAGTATCCTCTGGGTGCGCTTAAGAGGGAGCTTGAGAAGATTCCGCCTGTGCCATTATCTCCTAGCTAGCAGGCGGTGTAGAACTGTGATCTTTACCCAATCCCTGTATCAACTGAACCATCGGTGAGTTGTCGTAGGATCCAGACCCTTTCGAATAACCCGTTTCGCTGGGTGAGAAAATAGCTTGGGCAGCTTGCTGGAGAATTGCATCCTGAACCGCTTCATCATGACTTGCAGCGAGAAGTGCTCGATACGTTCTTAGTGCGCTACTCCGATGGAAGTTTTGAACCTCATTGTGTCTGTTGGCTGTATGCTGCTTCGCTGTGAAAGTAACAGCAGCACCTAGAGTCACAAGGATAAGAACCTTACTAAAGAGGTAACTGGCTATTTGTGATGAATCAGCTCCTAAAGGAAGTTGTATGAACCAGCCTAGAGCGAATCCAAATGCTAGCATTACGAGAACGAGGCCTAATATGACCGTCAAGCCCAACCACACTCGAGCAACGCACTGATACCTAGCTGCTTCGGTGTGGAAAACTCGAGCGCGACCGCTGGCTGCTACTTTCGCAGTGGCTTCCTGAGAAGCATTGACCATTTTCGTTATTTTTTTGAGTTCCTCGTTCGACTTGCTGAGGATTTTCGTGAGCGAGGCTTCCATTTTTTGCGCCTTCTCAACCATCTTATCGCTATTGGATATTATATCGGCCCCGACCATTTGGATAAAAACGAGCTCCTTAACCGAGTTAAGATTCCTACTCATATGGCTTTGAACATCAGGCGCAAATCGGGCCATAGCCCCTCCTCGACTGCCTTCAGATAGTTGCTCAATTTGTTTGATTTCCTCCAATAATTCTTCGGTGCCATCGATAAATGCCTTGAGGTCATTGGGCATTGTATTTAGGTATTTCGGCCAATCGTTGGGTATACAGCGCAACAATGCATGAGCCCAATCCAAGAACGTATCTACAGAATCTTGTAAAGGTACGCCATCATTAGTTGAACTGATAACTTTAAGATTATCGAAGTCATATTTGTCGGCAATCATGAAATTCTCTTTGACAACTATATTTGCGATATTCATGACTTATCCTCTTCGTACAGTTTTTCGACGTTCTCTGTATGATATCGTAATAATCGGGACTATTGTATATCGCCTAGCAAAAAATTCAGACCGCCGCACCGCCTTCAATCCTAGTGAGCAAGTTTTTCACGCTTGATGCAAACCAGCGGCCACCGCACTCCCGCAGGCCAAACGCGATCTATTGGGATGGGCTTCCACGGTTTTGCGGAAGCAGCGAGTGAAAGTATTCTGCCCAGCCAAGCCAAAAAGTCGTTTTTCCACAGTTTTTCACAGCTTTTCACGGGAGAACGTAAAAAGAACACTATGTTGGCCTTGCCCTGCCGCTAAATAAAGTTAATAACCTGATTCGGTAGTCGCGCCGTCGATTTCCTGAACCTCTGATCCTCACTGCCCTTGATAGCGGGAGGGGCATGAGGCCCCTCAGAGGGCTGGTCTTAAACCAGCATCAGGAATAGGAGGGTGGATATGAACAAGCGTGTAAACGTGCGTGAATATACCCGCTGGCGTTTCGGTGTTCTGGAATATGTGGTTTCACATACCCGTCGCTGGCCACGTCAGTATTCGTTCGATTTTTAGCTTGCCGGCTGATTGAACGTTGAAACTGAAGACGGTGCGGCTACTCTCTCACCAAGTAACTTGGTATTTGCCCCAACTAGGAATCAGCGCGAGTCACGTCAAGAAAATTCGCTAGCTGCATAATATTCCGCTAGCTGCGTAATATTCCGCTAGCTGCGTAATATTCCGCTGACCGGCATGATCGCTAGATCACAAAGCATTTCGAAGCTCCAAAAAAAATCAGACCGCCACACGGTCGGCAATCCTAGCCAGCAGATTGCTAACGCTCGAAGCATGCCAACGACCTCCCCGTCTTGTTTGAATATGTCGGTTGTTCAATTCCTTCGCGATCCCTCCAAATGCAGATATCCCGCTGTGTTGGATATCTCGGATTATCGGAATGAGGTCTTCGGCAAACCGGTCTGCGTTGTCTGTCACGGCGTTGATAGCGGCTTTGTTTCCCTTCCCAGCCCTTCGGAGCGCCCTTGCGCCATTCGGGTTGCCCAGACTTTTGCCAGCCGCTTTGGCAGCCCTGAGGGCATCCCTTGTGCGAATGCTGATCGCTTGTCTCTCGGCTTCGGCCACGGCAGCCATAATGTGAACCGTGAACTGGTTGGCCTCAGGCATATCCGCAGCGACGAACTTAGCGCCTGCCTCTTGCAGTGAAGACAGGAAAGCAACGGAACGGCTTAAGCGGTCTAGCTTGGCCACTACCAGCGTTGCGCCTGTTACCTTTGCGCGGTGAAGGGCTTCGGTCAGTTGCGGCCTTTTGGCATTCTTGCCGGATTCAATCTCGGTAAACTCTGAAATGACTTTCCAGTCCCGCTGATCGCATAGCTGACGGACGGCCTCGCGCTGGGCCTCAAGACCCAAGCCACTGCGGCCCTGTCCCTCGGTCGAAACCCGATAGTAAGCGACAACGTTGCACATGATAACCTCCTTACAAATCCGCGCAATGAACGTTAGGCAGTTTTGTATATGATAGGACGGCGAATGGGAATCCCCATCGGTCACCGTTCACCGCAACGAAGACTCGACTGGACTCAAACTCGATACCAGCAGGTACGCGTGCACTTCCGGTCACAATCCCGCTGAGATAGCTTTGCCGCTCCAGTATCAAGAAAGGAGTGCAAACAATGTCTATTCAAATCTATTTCCAGCAAAGCTTAGCCCTTACCCCACGCGGTTTGCCTTATCTGCCCGCAGGGTAGACCCAAGGGACGACCTTGTCTGGGATGGCATATGTCTGACGGTGGGGCCGGTGGGCATCTCATTCAATTGGAAAAGGGGCTAATTATGGTGATGGGGAGGGGTGCTTTTCCTCCCCTGCTGCACCACCCCTAATGGGGGGAACTGGCGAACCTGTATCCATCAATGGGGGTTCAGATTTTTTCGCCATATATTTCGGATTTAGCTGCTAGCTGTGCTCACCGCTCGCCTGTTTCGATATCGTTTAAAAGAGGCAATAGCGAGCCATGGGTCGAACCTGAGTAGCTTGTGCTTCAAAAACGCTGCGAGGTCGGGTTTGCTCAAGGTACGGGCATATGCCGCTGCTGCGAATCGTTGGGTCATTTTATTCATGGGCTTTTCGAGTGATCGTTAAGCGCAGAGTGAAGAGCACCCTCAGGGCCGACCTTAGGTCTGCCAAAGTGACGATTTGGGGCGCTGCTTTTCTGCGGGATACGGGTGGGCTTAGCGTCCCGTGTTTGGGTCCCGGCTAGGATAGGTGCGGAGGGCATCTAGATGGGACGATAAGAGATAGATGGGACGATAAGAGAATGTGGTTCAATGATCTCTCTCTCTCTCTCTCTCTCTCTCTCTCTCTCTCTTGCACCGCTATTCATTTTGTCGGATGCGGTGATAGCAATGTGGGGAGAATGAAAATGCAAACGCCAAAGGTGTATGCACCAGCAACGGCCTTCTGAGAGCCTGCATTTCTAAGGGATACAGATAGGCTTAGCGTCTCGTGCTTGAGCCTCGGCTAGGGCAGGTGTCGAGGACATCCTAACGGGACGCAAACCAGCATTATGAAGAATGGGATCGATACGAATGCTGATGGGGGCGTATAATACCCACTCACTTTTTGGTTTAGGCCAGCCCCCACGGAACCTCACGCTAATCTATTTTACTCGAGCGTAACTCATCCCATTGATGACACGCTGAACCTGATCCGCGCTTTTTGCACCAATCCGCATAGCGATAAATTCCGCGCTATTTTTGGTTGCGAGTTTTCGAATTGCCCGGACCTGCTCAATAGACAGTCGATCCGATCGACTACAGATTTGTGCGACAGCCCAGTCATTATCCTTCCACCGTTCAACGAGCCAAGGCGCAGGAAGACATTTACGTGGATGCGCTTGGAGCCACGTCAAGACAACGGCGTCTCGTTCGTCAGGAAGCGGCGCTTTTGAGCTTTTGAGCATCCCATGTTCGCGCAAATATCTAAGCCCTGACTTTCCCCCTGGTATCATATTAAGTCGACGGGAGTCTGACCAATGGCCTTCGACAAGCATTTCCTCGGTTGCGTAAAGCGCTTCGAGATCATCCGTTACGCCCATGATCTTGTGGTGAATATATGTTAGACGATCCGCTTCCGTCTCTTCTCTCAGCTTCTGATGGAAAAGTAGCTGGCTGCCATTCCTAACCGCGCGTCGATGCTCGGCCCATCGTACCTGCCAATCTCGCGTGGTAACTCCGACATAGAAATAACCATCATCAGGATAAGACGCCCCTTCGCCGAAAATATGCTGGTAGAGGACGAATGACTTTTTTGGATGAAGTGTGGGAGACAGGAGCAACCCAGCCGGTGCCGAAAATACGGTACTTGGCTCTTCCACACCTGAAATATGCAATGGAGCCTCCATTCTCGCAGCGGCACCCAGAAGCTCCGGATCGCGAACGACATCGAAGCGGATCATAGGTTGAATCGTCAGTTCGCCTTCGGCTAGAGGCTTCCCAGATGTAAATTCATTCGGACCTACCGAACGATGGCCAGCGCGCGCCTTAGAGAACGGCGCGATATAAATAGGTCGCGTGCCGAGTGCAATCATATGGACCACGGGGATGGTCTGCCCCGGCATAATGCGCAACACTGAATTCGGCTTGAGGGCATTCTTGAGCCACCAAGCTCCGTATTCCGTAGCACACCAACGCGTCAGTAGGGTGTCGATTTCACGACGACGCTTGCGCATCAATTTTGGGGTAAGGTGTTCCCACCATTGTCGATTGATTGTGACCATGAGTGCTGCGCGGTTCTCCTGTCAGTTTAGAAACGAGCATAAGTATGAATGAATTTCCTCAGTAAACGTCACGGCTCAAGTGCGTGAACGTTTTCGGCACCGAACAGGCGCGAAGCCGTGGCGAGTGCGTCATTGCTCAATGTTTGCGTAGCCAAGACCGCAAGACGATTTTGAGGCCGCGACAGCGCAACGTAGAGCAGGTTCCGCGCACGGAAGAACCCCTGCTTATGTTTTTGCGGCAGGGCGTTTGTCTGAAGGATGTCTAGCAGCCTAGGCCAGTTATAATGGTTCCAACCGCCGCCCAGTATCACCAGAACATTTTCGAATTGTGCGCCCTTAACACTGTGCTGAGTAGCGAAGGGAGTATAGCCATTCAGGTATTTTACGAGCTGGATCAACTCTTTGTATTCTACCTCCCTCAACGCACGGTGACGTCCAACTGACCGTGGCTCATCTTCAGCTGGCTCAGGGCCGATCCTCTTAATCTCATCTTCTCGCCGCATAACGCCATCACTCAGGCGAGGGCGGCGTGTTTTTTTCAGATGATCTATCACTTGTCCAATCGTGCCACCAAGCCTCAGCTTCTCCAAAGCATCCATATCGGCACGCCATAAGACCTTGTCGGCATGTGTCCTGATCGTTGGAGAATCGCCTGTTAGACGAAACATCTCTCCATAATTGCCAAGCTGATAAGCCGCCACAAGCGGTTCGACGGTATCGGCGAGGAATTCGATCAACGTGTCTTCCTTCTTGGCGAAGGCTTCATTCCGCTTGAAAATCGCGGCTATCGAAGGATATCCCTGTTCTGCGGCGAGAGCATTATGCGTTAGCATCAGCACTTTGGTTTTAGTCGGCGCCATGTCCCAACCTTCCACGATGAGACGTTCAGTGACTGCTGCTACATACTCTCTCGACACGGCATCGGGCAGGTCCTCCTTCGCATGGGCGGTATTGGTACGCTCACCTATATACGTGTTGGAATGGAAGAAGCTCACCTCGCCGACAGACTTGTGATGTTGTTCCTGCTCCAGCTCCGGGCGCAGGGCGTTGAGTACATCGACGATTGCCCGATTGGATCGAAAATTCGCGCCTTTGTCGATTCCCTCAACGTCGGCATATTGAGCAAGCTCATAATCAGAACGGTAAATAGTCTGCCAATGATCACCGAATAAACCGATCAGCGGGCCTTCCTCCTGTCCAAAAAAGTGTTTCGAGAAAGCCTCCATTAGCAACGGGTCGGTGTCTTGATACTCATCAATGAAAATGATCGGAAACTGCTCACACAAGAGAGTACGGAACTTCTTATTTTCCATAAGTGCTGCAAAATATTTCGGGATATCATCATGATGCAGGGTTATTCGATCGGCATCTACGCCGAAAAACCCGAGCTTATATTCAACACGCTGGTTTTCGATGCCGCCAGCCTCAGCTATCGCCTCAGCCCGCTCGTCTGTCGCCGCAACCAGATCTCGAAGGTTTTTTTGAAACTTTCTGATGAAGGCCCAAGCAAAGCCATGGATAGTTTCGACCAGAATGGCAGGATGCATCTCGATTTCGCGAGCGATTTCCTCGCGCGCATTTTCGGTATAGGTGATGCAAGCGACCTGTTTGCCAGTCTGCATCATCTTTGCCCCCTGCTCGTTGATGAGCCGCTTGAGTGCCTCGACTAGCGAATAGGTTTTTCCTGCACCGGCGCCGGCCTCGAGTCGAAAATCTCGGCTTTCGTCGAGACAGAGGTTGACCTGCTTCTGCGCTAGAATCGCCGCCCCGACCGCTGGCGTTAGTTCCCCATTGACCATGTCAGGTGACCTCATCCGCGATAGTACCGTCAAGGTCCGGCTGGTCATGAAGCAAAGGCGGCGGCGCAGGTTCGGGTGGCGGTTTAGAAAGCCACTCAAGCCCTTCATGAATATAACTAGGAACACGCCAGTCGGGCTCCGTAATCGCAAATCTGATTGCTTCATCGGCCTTCGATAAGTTCTGCGCGGTATCCCATGCACGCATCCCTGCATCGGCATCATCGGCGATCTCGAAATGGTCGAGATTGGCGAGGATCAGCGCATCCTCATAGCTGCGCGGGCAATGCATCGATCCCTCCTCGGGAATCTGATAGGCGATGCGGCGATAATTCTGTATCTTCTCATCTGGCCCCTTTGCGTTCAGCACGGCAAGAGTAATCTGCTCCCCGACCTTCGCGCCAAACCAAGACTTAATCGCGGAGTTCGAAGTTCGTGACCCATCCGCACAAGGGCACTTGACCCAACGCTTCTTTTCCTTGGTTTCATCCAAACGAACTGCATCGATATCGGTAATCACCAACGTCTTTAATTCAAGGAAGTCGAGCAGCGGATAGAAGATTTGAGCATATGCACCACCGACCTCTATCGTTGTCAAAAATTGGCGCGCAAGCCTGTGTTCTTCGGCCAGGCCAGCATCAACTAGCTTGCAAATCCGCGACATTAGAATGCTTTCAGTCGGACCTTCGACAAGAATTGCTTTATCGGCAAAATAAAGGTCGCACTTCGTCAGCGTCATATATTGGTGGAGGAACTTCCGATCATCTGGACCGATTGTATTCATTCCCTTACGAAAATCCTTTACCTCCGTACGACGAATCCCGGGCAGCGGCGTCTGGACGTTCAGGAAGTACCGGATCGCATCGAAGGTTGCCGCGTTGGCAAGATGCGAGGAGTGCGTCGTGACGATAAACTGAACCTGCCACGCTGGTTCTTCAGGATACTGATCCGAGAGCGTCTTGATGACCGCCTCGAGCTGACCGATGAAGACCTCCTGCATTTGCGGATGCAGATGCGCTTCAGGCTCCTCCAAGAAAACAAGGTTGGTGCCGGGCCGCATCTCACAAGCGCGGTATCTTTTGTGAAAGCTCTCGAGTTGGAGGAGAATGTAAATGAGATTTCGAGTACCTAACCCATTATATCCCTCGGGCAGATGAACCCCATCAGAGCCTGTATAAAAAATTCGGGTATTGTCAGAAAGTAAGGTCTCGACGTCAATATTCGTCTGCGGCATCAGTTCGGTGTCGTTGAGGCTTGGGAAGCCGAATGTATCGAGCGTCGGCAGCAGACCTTTGAGCTGTACGTCGAAGTCCTTCTGCATCACTTTTTCAACCATAGCGACTGCTGTCGTCAAGCCGGAAGCGACTGCCTGATCGCTGATCGGTGAAGTCGCCTCAGTAGCGGTCTTAAAAAGTTCGCTTAAAAGCTTGCCGAGCACATCTGCATCACCCCGTTTGGATTGATCAAGGGTGCGTTGTGCGGTCACAAAACCACATTGAATCAAAGACAGAACAGGACCGAGATTGTCAAACCGTCGCTCATTGGCTGGATTGGTCGGATCGAGCGCGACAGCTCTCTTCGCATATGCGCGCGGCACCGTGTTGCGCAAATGATGGATGAATTCGACTTTGGGATCATCCCCCTCCTCAGGTGCCGGTGGTTCGAGCAGCATCTGGAGGGTGTCTAAGCTTGCAGAATATTCGAGACGGATAATCGCCGAATGGCTGTCAGCATCGAGGTCGATAATAAAGGGTGAAAGCGGGCCGATATCCTTCGCTGCAACGTCATATTCGATTGTCAGAGTCAGAGAAATCTGCGGAAGGGCATCAAGTACTGTTTGGGGATCGACATCGCCTTTTTCACGCAAGGCCATTGCATCGTTGAAGCGGTGGCGAATGCCTGAAGAAAAGTCCTCCAGCCGAAAGCTGCTGAGGCGATCGCCGAAAAAGCGAGCAAATATCTCAGTCAACGAGGTCTTACCGCTATTGTTTCGGCCGACCACGACTGTGGATATTGGTTCGATTGCGACCTCAACGTCTTGCAGCAACCGAAAGCCTTCTACTCTGACTTTTGTAATTTTCATTGCATCTCCTCCCACCCCATCCGAATCAATAGAGTTTCCCATTCATAGCGTCGGCGAATGGGCCACCCTACGCGATTCTGTTAGAATCGCTCGATTGCAGAACGACGAAACCCATGCCGACGATGATATCTATAAATAAAGTTTCTGGTTTTAGCGTCATCTACTTTAATTTTGTCCATCCGTCGCTGATTACAGCGTTTTACTTGGTTAAGTCAAAGTTGAGCAGGGCTGGGCAGTAAGAATGTGTATCTTTCTTATACTTTAAACTCGTCATTGCACGGCAACTCGATTTGGTCGATGTGGTGGTGATAAAACAGAGGGAAGAAGCGAAATGGAACCGTTAGATAGCGATCGAAAAGAATGCCCTCGTTGTGCCGAAATGGTAAAGGTTCGAGCTAAAATGTGTCGTTTTTGCACGTTTGAATTTGAAGAATCGAAAGTACAAGGCGAAATCCCAGCTCCTCAGAAGCTAGATAGACAGATCCCCGTGGAAGATAATTCCATCCAATATTCTGCGCCAAAAGGACAGGAAATCAAATACGGTCTTTATGGACTACTCTTTGTAGCGATCCTGATGATAGCGATAATCTCTGCGAGCAAGTCCAGTTCAGGTCACCATGCACCAGAGAAAAGATACACTTTGGGTGGAGATGAAATTCAGGAAAATGGATTAACTCGATCGCAGGAGTTGGAAATCGTCAGTCATTGCAATGAGAAGCCCAACGCATGGGATTGCAGATAATCATCCGGAACGATGAAGAACTATATCGCTAACGGGAGATCATTGGGCGCAGCGTACGGAAGTTCCTCAGGACAGACTTAGGGTTTCCAAAAGGGGCGATCTGAGGGTCAGCTTCTCTGCGGGTTGCAGATAGGCTTAGCGTCCCGCGTTTGAGGCTCGGCTAGGATAGGTGCTGAGAGTGTCCAAACGGGACGCTAAACGGATTGCTTAAGAACGGGCGCGGCGAGTGCGTTGCCGGGATTGCCAACGGTTGCGCTCGACGGCTTCGCGGGACGCAGTGTTGTAAGGGCGTATCCCATCGCGACGCAGCGCAGCGGAGAACTCTTCTCTTGTTAGAATTCCCCAACCCTTCCAGTTAAACAGGCTGGCTAGTTCAGCATATGCAAGATCGCAATCGACCAACAGGGCATGGATCGCCGGTTCAGTGCTGCGGCGACTAGTCGGGCTAATCGGGCCAACAAACCCACCACGAATAAGAAGTTTTCCAACGATGGAGAATGCTTCGGGTCTCGACCTTGGGCCTCCTTTGGGAGGTGTCCCTCGGTGGGCCTTCTTGCGACACGCTGGGGAGCAGTAGCGGGAACTGTTGCGCGGGGAGCGGTAACTCGTGCCACATTGCACACAGAAACGCTCTCGGCCCACGCGGGCCGGAATTGAATTTGTTTGAGTCATGTTCCTTTCAAGATTTGGTTACATGGTCATCAGGGAAGATAGCCCCGCTGGGGACCATGACAAAAACCAGCGGGGCATCAGGCGAACCGCGTTTTTAGCGATTCAAAACTTGAAAAGTTACCAGCCGGAAGTTCGACGGCCTTTGCCAGCGGCTTCGAGCTTTCGGGCAAGCTCAGCGGCTTGTTCTGCCCGTTCTACATGGGGAGCGGCTTCCTTTCGCCAGCGTCGTTCGTTAAGTCGCATTTGATTGACTATCCCTAACTCAAGGCTTCGGATTTGATCGCTGAGGCTCTTGCGAGAAGCCTCGCTGCGAACGTATCGCGGCGATCCATCAGGCTCGTATGCGCTGATTTCGTCCCGCATGGCTTTGAGCTGATCGCGCTCGGCTTCCATACGTTTGATTTCAGAGTTTGCCGCTGATTGGGCGCGAGCGACTGCCTCCTCAGCGGGGGATTGTTGCGCCACTCCATTTCTGACCCGGGCCACGGGAGTTCCATCAGCGCCGAAGGTCACGGAGTTGTAGCTTTCAGTGTTCCACTTCACGCCTAGGCCGCTTTCGCTGCGAACCTCATCCAATATCGCTCCAGCTTTGCGGGCAAGCTTCGCGTCATTGGCTCGGTCCGTCGCCGTTGGGCGCAGACTTTCAGGAAGGTGTTCGGTCATAGTATTAGCTTTCTTGTCTTGGGGTTGGTTGGTTTAAGGCGGTGATAGCCCTTCCGACTGCTCAGCAGCCCAAAGGTTCATATCGATCCACTCTGATACGTCGGATTGGTATTCGTCCGCAGGAATGTCCGTTTCGATCTCAGTTATGCCAGGAGGCAAATCGTAACGGACGTGGCCACAGGGCAGCTTCGTCCGAGTTGCACGGATGTCGCTATCGCGTATCGCATCAATGACGTATTCCGGAAGGTCGCCGCTAGTCATGATGAACGAACGGCTCCAGCCTTCCCAAGGGCTGCCTTTACGAACAGGCCAAGGGTGGGATTGAATGCCGCGCACTTGGTTCGCTTTGATCGTGAACCGACCGATTTTAAACGCTCCTATGGAACCGGCTATCCAGCCAAGCTGCGTCGGGGATATATCCATCAGGTGATGGGGGTTGATGCACTTGCTACAGCCGCAAGCGCGATAGAGCATCATGCCCTTTTGCGGTTGCTTTCCATAGTGGGCCAACCAAGCAAGTCGGGGAGCTTGAGCAGAGCCATAACGGTCAGCAATCTTACGTATGGCTCTGGGACTATCTCCTTTGGCTATGCTGCCGGTCCATACGAGGCATCCCGTGCTTGGGTCGTATTCGGAATTATCGTTCAGGTACTCCGCAAGGTCGGGCCTAGCGTCATCTTCGAATTTATATTCGGTTGCGTGCGGTATGGGGAAAGCGATGAGGTTCCTCCATTTTTTGGATTAAGACGGTGGTTGTGTGTTTTGTGTAAGGACGAAAACGGCTAGATACGTTCAAGCTTCCGCTTTCTTGCTATAGGGAGGGTTTGGTGATCCTTTCGCGGTTTTCTCGGGGAAAAGAGCTTTGGATGATTTGAGCGCAGTCAGGCACATTACAGTCATGCTAAAGGGCGACCTTAGTGATCCCACGTGAAGCGAACAGGGATGCAATCACTGCGATCCAAAGGTACAGCCTAAAGCAGTTACCTCAGGTCTAGACCCAAGGTATGACTACCGTATGTTATCTTCTTTATGTGAATATACCCTAAGAGACTACTCTGAGAGACTGCCTTAAGGGTCGTACCTAAGGACATTCCCAAGGTATATACCTAAGGAATATATATAGGGTATCATAAGAACAAAAAAAGAACAAGATGGTTTTTGATCTTTTTGGGTTGGTCCTGATTTGAGGGTCTTCTCGCAGAGCAAAATCATAAAAATTCTACCTTGGTCATATGCTAAAGAGCGCCTTTGGTGATCCCCAGTTATATTCTAAAGAGGGTGTTTAGTGATCCCCTCGATCAAGAGACATCGGTTCTCGTGCTATAGAGCAACTATGGTGATGCATTGGGCGATCAAGGCGGTTCTCGTGCTAAAGAGGAACTTTGATGATCCCCTGCTGAAATCTTCGATTGAAACTGGTACAAATTCTAGGTACAAACAAGTTATCAGCGCGTGGCTAGAAACCTGATAATTCTGCGGTTTTTGGGCTTCTGAATGAGAGTTCAATTCTCTCTAGCAGCACCATTTTTTCAGCCCAGTGAAAATCGGTTTCCTGCGGGAAGTGCACAAGCGTGGGTACACGCTTGGGTATGGTGTGGGTGGTGGTTTGGCAAGGGGAAAAGCATTCGCATGGCGCGAGGCAGAGGTTCTACAATCTAGGCAACCGCTCCTATGTATTTTTATTAACGTAATGCTGTCGCAGATTAAGCATAGTCGTAGCTAAGCTTGAACTATCTGCCCGAAAGCAGAACTCCAGTGCGCCTAATCTACTCGCGCGCGAAAGCGGAATGCCTAGCGGATGGGATAGCTTGCTCTATCTGCATCCGAATATAAAATTCTCGCGGGAATGGTGCAGCAGGGCGGCGGGGCTCTTTCACGCGATCAGTTGCTCCGCCGGATTGGCCAACAGACACTGGAATCAGGTATCCGGGCGATTGACAGCCATATCTAGAATATACCCCGCAAGATTG
>JGI24521J20086_1000331_pt1 | contig 14808 bp, 14 predicted proteins | sample LinPmetageLP46_FD_20086 | JGI IMG/M metagenome (IMG submission 20086) | reverse complement strand
CATGGTTGAAAATGCCGTGCTCCGCCGGCTGTTGTTCGAGGCGGTTCAGGCCCATGACGGCATATCACTGCATCTGTCGACGCAGGTCGCATCCTGCGAACGCGGGGAGCATTTTGTCGATATCATGCTCGATAACGGTGAACATCTCTCCGCTGCGCTTCTGGTCGCCGCCGATGGCCGCGGTAGCCGGATGCGCGAGGAAGCCGGGATCATCATGGCGCACTGGCAATATGATCACAGCGCGATCGTCTGCAAGATTGCGCACGAAAAGCCGCATGGCAACACTGCCTATGAATTATTCTTCCCGTCCGGCCCCTTCGCCATCCTGCCAATGCTGGACGATACAGATGGCAAGCATCGCTCAGCGGTGGTGTGGACGGTCTCGAGAAAAGACGGGCCTGCTTATGCAAAGATCAACAAGCGCGCCTTTATCGCCGAGATGATGAAGAAGACGGGCGGGTTTCTTGGCGAACTCGAGCTGCTTACCGACCGCCAGACTTATCCACTCGGCTTCCATCACAGTTCGCATCTGACCGCCAATCGGCTGGTGCTGATCGGCGATGCCGGCCATGGCATCCATCCGATTGCAGGGCAGGGGCTCAATCTCGGCCTGCGCGATGTGGCGGCTTTGACCGAATGCCTCGTCGAGGGTGCGCGGACCGGTCTTGATCTGGGCGACTCCCAAATTCTCGCGCGCTATGACCGCTGGCGCAGCCTCGACAATATGATGGTCTCGGCGGCGACCGATATCCTGACCCGGCTGTTTGGCCTGCCGGGAGAAACATCCTCGAAGATCCGCCGTATGGGCATCGGACTGGTCCAGAGGATTCCGCCGCTCAAGGCGCAATTCATGGCCGAGGCAAAAGGCGAGACCGGCGATCTGCCCAAATTGCTTAAAGGCGAACTGGTCTAGGCACCTGTCCTAACGCCCCCCTTGGCCATCATCGAGCTTGATCACCGTTCCCGTTACCGCGTCTGACGAGGGCGATACCAGATAGAGCAGGGTGCTATCCATCTGCTCCGGCTGGGCCACGCGCTTGCGAGGGAAATGGACAGAAAAATCGCCGGCGCGCTCGATCATGCCGTCGGCCATGTCGGTGGCGAACAGGCCGGGCGCAATGCCATTCACATTAATATGAAATTTTGACCATTCAACCGCCAGCGTTTCGGTGATGCGAACGACTCCGGCCTTGGTGGTCGAATAGAGGGCGGCCCCGCCACCGCTGTAGCTAGTGGCCGCGATGGACGCGACATTGACGATCCGCCCGGGCGTTTTGCTGGCGATCAACGGGCGGGCAAATTCGTTCGACAGGATAAATACACTGCGCAGATTTGTATCCAGAACATCGTCGATCAGATCGATCGACATCCGGGTCGCATGTTCGGCATCGACGATCCCGGCGTTGTTGACGAGTATATCGGGCTGACCCAGAGCTTCTGTGACAGCCGGGATAATGGCCTGCAGTTGTGCGGCGTCGCGCACATCCAGCGCAAACGCTTGGGCTGTGCCGCCCTCAGCGGTGATCTCGTTAACGAGATCGTCCAGCTTGTCCTTGCGGCGTGCCGTACAGGCGACTTTTGCTCCACAGGCGGCCAGCACTTTGGCGAATCGGCGGCCCAGGCCGGCGGATGCACCGGTTACGATGGCTGTCCGTCCAGTAAGGTCGATGGAGAAATTGACTGTGGTCATATATGGGCATCCTCTGCAAATTTTTGCGGAGGATGCCCATGATCATGGGATAAGCCAAGCGCTAATTTAGTTGTTCAGATCATCCTGTTCGATCGGAACGATCTTGATCTCGACCCGGCGGTTGGCCGCCCGGCCTTCTTCGGTGCTGTTGGTCGCAACCGGCTGGCTTTCACCATAGCCTCTGGTCGCCAGACGTGCGCGCTGGACACCGCTGTTGGCGAGGAAATTGGCAACGGCTTCGGCACGTCGTTCGGACAGAGCCTGGTTATAGGCGTCGCTGCCAGTGCTGTCGGTATGACCGAGAACATCGACGTAGCTTTTCTCATATTGCGACAACGTGTTTGCGACATTGCCCAATGTGGTCTGAAATGCCGGACTGATGGCGCTGCTATCGACGGCAAATGTGACGCTCGATGGCATGTTGAGAATCAGATTGTCGCCCTCGCGGGTGACATCGATACCGGTACCGGCAGTTTGCTGACGCAGTTTCTTTTCCTGCTCGTCCATGTAATAGCCGACACCTGCACCAGCGAGACCACCGAGGCCCGCGCCGACGATCTTGGCGGTGCGATCGTTCTTGCCGCCCAGCACGTCGCCGAGCAGATAGCCGCCAACTACGCCGCCTATGCCGCCAATGGCAGCTTTGGAAATAGTACGGTTGCCGGTTTCGGGATTGGTTACACAGCCGCTGGTCAGTGCCAAAGCGCCAAGCGAAACCGCTGAAATTATTGATCTGTTCATCCGCATTTTCTTTTCCCTTATAGGTCTTTTTGTCTCGTCAGCATTACGCCCCGCCGACCAGAAGGTTCCGTCTAACGCAGGATAAATGAACGGTAACTGACAGTGAACTTGAGATTTTGTAAAACTTGCTGCTAAAGGGCTTATGGCATTTCGCCCTTTTAATGGACTTTATGACACCCTTTCCCTGGTTTGATGTTGCGATCATAATTGTGCTGGTGCTGATCAATGGCGTATTTGCCATGTCGGAACTGGCTATTGTCTCTGCGCGCAAAGCGCAGTTGCACGGCCTGGCGGACCGTGGGAGCAAGCGCGCGAAGGCGGCTCTCCGCCTTGCCAGCGACCCGGGAAAATTTCTCTCCACCGTACAAATTGGGATCACGCTGATCGGTATTATTGCCGGCGCCTATTCCGGAGCCAGCCTAGGCGGTCCGGTAGCGGAGCGTTTGCAGGTGCTCGGGATGGGGCAGGAGCTGTCGGGCACCGTCGGCTTTGTTCTGGTGATCGGCCTGACCACCTATGCCTCGCTGGTGATTGGAGAGCTGGTACCGAAGCAGATTGCTTTGCGATCCGCCGAACGCATCGCCCTGATCATGGCCCAGCCGATGGAATTGCTGGCCCGCATATCCGCACCGCTGGTCTGGCTGCTCGACAATAGCAGCGCCATGATTTTCCGCCTGATGCGGATGAAGCGCGAGCAGGTCAATCATGTCACTGCAGAAGAATTGCAGATGGTCTTCGCCGATGCGACGCGGTCCGGCGTTATCGAGGAGCATGAACGTGCCGTGATGGCCGGGGTCGTACGCTTGGCCGACCGCCCCATTCGCGAGGTTATGACCCCGCGCACCGAGATCGACTGGCTCGACATCGATGCGAAGCGCGAGGATATTCACAAGTTGCTGATGGAATCCCAGCACAGTCGCTTCCCCGTCGCCGAACATTCGGTCGATGAAATCCGCGGGGTGGTTCAGGCCCGCGATATCGTTGCCGCGCAACTCGGTGGGGAGAAGCTGGATTTGCGCAAGTTGATGCGCCCGCTGGAAAAGGTGCCGGACCAGCTTGACGCGCTCGATGTGCTGGAAATATTGCGGGAAACCGAAGTTCCGATGATCCTGGTGCACGACGAATATGGCCATTTCGAAGGCATCGTCACGCCCAATGACCTGCTTAGCTCAATTGCCGGCGAATTTGTCTCCGATCAGGACGAGAAAACCCAGCGCAGTCTGATCGAACGGGCCGATGGCAGCTATCTGGTTTCCGGTGCCATGGCGATTGACGCGCTGGCCGAACGGCTGGGGATCAGGCTATCGGAAGACCGCGACTATGCGACCGTTGCCGGCCACGCACTGGCGCAACTGCGACATCTGCCCGAAGAAGGCGAAAGCTTTGAAGATCAGGACTGGGTCTTCGAAATTGTCGACATGGATGGCCGCAAGATAGACAAGCTGATCATCCGCGCGAGCAATCCCGAACTGGACTGATCAGGACGCGGCCGGAAGGCTGATCCTAGAGCTTGCCGTATTTCTTCTCGAAGCCGGCAATATCATCCTTGGCAAGGAATTTGGCCTGGTCGATCCACGCGTCTCTTGTGATCCGTCCGCTGAACGTACCGAGATATTGATCCACCTCGTTGATTTCCGCTTCTTTCCAGCCAGCGATCTGGTCGAACCGGGTCACGCCAAGGCTGATCAGCAATGTGTTCAGCTTCGGACCGACGCCCTTGATCAGACGCAGATTGTCGGGCTCGCCAACCGCTGGCGCAATCTTGGGCGCGCCTTCGGTGGCCGCTGCTGGCTCTGGCTCTGGCTGAGGCGTTGGAGCAGGGGCAACGGGTGCAACAACCGGCTTAGGCGGCGGCGGTGCGGCCGCTTCCGGTGGCGGTGCGGAAACTGCTACGGGTTCGGACTCGACGTCCGCCGGTTGCACCGGTTCGCCAGCTTTTTCCAGCAGCCCGTCATCGGCATTGAAATTGTCGACAGCAGAAGCTTCGCGGCCGGTTGCAGCCCAGACCCAGAAAGCCGTCACCACACCGATAAGCAGTGCAACCAGATATAGAAGCCAATTGGCGGTAATCAGCGTAATCATTGTCTCAAAACCCCGTTTTGAATATCGTTGCTAGCCGGTCTCGGCTAATATTCTTCTGTGTTCCGGCCCCAGATAAACCAGCCGATAGCGAGGCCAATTGCAAAAGTAACCAGCAGGAGCAACAGATTTTCAAGTAAAAGTGGCATCGATCAACCCTCCTGTTGCGCTTTGGCATCATTTTGCGATGGCCCGTCGACGGCGCCGATCCGGAACTCGATCCGGCGATTTTGCGCATCGGCCGCCGCACCCGAACCCTTCGCGCGCGGCCGGGTCGAGCCATAGCCTTTGGCGCTGATCAGAGTTTCCGCAATGCCGCGTTCGACGAGCCCGGCCTTGATCCGGTCGGCCCGTTCTTGCGACATATTCCGGTTGACGTCCTTGTTGCCGTTGTCATCCGTATGGCCTTCGACCGCTACCGACAGCCCGTCACAACTCTGCAAGGCGGCAGCGATCTGGTCCAGAACTTTCTTTGTGTCGAGCGACACATAAGCGCTGCCCGAGCGGAAGCTGATATTGTCGGCTGCCATGATTTTGTCGACATCGCTTTGGCATTTGGCAATTTTGTCCTGATCGGCAGTGGGCGAGGCTGCTGTGCCGGCCGCGCCGTCTTCGGCTGCTACGATCACATGCTCGCCTTTCCAGCTTGCACTGGCAACACCAGGGATCGACATGACCACGGAGAGGGCTTCCTGTTTTTCTTTGTCGTCCCCTTCGCCGTCCAGAACAGCAGCGCGGGACAGTGGATCACGACCGAAGCTGACGCTGGCACTTTCCAGTCCGCGTGCGTCTAGTTCGGTCTGCGCTTTTTGTTGCAGGCCGGTGATGAAATTGTCGCCGGTTACGGCATGGCCGACTAGCGCCAGGATCACGGTCGCCGCTGCACCGGTCAATATCTTGCTTCCGATTTCCATTCGTTAACCTCAGTCCTTTTCCTGCCGGATTGCAACTTCTGGCAATGATTGTTCAAAATGCCGGATATCGCCGCCCGAGTCCAGTTGGTAGCCGCAATGCCCGAAGCCATCGAGGCTGAAACTGTCCCTCTATGAAACACAAGATTAAGAGAAATGGTTAATTTTCTTCATTTTGTCACGGCCGTACCACCCGACCAGAAGCCGCAATCGATGAACTTGCTCGGTCCTTCCGCCGGGCGGACAAGCTCGCCCCGGATTGTTCCGCGGACATTTGGCAAGGCTTGTCGTCCCCGACCGACTCGACGGAACGATTTACATTTCTAATCGAGTGGATAGGATATGATTTTTGGGGGGACCGGTGATGACTGCAGATAAGCTTCAGCAAAAAATGCAAAAATGGATTGGCCGGACGGCCCTCCTGCTGTCGGCGGGAATATTTTCTGCCCAGCCTGTCCTCGCGCAAGACGCCGCCGCGCTGACACCGCACCAGCAGCTGGCGCGCGACATTTATAGCGATCTGATTGCCTTCCGGACCGCGCGTGGTCAGGAATAGGTCCCGGCGATGGTTTTCTATCTCGTCGACCGCTTTAAAAAAGCGGGCTTCAGCGATGATGATATCCGCGTGACCGATTATGACAGTGATGGTGAAAAAACCCAGGGGCTGATGATCACCTACCGCGCAAAAGCGGGCGGCACCGAGAAACCGATTGTTCTGCTGGGTCATATGGACGTGGTCGACGCGCTGGCCAAGGACTGGGTACGGCCGCCGTTCACGCTTACCGAAGAGGACGGCTATTTCTTTGGCCGTGCCACGATGGACAATAAATATGGCATCACCAATCTCACCTCGACCTTCCTGCGGCTCAAGGCGGAGGGCTGGCAACCGTCGCGCGATCTGGTTCTGGTCTTTTCCGGCGACGAGGAAACCGGCATGGTCTCGACCGAGGCGCAGGCGAAATATGTGGCAGAAAATATCGATCCGGCCTTCATCCTGAACAGCGATGCCGGCGGGATCGCGCTGGCGGAAGATGGGACGCCGGTGGCGTTTCAGGTGCAGTCTGCGGAAAAGACCTACGCCACCTACGAACTGACCGTGAATAACCCCGGTGGTCATTCCTCCCGCCCGCGCACCGATAATGCGATCTACGAACTGGCCGAGGCATTGGGCAAGATCGCCGCCTATAAATTTCCGGTGCAGGCGACGGAACTGACCAGAAGCTATTTTGCAACAGCCGGCAAACTGACGCCCGGCGAGATGGGGCAGGCGATGCTGCGCTTTGCCGAGGACCCGTCTAATGAATCAGCCGTCGCCGCTTTGCAAGCCAACCCTGAAACCGTCGGCACGCTCGGTACAACCTGTGTCGCGACCATGCTGCAAGCCGGCCATGCCGAAAATGCCCTGCCGCAATCCGCGACGGCAACCGTCAATTGCCGGATTTTCCCGGGAGTGGGGGCTGCTGCAACAGAGGCGAAGCTGAAAGACATTATCGATAATGCCAATGTCGGCTTCAAACTGGTCACCGACGTCACCGAAAGTCCCGAATCCAAACTCCGCGACGATGTCAAAGCGGCGATCCGCTACAGTATCGACAAGCGCTATCCAGGACTGCCTATCCTGCCCTATATGGAGTCGGGCGGAACCGACGGCATGCATTACCGCGCGCTGGGCTATGACACTGTCGCGATCTCCGGTGCCGCGATGAAAGCCTCCGACATGTTCGCCCATGGCCTGAACGAACGCCTACCGGTTGCGTCTTTTTATGGCGGGCTGGATCACTGGTACTGGATCCTGAAAAAGCTGGCAGAATAAGGGAGTATTAAGAAGGGCGTTTGCAAGCTTGCTGCTCCCCCCGCGATGGAGGCAGGATCACAAGGCTCAATAAATCGCCATTGAACTTGATCTAGGTTATTGAACAAACCAAGAACATGGCCTACCGTCAGGCCATGTCCAAACTCTCCCGATCCGACAAACTGGCGATTCTTGCCGACGCCGCGAAATATGATGCGTCCTGCGCGTCAAGCGGGTCGGTGAAGCGCAATTCGGCGAAATCGGGCGGTATCGGATCGACCGGCGGCATGGGCATTTGCCACAGCTATGCGCCAGACGGGCGCTGTATTTCGCTGCTGAAAATTCTGATGACCAACTATTGCATGTTCGACTGTCTCTATTGCATCAACCGCTCGTCCAGCAACGTGCGCCGCGCGGCCTTCACGGTGCAGGAAATCGTCGACCTGACGCTGGATTTCTACAAACGCAACTATATCGAGGGCCTGTTCCTGTCCTCCGGGATCATCCGCAGTCCGGACTATACGATGGAGCAGCTGGTCGAAGTCGCCCGCCGATTGCGGGTCGTGCACAAATTCGGCGGCTATATCCATTTGAAAACTATCCCCGAGGCCGATCCGGAGCTTTTGAAACAGGCGGGTCAATATGCCGACCGGCTGTCGATCAATATTGAATTGCCCGACGATGAATCGATCGCGCGGCTGGCACCGGAGAAGGATGGCAAGCTGATCCGCCGCACCATGGACAATCTCGGCAAACGGGTGCGCGAAGCGAAGGCCGAACGCAAGAGCTCGCGCAAGGCGCCGCTATTCGCGCCGGGCGGGCACAGCACCCAGATGATCATCGGCGCCGATGCGTCCGATGACGCCAAAATCCTGACCACCAGCGACGGTCTCTACGGCAGCTATGGTCTGAAGCGGGTCTATTATTCCGCCTTCAGCCCGATCCCCGATGCCAGCAGCAATTTGCCGGTGCAGGCGCCACCTTTGCTGCGCGAGCACAGGCTTTATCAGGCCGACTGGCTGTTGCGCTTCTACGGCTTTTCCGTCGCGGAGATCATGCAGGGCGGCAGCGCGGGACAGCTCGACCTCAATATCGATCCCAAGCTCGCATGGGCTTTGCAGAACCGTGCTCGCTTTCCGGTCAATATCAATCTGGCCGATCAGGAAAGCCTGCTGCGTATTCCCGGACTGGGCGGCAAGGGCGTCGGCAAGATTTTGCAGGCCCGCCGGTTCACCGCCTTGCGCCTGACCGACCTCGAACGCATTTGCCAGTCGGTGAAGAAGATATTACCGTTCATCACCACGGCGGACTGGCATCCGGGCAAGCAGCTGGATTCGGTGAATCTCTATGACCGGCTGAAACCGCCACCCGAACAGCTCAGTCTGTTTGGAGTCTGATTGCCGTGAACATGATGCCAGCCGATATCACCGGCCATGCTCCCACGAAAAGCATGTACCGGATATCGCTTGCCAGCGAAGTCGATCTGCTAGGTTGGCGTGACCATGCGCGGCGGCTTTTGCAAGCGGGTATCGCCCCAGACCAGGTGACCTGGACAGTCGAGGGGCGTCGGCAAGCGGGGGAACTCGACCTGTCGCCAGCGGCGGCCTTGCCGGAGAAAGCCAGCGAACAGAGGGCGCGCGCCGTCCGCATATCCAAGACGCTGTTCTCGCTGATCAACACCGCGCTGCTGCACAGCAACGAAGACCGCTTCGATCTAGCCTATCGTCTCCTCTACCGTTCGCAATCGGTGCCCGCTCTGCACCGCAATCCCGCCGATGCCGATGTGCGGAAGCTGAACCGCTACGCCAAGGCGATCCGCCGCGATATTCACAAGATGCACGCCTTTGTCCGCTTCCGCAAAATCGGCGCGTCAGAAGGCCGCGAGCAATTTGTCGCCTGGTTCGAGCCGGACCATCATATCACCGCGGCGGTCGCCCCCTTTTTCCGCAACCGCTTCACCGGCATGGACTGGCTGATCGTCACCCCCAGCGCGAGCATTGCCTGGGACGGGCAAAAGCTGTCGGTCGGTCCCGGCGGCTGCAAGGAAGACGTGCCGCAGGAAGATGTGGTCGAGGCCGAATGGCGGACCTATTATGCCAATATCTTCAACCCCGCCCGGGTCAAGATCAGTGCGATGAAGTCCGAAATGCCGATGAAATACTGGAAAAACCTGCCGGAAGCGGAGCTTATCCCGTCGCTGTTGGAGCAGGCCGGGAGCCGCGTCGATGCGATGGTGGCGCGCGGGCAAGAGGATATGCTATTTGATCACAGCATGGACAAACCGGTTGCCAATCTGCCGGATTCGCTGGATCAGCTTTACGCGCTGCTGGAACAGCAGACCGACGCTCCGATGGAGAAATTCTCCGACAAGTTGATCCGCGGTAGCGGGCCGGATCATGCCGCTCTTATGATCATTGGCGAGCAGCCCGGTGATCAGGAGGACAGGGAGGGCCGGCCGTTTGTCGGGCCGGCCGGTCAATTGCTCAGCCGCGCGCTGGAACAGGCGCATATCGACCGGCAACAGACATTTCTCACCAACGCCGTCAAGCGCTTCAAATATACCCCGCGCGGCAAGCGGCGCATTCACGAGACGCCCAATGTCGGCGAGATCAACTATTACCGCTGGTGGGTCGAACAGGAGATACGGCTGGTCGACCCGAAACTGGTGGTGGCGCTCGGCGCAACCGCCGCGCGCAGCCTGACTGGGAAGGCTGTCACAATCTCGCGCCACCGCGGCGAAATATTGCCCGGCGCGGATGGCCGGTCGATCCTGATAACGGTGCACCCGTCCTATCTGCTGCGCATTCCCGATGAGCAGGGGCGACAGGTCGAATATGCAAAATTCATCCGGGACCTGCAACTGGCGGACAATTTTGTGCGCTGAGACAAGCGGGAGTTTTTGCGACTTGTGCTGCTACGCCGCCAGACCGCGCTGCAAATCCAGACCGCTTGGTTCCTGGAAGGGGCGCAGTCCGAATTCGGGCAGGATAGCGAGCATATGATCGAAAATGTCCGACTGGATATCCTCATAGGCGTTCCAGTCGGTCGTATTCGTGAAGCAGTAAATCTCTATCGGCAGGCCTTTTGGCGTCGGGTCGAGCTGGCGCACAAGGAGCGTCATCCCGTCGGCGATCTGGCTGTTCGCCCGCAAATATTCGACAACATAGGCGCGGAACGTACCGATATTGGTAACACGGCGGGCGTTAACCTCGTCACGCCCGGCTTTCTCGATAGCGGCATTCCATTCGCCCAGTTCGGCCTGCTTGTGGCCGAGATATTCGTCGAGCAGCTGGAAGCGGCGAAACGCTTCCTTTTCCTCGTGCGTCAGAAAACGGATGCCGTTCTGGTCGATGAAGATCGACCGCTTGATCCGCCTTCCGCCCGCTTCGGACATGCCGCGCCAATTCTTGAAACTCTCCGAGATCAGACGATGGGTGGGAATGGTGGTGATCGTCTTGTCCCAGTTCTGCACCTTGACCGTGTGCAGCGCGATATCGATGACATCGCCGTCGGCATTCAGCGCCGGCATCTCGATCCAGTCACCGACGCGCAGCATGTCGTTCGAGGTCAGTTGCACCGAAGCGACCAGTGAAAGCAGCGTGTCCTTGAATACCAGCAGGACGACTGCGGCCATCGCGCCGAGACCGGATAGGAGAAGCAATGGCGATTCATCCATCAGCGCCGCGATGATCAGGATGGTGGCGCCAACATAAAGAATGATCTTGAGCAGCTGGATATAGCCCTTGATCGGCCGGGTCGCGGAGTTCGGCCGATGTTCGTAAATGTCGTTTGCGAGGCTGAGCGCCTTGCTTAGTGCCATGCCGATGAACAGGATGATTGAGGCGGACACCACATTGCTGACAAGGGTCACAACCGGCGTCGTCAAGTGCGGAACCGCGCCGATGCCGTTCGAGATGATAAGCGCCGGCACGATATTGGCCAGCCGCGCCGCCACAGGCAAGGGCGTGAGGTCTTCATAGGGCATCCAGCGCGTGACGATACGCAGCACGATATGCTTGATGATGAAATTGCCGACCCACGCTATGGCAAGAAGTATACATATCCCGACGAGCGTCTGGCCCGAGGGCGCGAGGTTGGGAAGGAAGGGAATGCTATCTATGACGGATAGGCTTTCGCTCTGGAACTGCTGCATGGCGTCATGCCCGCCGGATGACGGGCTCTGTCTCCGCTTTTGGGGGATGTGAGGCGAGGGCGAATTATGACCGGCGGCACTGGCAGTGTCAACCGAAGCGAACGAAACGGTTTCACTCTCGACTTCTCGCTCACTGTGCTATTAGATATATTGATAAACCCCCGATGGTCAGGAGATACATGACTTTCTTCAACACCGAACTGACCTTGCTGATTCTGGGCGTGATATTGTTCACGACCGTGCTGGCCGGGACATTGTCCAGCCGGTTCGGCTTTCCCGCTCTGATCGGATTTATCGGTCTCGGCATATTGGCTGGCGTCGAAGGGCCGGGCGGTTTCTATTTTGAGAATTTCGAACTGACTCAGGGTATCGGCATCGCCTGTCTGCTGTTCATCCTGTTTTCCGGCGGCATGGGCACCGACTGGCGCGACGTCCGGCGGATGGCGGCACCGGCTTTGCTCCTGGCCACCATCGGCGTCATGATCAGCGCAGCCATTGTCGCACTCTCCGCGATTTTCATATTGGGCTTCGGCCCGCTGCAGGGTGCGTTACTCGGTGCGGTCATTGCCTCGACCGATGCGGCGGCCGTCTTTGCGGTTTTGCGTAGCTCGGGTCTCGATCTCCACGGCGATGTTCCGGCGCTGATCGAGACCGAATCCGGGTCGAACGATCCGATGGCGATCTTTCTTGTCGGTGCGTTGCTGTTCCTGATCGAAAGCCCGTCTGCGTCGCCCCTCCAGCTCGCGCCCGATTTCGTCATCCAGATGGTGATGGGGGCGATCGTCGGTGTCGGCATCGGCTTTGCCATGCCCGAAATCCTGAAACGCGGCGGCTATCAGCAAGGGGGACTGGCTTTTGTTATCTCCATAGCAGCCGCCCTGATCGCCTTCGGCCTTGCCGAAGTGCTGGCGGGTAACGGCTTTCTGGCCAGCTATCTGGCTGGCATCGTGGCAGGGAACAGAGCGTACGCCGCCAGAGACACTGTGTCCGGCTTTCAGGACGGCATGGCCTGGCTGTCGCAGGTGGTGATGTTCTTCACCCTCGGCCTATTGGTCACGCCGTCCAATCTGGCTCCGGTCATCATCCCGGGGCTTTCGATCACCTTCATCCTTATGTTTGTCGCCCGGCCGCTGAGCGTCTTCATCTGCCTCGCACCGTTCCGCCAGTTTGACTGGCGATCGAAGCTGTTCGTGTCATGGGCAGGGTTGCGCGGGGCGGTGCCGATTGTCCTTGCGACCTTCCCGATGGTCGCCGGTGTTCCGGGGGCCTTCGCGATCTTCAATGTCGTCTTTTTCGTCGTGCTGCTGTCGAGCATCATCCAGGGGCCGACGATCAAATGGGCCGCCGACCGGCTGGGCGTCAGAAGCTGATCCGGTCTCTGACCGAAGCTCTGGCGATCATCCCCATGAGTGAGGACAACCGCCAGAGCCTGTCATCGGTGAGGCCTGTCTAGAAACCAAAGCCCAGCGAAAAGCCGAAAGCCGTCTCGGCCAGATGGATATTCGCTTCGCCGCCGCCAAAGGGTTCGGGGATTGATCCGGAACCGTTCACCGTCTGCCGTGGTGCGCGCATCGCATAGCCGGTGATTTCGAATTTCTCCGATGCCTTGTATGTCGCACCGACTGTGAAATGATCGCGGACGACGCCGGGTGCCAATATGTTGAGCAAGGTTTCCGACTGCGGGATAGGGTTGGCGGAGCGACCATAGCCGGCGCGCAGGGCGATCTTCTCGCTGGCCTGATAGACCGCGCCGAATTTCCACACGTCGATATCGTTCCAGCCGAAGCCGGGGCCATCATCCGCGCCGAAAGGGACGCCCTGCAGCAGCGAGGCAATCGGGTTGCCGACCGAATTGACGTCCGAATATTCGATATGCTTGAAGTCCGCGCCCAGCGTCAGCTTCGGCGTAGCGTCGACCGAAACGCCGACGCCCCAGGATGCGGGCATGTTGAAACCGCCCTGTTCGGCGAACAGTCCGGCATAGTGGTCGAACTCGGTGGTCCAGACTTTCGACTGGTAAAAGGCACCCACGCGGACATTGTCGCCGAAAGAGCCGAGATAGCCGACCCGGAATCCCGCACCGAAGGCCCAGTCCTCGCCGCGATTGGTGAAATTCGCGGGGTCTTGCGAATTGGCGGCGAACGGCTGGATGCCGTTGGCTTCGAAGCTTTGGACAACGAAATGCGGCGACAGGCCGAGGCTCTGTCCCTCGGCAACCTCGACCGCAATGGTCGGCGCAATTGAAATCTGCCGCAGGTTCACGCCTGCGGATCCGGTGGCGCCAAAGCTGGCGAAGGGATTTGTCTTGTAATCGGTATTCATACCGCCATTGCCGTTGACCGCAATGCCAATCGAGACGGTGTCGGACAGCGGGCGGACATAGGCAAATTCCGGCAAGATGAAGGGATTGGCATCATTGCCCGAATAGACACCATCCAGTCCCGCCTGGTTGCCGATAATCTCGGAGCCACGGTCGGGAATGAAAATCTCGAAGCCGACATCCAGCCGGTGCTCGATGGCGGTCGCCGAAGCCGGGTTGGTGGCAATCCCGAACGCATCCTGCGGCATCGCGATGGCCACGCCGCCAGCGCCTTTGGACTTGGCGCCGACACCGTTGACGAAATAGCCGTCGGTCGCCTGCGCTGTACCCGGCATGCAAAGCGCTGCACCGGCGAGCAGGAGGCTGGCCAGAGAGGAAGCCGGGCGAGTGACGGTACGGGTTGAGAAACGGGACATGACTAAACGTCTTTCTGTTGGTGCGCCGACAAAACGGGAGAGGGTGTTTGCCGGAGCGCGTCCCTAGCGATCGAGAGCCCTGGGCAGCAAGTAAGCATTGGTTGCCGGTGGCGTAGCTTAGCTTGGCGGGATTGGGGCGTCTTTCGCTGATGACAAGCTGGATCGAAGCAATTAACAGGCGCCGATGGATTCGATCCGCATCTTGATCCGCCGCAACGGTACGCTGGCAGCTTGTCTGCTCGCAGCGACGTTGCTGTTCAAGCTGCTCGTTCCGGCAGGCTATATGGTGTCGAGCGACAATATGGTTCTTACCGTCATCATCTGTTCGGATTCTACCGGCGAGCAGCTGACCCGGCAGATATCGATCCCGATGAAAGGATCTACTGGCGCCGGGCATGAGGAAGGCAAGAGCAAATGCCCTTATACCGGACTGACGAAAAGTGCGGTCGCTGGCGCTGACCTGGCGCTGCTGGCTTCGGCCATTGCCTTTGTTCTGGCGCTCGGCTTTGCGCCCCAGACGGCGACGAATGTTCGTGACACACCGCGCCTGCGGCCACCCTCGAGAGGTCCACCACTGGCTGGCTGACGCAGCTATCTGGTAAAACATATCATGCAAAATCGACTGCGGATCGGCAAGATCTGTATCGACCCACGCCATATATCCAACCTGATCCGGCTGCGTTTAAACCGCCACATCCCGTTTAAA